>ERZ1370068.459-contig-10415_pt1 | contig 14898 bp, 25 predicted proteins | sample MGYA00561227_ERZ1370068 | MGnify/ENA primary metagenome ERZ1370068 (study PRJEB38410, sample SAMEA6850437) | metagenome | study: Metagenomic assessment of the ecological functions of the soil: analysis of the soil microbiota associated with the...
TCAGTTACGTATTGCTACTGCGTGGCGCGATGAAGGCCCCGCTGTTTGTCATCCAGGGCCCGATGGTCGCCGACCTCTCGAAATAGACCTTCACGGGAAAATAGGCCATCACGTAGAGGCCGACCTTCAGGTCGGCACTGGCGATCTGAAGAGGCGGGTCCGTCGGGCCCGCCTCTTTGCATTCACACTGGTATCGATGCGCGCTTCATTCATCGCTCTTCTCTTTGCCGCGACCGCGGCCACAGCGCAAACGACTACGCCGCAGACCCCAGGGCGCGCCGCCCGCGCCGCTGCCGGCCCCCGCGTCCGGGCAGAACGGTGGTAGTCGCCGCCGCCGCTCGGACGCGTGTTCGCGGCCGAGCAGGGATTGATCTTCAACGCGATCAGACCCGACAAGGTCGACGGACTTCGAGACCGTGATCGCGAAGCTGCGCGCGGCGCTGACCAACTCGAAGGACCCGGTTCGCAATCAGCAGGGATGGGGATGGAAGATCTTCAAGGCCGCAGAGCCTGGGCCCAACGGCAGCGTGCTCTACGTGTTCGTGATGGATCCGACCGTGAAAGGCGCCGATTACGGCGTCGCGAAGATTCTTGCGGAAGCGTATCCGACCGAAATCATGGAGCTGTGCCGAATGTACACGGGTGCGTTTGCCACGGCGGGACAGAGCGTTGATGAACCTGCAGCCCGTTGCCGCGGCGCCAGAGCGCATCAGCGCCCCTGCGCCCGCGAAGCCCTGACACCTGACGCGGACACCAGAATCCGAGGTTGATGCCGGCGTATACCCGGTGCAGCGTCGGAAACAGCGGCGAGCCGCGCAGCTTCATCACGCGATAGTCGGAAGCGCGCGCTTGAGTGGACCCGTCAGCGACACCTTCGAGCGCCGCCGCCCGTGTTGAACACCAGGTTCGTCTCCTGGTGCGTCGGTCCCGAAGGTGCTCGCGTGCCCCGCCCGTCCCTGTCGTCCAGTAGAACCTCATTCCCGCAATCTGAATCGGCGTCTGGAGATAGACGGTTGCCCTGGCCGGTCTTCTAGCGATCGGCGCGGCATTCTCCAGGTCCTCCTTGGTCGACGCGTATTCGAACTCTGAACCCGACGATGACGAGGCCGGCGCCGACGGCAAAGCCGTCTAGCGGCGTGATTGGTCGGTGTCGCTGATCGCACCGAGGAACAGCGTGGCGTCCGCGAACGCCGGACGCGAAGACACGGCCAGCACCAGGCCGATGAGCGGGAGAAGCCGTCGGAGTCGCATGATCCGAATGATACGATCGAGACGCGCCGATGAACTTCGAATTTCACACCGATCAGGAGCTGCTGCGGCGCAGCGTCCGAGTTCGCCGAAACCGGAGATGCGGCCGCACACGCGCGAGTGGGACGAGGCGCAGCAGTTCCCACGCGAGCTGCTCTCGAAGCTCGCCGCGCTCGGACTGATGGGCATTCAGTTCCCGGAGAGTTTGGCGGCGCGGCGATGTCGTCGGTCGACTACTGCATCTGCATCGAGGAGCTCGCGCGCGTCGACCCGTCGGTCTCGCTGACCGTCGCCGCGCACAACGGGCTTGGGCGCCGCGCACATCGCGATGTTCGGAACCGACGAGCAGAAGCGCAGTACTCTCGTGCCGCTCGCGACCGGCGAGAAGCTCGCCGCATGGGGACTCGACCGAGGCGTCGGCGGGAAGCGATGCGGCGCGCGATGCGCTCGTCCGCCGTCCGGGACGGAGACTGCTGGGTCATCAACGGCACCAAGCAGTTCATCACGCACGGCCGCACCGGCGATCTCATTGTCGTGATGGCGGTCACCAACAAGTCGAAAGGCAGCCGCGGCATGACCGCGTTCATCGTCGAGCAGGGCACGCCCGGCTTCCGCGCCGGCAAGAAGGAAGACAAGCTCGGCATGCGCGCGAGCGAAACGAGCGAAGTGATCTTCGAACACTGCCGCGTCCCGCGTCTGCAGGTGCTCGGCCAGGAAGGCCAGGGTTCATCAACACGCTGCAGGTGCTGGATGCGGGCCGCATCGGCATCGCGGCGCTGGCCGGTCGGCCTGGCGCAGGGCGCCTACGAAGCCGCGCGGCGCTACGCGTTCGAGCGCAAGCAGTTCGGACAGCCGATCGGCACCTTCCAGAGCATCCGCGCGAAGCTGGTCGACAACGCGACGCGCATCGAGGCGGCGCGCCTGCTGACCTATCGCGCCGCGTCGATGAAACACGCGGGCAGGCGCACGACGCTCGAAGCGGCGATGGCCAAGCTGTATTCGAGCGAAATCGCGGTGCGCGCCGTCCGAGGACAGCGTGCCAGATTCACGGCGGCTACGGCTTCGTGAAGGACTATCCGGCGGAGAAATACTTCCGCGACGTCAAGCTCACGACGATCGGCGAAGGCACGAGCGAGATTCAGCGGCTCGTCATCGCGCGGCAGCTGACTGCAACGATGAGCACTCGCCGACCGCGTGTCCTGACTGGTGATCCCCGGGCGATCGCCCGCGCCATCTCGCTCATCGAGAATGAATCGCCCGCCGGCGCCGAGCTGGTCGCGACGATCTACCCGCGCACCGGCCGCGCGTATCGTCATTGGCGTTACAGGCCCGCCGGGCGCGGGCAAGAGCACGCTCGTCGATCGGATGACGACCGAGCTCCGCAGGCGCGGGACAGACGGTCGGCATCGTCGCCGTCGATCCGACGAGTCCCTTTTCCGGCGGCGCCATCCTCGGCGATCGCGTGCGTATGGGCGCGCACTTCGGCGACGAGGGCGTGTTCATCCGCAGCATGGCGACGCGCGTGGTCACCTTGGCGGCTTGCCGCGCGCCACCAGCGATGTCGCGCTCGTGCTCGATGCAGCCGGCAAGGACATCGTCATGATCGAGAACCGTCGGCGTCGGCCAGGACGAGGTCGACATCGTCCGCACCGCCGACATCTCGATCGTCGTCCTGGTTCCGGGCACAGGCGACGAGGTGCAGGCGCTGAAGGCCGGCATCATGGAGATTGCGGACATCTTCGTCATCAACAAGGCGGATCGCGACGGCGCCGATCGTCTTGCACAATCAGTGGCGGCGATGCTGGCGCTGCAGGCATTCCAGCCAGGCGACTGGCGGCCGCCAATCCTGAAGACCGAAGCGACGACGGGCATGGGCGTGCCTGAGCTGATTGCCGCGATTGCGAAGTTTCGCGCACATTCGGAGGCCGCGCGCGCACGCGCCGGCGCGCGAGACAGGTATACCGGCTGCGTGATCTTGCTCTCGCATCGCTTTCTCAGCTCGTCGAGCAGACGCTGCCTGCCGGCGAACTGCAGCGCGTAATCGACGGCATCGCCGAGCAGCGCGTGGATCCGCTATTCAGCGGCCGCCGACATCATGAATCGCATGCGTAGCGGGCGCCGCCGACGCCGGCTGCACGAGCGGACCCGCAGCGTCGGACTGCCGCCATCCTCGATCACGTCGGCATCGCCGTTCAGGACATCGACAAGGCGCTTGCGTTCTACCGGGATGCGCTCGGTCTCGCGGTCGAGGCACCCGAAGAGGTCAGCTCGCAGCGCGTGCGGGCGCACTTTATTCCCGTCGGACAGTCATCGATCGAGCTGCTCGAGGGAACCGCCGAGCGATTCGGCGATCACGAAAGTACATCGAGAAGCGCGGTCCCGGCCTCCATCACATCACGCTGCGCGTTGACGACATCCGCGCCGCGCTGGCGCGGCTGAAAGCGCGCGGGGCGTGAGGCTCGTCGACGATGCAGCCGCGGCCAGGAGCCGAAAGCGCGCTGGTCGCCTTCATCCATCCCTCCGCTGCGCACGGCGTGCTCGTCGAGCTCAAACAAACGTAAGATCCCAAAACCCAAATCCCAAACTCCAAATCCCAAGCGAGACACACGAATGCAGCGAGCGCAGATAGGAGTCATTGGCGGGTCAGGTCTGTATGACATGGCGGAGCGTGACCGACCGCGAAGAGGTCGACGCTGACGACGCCGTTTGGCGAGCCGTCGGCGCCCTGCGTGCTCGGCACGCTGCGCGGCAAGCGGCGTGGCGTTTCTCGCGCGGCCACGGCGGCGGCCACCGCATGTCGCCGTCGGAGCTGAACTTCCGGGCGAACATCTTCGGCATGCAAGACGCTCGGCGTCGAGTTCCTCCTCTGCCGCGAGCGCGGTCGGCAGCCTCAAGGAGGAATACCAGCCCGCCGACATCGTCATTCCCGATCAGTTCTTCGATCGCACGAAGGGGCGCCCGAGCACGCTTCTTCGGGCGCGGGCTGGTCGGCCACGTCGGCGTTCGCGCATCCGTTCTGCGAGATCCTGAGCGGCATCGCGTACGAGAGCGGCGACGACGTGCGGGCGCCACCGTTCACAAGGGGCGGGACCTACGTCTGCATGGAGGGGCCGCAGTTTTCCACGCTCGCCGAGTCGAAGCTCTATCGGTCGTGGGGCATGGACATCATCGGCATGACGAACCTGCAGGAGGCGAAGCTCGCGCGCGAGGCCGAGATCTGCTACGCGACGATTGCGCTCGTCACCGACTACGACTGCTGGCATCCGGACCACGACTCGGTCACCGTCGAGATGGTCATGTCGACGCTGTCGACGAACGCGGCGACCGCGCAGCAGATCATCGCGGGCGCCGTCGAGCGCGCTGCCGTACGAGCGGACGTGCGAGTGCGCGTCGGCGCTGAAGTGCGCGCTCGTCACGCGGCCGGAGATGGTGCCCGACCAGGTCAAGAAGGATCTCGCGCCGATCATCGGCAAGCTCATTCAGTCATCATGAAGCTCATCGTCACCGGCTCGATCGCGTTCGACTACCTGATGTCGTTTCCGGGCAAGTTCACCGAGCACATCCTGCCCGAGCACCTGCAGCGCGTCAGCCTCAGCTTTCTCGTCGACTCGATGGACAAGCGGCGCGGCGGGTGCGCGCCGAACATCGCCTACACGCTGGCGCTGCTCGGCGAGCGGCCGTATCTGATGGCGACGGCGGGCCAGGACTTCAAGGACTACGGCGAGTGGCTGCAGGCGGCCGGCGTCGACATCTCGCTCGTCCACCACGTGCCCGACAAGTTCACCGCGTCGTTCTTCTGCAGCACCGACACCGAGAACAACCAGATCGCGTCGTTCTACATCGGCGCGATGGCGAATGCGTCGGAGCTGTCGTTGCGCACCGTCGAGCGATCCGGGGCTCGTCATCATCTCGCCGAACGATCCCGGCGCGATGGTGCAGTACGCGGAAGAGTGCCGCGCGCTGCGGCGTGCCGTTCATCTTCGATCCGGGCCAGCAGTGCGCGCGGCTGTCGGGCGACGAACTGCGCGACGGCATCGCCGGCGCGCGCCTCGTGATCTGCAACGACTACGAGTTCGAGCTGATTCGCCAGAAGACCGGGCATCGGCGAGGACGGGCGTCCTCGGCCAGGCGACCGCGCTGGTCGATCACGCGCGGCGAGGACGGGTGCTCGATCTACGAAGGCCGGGATCGGGATCGGGATCGGGAACGGTGCGGACGCGTGGACGTCAAGGCGCTGGCGCCGCACCGCATCGTCGATCCGACCGGCGTCGGCGACGCATTCCGCGGCGGATTGATGAAGGGCATGGCCGTCGGCAAGTCAGTTCAAGGAATGCGCGCAGATTGGGAGCGTGGCCGCGACCTACGCGCTCGAGCATCTCGGCGGACAGAGCCACGCGTACACGATGAAGGAGTTCAAGCGATCGGTACGCGGAGCACTTCGGTGAGCTAACGTCTGCAGAACACTCGTAGAGTCTCGGTTCCCGGAAGACCTAACGCTCGAACGATTCGCGGCGGCCGGATTCCGACAGCCGGATGACGTAGCGCGCCGGGTTCTTCCGGAACATCTCCTGCAGCTCGGCAAGGCTGTGCGCGCCGCCGTAGCTGATCGCGGAGCATCAGGTGCTTCAGCATGTCGCGGATGCACGGGGCGCACCGAGCCGCGCGCGGGCACGGCGATCTCCATCCCTTCGGCGCCGAGCGCTTCGACGTCGGACGCCTCGGCATCCTCGACGTCGAGGCGATCGACGATCGCCTGCAGCGACGCCATCCCGCGAAACACCTTGAACGGCACGCGCACGGTCTTGTGCGACTCGGGGACGACGACCGGCTTCTGGACGATGTCGCCCGGCGTCTCGGTGGTCCCGGCGAGCGCGCTGCCGAGCATCACCGTGTCGCCGCCGAACAGCAGCGCCTGCACGAGCGCGCCGTCGCGCTTCACGCCGCCGTCCGCGATGAGCGGCACGCGCCCGCCGGCGGCGTCGCGGCACTCGACCAGCGCCTGCACCTGCGGCACGCCGAAGTTCGTGTTCAGCCGCGTCGTGCAGCCGCCGCCCGGGCCGATGCCCACCTTGATCCCGTTGACACGCCGCGCTCGAGCAGGAAGCGCACGCCCTCGGCGGTGGCGACATTGCCGGCCACGAGCTCGCGCGTCGCCGAACTGCTTGCGGAACGCGTCGATCGCCCGCGCCATCACCACGGAATGGCCGTGGGCGATGTCGATGACGATCACGTCAACGCCGGCGCGGATGAGCTCGGCGGCGCGCTCGAGATAGTCGCCCCTTGGCGCCGATCGCGGCGCCGACGCGCAGCCGTCCCTGCGTCGTCGCGCGTGGCGAACGGCAGATGCCGCTGGGTCATCAGGTCCTTGGCGGTGATGAGACCGAGCAGCGTGCCGTCGTTGTCCGACGAGCGGCAGCTTCTTGATCTTGTGCGCGCGCATGACGTCTTCCGCGGCGCGGCAGGTCGGGCGTGCCCTGCTGCACGATCAGCCGCTCGCGCGGCGTCATGCGCGACGCCACGGTTCCCTGCGATCGTTCGACGAATCGCAGGTCGCGCGTCGTCAGCAGCCCCTGCAGCCGGCGGCGGTCGTCGACGACGACGAGCGTGCCGACGCCGGTCGTCGCGCATCCGCGTCGCGGCGTCAGCCGAGCGTCGCGTCCGGCGGCGATCGTGTACGGATCGCCGATGACTCCGTGCTGCTTGCGCTTGACGATCTCGACCTCGCGCACCTGCGGCTTCGATCTCGCCGCTGCGGAAGCCGCGGTCGATGATGCCGATGCCGCCTTCCTCGGCCACGGCGATCGCCATGTCGGAGCGCGTCACCGTGTCCATGTTGGCGGACACGATCGGGCGCTTCAGCGACAGACCGGTGGACAAACGGCGACGTGAGATCGATCGGCGGATGGATCGCGCCGCTCGATGACGCTGTGCTGCGGCGTGAACAGGAAGTCGTCGAAGGTCGAGCCGCGCAAGTCCAGGATCGAGAATGTCGATGACATGACGAGAGCCTACAACTCCCAACTGCCAACGCCCAGCTCCCAAGGAGCATTCGTCAGCAAGATCGCAGCGTGCAGCGCTGCGAAGCCAGCGCATCAATGCCGCTGCGCGACAGCGTGATCGAGAATCCCCAGTTCATGGCGATGAAGACGGCAAGGGTGGCGCCGACGACCGAGAACGCGCCGTTGATGCCCCAGCCCCACGCAATGATATCGGCGCGATCGATCGCCACCAGCCGCATGCCGCCCGGAAGAGGCATTCCGAGCAGGATTCCGATCGGGACGATGAGCGCGACGGCGAATGCGATGCGCAGCGGCAGGCTCCCACGGGATCCCGACGTCGATCGAGGCGCAATGACCAGGCCGACGGCAGCCACGACCGAGGCGATCATCGCGGCGGTCAGCGCACGAACCGGTCACGACGCGGACGCGATGTCGGCTCGATGCGGCGGCTGATCAAGCTGCCGATGTCCGGTGCCGAGCGAGCAGAGAAAACAATGTCACGGTCAGCGAATAGCACGGGGTGTCCGAGGAGCAGCACGAAGCGCTGCAGCAGCGCCACCTCCAGCAGCATGAATCCCGCGCCGAGCGCGCCGAAGTAGGCGAGCCACGCCGACCCACCCGCGGCCGGGCCGCGCTCGCCGCCGATCAGCAGCGGGCCGATCGACGAACAGCGCGACGAGCATCGCGGATATCGCCATCAGCGTCATCAACGCGCTGAGGCCGTTGCCGAACAGCATGGTTCGGCCGAACGCGACCTGCATCTGGTCGCGCAACCGCGTCGTATGGAAGAAGAACGGGCGGTCGTCGCTCGTCGCGCGTGACGTCGAGCGGATACGACGACAGAAACTGCTCGGCGATTGCCCGCCAGGATCGAGCCGGCGGTAGTCTGCCGCGCTCGTCCCCGTGCGCTGCATCTCCACCGGCTCGTCGACGACGGGCTGGCGGCGGCAGGCCCGGCGCGCGAGGATCGAGAATCCGAGGTCGTTGCTCACCTGCTGCAGGCCTGCGACCTCGTCCTCGGCGGTGAACGGCGCGCTTCGTCAGCGAGGAACGTCGCGACGCGGTCGTAGCGAACGATGGCCAGGTGCTTCGACGCGTCGAGTCCTCGCGCGGCGCACGCGTCCTGCGCGAGCGACACGAGTCGCAGGCCGTCGAAGACCCAGCGCGTGATGGTGAGCACGCCCGTCGTCGCGTCAGGTGATCGAGGTATTCGCCGAACGCCTCTTTCGTGTAGAGCGAGTTCTCGGTCAGCGTGTAGGCGCCCGCCGCCGTCGCCGCCCACGTGTCCACGAGCGACGCCTGGATCACGTCGTATGCGCGACGCGCTCCGCCGCACGAAGCTGCGGCCGTCGTCGACGTGGATCGACACGCGGGGTTCGCGTAGACGCCGCCGGAGTAATCGCAGAAAGCGATCCGAGCATCACGTCGCGCGCGATGATCGGATTGATCTCCACGCCATCGACGTGGAGGCGCCGAAGACGAGTGCGGACAACAGATCGCGCCCGCCGCCACGGCCCGATGACGAGCGCCGTGAATCCGCTCGGGCCGTTCGACAAGGTGGTAGCCGAGCGCGGTCAGCTCGTAGCGCAGATATGCGGCGCTCTGCAAGGATCACCGCTGTCCTTCGAGGATCGGCGTGGACGCCGCCGAATCGATGTCCATGAAGAGCGACGGCCGCGCGAGTTCCGGTGAACGTCGGGCTCAGCGACCAGTCGCCGTGCAGGCCGGTCATACACCGCGACGCGCGAGAACGAGTTCCACTTGCTGAAGAGAATCGCGATCGCCGACGATGTCCCTTCGTATCGACCGACGTCGAACGGCGCGGCGCCCGCCAAGCTGGGCTGCCGCCGCCAGCGCGAACGAGCACGATCGCCACGCAGAGACCTGAAGGCGCCGCGCCGGCCGGCGCGCAAACGCGATTGCCGCAGCCGATCGACAGCGCGGCGGCCGTCATGACGACGCCGGAGCGCCCGAGCCAGTTGAGCAGTGGAATGAGAACGAGGCAGCCGGTGGCCGGCGCCTATCGAGATCGGCGGCGTAGAGAACGTTGATCCGATCCGTCAGCCGCGCGAACGCAACAGACATCACGCTACCGCCCGTGAAGAACGGCAGCGCGGCGAATCCATAAATCGCCAGCATCAGCCACGAGGTTCTCCGGCGAGTAGTTGAGGCCGACGCGTATGCGAACGAGGCAAGCCAGGGCGACGAGCGTCGCCGACGCATGAACGAGCGCAGTCGGCACACAGGACTGTGCTGGATGTCGACGCGCGCCAGCCGGCGCGGCGCGCAAATACACGCATACGCCGCTCGCGCTCAGGCCGAAGAGCGCGATTGATATCGCAAGAAAGCGAAGTGAAGAGCATACATCGTGACCGAGAAGATGCGCGTCAGCGCCAGCTCGGTCATCAGGAGCGCAGCCGATACGGCCGCAATTCCACCGAGAATTGTGCTGATCCGTGGCACAGTACGCTCACGGCAATCGTGTCGCGTCATGTCGTCCGAGTCTAGCAGGAACATCATTTGCAGCCTGCTCGCACAAGCGCAAGCGTAACGGCGCTCGGCGGACTCGGAGGTGGTTATGAGGGTAGTGATTGCGGTGCTTGCTTGCCTGATGTGCTGTGGCGAAGTGAGCGCCCAGGCTCTCCTCTCATTCCAGCGACGGAGAATACCGCCGGTCGCGATCGCGCCGGCGCCGCCGACCCCAGCTCCGACGCGGTCGGTCGATACAGCTCGGATCTTCCGCAGCGGCGTCGACCCTTGTCTCGCTCAATGTGATCGTCACCGACGAGAAAGACAAGTTCGTGACCGGCCTCGGTCTGAAGGACTTCTGTCGCTTTTCGAGGATGGCGTCCAGCAGGATCTGTCGTTCTTCGCAGCCGCGAACGTGCCGCTCGATCTGGCGATCCTCCTCGACTGCTCATCGAGCATGGGCGACAAGATGAAGGCACCAGTCCAACAGGCGGCGGTCGGTTTCGCGTCGCATCTGCGGCAGGGCGACCGATCATGGTTGACGCATCAAAGAGACCGTGCGCACGCGCTGCATCCGCTCGACGCGGACGTGAACGGTGCGAGCGATGCGATCCGCCGCGCGATAGCGAGTGGCAGCACGCTTCTCTCTATAACGCCGTCTACACGACCATCAGGCAGATGGAAAAGGTTCGCGCTGTCGACGGCGAGGTCCGCCGCCAGGCGATTGCGGTGCTGACTGATTGGTGACGATACCTCCAGCCTCGTGACGTTCGATGATCTGCTCGCGCTCGCGAAGCAGGCTGGCATCGCGATCTACCACGATCGTGCTGAAGTCACCATATCCTGTGATCGGTCTTGCCAGCCGCAAAGCACTTTCCGAGGGCGAGTTCGCGATGGAAGGCGCTGGCGATGGAAACTGGCGCGCGGTCGTTCTTTCCGACCGATACTTCGCAGCTTGCCGGCGTCTACGACCAGATTACGCAGGAGCTGTCTAACCAAGTACGTCATCGGGCATACTCCAAGAATCCGAAGCGGGACGGCGCGTTCCGCCGCATCGTCGTCCGCGTCGCGGAGTCAAACGCATTGACCCGCACGCGCTCTGGGTACCAGGCGACGGCACAGTCGTCCCAGATCTCCGAGAACAAATAGACGCCCTGTACACGCGGCGCGGACCTTTAGGTCCGCGGAACGATCAGGTCCGCGGAAACGATCAGGTCCGCGGAACGGTAAGATCCGGTCGCTGATCATCCTGATCCTGCACTACTCGCAACCGCCTGGCTCATCCTGATCGTCGCAGCGCCTATCCTACCAATACCGATCGCGGGCGCCCTTTACGCCCTTGGTCCTACATCTGCCACCAGAGACCTGATCGATCGTCCCACCTGCTGGCGGCGCAGCTGCCGTGTGCGGACGATGCACCGGGATCTACGCGGGCGCCGCCCTTGGCGCATCCGCCGCCGCGCTCGTCGCGCCAGTTTCGAGATTCCCGCGGCGCGGTTGTCAGCCCGCACGGTCCTGTTCCTGGGCGCGGTTCCCACCGGTTTGACGCTGGCGAGCGAGTGGGTTGGGCTCTGGAAGGGATCGAACGTCGTGCGGCGCCGCCGCGGGTCTCTCCGCTTGGCGTCGTTGTCGCGCTCGTGGTTGTTCAGGCCGCCGCTACGTGCACTACGGCGGATGCGCAGCGCAACGACGGCCGATCGCGAGCAATCGGCCATCTACACATATCTAGTCTGTTTGGCGGCGTGGGCCATTCCGGGTGCGGGGGCACCTGCTGCTCGGTCGCGTGCAGAAGGGCGTGACCTTTCTCATCACATTGACGCCGATGTTCGCCTTGGGTTGTGGCTCCGGGGACGCTCTTTCCGATCGAGCTCAGCCAGCCGCTGGTTGCGCTTACAGGCACTCGCCGATCTCGGCATCGGGATTCTTTCTTTATCGCCCGCGCAATGGTGCCGGCGCCGGCCGTGTGGTGGCTCTGACCTACGGGCATGCGCGCAACGCGTTTCTCATCGTCGCGGGCTTGATGAACATGCCGGTCGTGCTCGACGCATCTCGACATGGCGCAAGGACGAAAATGACGTCGCATGCCGGCTTGATGGTCATATTCGCGTTCTTTGTGTCGGTCGTGTTCGGCACCTCATGCGCGATGAGCCCAGAACAGTTACGCTTCAGTGCGTCTGTTTGCGGCGCGTTCGTGGTCGGCGGCATCACCCTCGGCTGGCTGTTGGCATCTTTTCCGCTCTATCAAGAGATGCAAATGCAAACGTACTGACATGTAAACGTACTGTGCTCACAGCACTGATAGTGTTTGCATTTCCATTTTGTATTTTGCATTTTCTGTGAGCCGGCCATGATCCCAGCCGTCTCAGTCTCTGGGGACCAGTCGTTGTCTATGGCTGCCATCTTCGTTATGTTTACGCACCACACGCGCCGCTGCCTGAGTGTTCTGCCGGCGCACGCCTTCGCTATCTGTCCGGGTTCGTCATCGCGCGCGTTGGCGGAGTGGCCCTGCCGCGCATCACGCGACGCTGACCTTTCATGGCCACATAGCAGTCGCCTACGCGGTAAGCGATGAATTTCACCAGCGGTTCGTGCCAGGTCGATACGCTGGACTGGTGGATCTGTACGCTGACGCGGTGGGCTCGGCGATCGCGCTGAGCGCGCCCGTTGGGCGTGGTATAATTTCGCCTCGCAGCAGGCAGCCTGCCGCACGCAGCCAGCAGTGAGCATTGGCCGGCTGCCTGCCGCTCGCCGCGTGGCAGGCTATTAGCCATGAACTCATGATACCTGCTCAACAAGTGACGGCGCTGTCGCGATCATCACGATCAACTGTCCGGGCGGTTCCTCGCTAAACGCCCTCAACACCCTGACCATCGACGAACCCGGCGCGCCGTGCTCCAACTGAAGCACGACCCGGGCGTGCGCGCGGTCATCGTGACCGGGGCGGAGAGAAGGCGTTCGTCGCCGGGCGCCGACATCAACGAGCTGGCCGTGCATGACGCCGACCGGCGGCGCGCGAGCACGCAGCATCGCGCGGCCAGCGCGTCCTCGATCTCGATCGAGAACCTGGGCAAGCCCGGTCATCGCCGCCGCATCAACGGATTGCGCGCTCGGCGGCGGTGCGAGCTGGCGATGGCGTGCGCACGCTGCGCTTGACGGCTGCCGGACAACGGCGCAAGCTCGGTCAGCCGAGATCAACCTCGGCATCATTCCCGGCTACGCCGGCACGCAGCGGCACTGTCGCGGCTCGTGGGCCACGGCCGTTGCGCCTGCGACCTGCCGCTGACGGGTCGGTCAGATTTCAAGGCCGACGGAAGCGGCAGCTTCGCCTCGGTCTCTGCGTGAACCGGGTCGTCCCGGCCGCCGAGCTGATGACGGGAGGCGAAGAAGCCTGCCGCGGAACTGCGTCCATGCAACCCGTCGCGGTGCAAAGGCCACCATCATCAGCGGTCAATCGCGGCCTTTAGATATCGTCTTGACAAGGGACACTTCCTCGAAGCCACTGGTCGCTCGCCTCAACGGCGTGATTACGCGCGCGACGCGCGCGTTCCTCGAAAAGCGCAGACCGCAGTTCACGGGCGAGTAAGGGGGCAGCCAGGGCTGGTGGAGCGGGTGCGGTTAGAGCTGACTGGTTCGCTCACCACCGCGCGCCCGGCTATCGCCTTCGCGATTGTCGTCTCACGCTTCAACGGTGACGTCACGGGAGGGGCCGTTGAAAGGGGCACGGGCTCAGCTTGTGGAGGCGTCCGTCCGGGATGAGGACCTGATGGTCGCATGAGTGCCCGGTGCTCTCTTCGAGATCCCGCGGCGGCGCTCAGGTTGGCCGAAAGCGATCGCATGACGCGATCATCTGCCCGGATGCCTGATCGGCGCGGGCGACACGATGCACTCGAGCATCGCCGAGGCCACGTCGAACGGATCGCAAGTGGCCGCGGTGACGGGTACTGATTGCCTTGGCGTGCTGACGACGATGACCGAGGAGCAGGCGGTAAGGCCGAACGGGCCGTGGCCGATGGCCCCGGGAACAAGGGACGCGAAGCGGCGGCTGCTGCCGTGGAGATGGCTACCCTCTTCCGTCGCTGATCACGGAGCGCGCGCGCATGACCACGGATCGCTCAACGGAGGTCGGCTGCGCGACTGAAAAAGAGGCCCGGCATCGCGCGCGCGAGGCGGCGGTGCAGATGCTCTACCAATGGGAGGTCGGACGCGATCCAATTGCCGAGGTTGTTCTCACGTTCTGACACACGGGCCGTCGGCGTCGCAGCTCTGTCCCCGACGAGCCGCGAACGTTTGCGACGACGCTCGCCAATGGTGTTGCTGGCGCAGTCGTGAGGCGATCGACCCGATGATCGCCGAAGCCGCAGAGAACTGGCGGAGCGGATGCATTTCGATCGCCTCATCCTGCGGCTGGCGATTTACGAGTCTCCCGCACCAGCCGGAAACGCCGGCAAAGGTGATCATCAACGAGGCGCTGAGCTGGCGCGGACGTTCAGCACCGACGACTCGGTCCGGTTCATCAACGGATATTGGACGCGGTCCGCAAGACGCCGCAACGCGAATGACAATAACACTTCAGGAACTGGATCAGGTCGTCCAGCGGCGAGCCAACCTCGAGGAGCTGAAGAGGCTCGGCGTCGATCCAGTCCGCGACGCGTTTTGACGTGGAGGCGATCGCGATTGTTGCCGAGCACGCAACTGCATGACTGAGGAGCTGGAGGCGGCGCAGGTCCGGACGCGCACCGCGGTCGGATTCTTCTGCGATTCGCAGCTTCGGCAAGGCGAACTTCCTGTCATCTCCGACGGCCGGTCGCGCCTCCAGGTCTACGTCACAGGACGCGCTTCCTCGGAGCGCGATTTCAAGATCTTCAAGCCGCTCGACTTTTGGCGACTGGATTGGCGTCGAGGGGCGGCTGTTCCGCACTCTCGCATGAACGAGCTGACCATCTGGACGTCGAAGCCTGGAGCTCTCGCCAAGGCCTCGTTGCCGCTGCCCGAGAAGGGCAATGGCCTGGCAGAGTGGAGATCTGCACGCCAGCGGTAATCTCTCGACCTGATCGTCAGTCCGGAGTCGCGGCGCGCGTGTTCGAGGTGCGCAGCCGCGTCATCACGGCCATCTGCCATGAGTTCTCCTCATATCACTCGCGGCTTTCGAGGTCGAGAGCAATACGTAACTGAACGAAGCATA
>ERZ1370068.5395-contig-4417_pt1 | contig 14893 bp, 20 predicted proteins | sample MGYA00561227_ERZ1370068 | MGnify/ENA primary metagenome ERZ1370068 (study PRJEB38410, sample SAMEA6850437) | metagenome | study: Metagenomic assessment of the ecological functions of the soil: analysis of the soil microbiota associated with the...
GGGTTCGAGGGCCAAGAAACGAGGACGAGGCGTGCGCCCCGGTGCTGGCGCAATTTGACAGCGTCGACGGGGCGCGCCTGCACTTCCCGCGGGCTGTCGCCTCGTCCATCGCGCCATCCCCGGCACCGCCGGTCAATCCGATCGAGGAGGATCACACACATGTCGCATCGCATCCGGCTCGCCCTCGCGGCCGCGCTCGCTCTCGCCGCCCTCGCGGGCGCCGGGCTGCCCGCCGCCGCGCAAACGCCCAAGCCCGGCGGCACGCTGCGGGCGGCCATGCGCGCCGAGGTCTCGACGTACGACCCGCACAAGGGCGCCTCCGGCAGCGACCACATGTATCTCTACCCGGTCTTCGACACCCTCGTGCGCTTCGACGAGAAGATGACCGCGCGCCCGGGAGCTCGCGGAGTCGTGGGAGACGCCGGACCCGAAGACCCTGGTGCTCAAGCTCAGAAAGGGCGTCAAGTTCCACGACGGCACGCCGTTCAATGCCGAGGCCGTCCGGTTCAACCTCGCCCGCGCTCAGGACAAGGCCGACCTCCTCGATGAGCTCGGAGCTGACGAGCATCGACAAGGTCGAGATCGTCGACGAGCACACCGTGCGCCTCCGCCTGAAGGCCCCCGACGCCTCCCTCGTCCTCGCGTTCACCGACCGCGCGGGCATGATGATCTCGCCCACCGCCGTCCAGAAGCTCGGGGATCAGTTCGGCCGCACCCCGGTCGGCGCGCGGCGAATACCGCATGGTGCGCTGGCAGCCGGGCAGCGAGGCGCGGCTCGAGCGCTTCGCCGACTACTACGAGCCCGGGCGCCCGTACCTCGACGCCATCGTCTTCAAGATCATGCCCGACGCCGACACGCGCGTGTCCGCGCGCTGCAGCAGCGGCCAGGTGGACTTCATCATGGAGGTGCCGGCGCAGGACTTCGCGGGGCTCGAGGGCGAGCGCGGCCTGCGCGCGTACGAGGGCCCGACGCTCGCCTACTGGCGCATCTTCATGAACATGGCCAAACCGCCGCTCGACAAGAAGGGCGCGCGCGAGGCCATCAACCTGGCGCTGGACCGCCCCTCGCTCCTCAAGACCATCATCTTCGGGCTCGGCGAGGTGGCCAGCCAGCCGTTCCCCGCGAGCTACTGGGCGTTCAATCCCAACGTCAAGCCGTGGCCGCACGATCCGGCGCGCGCCAAGGCGAAGCTCGCCGAGGCAGGGGTTACCCAACGGCTTCACCATGGACATGGTGCTCGAGCCCACGCCCGAGCACGTGCGCCGCGGCGGAGGTCATCCAGGCCCAGCTCGGCGCCGTCGGCATCAAGGTCGATCTCAAGCCCGATGGATCTCGCCAAGGGCGTGCAGGCGTTCTTCCGGAGCAAGGAGCTGATGGCCGCCAATCATCGCTGGACGGGTCGGCCCGATCCGGACCAGACGCGTGCGCGGCATGTTCCACAGCACCGGGTTCTACAACCCCGGCGGCCTCAAGGTGCCGCGGGTCGAGGAGCTGATGGACCAGGGCAAGGCCACGTACAAGCAGGACGAGCGGCGACGCTTCTACCAGCAGATCGACGAGGTCGTCCAGCAGGAGGCGATCGACACGCCGCTCTACGTCGCGTACTCGCTCGAGGCGATGAGCACGAGCGGTGCAGGGGCTACCAGCCCAATCTGCTCGGGCAAGCCCGTGTTCCGCGGGGTCTGGCTGCAGGCCAAGTAAGGGCGACCGCGTGGGGCGCTTTCTCCGCCGCCGGCTCCTGGCGGTGGTGCCGCTGGTGATCCTCGCCACGTCGATGGTGTTCTCGCTGATCTTGTTGTTGCCGGGCGATCCGCGCGGTGGCGCTGGTCGGCATGGAAGACGCCAGCGAGGAGAAGCTCACCGCCATCCGCAAGCGGCTCGGCCTCGACCGCCCGCTCGTCGTCCAGTACGTGATCTGGCTCGGCCGCGTGGCGCGCGGCGACTTCGGCGAGTCGCTGCGCACCGGCCAGCCCGTCATCGAGGCGATCAAGGACCGGGCGCCCATCACGCTCGGCCTCGCGCTGGCGGGGACGGCCTTCGGGCTCCTGGTCGGCATTCCCCTCGCCATCGCCGCCGCGGACCGGCCGCGGAGGCGTCATCGACACCCTGGCGAGCGGGCTCGGCGCTCTCGGCGTGGCCGTCCCGAACTTCCTGCTCGGCTCGATGCTCGTGCTGGTCCTGGCGCTGCAGCTCCGATGGCTGCCCGCCACGGGCTACGTGAGCCCGTTCGAGTCGCCGGGGGACGCCGTCCGCCACCTGCTCCTGCCCACGCTGACCCTCGGCGCGCGTCCGCCGGTGGCCGAGGTGATGCGCCAGCTCCGCTCGTCCCTCGGCGAGGTGCTCCGCGCCGACTACGTGAAGACGGCGCGCGCCAAGGGGCTCAGCGAGGCGCGCGTGGTGGCCAAGCACGCGCTCCGCCCCGCGCTCATCCCGGTCGTCACGGTGGCGGGGCTCACGATCTCGCGCCTCGTCAGCAATACCGTCGTGGTGGAGTCGATCTTTCGCCCTGCCCGGGCCTCGGGCGGCTCAACCTCGAGTCCGTGCTGAACCGGGACTTCCCGATGCTCCAGGGCGCGGTGCTCGTCACCGTGCTGTCCGTCATCGTGGTGAACGTGCTGTCGGACATGCTCTACGGCTTCATCGATCCCCGGATCCGCTATGGCTGAGGCGAGGAGCGCGCGGTGAGCGAGAGCGGCCTCGCGCTGCGGCGCTTCGTCCGGCCGGCGCGCGGCGCTTCTCGGCGCGGCCTATCTCGTGCTGCTGATCGGGGGCGCTCGCCGCGCCCGCCATCGCGCCCTACGATCCGCTCAAGCAGGACCCGGGCGCCATGCTGTCGACGCCGTCGCGCGCGCACTGGCTCGGCACGGACGACCTCGGCCGCGACGTGCTGTCGCGCCTGCTCTACGGCGCGCGCCTGTCGCTCGGCGCATCCCTCATGGCCGTCGCCATCGCCACTCTCGCCGGCCTGCCCATCGGCCTCGCCGCGGGCTATCTGGGCGGCGCGGCCGACGACGCCGCTCATGCGCGTGATCGACGCGCTGCAGGCCTTCCCCGCGCTGATCCTCGCGATGGCGATCTCCGCCGGCGCTCGGCCCCGGGCTCGTGAACGTGATGATCGCGGTGGGCATCGTCTACACGCCCCGCTTCGCCCGCCTCGTCCGCGGCCAGGTGCTGTCGCTCCGCGAGGAGCTCTTCGTCGAAGGCGCGCGGGCGGCGGGCGCGTCCCACCTGCGCATCATCGCCCGCCACGTGCTGCCCAACGTGGTGGCGCCCGTCACCGTGCAGGTGTCGATCGGCGTGGCCTTCGCGCTGCTCGCCGAGACCTCGCTGTCATTCCTCGGCGTCGGCATCAAGCCGCCCGAGCCGAAGCTGGGGACGGACGTCGGCCGCGGTTACCGCTTCATGCGACTGGCGCCCTGGCTCGTGTTCATCCCGGGGTCGGTGATCTTGTTGACCACGCTCGCCTTCAACATGGTGGGCGACGGGATGCGGGATGCACTCGACCCACGCCAGGCGCGCGAGGGGTAGGGATCAGTCCGGGTCGAGGCGGTAGGCGGACGCGTCGGGCTTGAAGGAGCGGGGAGCCAGAGGGGCGGCGGAGGTTGCCCGGGCCGGGCGCGGGGCGGGCCAGCTTGAGCCACTCGCGGAAGATCTCGTGGGACTTGGCGGTGTCGACGACGATGTCGCCGTAGCGGTCGTCGGGGCCCGCCTTCGTCACGCGGACCTTCTGGTGCCAGCAGTGCTGGCCGGAGATGGGGTCGGGCTGGACGGGGAACGTGAGGTTCTGATTGACGCCGGCCTCTTCCCACCAGATGCGGCTCGTGTCGGGGTCCTCGCTCTCGAAGGCGCGGATGCCGTGGATCTGGCGCATCCGCCACCGCCCCGGCGCCTCGTTCTTCAGATCGACCAGGGCGGTCGACCACCGCGCGCCGCCGCTCGTCTCCGCGAGCCGCCAGCGGCCGATGTGATGGGAGCACGCGATGATGCCGGGGCGCAGGCCCTCGGTCACCCACGCGCGGTCCACGAAGGCGCCGATGGCCGTCTCGACCTTGAGCAGATCGCCGGTCTCGACGCCGAGCCGGCGCGCATCTTGTGGATGCACCCAGATCGGATTGGTGTGCGACAGCTCCGTCAGCCACTTGGCATTGCCGGACCGCGTGTGGATGAGCGTGGGCAGCCGGAAGGTCGGCAAGAGCGCCATCTCGCCCTTGTCGCGGTCGAGGTTCGCCCAGTGCACCTGGCTCCGCACATACCCCGGCACGGCCTGCTCGGGCCACTTCCAGTCCTTGAGCGTCTTCGAGAAGAACTCGAGCTTGCGCGAGGGCGTGGGAAAGCCCGCGCGCACGACGCCGTCGATCTCGACGCCGACCTCTTGCCCGCCCTGCTTCACCAGCTTCGTGATCGGGGTCGACGGAGGCGCCCTCGAGGTCCTTCACCGCGACCGGCTTGTCGTGCGTCTCGTACACGTCGTCCTCGATGAGGAAGCAGCCGTACTTGCGCATGTACGCGAGCGGCGTGAGCCCCTCCTTCTGCGCGGCCTCGGGCAGGCCGGGCACGGAGTGCTCGAAGATCCACCGGTACAGCTCCTCGATCCGGAGCTTCTCGCCGGGGCGGTAGGGCGACTCGAAGTACTTGCGGATGCCGAGGCTGCCGTCGGGATCGATGCGCCACGACAGCTCGATCCAGAGCTCGTCCTCCTCCCACACCTGGCCGATGCCCGCCGCCTCGTGCGCCTGCCACGTCCACTCGAACTCGCGGCCCTGCCGCCGCAGCACCTCGCGCAGCACCGGCTGGCGGAAGCCGATCCAGCGCGCGGCGTGCGTTTCCTGCGACATGAGGTCGTGGCGCTCGGAGGCATGGCCCATCGGCAGGACGTAGTCGGCGAACCAGGCCGTCTCGCTCCAGATCGGCGTGAGGCAGGCGTGGCGCTCCACCACGGCCTCGTTCAGTCAGCATCTCCACCCACGACAGCCCGTCGGGATTGGTCCACACCGGGTTGTAGACGCGGGTGAAGTACATGGCGAGCTTGCCGCGCCCTTCCTTCAGGAAGTGCGGCAGGAGGAACGACATCTCGAAGAACGCGAGCGGGTACTCGCGCGGCATCAACAGCTCGCTCCACACGCGCCCCGGCGCGGGCATCATGGGCGGCGCGGGCACGGCCTTGTTGAAGGCGCCGGGCGCGGTGCCGCCGGGCGTCGCCACCGCGCCCATGAGGACGACGAGGAACTGCAGCGCGCGGGCCACCTGCCAGCCGCCCAGGTTGCCCGCCGCGGTATTGCGCCAGACGTGCGTGGCGAGCGCCGAGCCCGACCGGGCGATCTCGCCCGCGATCTCGACGATGGTGGCGGCGGGGATGCCGCTCTCGCGCTCGGCGAACTCCGGCGTATAGGACGCGTAGAGCTCCTCGAGCGCGCGCTCGAAGCCCTCGTAGGTGCCGGGCAGGTCGGGCCGCTCCTCGCGCAGGTACTCCTCCCAGTTGACCCAGCGGCGCACGAAGTCGCGGTCGTAGCGGCGCTCGAGCACGAGCAGGCGCGCGATCGCGAGGAGCAGCGCCGCTTCCGAGCCCGGCCATGGCGACAGCCACCAGTCGGCCATCGACGCCGTATTGGACAGGCGCGTGTCGATCACGCAGATCTTGGCGCCCTGCATCTTGCCCTCGATGATCCGCTGCGCGTGCGGGTTGAAGTAGTGCCCGCTCTCGAGGTGGGAGGACAGGAGCAGCATGAAGCGCGCATTGGCGTGGTCCGGGGACGGCCGGTCGAACCCCATCCAGAACGCGTAGCCCGCCCGGGCGCCCGCCGAGCAGACGTTCGTGTGGCTATTGTGGCCGTCGATGCCCCAGGCGTGAAACACGCGCTGCAGGTAGATCAGCTCGTGCCCCGGCCGGCCCAGGTGATACATGACCTCCTGCGGCCGGCCGTCGACCAGCGCGCGCCGGATGCGGCCCGCGATGTCGTCGAGCGCCTCGTCCCACGTCACGCGCTCCCACTCGCCGCCGCCGCGCGCGCCCTTGCGCCGCAGCGGATAGCGGATGCGCTCCGGGTCGTTCACCTGGTTGAGCGTGGCCGGGCCCTTGGCGCAGTTCCGCCCGCGGCTGCCCGGATGCACGGGATTGCCCTCGAACTTCTCGATGCGGCCCGTGGACTTGTCGACGTAGGCGAGGAGCCCGCACGCGGCTTCACAGTTGAAGCAGATCGTCGGGATCAGGGCGAAGCGCCGCTTGACCTTCTTCGGCCAGGCCGCCGCGTCGTAGGTCTCCCAGTCGTCCCATCGCTCGACCGGCGGATACGAGGCGAGCGAGCCGGCGGGCGCGGCGAGGCCGCGCGCGACGGGATGAAGGGGTTCGGGCATCGAGCTCATGGGCCGAAGCATCGTATGACGATCCGCGCCTGATGACAACGGGTAGACTCCCCGCCCAGCGAAACTCGGATCATCTCCTGTCCTCCCGCGGGCGCGGCCAGGTACCACTGGTTGTCGAAGGCGTCGCGCACCGCGCCCCGGCGCTCGCCGTAGGGCTGGAGCGCGGGCTCCTCCAGCGACGTCGCGCCGGCCGAGGCGCGCGCCGGTACCAGCGCGTCCACGTCGTCCACGTACAGGTAGAACATGGTGGGCATCGGTCCCCACTCGCCGTGGGCCTCGCCCATCTCGATGACCGAGCCGCCCACGCGGATCTTGGCGTGCGCGATGGCCGCCCTCGGGCCCGCGATGCGATCTCCAGCTCCTCGGCGGCGAAGGCCTGCCTCAGGAAGTCGATGAGCCCGGGCGCACCGCGCGGATGGAGAAACGGCGTCACGCTGCCGAGGCCCGCGGGGACGTGGCCGCCGGCCTGATGCGTCGCGATGTACCAGTGATTCCCCGCGAGGTCCCTGACGCCCGCCTCGCGGTCTCCATAGGGCTGGTCCACCGGCGCGTAGAGCGACTCGGCGCCGGCCTCGAGGGCGTGCCGGTAGACCTGGTCGGCGTCGGGCACGTAGAGGTGCAGGCCGGTGGGCGTCGGCGTGCCGCTCCAGGCGCCGCCGCCGCCGATCATCACCTTGGTGTCGCCGATCCGCACCTCGGCGTGCACGCCGCCCGGCCGTAGCCGGTGGTGCGCAGCAGCTCCCTCGGCGCCGAAGGCGCGCTTCACGAAATCGATCAGCTCGACGGCGGGCCGGACGGCCAGGTACGCCGTCACGCTCTGGATGGCTTCGGGCGCGGTCTTGTCGGTGGTGGAGGTCATGGTGGCTCTCCTCAAGAGATCGGCCCCGAGCCGCGCCTTGAAGGCCGGGCGGGGCAGATCGTGCAGGTCCTGGGCAATGCGCAGCAGCTCGGCCAGCTCCGCATCGGCGGGGCGCAGGGGGGCGCGCGGGTCGGCGATGATCGCCTCCAGCGCCTCCGCCAGCCGATCGATCCGAGCGTCTTCACTCATGGGCGTCCCTCATGCGGGCCCGCAGGCTCTCGAGCGCGCGGAACTGGAGCTGCTTCACCGCGCCTTCCGTTCGCCGAAGCCCGTGGGCGATCTCGCGAATGCTCTTCTGCTCGACGAAGCGCTCCAGGACGACGCGCTGCTGGTCCGCGGGCAGGCGGCTCACCAGATCGGAGAGCATGGCGCGGCGGTCGGCGTCGGCGCCGATCCCGTCCTCGCCGGCTTCCGCCGGCCGCTCCCTGTGCTCCCGCGTGGCGCGCTGCCAGCGATCGGCGAGGGCATTCCGCGCGATCTGTAGGAGCCACGCCGCGAACGGGACGCCGCGCCACTCGAAGCGGCCGAGGTTGGCGAGCGCGTGGTGAAAGACCTCGGCGGTCACGTCCTCGGCCTCGCCGCGGCCGCCGGCGCGGCGGGCGACGAAGGCGTAGACGCGATCGAAGTTCCGCTCGTACAGATCGCCGAACCGGCGCGGGTCCGTCTTCGCGGCCTCGATCAGGAGCCGCTCGTCGTCCCTTCCCGGGGAACCTCTGCCGCCGGTGCGCGTGGCGTCATCGCTTCATACCCTATAACGGCCGGCGCCGGGCAAAGGTCACGGTGGCTTGACGACCGCGCAGGAATCTGACGGCACCGCCGTCGGACGATTCGCGCCTCCGAACAGGAGCCACGCGCCCATCACGGCTCATCGGTCAGGCGTGCGGCGTGTCGTCCTGCGCGGCGCGCAACGCTGATGCCGAGCAGCGCCGCCAGCGTGCGGGCGACGGCGACGAGCTGCACCGGGTCGATGACCGCGCCGGTCAGGTCGGTCGCGCGCATCCGGAGATCGTCCAGGATCGAGCCGCGCAGGTCGGCCCCTTTCAGGTTCGCCCCGTACACTGAAGCGCCTCGCAGATCGGACCCCCGCACGATGATGCCGGGGAGCTGGGCGTCCTGGAAGTCCGCCTCCGTCAACGAGCAGTCCTCCAGCCGGCTGTTCTTGAGCGTCGCCGAGCGAAACGAGATCAGCGCGCCCTGGCACTCGCGCATGAGCACGTGTCTCAACGAGGCGTCGGCGATGTCGAAGCCGGTGAGCCGGCACCCGATGAACTCGGTCCGGTCGATCGTGGCGTCGCGCCAGAAGCCGTTGGCCAGGTCGCAGCGCTCGAGTCGCACGTCGGCGAGGGTGAGCCGCTCGAGGCGCGCCTGACTCAGGTCGGTGTCGCGCAGGCAGGCCCGCTCGATTCGGACGTTCCTGGCCACGGTGTTCGCCAGCCGGCCCTGCGCGACGTCCAGGTCGGTGTACACGCCGTCATCGCCGATCTCGAGGTCCCGCAGGACGGGAACGGCGCGCCCGGTCGGCAATCGCGGAGCGTCGATCACGGGTGCCTTCCGCGCTCGACTCACGCCCGCTCCGACGGTGGTCCACGTGGGCACTCTACACGGTGGGATCGAGGCCGCAAGGGTATGCGCGGCCGGCGGGGAGCTACGCCCTTGACTGCCCGTACCACGCGGTTCACTATCGACGCCGTGCAATTCGGGATCCTCACCCACGAGGTGCTCACATGAGCGAGGAAGCGCTCCGGAAGATCGCCCTGCAGGTGCGGAACTGGGGCAAGTGGGGGCCGGACGACGAGCTCGGCACCCTCAACTACATCACGCCGGAGCGGATCGCGGCGGCGTGCCGCCTCGCCACGACCGGCAAGGTGCTTCGCGCTCGGCATTCCCCTCGACCGCAACGGTCCCGCAGAGCGGCACGCGACAGCGCTTCAACCCGATCCACACGATGTTCCGCGACGGCGGCGACGCGCCGAAGACCGCCGCCGAGGTCAAGGCGATGGAGGGCTACGGCGGCTCCGACGACTGGATCGTCATGCCGCTTCAGTGCGTCACGCAGTGGGACAGCCTGGCCCACATCTTCTACGAAGGGAAGATGTACAACGGCTACGACGCCGCGCTCGTCACCAGCAGCGGCGCCGCCAGGAACAGCATCGACAAGACCAAGAGCAAGCTCGCCGGGCGCGGCGTGCTGCTCGACGTGGCGCGGCACAAGGGCGTGCGCGCGCTCGAGCCGGGCTACGCCATCACCGTCGCCGATCTCGAGGCGACCGCCGCCGCCGAGCGGGTCGAGGTGCTGCCCGGCGACCTCCTCGCTCGTCCGCACCGGCCACATGTCGCGCTATCTCGACAAGAACGACTGGCGGCACTACGATCTCGATCCGTTCCCGGGCCTCTCCGTGCACACCGCCCCCTGGCTGCACGGCAAGCAGATCGCGGCCATCGCCTGCGACAACTACGCGGTGGAGGTCCGCCCCTCGGAGATCGCGGGCTTTCGCAATCCCTTCCACGTCGTGGCGATCCCGAACATGGGGCTCACGCTGGGCGAGATCTTCTTCCTGGAGGAGCTGGCCGCCGACTGCGCGGCCGACGGCCGCTACGCCTTCCTGCTCGTCGCGCCGCCGCTCCCGGTCACCCGCGCGGTCGGCACCCCGATCAACCCGTACGCGCTGAAGTAGCGGCCGCGGAGCGCCCGGAGCGGCCGCCGCAGACGCCTCAGCTCTTCCGCCGCCGGCCGGCGTAGATCTCCTGCATCTCCTTCTCGGCCCAGGCGCCCTCGCGTTCAGACACGGTTGTCGCTTCCCTCGCGCGCAGGGCCAACGGCAGATCCGGGAGGCGTGCGGCCGCGTAGACCGAGTGAGGACGATTGACCACCCCACTCGAAGGAGGACGTACCATGACGTGGCGCCAGACACTTGGAATGCTCGGAGTTGCGGCCGTGCTCGTCGCCGGCTGCGCGAGCCGCGACTCCGCGATGACGGAGAAGAAGCCCCTCTACGACCGGCTCGGCGGCAAGCCCGCGATCACGGCCGTCGTCGATGATTTCATCGGCAACGTCGCGGGTGACGCGCGCATCAACAAGCGCTTCGCGGACGCGAACATCCCGCAGCTCAAGACCATGCTCGTGGACCAGATCTGCCAGGCCACCGGTGGCCCCTGCACGTACAAGGGCCAGACCATGCAGGCGGCCCACAAGGGCATGAAGATCACCGATGCGGAGTTCACCGCCCTCGTGGAGGACCTGGTCAAGAGCCTGGACAAGTTCAAGGTGGGGGCCCAGGAGAAGAATGAGCTGCTCAGCTGCTCTGGGCGGCATGAAGGGGGATATAGTCGGCCAGTAGCCGCGTGAGTCGAACCCAAGGAGGCTCATCCATGACACGACCCGTACGGATCCTGGTCGCGCTCGCCGTGCTCGCTGCGGCGGCGGTGAGCCCCGCGCTCGCCTGGCAATGCCCGACCCAGTGGAGGGCCGCCGAGGAGGCCATCAAGAACGCGGAGGCCATGAACATCCCGCCCGAGGCCAAGGCCATGCTCGAGGATGCCAAGCGGTTCGTGGCGGAGTCCAAGAAGCACCACAGCGAAGGCACCACCAAGGTCGAGCACGCGCGCTCGATGTGGAAGGCCAAGGCCGCGCTGGCCATCGCCGACTCCGTCATCACGATCTCGAAACCGTAGCTAGAGCGAGATAAGGCTCATCGCTCTAGCCGGGTTTCTCCGACAGGCCCCTAGGCGAAGCATGCCTCACCGGGCCTGGGCTCCGCATCGTCGCTGGGCTCGCGCTTGGCGCTCGCCGCCCAGGCGCCTCCGAAGGCCTGGGCGGCGGAGACGATGTCGCTGCAGGAGATCGTCCTCCGGGCCAAGCCGGCCACGGTGCTCGTCGTCTCCGAGGTCGCCACGGAGGTCGCCCTCGACTGCGGCGCGGGCCCGCGGAAGGTCACGCCGACTCCATTCCGCGAGACGGGCACCGGCTGGTTCGTCGACTCCAACGGATGGGTCGTCACCAACGCCCACGTCGTCCAGCCCGCGCATCAGCCGCCGATGTGGCTGATCAACCAGCAGGCCCAGAAGGCCATCTTCGCGGCCTGCGTATACGAAGAGCTGGCCAGGCAGGGCTTCGCGCCCGGTCAGCGCCCGGACATCGAGGATGAGCTCAGACGGACCGCCATGGCCCGCGCCTACCCCGGCGCCCGGGTGGAGGCCAAGCCATCGATCTTCATCCTCATGGCCAATGGCTTCCGGCTGGTGGCCAAGGTCGAGAAGTACAGCCCGCCGGTCAGCACCCAGACCGGAGCGGGCGTCATGTCGGGACGGGACCTCGCCCTGCTCGCGGTCGAGGCCTCGGAGATGCCGGCCTTCAAGCTCGCCGAGTCGAAGAACGTGAAGATCGGAGACCCGATCCACATCCTCGGCTTCCCGGGGTGGTGCTCTCGCACGAGCTCCTCAACGCGACGGCGAAGGTCGAGGCCTCGGTCACGAACGGCGCCATCTCCAGCTTCAAGCAGGACGTGCAGGATCAATCGGTCATCCAGACGGACGCGCCGGCGGCGTGGGGAAACTCCGGCGGCCCCGCCGTGAACGCCCGGGGACATCGTCGGCGTCCTGACCTTCGTCTCCCTCTCGCCGGGGCGGAGGGAAGCATCGTCCAGGGCTTCAACTTCATCATCCCGGCAGACGCGGTGAAGGAGTTTCTCAGAGGGACCAAGGTCGACCTCGCCGACCAGAGCCCGTTCAACGAGAAGTGGTTCTCGGGTCTTCAGAAGTTCTTCGCCGACGACTGGAAGGGGGCGCTCCAGGACATCCAGGCCGCGGATCGCCTGCAGCCCGAGTTCCCCGACCTGCGGCGCCTGATGGCCGAGGCCGATGACAAGGTCAAGCACCCGCCGCCGCGGCCCTTCCCTGGCGGCCGGCGGGAGGCGCCGTCGCGCTCCTGATCGTGGGGGCGGCGGGCGCGGTCGGCGTGCAGCGCCTGCGCTGGAACCGCTTGCGGATGAGCCCGGCCGATCTCCTCACCCTCTCGAGCGGCGGGACTCCGCCCGTGCTCCTCGACGTCCGCGATCCCGTGCTCTACTCCGCCAGCCCGTATCGAGTCCCGGGCGCCGTGCGCGTGGATCTCGAGCATCTCGAGGCCGAGCTGGCCGCGCTGGGGATCGACCGGGCGCGCCCGGTGGTGACGTGCTGCATCGCCGACGAGCGGAACAGCGCGCGGGCGGCGCGCCGGCTGCTCTCCCTCGGCTACCGGGATGTCCGCGTCCTGAAGGGCGGCCTCAGCGGGTGGACGCTGGCCGGATTGCCGCTGGAGACCAAGCGGTAGACGACGTCACCTTCCGGGGTCGTCGGGCCTTTATGCGCGGTGCGACGGATCGATGAGCCGGCGGATGGCTGTCGATTGCAGCCCATGAACGGCGGGTGAATGCTGTAGCCGAGTAGCGCTCTGACGCGCGGCGAATATCGCGCCGCGATGTCGCCTGGGACCGCGAGTATTTGTTCTGATCTGGCGCAGCCAGGGCCTTCGCAGTACTGAGGAGTGATGGCGAGGTGCGGCGCGGTACCCCGGTTGGCGCCCCGCGATGCCAGAGCGCCGCGCCCATGAACACGATGACCGGAGTTGCCGGCATGATCACGGACTCGATCCGCGGGTCGTCCCGGCTGGGCGCCCGTCGCCCCAGAGGTGGCTTCCTGATGATCTCGGCCGCGCCGTTGTCGCCGAACGCGTCGATCGCCCAGATCGTGCTGACGCCGAACGCTCTGCGCGGTCGCGGACCTTGTAGAAGCCATCGTCGAAGTGGAGCGGGCTGGCGGTCTCGCCCGAATAGAGCCTGGATGGCGAGGCTTTCGGCCGAGAGCAGGTAGTTGGGCGAAAGCAGCCGGTCCAGGATCGGTGCAAGATCCGGGATGCCTGACCAGCTCGGCGCGATGACCGGCGCCTTGGCGAGGAGCGTAGACCCGCCTGCGTCGAAGCCCCTCGAAGTCGTTCCGGCCGCGCAGTGTCCCGCGCAGGTGGCGGCGCGAGTTCGCTTGATGCCCCGATCTGCTCTCGTGAGAGCAGACTCCGGGATGACGAGATAGCCCTGCTCGCGCAGGTGGTCCAGGTCCGAGTCGATCGAGGTGCCCGCGGTGACACTCACGAGATTCGAATCTACGCCGAGGACGTCACTACACCAGCGCGCAGTATGACAGAAAAGTGTTGACGCCGTCCATGCTCCAGGCTGCTCTCATCGAAAGGAGACCAACATGCTCATCTCCGTCGTCAATCACACGGACGGCAAGCTCTCGGACGAGGCAGTGCAGGAAGGCATCCAGGCCGTCAACCGGCAGATCGCCGAGGACTACAACCCCGAACTGGTCCATGGGCGCCGACCTCCGCCTCGAAGGGGCCATCGGCAAGGACCCCGACGACGCCAAGCTGCCCGAGCTGCGGGGCGACGCCATCATCTATCTCTGGAACGGGGTCGACGTGGACGACGCCCTCGGATATCACGAGGCCAATGCGGCCGGCACTCCGTTCGGGTTCGTGTTCACCGAGCTGGTCAAGGAGCTCAACGAGCCGTGGACGGTTACCTTCTCTCACGAGGCGCTCGAGCTGATCGGCGATCCGGAGGCGAATCTGCTCGTGGCCGGCCCGGCATCCCGAGGACCCCGAAGAAGGAGGTCTTCCACTGGTACGAGATGTGACGCCGTGCAGGACGAGACCTACAAGATCGACGGCGTGGCGGTGTCGAACTTCGTCCTGCCCTCTACTTCACACAGTTCGCCGAGGTCGGCGGCCGCAACGACTTCCTCGGCGCCTCACGAAGGGCAAAGGCGCTGCAGTCCTTCGGCATCAACCCCGGCGGCTACATCGGCTTCTACAATCCCAAGACGCGCGAGCACGATACCTTCTCGCCCAGCGGAGATCGCCAGGCACGCGAGCGGCAGAAGATCAAGGGCCGCGCGCGCAGCTCACGCGACGGTCGGCGCGCTACAAGCTCGGCGCGGACTTCAAGAAGGAGCTGGAGGCGAAGACCGTCAGCGTCCAGCGCGCGCCGGCGCGCGCGCGGCTCGGCCGGCCCCCGAGCACCGGGCGGTCGAGATGATCGCTCGCAGCCCGATGCGCCCGGACTGAGGGCCGACTAGGGCGGAGGCTCCACCCGGTGGATTCGTGCATCGCGGGCGGGAACGCCGCCACGGGCGTGCGCACCTGCCGGGGACGGATCACGGCATCGGCGAGAGCTCGAGCGAGCGGACACCTGGGCGTGCGAGAGGTTGCCGAAGCTCGCCACCAGGAGCAGCGTGTCGACGCCGATGGCCTCCAGGTGCTCCACCTTGGCGGCGATCTGATCCGGCGCGCCGATCACCATGCCGCCGATCGCGTCCAGCTCGTCGTAGGTCTGTCCGCCCCAGACGCGGCTCGTCAGCGCCTTCAGCCGGTCGTCGGAGAATTCGGCCGGCGGCGGCGGAGCGGCCAGCGAGGAGAGATGCCAGAAGCCCTGAGCGCCAGCGCCCCTCCGCCCGGGCGACCTCTGCGGTCTCGGCGACATAGGTCTCTCGGCACAGCACGAGCCGGGGCCGATACGGACCTGTCCCCGCGGGCTCGGCGCGCTTGGCGAGCCGCCGCGCGATACTCCTCGACGCTCCGGGCCACGATCTCCGTCGGCGTGAAGTGCATCGCCACGGGCCAGCCGCGCGAGCAATACGTA
>ERZ1370068.5748-contig-4759_pt1 | contig 14879 bp, 21 predicted proteins | sample MGYA00561227_ERZ1370068 | MGnify/ENA primary metagenome ERZ1370068 (study PRJEB38410, sample SAMEA6850437) | metagenome | study: Metagenomic assessment of the ecological functions of the soil: analysis of the soil microbiota associated with the...
AAGCGTCTTCGTCCTCTCCGAGGCGCCGCGGCTGAGCGTCTCCGGAGCGCCTTTTCAGCCCCTTGCTTTGTAAAGAAGAAGCACGCGACTATTCGCCCCGGTGATGCCCGGCGTCAAAGCGCCTGGGACGGCACATTGAGGGGAGGCGAACATGGCGCATGACGCGCGGCTGATCAAAAGCGAAGACCGGATCGAGAGCTCTGGAAACCATCCCGGACTGGATCAAGCGCCTGGAGCGGCCGACGACGCCGTGCATCGTTCCGGCCTTCGGGCCGCTCGAAGGCATCCGCGCGGTCGGCACCGGGCAGCTCGATCGCCCAGCCCTATGCCAGCACCAAGCTTGCTGAATTCGGCGCCGAGGTCATTCACGTCGAGACGCCCCGGCGGCGACGTGTTCCGCTTCACCGCGCCGCAATTGACCTGCGGCGGCCGCGCCCGCATGGCTGCGACGAGGCGGAGGTCACCAAGAACAAGTTGTCGCTGGGGCTCGACCTCAAGCAGGCGCGCGGGCATCGAACTCCTGATGGCGCTGTGGAAGATTTCCGACGTCTGGATGGAATCCTCAGCGCCCGGCACACTGCGATCGCTCCGGGATCACCAACGAGTTGGCGCTCGCGGTCAACCCCAGTCTGGTGATCGTGCGGGTCAGCACCTACGGGCAATACGGCAAGCGAGGAGTATCTCGGACGGGCCGGACTACGACGCGATCGCGCAGGCCTATGGCGGCATGATGAACCTCACCGGCGATCCCGCCGGGCCGCCGCAGCGCGCCAAGACCTACACCGGCGATTACGTCACGCGCGCTGACCGGATGGGCGGCGACGATGATGGCGCTGTGGGAGGTCAAGAAGAGCGGGCGCGGGCCAGGTCGTCGACCTCGCGCAATACGAGGCGGTGGCGCAGACCAACGGCAACACCCTGCCGCTCTTCACCGGCGAGGGCGCGGTCTACGGGCATACCGGTAACCGCGCGCCGGGGTTCCAGCCCTACGACACGTTCAAATGCAGCGACGGCTGGGTCTTTATCGGCGCGCTCGGCGGGGCGATCTACGACCGGGTGCCGAAATTCCTCGGGCTCGACCCGGTCGAATACAGCTACGACGCATGCTCGAAGGATGCAGCGGCGGTGAACTCCGAGAAGGGCGCGCGAGCTCGACCGGCGGCTGCGCGAATATTGCGCGACGCGCACACGGCGCTCGAGGTCGAGACCGCGCTGAACGCAGGCCAAGATCGGTTGCGCGCGCGTGTTCAACACGCGCGACCAGTATCAACGACGAACATTATGCGGCGCGTGAGATGACGGTGCCGGTGCTCGACCGGCAGTCTGGCGTGCCGATCCGGGTCTACGGGGTGGTGCCGAAGATGTCGCTGACGCCGGGGCGGATCTGGCGCGGCGCGCCGTCGATCGGCGACGATACGACCGGACATTCTGCGACAGCATGCTCGGCCTCTCCGAGCCGGCCATCGAGAAGTTGTATGCCGACCGGCGTCGTGCACCGCACCGAGCCGTTCACCGCCCCACAGGCCGAGGCCGCGAACCCCGTAGCGGTTGGCTCCCTTCACGCGGCACTCCTGCGCTATAAATCGCGGGTGCGGCGCGCCATCGCGCTCTTCCCACAGATTGGCTCGGTCGTCGTCGAAGATCAGCCTCGGCTCGGCCGGGGTGGTGAACCAGTCGTGGCGGGCGAGCTCGCCCTCGAGCTGACCCGGTCCCCAGCCCGCGTAGCCGAGCGCAAAGAGGCTCTTCACCGGGCCCTGATTATGCCCGATGTCGCGCAAGAACCTGGCGGTTCGCCGTCATCGCCACGCGTCCATCGACATCGAGGGTCCCGTCGAGGTGATATTCGGCGCTGTGGACGACAAAGCCGAGCTCCTGCTGCACCGGCCCGCCGGCAAAGATCTTGACACTCCCCGAAATGCCCGAGATGTCCTCGCCGGCCGCCTCCAGCAAGCTCGCGATCGGACCCTCGCCGACCGGTCGGTTGATGACGATCCCGAAAGCCCCCTCCCTGTCGTGCCGCACCATCAGGATGACGGTGTGCGCAGAAGCGGGGATCGCCGATCGTCGGCGCGGCGATCAGCAGCTGCCCGGTGAGCGGCGGCAATTTCGGGCGGCTCGGCCGCCACGGGCCGGAGCAGCATCGCCGCCGCGAAGATCGCCGCAGCCGGAAGCGAGCGAAAGATCGTGGTGCGCCGGGAAGGCGCATGCCGTCACTCGTGCAAAGGCCGGGGTAACTTGCATCGCCGGTCGCGCGAAAGCGATGCTAATATCCCTTCGCCGCAAGCAGGGGAGCGCCGATGCCAAAAGAGTCCTGGGTCATCACGACGGCGGTCGGGACCGGCGAGCGAGGGTTCGGCGGGGACGGCGGGCCGGCCGAGCGAGCCCAGCTGAACGGACCCTTCGACGTCGGCTTCGACGCCGATGGCAATCTCTACTTCTCCGACACGTTCAACCACCGGATCCGACGGGTCGACGCGCGCACCGGGAACATCACCACTTGCGCCGGCTCGGGCGAAGCCGGCTATGCCGGCGACGGCGGCCCGGCGATGCAGGCTCGCTTGCAACGAGCCCTACGGCATCGCGGTCGACAACGGCGGGCAACGTCTATGTCGCCGACCGGCATAACCACTGCGTCCGCCGGGTCGACAGCACCTCGGGCGTGATCACGACCTTGGCCGGCAACGGCGCGGCGGGGTTCAGCGGCGACGGCGGGCCCGCGGCGCAAGCCGGGATGGTCGAGCCGAACGGCTTGGCGCCTCGACCCGACGCAACGGCGGTTATTCATCGCCGATGTCGCCGACCACCGCGTTCGCGTCGTCGATCTCGTCTCGGGCACGATCTCGACCTTCGCCGGCACCGGCGAGGCGCAGCACAGCGGCGACGGCGGCCCGGCGAGCCGTGCCGGCGTGTTCGGCGCCCGCGCCGTCAAGGTGGCGCCCGACGGCACGGTCTATATCCTCGAGCGGCAAGGCAGCACGCTGCGCGCGGTCGATCCCGGCACCGGGTCATCAATACCGTCGCCGGCACCGGTGCCCGCGGCTACTCGGGCGACGGCGGGCCGGCGCGGGATGCGGTGTTCGACGCGCCCAAGGAATTCACCCTCGACCCCGGCGGCGACATCCTGATCGTCGATACCGAGAACCACGCGATCCGCCGCATCGATGCCGCGAGCGGCATCGTCGAGACGATCGCCGGCGGGCGCAAGGGCCCCGAGGGTGACGGCGGTCCGGCTACCGCTGCGGGCCTCGGCCGGCCGCACGGCGCCGTCGTCGGACCCGGATGGCGCGATCTATATCGGCGACACCGAGAACCACCGCATCCGCAAGCTCGTCCGGCAAGATTGAGCCGTCCAGCACCTCCTGTTTCGCTACCGGATCCGCAACGCGGCGGGTTTCCTTGCGCCATAGAGCATCGAGTTATCGGCGACGAGGATTTGTTCGGAATCTACGTAGCAAATCGACGACCAAAGCCGTAACCAGATCACATGTATTTATCGGGATCGAGATCAGGCATCGCCAACATCCCGACACGACAGTCCGCGCCCCGCCCCAGGGAGGCGCAGGCCGATGCGCTCGTAGGCGACATTTCCGCGACTGATGGGTCAATTGAATGGTTGTCGGCATTTAATCGACAACGAGCGTAGATCGGTTACAAATCGATCCAAGCCGCCAGCCGTCGGCAGCCGCGACGTCGGCGCCGACGGATCGTTGTGCGAGATTGCGGAGCGGTCGACGCTCGCCACGAGGCCCGGCGCTGCCCCTGTCGCTGCACTAACCGCTGGCAGATCGACGGGCAGAGGAATATCCTCAGTGGCGGGAGTTCTCGCTCCTCGATTGCCGCGCCGCCTCGTCGAGGGGGATCATGCCGCACATTCTCGTTTCGGACGGTGTCCGGATGGCTCGCCGGCGCCGGCATATGACCGCGACGCTCGACAGCGCGGCAATCGATCTGCAGCGCGCCAACGCGGACTTGCAGCAAAAGCTCGACGAATACCGCGTCGAGCGCGACGAGGCGCTGGCCCGCGAGGCCGCACTGGCGGAGGTGCTGGACGCCATTAACCACTCGTCGGGCGACCCGGGGCCGGTGTTCGGGGCGATCCTCGAAAGAGGCGATGCGGTTTGTGCGGAGCCGCATTTGGCGAACTGCACACCTATGACGGCGAGCGCATTCACATCGCGGCTCTGCGGGGGTGCTGCCCGAGGCGTATGCCCAGGTCGAGGCACAGACCCCGCCGTCAGGTCGGCCCGCGCACCGGTGCCGACTCGATCCTGGAGACCAAGCGCCCGGTCCATATCCTGGATGTACTGGCCAGTGGCTACCAGGCCGGAGATCCGGCAGCCGGGCGCTGGTAGATCTCGGGGGCGCTCGCAGCCTGCGTGCGCCGCTGCTCAAGGATGCAGCCGTGCTTGGCTTCATCACGATCTACCGCCAGGAGGTCCGCCCGTTCTCCGACAAGCAGATCGCGCTGCTGCAGAACTTCGCCGCGCAGGCGGTCATCGCGATGGAGAACGCGCGGCTCATCGACCGAGACGCGCGAAGCCCTGGAGCAGCAGACCGCAACCGCCGAGGTGTTGCAGGTCATCAACAGCTTCGCCCGGCGACCTCGCACCGGTGTTCGACGCGATGCTCGGAGAAGGCGATCCGGCCTGTGCGAGACGGCGTTTGGCATGTTGTGGACATATGATGGCGAGCAGTTCCGCGCCGTCGCAGCCGTCACGTGACCGACCCCTTTTGTCGAATGTCTACGCGGTAAGCCGACTGCCACCGGTGCCGGGGAGCGGCCTCTGCCGCGCCTACGTAGTCGGTGAAGACCGTTCGTCCAAATCGCCGATCTTGCCGAGTGACGCTTAGTTACCCGAGCGGCGAGTCCGCGTCGGCGTCGGTTGATGCTCGAGCGGCGCGCGCGCACCGTCGCTCGGTGTGCCGCTGCGCAAGATAGCAGCCCTGTTGGGTGCCATTCATGTGTATCGCCAGGAGGTCCGCCCGTTCTTCGGACAAAGCAGATCGCGCTGTTGCAGAACTTTCGCGGCGCAGGCGGTCATCGCGATGGAGAACGCGCGGCTGATCACCGAGACGCGCGAGGCACTGGAGCAGCAGACCGCGACCGCCGAGGTGTTGCAGGTCATCAATTCCTCGCCCGGCGACCTCGCGCCGGTGTTCGATGCGATGCTCGAAAAGGCGATGCGGCTGTGCGAGGCCGGCGTTCGGCACGCATGCGCGAGCATTGGTGGTGAGCAGTTTCACATAGTGGCGCAGCGCGGCGTTACCTGCGAAATTGGCGGAGTATCTACGGCAGGCCTATCAGGCGGTGCCCGGGCACCGCGATGGGTCAGTTCAGCAGCGGCGAACAGTTTCTCAATATCACCGATCTGAATGCCGATCCGGACTCTTTATCGAGTACGCCGAGACGCCGGGCATACGCGGAGCTTGGCGGTGCCCGCAGCATTCTCGCCGTGCCGCTGCGGAAGGCATGAGACTTTGCTCGGGCGCTGACGGTCTATCGCCAGGAAGTGCGGCCATTCACCGACAAGCAGATCGCGCTGTTGCAGAATTTCGCGGCGCAGGCGGTCATCGCGATGGAGAACGCGCGGCTGATCACCGAGACGCGCGAGGCCTTGGAGCAGCAGACCGCGACCGCCGAGGTATTGCAGGTCATCAATTCCTCGCCCGGCGACCTCGCGCCGGTGTTCGACGCGATACGTCGAAAAGGCGCATCACGCTTCTGCGAGGCCGCCTTCGGAGCGCGTGACGATTTGATGGCGGAGAATGTCTTCCGACGACGATGCGCGGTACACGGCGGGATCGGAGGATCCTGATCGCGCAGTAGCCGCTCCGCCCGGTCCCAGAGTTTCGTCTTTGGACCGCGTCGGCGCGCGGCGAGAATGTCGATCCACGTCATCGGATGTGTGCGCAGAGCCCGAGCTCTATCGATGCCAGCACCCTGGCAGCCGCGAGGTGGTCGAGACTCGGCGGCGTCCGGACCATGCTTTGCGTGGCGCTTGCGCAAGGAAGACGCGCTGTTAGGCGCCATCGGCATCTACCGCCAGGAGGTGCGGCCGTTTACCGACAAGCGAGATCGCGCCTGTTGCAGAACTTCGCGGCGCAGGCGGTGATCGCGATGGAGAACGCGCGGCTTATTGACCGAGACGCGCGAGGCGCTGGAGCGGCAGACCGCGACGGCCGAGATCCTGCAGGTCATTTCGAGCCTCGCCGACCGATGTCCAGCCGACCTTCGACGCCATCGCCGCGCGCCGCGGCGTACGGTGCCGGCGCGGCCAGCGGCGGTGTCTTACCGGTTTGACGGCTCGCTGATCCACTTTGTCGCCCATTACAGGTGGACTGCCGACGCAGCTCGACGCGGTTCACAGCGTATATCCGATCCGGCCCGGCCGCGGCAGCCTGACGGCGCGCGCGATTCACGACGCGCGAGGCGGCGCATGTCGCCGATACTGCGCCGCCGATCCCGAATTCGCCGCAGCCGAGCTTCGTTCAGGCCGGCGTTCCACACCGCTGCTCTCGGTGCCGATGCTGCGCGACGGCAACCCGATCGGGTGCGATCACCGTCACCCGCCGCGAGGTCGAGCCGTTTCAGCGACCAGCAGATCGACCTGTTGACAGACCTTCGCCGACGCAGGCGGTGATCGCGATCGGAGAATGTCCGGCTGTTCAACGAACTGACGCGAGCGCACCGGCGACCTCAGGAGTCGCTCGAATACCAGACCGCGACCAGCGACGTGCTCAAGGTCATCAGCCGCTCGACCTTCGATCTGCAACCGGTGCTCGACACGCTCGTCGAGACCGCCGCGCGGCTCTGCGACGCCGATGGCGGCGATCATCACCAGCCGCGAGGGCGAGGCTCTATCGGCTGCGGCGACCGTTGCCGATTTGCCCGAGTTCGACGCGTTCGCTTCGAGGCCGATCGTTCACCAGCAGAGCCGCGGGACCGTGACCGGACGGAGCCGCGCTTGAGCGTCGCGTCGTCCACATCGCACGACATCGCCGCCGACCCGGAATACACCCTGACCGAGGCGGTTACGCTCGGAAAGATCCGGACCGCGCTCGGCGTGCCGCTGCTGCGTGAGGGCGAGCTGGTCGGACGATCATCATCTCGCGCGCACACGGGTCGCAGCCGTTCACCGAGCGGCAGATCGAACTCGTCCGCACCTTTGCCGACCAGGCGGTCATCGCGATCGAGAACGCGCGGCTGATCACCGAGACGCGCGAGGCATTGGAGCAGCAGACCGCGCACCGCCGAGATCCTGCAGGTCATCAACCGCTCGCCGGGCGACTTCGCCGCCGGTCTTCGACGCCATGCTCGACGAGGCGTGCGACTCTCGCGGCTGCGTGATCGGTGTCACGGGTGCTCTACGGACATTGGGAGCGAGCGCGGCCCAGCTCGCATGCTGCCCGGGGCTTGTCGACCGAGAATTCGCCGAGATGCTGCGCGATACGTGTCCTGCCCGACCAAACGTGGCGCTGCAGACGGGTCATACGCGGAGAGCCGCCTGATCCAGATCGCGATCATCGACCGCGAGTGACTTTTACCGCGCGTGGCCACCCCATTGCAAAGGCCACGGTCGAAGTCCGGGTACGGACCGTTATCTGCGGTCGCCATGGTGAAGGACGGACGAGATGCGCTCGGCGCGATTGTCGTGTACCGACCGGAGCCGCGGCCCTTCACCGACAAGGAGATCGCGCTAGTCTCAAAGCTTCGCGCGCCCAGGCGGTGATCGCGATGCGACAATGCGCGGCTGTTGAACGAGATCCGCCAGCGCCAGGCCGAGTTGCGCGTCACCTTCGACAATATGGGCGATGGCGTGGCGATGTTCGACGCCGAGCTGCGGCTTGCGGCGTGGAACCTGAATTTCCAGCGGATTCTCGATCTGCCCGACGCGCTCCTGGCCGAGCGGCCGAGCTGTCGCGACTACTGTCCGCCACTCTCGCCGACCACGGCGAGTTCGGCGCGGTCGATGTCGAGGCCGAGGTGCGCCGGCTGTCCGGATGCGGTCGGCACGCAGTGGTCGGCCGAGCGCGACGCGCCCCGATGGCCGGGTCATCGAGGTGCGCCGCAACGCGGTGCCGGGCGGCGGTTTGGTGCTGATCTACGCGCGACGTCACCGAGCGCAAGCGCGCCGAGGCGGAGATCCGCGCGGCGCGCGACACCGCCGAGCGCGCATTGCAGGAACTGAAGACGACGCAGGCGAGCCTGCTGCACGCCCAGAAGATGGCGGCACTTGGGCCAGCTGACCGCGGGCATCGCGCACGAGATCAAGAACCCGCTCAACTTCGTCAACAACTTCGCCGAGCCTGTCGGGCGAGTTGCTGCGACGAGCTGAAGGAGACGGCGGCCCCGGCGGTGGCCGCGTCTCGGCCGACGACGCAGCGCGCCGCGGTCGACGAGGTCGTCGAGATGCTGACGCGGCAATCTCGACAAGATCGCCGAGCACGGCAAGCGCGCCGACGGCATCGTCAAGAGCATGCTCGAACACTCGCGCGGCGGTCTCCGGCGAGCGCCGCGCGGTCGACCTCAACGGCCTGGTCGAGGAGGCGCTCGAACCTCGCCTATCACGGCGCCCGCGCTCAGGATGCGAGCTTCAACATCACGCTGGAGCGCGAGTTCGACCGCGGCCTCGCCCCGATGGAGCTGGCGCCGCAGGAGATGACCCGGGTGTTTCTCAACCTCTTCGGCAACGGCTTCTATGCGACCACCAAGCGGCAGCGCGACGGCGCCGGGCCGGACTTTCGGCCGACATTGAAGGTGACGACGCGCGATCTCGGCGACGCGGTCGAAGTGCGGGTGCGCGACAACGGCACCGGCATCGCGCCGGAGATCAGGGACAAATTGTTCCAGCCGTTCGTCACGACCAAGCCCACCGGCGAAGGCACCGGGCTCGGCCTCTCGATCAGCCTATGACATCGTCACCCAGCAGCACGGCGGCACGATCGAGGTCGACAGCCGGTCGGCGAGTTCACCGAATTCACGATCGCCTGCCGCGCCCCGGTAGGGGCGGCCACCGGGCTGGCAGAATGACTGCGTCTTCCCTGGGCCTTCAGCCCACGGACTTGCCTTACTGACCGTGGAATGTTCGTCCCCACGGCAAAATGGACCCCGGCCTGCGAGGCTCTCTCAGGAAATGCCGTTGGTGGGCGCTGCTTCTTCGTCATTCCGGGAGTGGTCCATGGGACCAGGACCGGGAACCATGAACACGGGCCATTCCCAAGTTGGCGCGGGCCTGTGTTCTTGGGTTTCCGGGCTCTCGTGCTGCGCCCGAGCGGAATGACGAGTGTTTTCAGATTTGCTGACACCCTCCCTGCGCGGGGGCGACGCGAGAGGCAAGGGCAAATTCTTCACACGCTCCGAGGACTCATGCCGAGCGGGGTTGGGCTCGGCGGTAGCCGCTGACCTCGGCGCCATCGATCGGAGAGAGCCGCAAGCTGAGCGCCGAGACGAGCGGCAGCAGTGCGTCAGATAGACGGCGAGCGCGAAATCGCCGACCGTGATACTGGATGCTGCGCACGCAACCCGGCACGCCGATTACCCAGACCGGAACCGGACCACTGCAAAGGACAGCGGGGCGGCGCAAGCGCCGCCCCCTCTACTCGGCATTCCTGTCTACTCGGGGCTCTCTCCACCTCCCGGGGGGCCGTTGAAGCGGGAACGGCACAAACCGTGTCGCAACCGGGGCGCCGGTAATGTTCACGTTGAAATTGTATTTCCGCTCCAGGAACGCGTTGGCGGCAGTGCCCTCGATCGTCTCGATCAACCCGAGCAGGGTTACGGGCCCGGTGTCATCGTTGGGGGCGCCGTTCTCGATCTTTACCGCCGGGCCGGCTCTGACGATGCCCCTTGCGCGAGTTCAGGAAGGCCTGCGTTCAGGTTTACGTTGATGTCCGAGAGCTGCACCTGGTCCCAACACACGAACTCCCAGGAGGTCGATGTCAAGAACTCCCAAAGCGTGGGTTGGTCGTCGAGACCGTGGCCAGGCTTTCATTCCAGAATGCCAGCGGAACAAAGGTCGGGTTGTTCGGCAGGTTCGACAGCACATCCAGGGTCAGGAAGGTGATCAACGTCTGGCTGAGCACGTTGCGGGAGCGGAGCGCCGGGCGCCGTTTCCTGTCAAACCTGACATCACCGACGAATTCCCGGTGATCCTCGTGTAATGGCCGGGAGGCCGTCAAAGAAGAGCTGCCCCTGGCCGGTCAGAGGATTGTTGGGGGTGGTGCCGATGAGGGCGCCGCTGGGCAAGGGCGGGGTCCGCCTGGATCCCGAGCGCCGAATAGGCCGACAGCCCGGTGCTCGAGCCCGGGTCGGGCCGGCGATCAGTTACGTCGGGGTTACGGATGACCGCGTTGCCGATCAGCCCGTCGAACTTGATCGGTTGATCGGCAGTGATTGACCACCCAGCCGATCAGATAGCCGCGCGGGCAGGGCGGCGCCGGGACGCGCGGCTGATTGGCCCAGTAGAAGACCTGGAACGTGCGCCGTCGGCGGGGAAGGCGAGCTTGCCGTCGATCGACAGAACGAGGTCGAAGTCCGTTTCTTTGCAGATGTTGGAGTTGACGTTTTCGACGCCGGAGCAGACCCAGTGAAAGCGGACCTTGACCGTTTGATGCTCGGTGCAGGTGGCGCCGACGGGACACACGACGCCGACCTCGATCTCGGCTGCGCGGCATCAAGATGCCGCCGTCGACCGTGTACCGCGGGCAGGTTGAGGAATTTGGGGAAGATGATCACGCTTCCCGGCTGCGCGAGGTCAGCCTGATCTGACGGGCGCCAGCGCCAATGCCGGCGTCGCCAAGGCGAGCCCCGGCACCAGCGCCAGCGCCCATTTGGTGATAAAATTCATAATATCTTCTACTGATACACTTTCCACCAGAGGCTGTACGCAAGCCTCGTGCCAAATTCGATGGAGGAAAATATAGCGAAAATTCAACAGCTTACGGCGAGGACGCTGTGATCAGATCCGAGATGCCGGACCGATCTGCGATTGCCGAATCCGATTTTCCAGCATCCCTGCCCGCGGACGGCGCATCCAGAAGTCGCCTTCCTGCTGATCGTATATTGAGCCGACCCTGCCAGCCGCTCTCAGACGGAGCGGGGCTGGGGCCGGCGGTGGCGCGCCAGACCTCGGCGCCGTCGAGGGGTGAGAGGCGCAGAAAGCCCACGGCGGAGACGAGCGGGAGACAGCGCGACTGCAGACAGAGGGCGAGCGCAAAATCGCCAGCCGATCGTCAGCTTGGGCGAGCCGGCGATCACCGCCAAGCAGTGCGGCGCCGACCGCGATGCCGAAACCGCGCGCCAGCTGCTGGGCGACGCCGCTGACGCTGGTGCTCTTGCTCAGCATCGGCGGCGGGCACGTCGGCGTAGCTGATCGTGTTGAGAGCCAGATACTGGATGCTGCGCACGCAGCCGGACAGCAGGACCAGCGCACGACGATCACCCAGACCGGCGTGTCGGCGGCGCAACAGCCCGCAGCCGGCGGTCACCGCGGCCGGCGAGCAAGGCATTGCCGACGAGCAGTGCGGCGAAACCCGAAGAAGCGCAGAAACGCGCCGGAGACGGTGCGCACGAGCATCGCGCCGAGGCTCGAGGAGAAGGTCAAGAGACCCGACTGCAGCGGGCTCAGCCCGAACCCGACCTGAAAGAACAGCGGCAGCAGAAACGGCGTCGCGTCGAGGCCCATCCGGCAGATGCTCGCCGGTCACGGTGCCGATGCGAAAGGTGCGGATGCGCAGCAAGCCGCAGATCGAGGATCGGATCCTCGCGCCGCCGCGCATGCCAGCAGTATAGACCAGCAGGACGGCGAAGGCGGCCGGAAAGACACGCAGGCCGACGGCCGGCGGGATGATCGGGCGCCCGAGATTTTCGATCGCGATTTCGAGCAGAAGGCGAGCCCGAGCCCGGCGATGCAAAGCCGCGCAGATCGAACCGGGTCGGCGCCGGCGCGCGGAAATTCTCGATCAAGCCACAGCGCCAGCACGACGCCGGCGATGCCGATCGGGACGTTGAGATAGAAGATCGCGCGCCACGAGAAGTAGGTCGTCAGAAAGCCGCCGACGATCGGCCCCACGGTCGGCCCGATCATCGCCGGGATCGTCATCCAGTTCATCGCCGAGACGAGCCCCGAGCGCGGAAAGCTGCGCAGCAGGATCAGGCGGCCGACCGGCGTCATCATCGCACCACCGAAGCCCTGCACGACGCGCATCACGCAGCATCATCGGCAGGCTGGTCGACAAGCCCGCACAGCGCCGAGCCGGTCGGCAAAGATCAGCGATCGCGGCGCAGAACACCCGCGCGCGCGCCGAGCCGGTCGGCGATCCAGCCGCTGACCGGGATGAAGACCGGCGAGGCTCAACAGGTAGGTGGTGATCACCAGATTGAGCCGCAGCGGGCTTTCGCCGAGGCTCTCGGCCATGTCGGGGATCGCCACCGCGATCATCGTCGAGTCGAGCCCCTCCATGAAGAAGGCGCAGCCGATGACGAGCGGGATCAGGATCCTGAGCCGAGGGCTCCCTCGTCGTGCTCGGTCGACTTCATGAGTTATCGGTCACGCGGGCGATGTCAGCTCAATGACCCATCTCGCCGCTGCTGTTGACACGAGGAGCGCGGGACCATAGCCGCATCGCGTACCGTCTCGGGTGGCTGCGATAATGGTGAGCAGCCGCGAGATCGGGACCGAACTCCTCGAGCGCTGGGCGCTCGGCTATCTCGGGCATTACGCCAGCTCGGCCGGAGAATTTGCGGGCGCGTCCTGATGCGGCGCGTTCGCCGGCACTCTCCGAGGCCGTGCCACCGGCGAGGCCGCTGATCGACGCGATCGTCACCCGCTACCGGGAGGCAGGGCTGCTCGACGACGCCGCCTACGCCGCCGCGCGGGCGCACCTCGCTCAATCGGCGCGGCGATCTCGCTGAGGGCGATCCGCGCGCGGCTGGCGGCAAAGGAGTTGCCGGCGAGGTCGTTGCGCGAGCGCGGTCGGCTCGCTGCAGGAGCTGGGCCCGGACCCCGACCTCGCCGCCGCTTGCGCCTTGCCCGCCGGCGCCGGCTCGACCATTTCGCCGAACGGCCGCAGACCGGTGCGCGCGAGCTCGCCGCCTTCGCCCGGGCGCGGGTTCGGCCGCCGCGTCGCCGAGGCGGTGCTCGCCTGCGCCGACGAGGAGGCGGTTGCGGCGCTCGCCCGCGACGGGCTCGGCTGAACGCGCGTCAGGCGCGCCGGCGCTGAAGGGTGGCGTCTTCCGTGGCGGCGCGGTCGCTGTACCCCGGCTGTACCACGATGGTTGTGGCGGCAGGCTCGGGCGGGTGGATCCCGTGCTTGTCAAAGGCGATCTTGACCAGCCGATTGAAAGCGCGCCCGACGACCCATTGCTTTCCGGCGATGGTGCGAATCCGCACCAGCAGCACGAGCGGAACCCGAAACCGCGTCGAACGTATCCACCCCTGGTAGTCGAACGGATCGAGGATCAATGGCCGCAGGGCCTCGTCCGCCGTCAGCTCCTCAGCTGACCTCGTGCAGGATCTCGACCACGCGATCGATGTCCTCGCCGTAGGAGATCGCGATCCGGGCGACGGCATAGGCGAAATCCCGCGTCAGGTTCTTGACCGACGTGACCTCGCTGAAGGGAACCGGTATGGACGGCGCCGCGCCTGGTCGCGCAGCCGGATCGTGCGCACCGAGATCGCCTCGACGACACCGGCATGCTCTTTGCCGACATCGACGACATCGCCGACGGCGATCTGATCCTCCATCAGGATGAAGAGGCCGGTGATGACGTCCTTGACGAGCGCCTGGCTGCCAAACCCGATCGCCACGCCGACGACCCCCGCGCCGGCGAGCAGCGGTGCTGATGTCGATGCCGATATGGGACAGGACGATCAGCGAGGTCATGACGATGATCACGCCCAGTATCGCGGTGCGAAACAGCGGCAGCAACGTGCGAACCCGGGTCCGGCGCGGCAGATCGCCTTCGTCGATCGCGTTCAGGTAGCGCTCGATCGCGGAGGCGACGGTCTCCCAGACCGCGATTGCAACGACGAGCACGATGCCGATCGACAGCAGGCTTCCGGTGAGCCGCCGGCCGAACATCGGACCCGAGCCAGGCAAAGGCCCCGATACCCCAGGCCTGGAGCGACCGTCAGAGCAGCGACAAGGTAAACGGCGGCGCCGATCAGGCCGGTAAGGATCGGAAGATAGCGGTTGGCGCGGTGTTCGAGTGTGGGGAACTGCGCCTTCAGTTCCGGTCTAGACGGCGAAAGCCGCGCCGGCTCAGCTCGCGGATAAAGCGGACGAGGAGCTGCGCGCCGACGATGACGACGAGGCTGGAGCGTGGTGGCGCGCGCGACGTAGAGGAACCCTCCTTCGATGCGCAGCGCGTAGATCAGATAGATCCCGCAAACATAGAGGACGGCGAGGACCGGCCAGATCTCGGCGAGGCTGCGGCGAATACGACCCCAGCCGGAGGCGGCGGCCGGTGCCCCGGCGATCCACCGGGCGATCGGCGCGCGGTTCTGCAACAGGAAGATGATCGTGAGGAGAGCCAGGACCAGGCCTGCGAAATTGAGCATCAGCGCGTAGAGCGCGCCGGGAGCCCCGAGCCACCACGCCGCCTCGGGCGACGGCATACGCCGAATACCGCCCAGAAAACGAACCGCCTGATCCAGATGTAGAGATAGTTGCGCGTCTCCGCGTCGAGCGGCACGAATACCGCGCCGGTGTCCGCGGGCAGCAGAATGTTTCTCGCGGCACAGAGCGAGGAGGCGCGCCCTCGATCGTTGCGGTGACGAGCACCGATAGCGTTATCCGGGTGCGGGTCAGGGGTTCCAGCGCCATCGACACGGCGGTGTACGCGATGGTGGCAGCACACGTAACTGAACGAAGTACAA
>ERZ1370068.10368-contig-9074_pt1 | contig 14875 bp, 16 predicted proteins | sample MGYA00561227_ERZ1370068 | MGnify/ENA primary metagenome ERZ1370068 (study PRJEB38410, sample SAMEA6850437) | metagenome | study: Metagenomic assessment of the ecological functions of the soil: analysis of the soil microbiota associated with the...
TGGCCCGGACCCACCAGCCGACTTCACAAAGGACAGATCCGTGCGCACTTCCTCCACCACCCGGTCAGGCGCACCCGACCACCGGCGTCGGGCGTCAACAGCGCACTCGCTCCCACAAGCTACCCGCAGGCGCGGCACCGCGTCGTCGCCCGTCGCTGAAGGTCGCCGACGCCGCGGCGGCCTCGGTGTTCGGCGCGCGCGCCTGCGCGACCGATCGCCCGCAACATCATCGCCAAGGTCACCCAGCTCAGCATCGCGACGGTCAACCGCCAGGTGACCGCTCTGCTCGACGCCGGTGCTGCGCGAGCGCGCCGACCTCGCGGTCTCCGGCGCCATCGGCAGGCCCCGGTGCCGGTCGAGGTCAACCACGAACCGTTCCTGACGCTCGGCATCCACATCGGCGCGCCGGACCACCAGCATCGTGGCCACCGACCTGTTCGGCCGCACCCTCGACGTCGTCGAGACCCCGACGCCGCGGCGGCGCAGGCGGCTCGCGCTCGCGCCGCTGGCCGGGCAGCGCGCGTCGCTACCTGAGCCGCTGGCACCGGCGCCGCCCGCTGTGGGTCGGCGCGGCCGCGGGCGGTGTCGTCGACAGCGCACCGGCTATCTCGACCACCCGCAGGCTGGGCTGGACGGACGCGCCCAGTCGGCCGTGCTCGCCGAGGCGCTCTGGGCCTGCCGGTGTCGGTGGCCTTCTGCACGTGGACGCGATGGCAGGGGCCGAGCTGCTGCTCGGCGCACGCCGTCCTGACAGCCACTCGACGAGCCTGTACACGTCTACGCCCGCGAAACGGTCGGCTACGCGCTGTCGACTGGCGGCAGGTGCCATTCACCGGCCAGCGGCCCCGGCACCATCGCCGGCTTGCCCGCGCACTCGGAGCTGCTCGGCGGCAGCGTGGCAGCTCGAGTCGACGGTCAGCGACGAGGCAAGGTGCTCATCGCGGCGCGCAAGAGCGGGCATGATCCCTGCCTGGGGGCACCGCCCGCTTGCGGGACGGGCCGGCGCCGCCATGGCGGCGCGGCACGGGCGCCACGGCAGCGGCAGGCCCGCGCACTGCTGGCCGAGCGCGCGCGGGTGCTCGGCGAGGCGCGTGGCGCTGCTGCGCGACATGCTGAACCCCGACGACCTGGTGGTCGGCGGCAGGCGTTCACCGAGTACCCGGAGGGCATGAGCTCGGTCGAGGCCGCGTACACCGCAGCGTGTCGGCGCTGCCCGCGCGCGATATCCGGGTCGACATCGTTCGGCAACCGGGTGCAGGAAGCCGGCGCCGGGCGTGGTCTCCTTCGGCGGTCTCTACGCCGACCCGATCGGCGGCGATGCGGCGCTTGCCCGCGGCCTGCGCGACCGCCTGACGAGGCGTTCGGCTGGCGCGCTTACCGGGTAGGAGCGAAGTGACTCGGGGATTGAACACGGTGTAGACGATGTTCGTGTGCGCCTAGCGACGGATCAGCCTGAAGCTGGCCGCTGGCCTGAGGCGAGTAGCCGTCTGTCGGTGCACACACGCCGCTGGCCCAGCCTGGCACCGGCGATGCTGGCGGATGAACGTCTACGTGCTGCAGAGCGCGCTGCAGATGGCCCGCCGCGGCGTCGAGGTGGAGATCTTCACCAGGGCCGTCGCCTGTCGGCCGAACGCCGGACGTGCAAGGTGGCGCCGGGCGTGCTGGTGCGCAACGTGGTGGCCGGGCCGTTCGAAGGCTGGACAAGTACGAACCTGCCCACCCAGCTGTGCGCGTTCACTGCGGGCGTGCTGCGCGCCGAGGCCACCCACGAGCCGGGCTACTACGACATCGTGCATTCGCACTACTGGCTGTCCGGGTCAGGTCGGCTGGCTGGCCGCGCGACCGCTGGGCGGTGCCGCTGGTGCACACCGCGCACACGCTTGGCCGCGGTCAAGAACGCCGCGCTGGCCGACGGCGACTCACCGGAACCGCCGCTGCGCGCGGTCGGTGAGCAGCAGGTCGTCGACGAGGCGGACCGGTTGATCGTCAACACCGAACATGAAGCGCAGCAACTGAGTTTCGCTGCACCACGCCGACCCGGCCCGGATCGATGTCGGTGCACCCGGCGTCGACCTGCAGATGTTCACGCCCGGCGACCAGCGGGCCGCGCGCGCGCTGCGCTCGGGCTCGACGCCGACGAGCAGGTGCTCGCGTTCGTCGGCCGCATCCAGCCGCTGAAGGCGCCCGACGTGTTGCTGCGCGCGGCGGCCAGACTGCCAGGCGGTGCGCGTGCGTGGTCGACCGGTGGACCGTCGGGCAGCGGCGTTGAGCCGCGCCGGACGCGCTGGTTCGGCTGGCCGACGAACTGGGTATCGCCGACCGCGTGACGTTCCTGCCGCCGCAACCCCGCGATCAGCTCGGTCGACGTGCTACCGCGCCGCCGACCTGGTCGCGGTGCCGAGCTACTCGGAGTCCTTCGGGCTGGTCGCCGTCGAGGCCCAGGCCTGCGGCACGCCGTGGTGGCAGCCGCCGTCGGCGGGCTGCCGGTCGCGGTTCGCGACGGCGTCACCGGCACGCTGGTGACCGGCCACGACGTCGACGACTGGGCGCAGGCGATCGCCGCACTGGTGCAGCGTGGCCCCGCGCACGATGAGCCGCGCGCGCCGTCGAGCACGCCGCGACGTTCTCGTGGACGCACACCGTCGACGCGCTGCTGGCCAGCTATCGTCGCGCGATCACCGACTACCGCGCCCGCCATCAGCGCGCCGAGCGACCGCGCGACGCAACGGCGTCGCTTCGCCATGACGGCGGGGCGTGCGCGCTTGACCTCGCAGGCGTCGAGCGAGCTCAGCAGTCATCGAGGACACGCTGCAAGGCACACGACCTCGCATACAGCCGCCACGAGGGCGCGCACGGCGGGCTGCCGGGCCTCATCGTCGAGCTGCCCGGCGAGCGCAGGCTCAAGACCAACACCATCCTGTCCATCGGCGAGCATCTCCGTGCGCGTCGAGGCGTTCGTCTGCCGCAAGCCCGACGAGAACCACGAGGGTGTCTACCGGTTCCTGCTGAAACGCAACCGCAGGCTCTACGGCGTCGCCTACACCGCTCGACAACGTCGGCGACATCTACCTTGTCGGCCGGATGGCGCTGGACTCGGTGACCGCCGACGAGATCGACCGGGTGCTCGGCCAGGTGCTCGAGGCCGTCGACTCCGACTTCAACACGCTGCTGGAGTTGGGTTTCCGGTCGTCGATCCAGAAAGAGTGGGCAGTGGCGGGTGGCGCGCGGCGAGTCGCTGAAGAACCTGCGGGCGTTCGAGCACCTGATCGACGACGACGACGAGCGCGATCGGCCGCGAGAGGCTCTCGACCATGGGCTGACTCGACGCTGGTCCTGCTGCGCCACGGCGAGAGCGAATGGAACGCGCTGAACCTGTTCACCGGATGGGTCGACGTCGATCTCACCGACAAGCGGCAGGGCCGAAGCGATCCGCGGCGGCGAGCTGATCGCCGAGGACGGCCTGCTGCCCGACGTGCTGTACACGCCGCTGCTGCGGCGCGCCATCAACACCGCCAACCTCACGCTGGACAAGGCCGACCGGCACTGGATCCCGGTGCATCGCGACTGGCGGCTCAACGAGCGCCACTACGGCGCGCTGCAGGGCCTGGACAAGGCGCGAGACCAAGGACAGAGTACGGCGATGAGCAGTTCATGACGCTGGCGGCGCAGCTACGACACCCCGCCGCCGCCGATCGAGACGCGGCAGCAAGTACAGCCAGGACAGCGACCCGCGCTACGCCGACATCGGCGGCGGCCCGCTCGACCGAGTGCCTGGCCGACGTGGTCGCCCGGTTCGTGCCGTACTACACCGAGACGATCGTGCCCGACCTGCAGGCAGGCAAGACGGTGCTGATCGCCGCGCACGGCAACTCGCTGCGCGCGCTGGTGAAGTACCTCGACGGCATGTCCGACGAGGACGTCGTCGCGCTCGAACATCCCGACCGGCATCCCGCTGCGCTACGACCTCGACGACGACCTGCAAGCCGAAGCGTCGTCGGCGGCGACGTACCTGGACCCCGGAGGCGGCCGCGGCAGGCGGCGGCCGCCGTGGCCAGCCAGGGCGCCAAGCATAGCGCCGAGCGCGATATCGGCGATGCCATGCCTACGGCAAACACTGGGTGAACGGCTACCGAACACCTGCGATTGGCGTGTGACTTGTCCCGGTTTTGGCCGCACGCGCTGGGATGACGTTCACCGGTTGCGTACGATTTTCGCGTGAGTGTGGTGTCGGCGCTGCTGGTCGGCGGGATCGCTGGCGCGTGCTCGCGCTGGTGATCGGTATCGGGTCGGGCGGGCGCTCGACACCGCGCATCGTCGAGCGCAGGCGACGGCGAACGGCCGCAGCAGTCCGGCATCACCGTCTCGCAGATGCTTGCCCACATCGTGTCGCCGGCTCGCCGGTGGGGATCGTCGTGCGTCGACACGCTACCGCGACGTCGTCTACACGAACGGCCGGGCCCAGGAACTCGGGTCTGGTGCGTGACCGGCTGCTCGACGACCGCGCGTGGCTGGCAGCGGCAGCGCACGCTGGCTGACCGGCGGAGGCGGCGAGGTCGACCTGTCGCCGCGCAAAGCGCGACCGCCGGCCGCGCCGGGCTGCTCGGTGCGCGGCCACGGTCCGGCTGCTGACCGAGGAAGACCGCCGGTTCGCCGTGGTCTACGTCGACGACCAGTCCGAGCACGCGCGCGATGGAAGCGACCCGGCGCGATTTCGTCGCGAACGTCAGCCACGAACTCAAGACTCCGGTCGGGGCGATGGGCGTGCTCGCCGAGGCGCTGCTGGCTTCCAGCCGACGACCCGGACGACCGTGCGCCGGTTCGCGCGAAGATGGTCGCCGAATCCAACCGGCTGGCGCAATATGGTCGGCGAGCTGATCGAGCTGTCCCGGCTGCAGGGCGCCGAACGGCTGCCCGGACCTGGAGCGCCGTCGATGTCGACACCGTCGTCGCCGAGGCGCTGTCGCGCTACAAGGTGGCTGCCGACAACGCCGACATCGCCATCACCACCGACGCGCCGACCGGTTACGCGAGGTGCTCGGCGACCAGACTCCTGCTGGTGACCGCGATGGCCAACCTGGTGTCCAACGCAATCGCCTACTCGCCCAACGGGTCTTCGGTGTCGGTCAGCCGGCAGGCGGCGCGGGCGACAACGTCGAGATCGCCGTCACCGACCGGGGCATCGGCATCGCGCCGCGCGACCAGGAGCGGGTGTTCGAGCGGTTCTTCCGCGTCGACAAGGCCCGCTCACGGGCGACCGGCGGCACCGGGCTCGGGCCTGGCGATCGTCAAACATGTTGCGGCCAATCACAACGGATCCATCCGGCTGTGGAGTCAGCCGGGAACAGGATCGACGTTCACTCTGTCGATTCCGGCGCTACCCCGACAACGCAGACGAATGACGAACGAGACGATCGAGAGGATTTGCAGACGTACATGACCAACGTGTTGATCGTCGAGGACGAGGAGTCCCTGGCCGATCCCCTGGCATTTCTGCTGCGCAAGGAGGGCTTCGAGGCCACCGTGGTGGCCGGACGGCCTCGGCCCTGGCCGAATTCGACCGCGTCGGCGCCGACATCGTGCTGCTCGACCTGATGCTGCCCGGGATGAGCGGGACCGACGTGTGCAAGCAGCTGCGGTCGCGCTCGACCGTGCCGGTCATCATGGTGACCGCGCGCGACAGCGAGATCGACAAGGTCGTCGGGCTGGAGCTCGGCGCCGACGATTACGTCACCAAGCCCTACTCCGCGCGCGAGCTGATCGCGCGCGATTCGCGCGGTGCTGCGCCGCGGCGCCGACGCCGGACGACTCCGGCATCGATGACGGCGTGCTGGAGGCCGGCCCGGTCCGGATGGACGTCGAACGCCATGTCGTGTCCGTCAACGGCGAGCCGATCACGTTGCCGCTCAAGGAGTTCGACCTGCTCGAGTACCTGATGCGCAACAGCGGCCGGGTGCTCACCCGCGGGCAGCTCATCGACCGGGTCTGGGGCGCCGACTACGTCGGCGACACCAAGACCCTCGACGTCCACGTCAAGCGGCTGCGCGTCGAAGATCGAGGCCGACCCGGCCAACCCGGTGCACCTGGTAACGGTGCGCGGTCTGGGCTAACAAGCTGGAGGGACTAGCAGCGCTATTCGGCGGCGCGGGTGGCAGGGTGCACGGCGATCAGCCCTAACCCGCTGCGCCGCTTGCACATTGCCGCCAGCTCCGCGTACGCCTTTTCGCCGAGCAGTTCGGTCAGCTCGGCGGCGTATGACTGCCAGACCTGCTTCGACCCGACATGCGCGGCCGGGTCGCCGGTGCAGTACCAGTGCAGGTCGGCGCCACCCTCGCCCCAGGCGCGCACGGTCGTACTCGGTGATGGTGGTCCTGAGGACTTCGCTGCCGTCGGCCCGCGTCACCCACTCCTGGCTGCGCCGGATCGGCAACTGCCAGCAGACGTCCGGCTTCATCGTCAGCGGCTCGACACCCAGCTTCTGCGCCTTGATGTGCAGCGCACAGCCGATGCCGCCCCTTGAAGCCGGGCCGGTTGAGGAAGATGCAGGCGCCCTGGTGCTTCCGGGTGCGCAGGTTGGGCTTGTCGTCATACTCGTCCATCTCGAGATAGCCCCTGCGGCCCAAGCCCTTTTCCCGGAACCTGCCAATCCTCGTCCGTCAGCTTCTTCACCGCAGCATCGAGCCGCTTGCGGTCGTCCTTGTCGGAGAGGAACGCGCCGTGCGAGCAGCAGCCGTCATCGGGCCGACCTCGACGGTGCCCTGACACGCCGGCGTGCCGAAAACGCACGTCCACCGCGACAGCAGCCAAGTCGTGATCGGCGGCGATCAAGTGTTCGGGATTGTCCGGGTCGTAGAACTCACCCATTCACGGGCGAAATCCAGTTCAACCTCGCCGGGATGTTCTGCCGTCACAAAGTTCAACGCTAGCGCCGATCGCCGCCGAACGCTAAGTTGCCACGGCGCACATCGTCAACGGATTTGGGTGATCATGATTCGTTCGGCTACCCGTGAAATCGGTGTCGGCAGCGCCACACCGCGATCCGCTCACAGAGTTCACCGGCAGACCCATTAGGTTGAATGCGTGCGACTGGTGTGCTCGACGTGGGCAGCAACACAGTCCACCTGTTGGTGGTGGACGCGTGCCGCGGCGGCCATCCGACACCGATGAGTTCCACCAAGGCGTCGCCTGCGGCTGGCCGGAGGCCATCGATTCCTCGGGCAAGCTGACCCGCAAGCGGCGCCGACAAACTGATCGGCACCATTGACGAGTTCTCCAAGATCGCCGCGAGCTGGGCTGCGCGGAGCTGATGGCGTTCGCCACATCGGCCGTGCGCGACGCCAAGAACTCCGAGGACGTGCTGGCCCGCGTGCTGGCCGAGACCGGCGGTGCGCGCTGCAGGTGCTCAGCGGTGTCGACGAATCCCGCCTCACCTTCTCGCGGTGCGTCGCTGGTGCCGGCTGGAGTGCCGGCTGATCATCAACATCGACATCGGCGGCGGTTCGTTGGAGCTGTCCATTGGCGTCGACGAGGAGCCCGAGGTGGCGCTGTCGCTGCCGTTCGACGCGGGCCGGTTGACCAGAGAGTGGTTGCCCGGACGATCCGCCGGGGCGGCGGCGGGTGGGGATGCTGCGGGATTGGCTGGCCACCGAGCTGGCCGGACGCCGGAGCGCCGCGATGCTCAAGGCGGGCAGCTCCCTGACCTGCAGGTCGCTACCTCCAAGCACCTTCCGCTCGCTGGCGCGACTCACCGGGGCGGCGCCGTCCGGCGAGGGACCGCGGGTCAAGAGGACACTTACAGCTACCGGCCTTAGGCAGCTCATAGCTTTCATCTCTAGGATGACCGCGGCTGACCGAGCAGAGTTGAAGGAGTGAGTGCCGAACGGGCGCCACAGATCGTGGCCGGAGCGTTGGTTGCGGAGGCGAGCATGCGTGAGCGCTGGCGATTGATACCGTGGACATCTGCCCGTGGGCATTGCGGAGAGGGCTTGATTCTGCGGAAACTCGACAGCAAGGCCGGACGGAACCGCACTGGTGGAGACGTCCGGTAGCCGGAGATGCGATCGACGACCCGCTAAGCCCAGAGGCAACACACGATGACAGGACCAGAAGAAAGCCACAGCAGCACGCGCCGATATCGGTCGCTGAGTTGCTGGCGAGGAACGGAACGATCGAGCACCGCCGGTTGGCGGGCGCCGACGGCGCCGTCGCGGCAACATCGAAGCCGTCACGGTCGCCGAACTGACCGGCGAGATGCCGATCATCTCCGACGACACCCACAGCGACACCGCAGAGCCAGCCACCGACGAGCACGAAGAGGCCCGCGACGACTTCACCGGGCCGATGTCCAGCAATGGAGTGACCGAAGCCGTCGAGGAAGACCGGGAAGCCGTCGAGGCAGCCGGGAAGTCGGCGAAGAGGCCGCGCCGACCGACGAGGAGGCGCTGATTACGCCGCGCACATCGAGCAGCGCGACGACGAGCCTCTGTTCGCTGAGCCGCCCTCGGGGGCGACCGCACTATGCCCACGCTCTACGGCGCTATCCCGCCAGCTCCGGAGTCGGCGCCGAGCAGATGAGCCCCGATCCGGCTCGATATCGACGACGATGACGCGGTCGAAGCCGTCGCCGCCGATCTGACAAAAGCCGGCGACGGCCGCAGCGACCAAGCCGGAGACCGTCGACGACGCCGACGAGCTGCGCCGTCGTCACCTGCGCTCTTCGGGCGGGGACGCTGTTCGGCGGCGAGAACCGTCGCCGACGACCTGGCTCGCCGCGGTGCTCCCGCGCTACGACGTCGCTGACTCGAGGACGTCGAGGACGATCTCGACGCGGGCGCAGCAGTCGCGATGATGTCGGCGTTCGCGCACGGCGCGTCGGTCGTTCGGCCAGTGCAGATCGTCGCGGCGCTCTTCGGCGCGGGCTCCCAGTTCATCGCGTCTTCGACCAGCTTTCGTGAAGTGGAACGTACCATCATCGCCCCTTGTGCTGTCCAGTGTTGGTCATCCTCGGCCTGGTGGTGATGTCGCCCGCGTGGTGCGCAAAACCTTCCGAGGACATCGGCAGCAGCAACGATTGCGGTGGCGGTCAGGCGCGCTGGTCACCCTGGGGCCGCTGGCTGCCGCAATCGGGCCAGCCGCCGAACCAGCACAGTGCGCTCCAGCCATCAAGCGTCGCGCTCGACGGCCTCGGTCTATCCTGTTGAGGACCGCAGTGCCGCCGAGTACGCCGCCACGCTGGGCTACGACGGCGCGGAACCCATGGTGTGGGTCCGTGGTCGGTCAGCCAAGACATCGCGACTAATGAGAAGATGTCCGAGCGCCACCTCGATGCCGGTGCTGTCCGGTGCATGCGCGCTGTGCCTCGTTGGATTCTGGCAAACGGCGCCTGGGGCGTGCCAACTCAACGATACTCCAGACTCGGCCGCAGCGTGCGCGCAGCACGAACAGCTGGGCGCGCATGTAAACCGCGGTGGTGCATCCACCGTTCCGCTGGCAAAGCGGTGTCGGTACGCCGAGGGCTTTGCCGACCAGGTCGCCGAACTGAGGGGGCCGACAGTGACGGATGCTGTGGCCAGGAGAACATGTTTCCGTTTCGCGCCGACCGGTTCTTCGGCGCCGGGCAGACGTCGATCCAGCGGATGCGTAAGCGGGAGGCAAGCTGCGCCAGGCGACATCTCGGCGTTCGCGCTGTCCTATGATCCGCGTTGACGGCGCTACGCGCACCACTACACCTTTGACCTTTGTCGTGTGCGGTCGCGACGGCGGGTACCGACGCGATCGCGATACGCGGCCCACCGGATGTGGCGACGGGCTCGGTGGCCACCTGCAATTCTGTGCGACGGTAGCGGCGCGTCCACCGGACGAGCAGATTCGGTGCCGGGCCACGGCACCAGCCGACGGTGGAGATTCGCGAAATGCTGGCGGGCGGCGGCTTCTCCGTCGTCATCATCCTGAAGTCACTTTACCCGGCGCGGACGCCACCGAACGCAGCGCTGCTCAACGAATCGCTTCGAGTTCGCCCGCGCGAAAACCAGGTTGGTGCTGACTGACAGCAAAGGACAGCATGCCTGGATCCAACTTCAAATTACCGACGCGATAGCGCTCACGCCTGCAGGCGATGGCGTTCCATCACGGGTGAGCTGAACGAGCACTGGACGATCGGCCCGAAGGGGCAGGCCCAAAGGTGCATCGGCGGCGCGAGCCTCGCGCTGTGCGCGAACGCGCCCCGCACCGAGCACGCCGTGGGGGCACTCCCTGGCAAGCCAGGCCCACCCCGCGAAGCGTAGGCGAAACGTTGCGCTGATTGCGTGTCCAATTTTCGGCACCGATCCTTATCTGATGTCGTCACGACAGTGCAAGCGCGGGCGCCCGGTCAGCCTGATCGATCGTCGAGCTGAGACAAGTGGGCCAGGAACGGCGATGAGCGTCGCGCGAAAGAGCAGAAGGGCGCCGTGCCGCCGTTACGCCGGGCGACCTGAACATCACCCCCGCCACCGTCCCCACGCGCTGGGGGTCCCTGCAGTGCGGGACGTGTCCGCCCCGGCGGCGTTCGGCGTGAACCGCTCGCGGGCTCCACCGCAGCTGGACCGCGATTCGCTGCCCGCTGACGGCTGGCTGCATCCTGTGCAATTTCCTCGACGGTGCAGATCGGGCTCAGACTGGTTCGGCAGACCACATCGTCATCGACTGCGAGGGCCACATCGTCGTGCAGAGTCGCCAGCTGGCGATGGTGCTGCCCCCGGTTCAGCTGCCGTGCGCGTCTGCAATGCTTTGACCGTGGTAAGGATCGCGATCATCGGCGCGGTGGAAGTATCGGCGAAGCGCTGCTGTTCGATTGCTGCGCGCGCTGGCAGGTCATCAAGGACCCGGTGGTACGAGAAGGAACCGGAACGCGCGATACCTTGTCCGACCCACCGGTGCTGGTCACCTCGGTGGCCGACGCCGAAATGCCTCGTTCGTCATCCGTCGCCCGGTCAAGCCCGCCGACGTGACGCTGGGCGGTGGGCAGAGATCGCCGTACGCCGCGCGCACGCGGCTTCGCCAGCTGCGCAGCGCAGAGCGAAGGTTTTCGTAGGCGGTGGCCGCGGGCGTTTGACCACTGCGACTTCTACGACCGGCGAGAGCTGCTTCGCCAGGAGCGCCTGGTTAGGGTGAAGGTGATGCCCAATCGCGCCGGTGGTCGTCGGCGGTGGCGATGAGTGCCCTGCTCCCCGGCCGGATTCGCCACCGCGGAGCAACCTGAAGAGGCGTCGGCGATCTTCGACGCGGGTCGGGTGGCGTGCTGACCTGGTCCCGAGTCGCAAAGATGGACGCCGTGACTGCGCTGTCGGGTTCGGGTCCGGGCCTCTACGGCTGCCTGCGGTCGAAGGCGCTGGCGGACGCTGGCGTCGCGGCGGGGTTGTTCCCGGCCGGTGGCCAGATCTGGTCGTCGACCATGGCCCGGATCGGCGCAGCAATGTCGCTGAGCGTCTCTGACGCCCAGCAGCCGCCAGTGACGCGGCGATGGGCACGGCGATGGACACCACCGCCGCGCAACTGCGCGCCACGGTCACCTCGCCGGGCGGCAATGACCGCCGCTGGTCTGCGAGGGCTTTCGAACGGGGCGGACTTCAGGGGCCGCATCTTGGCCGACGCTGTTGACGCCGCAAAGCGGCGATCTTCGCGGCCCGGAGTCACATCCGGTCAAGTTCGGCGAATTCTCGGATCGATTAGCCCACGACCCGTCGCAGTAAGCCCGCCGTCCGCTGTTCTCTATCCTGCGTGTTGGCGTCGTGTTGGTTGCCAGCTGGTGGGGAAGCCGCTGGAACTGCCCGTGCCTGAAGCTGACTGGGTTGCGATGACGTCCTGTGAGCGGGCCATCGGGGCGGCGTTCGGCGGCGGGGAAGCATGCGACCGCACGAAGCTTGCGTCGACCAGTCGCCGCGGGCTCAATCTCTCGCCGTCGCTGAAGTGGCCGGCCTGATGCGGGTCAAAGCAAGTGATGACGGCAGGCCCACCGCCTGGTGCACAACGGTGAGCTGCACCCACGCGGTGCGGGTCGGTCGTCGTTCCGCGTGCACGCCGCCGGTTATGGCGCACGCGACTTTATCGAGACCTTTACCGACGCGGGTTAGTCGCCGCGGTCGTCTGCTCTTCGCGCAAGCGGCTCATCGTTGTGTCTGCCTTCTTCGCGCAAGCGGCTCATCGCTGTCTGCTCTTCGCGCAAGCGGCTCATCGCTGCTGTCTGCTCTCGCGCAAGCGGTCATCCGCTGTCTGCTCTTCGCGCAAGCGGCTCATCGCTGCTGTCTGCTCTTTCGCGCAAGCGGCTCATCGCTGTGAAGTTAGAGTTATCCGCGGCGTAACCGCGGTCACCGGTAGCAAAGTTCCGGCCGAGCCCGGCAGTGGCTGGAAACAGCGAAGCCGTGCAGATGTAGCGGCAGGTTCATGGGTTCAGTCATCAGAAGCGGCGTAAGCGCATGTCGAAGAAGAAGCACCGCAAGCTGCTTCGTCGCACGCGGGTTGCAGCGCAGAAAACTCGGCAAGTAGTTTTCGTCTCCGCCGATAGGCTGGACCGGATGGATTCTGAGGGTCGCTCCGGGGGCCGTACCTGGGAATGCGATGACACCTGCACTACCCCAAGGTCGTGCTGGTTACCGGCGGCATGCCGGTTTCTGGGCGAGGTATCTGACCGCTGGCTGGCGCAGAACCCATTGATCAACCACGTCATCGCCGTGGATGCGATCGCGCCTGAGCAAGCGACCTGCTGCGCCAGAATGGGCCGCGCCGAGTTCGTTCGGGCCGATATCCGTAACCCGTTCATCGCCAAAGTCATCCGCAACGGTGACGTCGACACTGTAGGTTGCACGCCGCCGCGGCGTCCACGCGCCCACCGCTCCGGCGGAGCAAGGCGGCGTTCAAAGAATCTCAACGTGATGGGCGCGATCCGGCTTGTTCGCCGCCATGCCGAGAAGGCGCCGTCGGTGCGCCGCGTCATGCTCAAGTCGACGTCCGAGGTGTACGGGCTCGAGCCGCGTTCGATCGCGCGCGTTGACGTTCACCGAGGTCGGCAGGCAGCCGAGCGTCCCCTGGCGAGGGGCTTCGCGCGCGACAGCATCGACATCGAGGGCTATGCGCGCGGTGCTGGGACCGGCGCAGGCCCGACATCACGGTCACCATCCTGCGGCTGCCAACATGAGTCGGCCCGGCGATGGACACCGCGCTTTCGCGGTATCTGGCGGGCGCCCGTGGTGCCGACCGTCGTCGGCCACGACGCCCGGCTGCAACTGCTGCACGAGCAGGACGCGCTCGGCGCGTTGGAACGAGCGACGATGGCGGGCAAGGCAGGCACCTTCAACGTCGGCGCTCTGGACATCATCATGATGTCTCAGGCCATCCAGCGCGCTGGGCCGTGGTCGCGTTGCCGTGCACCGCGGTTTGCATTGTGGTGCTGATGGATTCGCTGAGACGCGCAACTCGCTACACTGAGCTAGATCGCGAGCAGCTGGACTACTTGACGCTACGGCCGAGTCATGGACACCACGCGGATGCGGAATGACTTAGGCTATAGCCCAAAGTGGACCACAGTGGAGGCTTTCGACGATTACGTGCGCGGTCGTGGATTGACTCGATCGTTGACCCGCGATGGGTACGCTCAATGGAGAGCCGCGCGGTATCGGCGGCGCAGCGTTGGGGACGTTAACCACACAAGCTCAAATCGGGTGGGAGAAGGCATCGACGTGGCGGGTGAATCGAAAGCCAAAGTGATTCCGCTGCACTGCAAATACGGGTAGGCAAGCGGCCCAGCGCGGCGTGCTGGTCACGCGCCGAACGTGCCGCGCAGGCGGCATCCCATCGCCCTGCTGTGCGGAGCCCGATACGGCCCGCGCCTCTGCCGGGAACAGATCGCCGCGGTCGTGCGCGAGATCGATCGACTGGCGCATCCGCTGCCTCGGAGCGCGCGTACGCCAAGAGACGACGGACGAACCCAACGAGCTCGCGCAAGCGCGGATCCGCACGCGGTTGCTGAATCTGTCATCGGCAGAGCGGCTGACTGGGCGGCTATGCACCGGTCGACGAGTTCTGCCTTCGATCCGCAACTTCAACGACAGCGTCGGTCTGCCTTCTGCTCAGTGCCCTCTTCTAGTCGTGGTTCCGGGCTGAGGCCAGCGCGCATCGAGAACCGTGCGCTGCGAAGCTTCGGCGCCGCGCTGGTGGTGGCCAATCACCACGCCGGCGAATTTGCTGCCGTTCGACGGGCTGATCGATGTCGCCGGTGGCGGTGCGCGACAAGCGCATCCTGACCAACTGCGACCTGCGTGCGGCTGCTCGCGGCCGATCACGGTCGTTCGACACGCTCGTTGCTGGGCCGAAGGCGCATCGCAGGGCCACGGGCACGTCCATGCGGCGTGCACCGCCGACGCGCATCGGCTGCTCGCGGGCGGCGAACTGACCGCGGTGTTCCCGGAGGGCTACAAGGGCTCGGGCAAGCGCTTGCGCAGGACCGTTGCTGCAAGCTGCAGCGTTTCGGCCGTGGCGGGTTTCGATCGTCGGCGGCGATCTGCGCGCCAAGGCGCACCCACCCATCGTGCCGTGCTCGATCGTCGGGTCCGAGGAGATCTACCCGATGCTCGCCGACGTCGCGCTGATCGCACACGGCATCGCTCGGGCTGCCGTATCTCCCTGATGACGCCGCCGTTCCCGGCTGGCGGGCCGCCGGGCCTGGTGCCGCTGCCGTCGAAGTGGCGTATCCGAGTTCGGGGACAGCGATCTGCACGGTCGACTACGACGACGCGGCCGCGGACGATCCGCATGATCACGTTCGATCTGACGGGACCGTGTCCGCGAGGCACCATTCAGCAGACGCTCTATCAGTTGCTGGAAGAATACGCACCGAACGCTACAA
>ERZ1370068.310-contig-10280_pt1 | contig 14872 bp, 18 predicted proteins | sample MGYA00561227_ERZ1370068 | MGnify/ENA primary metagenome ERZ1370068 (study PRJEB38410, sample SAMEA6850437) | metagenome | study: Metagenomic assessment of the ecological functions of the soil: analysis of the soil microbiota associated with the...
CGTTACGTATTGGCTGATCGGCCCGCTGGTGCGGATCGAGCCGGGGCCCGACGTCCGTCGACGATGCCGTCGAGATCTTTGCCGAGCAGGCGTCGGCGCTCGCCGACGGAGGCGTCGATCTGTTCTCGGTGGAAACGTTTACGATCTCGCCGAAATCGAAGCCGCCGGTGCGGGGATCCGCCGCGTCTCCGACCTGCCGATCGTCGCACACATGACGCTCGAGGACGACGGGAGCAGTCTCGAAGGGGTCGCTCCCGAGGTGTTCGGCCCGCGTCTGGCCGGCGCTGCCCGTGCAGGCTATCGGCGTGAACTGCTCGGTCGGGTCCGGCAGCGATGCTCGAAGCCGTCGAGCGCATGGCCCCGGTCGTGGGTCTGCCGATCTCGGCGCAGCCCAACGCCGGCGAAGCCCCCGCGCGGTCGACAACCGCAACCTCTACCTGTGCAGTCCCGAGTACATGGCGGTGTACGCCAAGCGCTTTATCGACGCGGGCGTTCGGATCATCGGCGGGTGTTGCGGCACCACGCCGGACCACATCAAGGCGATTCGCGGTGCCGTTCGCGCCGCAGCGCCCATGCGCCGTCCGTCAGTCACGGTGAGCGCCGCCGGCTCCGGCGGAAGTGCTGCAGGTGACGCCTGTTCCCGTCGAAGAACGCTCCCGCCTGTCGCAGAGCGGTCGGCGAGGGGAAGTTCGTCGTGAGCGTCGAGATGCTCCCGCCCAGGGGTCATGACCTCGCCAAGACGATCGCGGGAGCGAAAATGCTCCACGAAGCCGGCGTGGACGCGATCAACATCCCCGACGGCCCGCGCGCTCCGCTCGCATGAGTCCGATGGCGATGGCCGTGCGCCTCGAGCGCGAGATCGGGATCGAGACGATCATCCACTACTGTTGTCGCGACCGGAATCTCCTGGGAATGCAGTCGGACTTGCTGGGCGCGCACACGCTCGGACTCCGCAACATCCTGATCATCACCGGCGATCCACCGAAGCTCGGCGACTACCCCGACGCGACCGCGGTGTTCGACGTCGACAGCGTCGGGCTCACGAACATGGTGACGCGGTTGAACCACGGACTCGACGTCGGTGGGAACGCGATCGGAGAGCCCGACGGCGTTCTACGTCGGGTGCGGCGTCAACCCGGGCTCGCCGGACCTGGACCGCGAGATCGCCCGATTCGAATGGAAGGTCGACGCGGGCGCACAGTTCTGCGTGACCCAACCCGTGTTCGACGTCGAGGCGCTGCTGCGGTTCCTCGATCGTGTCCGCGGCGTCCGCATCCCGTTGATCGCCGGAGTCTGGCCGCTCGCGTCGTATCGCAACGCCGAGTTCATGAACAACGAAGTGCCGGGCGTGCATGTGCCCGACGCGATCCTCGAGCGCATGCGCCGCGCGGACACGAAGGACCGGGCTCGGATCGAGGGTGTTGCTATCGCTCGGGAGGCGCTTGAGGCGCTGCTCCCGCACGTTCAAGGTGCGCAAATCTCGGCCCCCTTCGGCCGCTATCAAACCGCGCTCGAGGTTGCCCAAGCGATCCCGAGAGAGCGCTTGACATGATCCCCGGGGATGCCGAACTTCCAGTTCCAGGAGGAACTTCGCGATGAGACTGCAACCTGTCATTTCACGCATGCTCGCCGATTCTTGCGACCGCCACCGCGCTCGTGCTTTCTGGATGCGGCGGCGAGAAGCCGGCGGACCGCGCCGCAGCTGAGCCGGGGTCGAATCCGGCCCCCGCGGCCGCTCCCGCGGAAGCGGCCACCTCCCAAACGGAAACGCCGTCCACACAGTCCGCCCTTCCGCCCGCTTCCCACCCGGCCTCGAAGGCGCCGACACCTAAGCCAGCCCCGAAGCACGAAGCAGCACTCCGCCCCGAAGCCCGAGCCGGTCGCCAAGACGATCGCCGCAGGCACTGATCTCGAGCGTCGAGCTCCTCGACGGCGCTTCGAGCAAGACGAGCCAGGTCGGAAACGCGGTCCGCGCTCGCGTGACGAAGGCGGTCGTCGTCGATGGGCTGACCGTCATCCCCGAGGGAGCCACGATCAACGGCACGGTCACCGAGGCCATCCCGCTCAAGAAGATCGGCGGCGCGGCGAGTCTCGGGCTGAGTTTCGAGAGCGGTCGAGCTCGCCGGCGGCGCGAAAGCCGCGATCGTCGCCGGACTTCACGAGAAGGGGAAGAGCGAGAGCGGCAAGGACGCGGGGACGATCGCCGGCGCGACCGCAGGCGGCGCGCTCCTCGGCGCCTGCTGAGCAAGAACGACAAGACGAAGGGCACGCTGATCGGCGCCGCGGTCGGCGCCGCCGCCGGTACAGGTGCTGCCGCGGCCACCAAGGGACAAGGAAGTCGAGCTCCCGGCTGGAACGCTCCTGGCGCTTCACCTCGAGCAGCCGATGACCGTCACCGTCCAGCCGTAGCTTCTGTCCCGCCCGGAGGTCTGGCGCGTCCCCGCGCGATGACACGATCGTCCCGGAGTTGGGGCGAAAGGCCGTACTTTTCTCGCTGAAGGGGTGGCCCGCCCGTTGCTAATCAGCTCGTTGGGCCGCGACCTGCGGCCGGAGGGAGAGAAGATGAGACGCCTCTTGGCCGTCATCGCGCTGACCGCGGCAATTCCGCGCTCACGCTGGCCCCCAGCATGGCGGCCGGGCCGGACCAGTCCGGTGCATTCAATCTTCGCTTCGGCGGATTCTTTCCATCCGGGAGCAGTGACTTCTGGGAATACAAGGAAGCCAACTTCACGCTCGACCACAGCGACTTCAACGGGCCGACCGGCGGGGTCGGCTATACCGCGTCGATCAACAATTACGTCGAGTTCGATGTCAACGCCGACTTCTACTACGGGTCGACCCGTTCGGCCGATCGCTTCATCACACGGCTCCTCCGAACGGAACCTCGATCCTTCACGATTCGAGGCTCGCCATCTTTCCGGTCACCGTCGGCTTCCGCGTGCTTCCGGCCGGGCGCTTCGGGCGCCGCGGGGCCGAAGGTAAGCACTACGTTCGGCGTCCCGTTCCCTATATCGGCGCGGGGGTCGGCATGGCGTATTGGCAATACGAGGAAGAGGGCGACTTCGCTTTCCTCGATGCCGGCTCGCCGACCGGACTCTCGGTGTTCTACGACCGCCTCCAGGACACCGGGCTCGAGTTCGAGAAGCACGCGATGCTGGGGATCGAGTTCCCGGTTTCGCCGGAGTGGAACCTGACCTTCGAGGTCCGTCAATCCTGGGCCGAGGCGACGGTGAGACAGCGGATTCCCGAGCCTTGCGCTCGAGCTCCAGACCTCCGTCAAGAGCTGGATCTCGGGGGACGAGCGTGTTCTTCGGCGGGTCGCTGCGCTTCTAGCGCCGGTAGGCGTCCTGCGGGAGCGGCTCGCCGAGCATCTCGGCGACCTTGCGCGAGAGCGCCTCGTCCATGTTCATGCCCTTGATGACGACGTCGTCGACGCCCAGCGCACGAAGCCTCGCCCAGCCCTCGCCGTACATCATCCGATTCGTCCTGCGCGGTGAACAGAAGCACCGGACAGGTCTTTCCCCGGCGGCTCTCGCAGCAAGCCGCAAGCCGTCCTCGCCCTCGCTCGAGCGTCATGTCGAGCAGCATCAGATCGATCCTGCCCTGGACGAGCAGCGCGCGCGCCTCGTCCAGCGTCCTGCGCGATCTTCAGCTCGTAGCGTCCGCCGAGCGCGTCGCGCGCGATCTCGACGAAGTACTCCATGTCCTCGACGACGAGCAGCGTCGGGCCGCCCGGCGGTCTTCGGCTTCGTCTTCACGTCGGGAACGAAGTGGAGATTGCAGCGAGGACAGCAGACCTCGCTCGCGCGGGCGCGGCTCGGCTCGACGGGTGCCGCGGCGGTCGGAAGCCGGTGGACGGACAGTCACGCGTGGCAGCGTTCAGCTCGATGGTGGTGCCGCACGACTGACACGGCACGAAGCCTCCGCCGGCGGGGATCTTGCGCCTCGTCGACGAGGTAGCCCCGGCCGCAGCCGCCGCAGCGCACCTCGATCTTCACCGGTGCGCCTCCGTCGTCCCGAGCAGGTACGGCATCGGATCGACCGCGCGGTTTTCGAGTCGAAGCTCGAAATGGCAGTGCTCGGTCGTCGCGTTTCCCGTGCGACCCAGGAGCGCGATCGGCTGCCCGCGTCGCACGGCGTCGCCCTGCTCGACGAGGACCTTCTCGGCGTGCGCGTAGAGCGTCTGCACGCCGTCGCCGTGGTCGAGCGACGACCATCGTGCCGTAGCCGGTCGTCGTGGGCCCGCAGAACGCGACGACGCCGTCGCGCGCCGCGAGGATGTCCTGGCCGCGCGCGCCGCGGATGTCGACGCCCGCGTGCGCGTGATGCCGCCGCGGCCTCGCCGAACGGCCGCATGAACGTCGCCGCCGTCGACGGGCCAGAGGAAGTCGGCCGGCGGCTCCGGACGGATCGGCGGGACCGAGCGCGCGGACGGGGGCGGCGCGGGATACGGCGCGACCTCGATCGTGGCGCGCGCGCCGGGAACGAAGATCGGAGTCCCCACCTCGACGCGCGAAGGGTCGGCGATGCCGTTGGCCTCGGCGAGCGTGTCGAGCGGGACGTCGTAGGCGCGCGCGATGCGCCACAGGGTCTGACCGGGCTGCACGACGTGGACGATGCCGTCCGCGGGCTCCGCGGCGTCCTCGGCGGCGTCGAGGCGCCGTCGCGACGTCGGACGCGGCGGACGGTTCCGTCGACGATCTCCTCGGCCTGCGCGCGCGGCGTCGACGCGCCGGCACGTGCGCGCGGACACCGCGCAGCCGCACGCGGACAGCCAGACGGCGACGAGCGACGCGAGGACCGAGCGCATGCGGTGAATCTTAGGTCCCGCAACGGGCCGAAACAATCGCCAAATGCCACTTCCGGCCGGCGGACGTGGTCGACGCTGATAGACTCCCAAAACGTCATCCACGAATTACGGAGATGCGCATGGCCCGACCGAAATCGCGCTTCGACCCCTTCGTCCTCCTCCTGATCTTCGTCCCGATCGCCCTGGTCGTCCACGGCGTTTCACGCGCCCGCCACCTGGGTTTTCGCGACCGCGGCGGCGGCGATCGTTCCGCTGGCGGCGTTCATGGGGCGCGCGACCGAGCACCTTGCGGGGCGCATGGGATCGGGGATCGGCGGCCTCCTCAACGCGACGTTCGGCAACGCGGCCGAGCTGATCATCGCGCTCATGGCGCTGCGCGCCGGGCTCTACGACGTCGTCAAGGCGTCGATCACCGGCTCGATCATCGGCAACATCCTCCTCGTGCTCGGCCTCGCGGTGCTCGCGGGCGGGATCAAGCACCGGCGTCAGACGTTCAACCGCACGTCGGCGGGGATCGGCGCCACGCTGCTCGTCCTCTCGGCGATCGGCCTGCGTCGTTCCCGCGATCTTCCACCACATCGTGCGACGGCACCGCGGCGGCGCGCGAGCGCCAGATGAGCCTCGAGATCGCGATCGTGCTCTTCGCGCTCTACATCGCGAGCCTGTTCTTCTCGTTGAAGACGCACCGCCACCTCTACACGGGCGAGGCTCGGCCACGAGGCCCACGCGCGCGACGCGGCGACGCGTGGTCGATCGAGGAAGAGCGTGATCGTGCCTGGCCGTGGCGACCGCCGGAGTCGCGCTGATGAGCGAGGCGCTGGTCGGCGCCGTCGAGGCCACCGCGGCGTCGCTTGGGGTTCACCGAGGTCTTCGTCGGCGTCATCCTGGTCGCCATCATCGGAAACGCCGCCGAGCACTCGACCGCGGTCGCTGATGGCGATGAAGAACCAGATGGACCTCGCGGTCAACATCGCGATCGGCTCCAGCATCCAGGTCGCGCTCTTCGTCGCGCCGGTTCTGGTGTTCGCGTCGTACCTGTTCGGACGCCCCATGGACCTGGTCTTCTCGACGTTCGAGGTCGTGGCGGTGACGATCGCGGCCGGGCGTGGCGCACCCTGGTCGCGCATGGACGGCGAGTCGAACTGGATGGAGGGGCGCAGCTTCTCGGCGTCTACGTCATCCTGGGCTTGGCCTTCTATTTCCTGCCGTAAGCGCGCGCGGCGGGGTGGGCTAGAATCCCGTGTTCGTTGTCCGCGGCCGGCCTCCACGAGGGTCGGCGGACGCGGGGAGGTGGACGTCGATGACTCGTCAGATCGCCCGTCGCACGGCCGTCGCGGCCGCCTCGACGATCGCGGCCACCGGCATCCTGTTCGCGCAGTCCGGCTCCGAAGCCGCCGCGCCGCCCGGCGGCCCGGCCTCGCCCAGGTTCCGCCGGTCGAGTTCGGCGCGGCGTTCCCGGCGGCGAAGTTCGCGAATCTGAACGATGCGCCGGGGCAGCCCGCGACCGTCGATCTCGCGACCTATCTCGGCAAGAAGCCGATCGTGTTCGTTTACTGGATGGCGGGGAACCCGCGTTCCGAGAAGATCCTCCTGGACACCCAGGCCGCCGTCGACAAGGCCGGGGCCGACAAGGTCGCGTTCTTCTCCGTCGCAGCGCCGGCCTACGGCTCCACCGACGTCGCGCCGATCAAGGCGCGCACGGCGGCGCTGAAGGTCAAGGCGCCCGTTCTCCAGCGACGAGGGCTTCCGGCTCCTTCAGCAGCTCGCAGGTCCACGCGGTCCCGAACATCGCGATCGTCGACGCCGAAGGGAAGCTGCGGCTGTCCAACGGCGGCAGCCTGACGCAGTCGCTCGAGTACAAGCTCGACGTCGAAGGGGCGATCCGCCGCGTGGCGACGACCGGACGGCTCGGCACCTACGGAGCGCTACCGACGTACTACCCGGTCACGGAGCTCGTCGGCAAGAAGTGCCCCGATTTCGACGCGCCGCTCATCAACGACGCCGCGGCGCGCAGCCTCTCGTCGATGCTCGCCTCCGACAAGGTCAACGTGCTCATCTTCTGGTCGGTCGACTGCCCGCACTGCAAGGCGTCGCTGCCGAAGCTGAACGACTGGCTCAAGGGCCACGCGGCCGGGATGAACGTGATCTCCGCGGCGCGCGATCACCGACGACGCGACGAAGACACGCACCGCGGAGTACTGCAGGATCAGCGGTTTCGATCTTCCCGACGTTCGTCGACAAGGACATGCAGATCGGCGCGACGTTCCAGGTGATCTCGACGCCGACGGTCGTCGTGATCCGTCCCGACGGCGTCGTGGACTCCGTGCTTGCTCTCGAGCGAGACCGATCTCGGGGCGGCCCTCGAGGCCAAGAGGCGCGAGATCCTGAAGATCCCCGCGTCGAAGGGCTAGATCGCCGCCGTCCCGCGCGATCGCGGGCAAGCTCGACAGATCCGGAAGCGCCGCCGCGGTCGCGCCAGCCGGCCGCGCCGGTCGACGATCACGCTGGCGATTCCCGCGGCGCGAGCGCCCGCCTCGTCGAGCTCGGGCACGTCCCCGACGTGCAGCGCCTCGCCGGGCGTTCCGCGCAGGCGTGCGACCGCCCGCAGGAACAGCTCCGGGCCGGGGCTTCTCCATCCCTTCGAGGTGCGAAACCACGATCGCGTCGAACCACGACGCGAGGCCCAGCCGGTCGAGCAGCGCGGGAAGGCCCGAATCCCAGTTGGACACGATGGCGAGCCGCGCCCCGGCCTCGCGCAGCGCCGCGAGCACCGGGACGACATCGTCGAACACCCGCCACGACGCCGGGTCGCGGAAGGCCTCGCGCAGCGGCGCAACCGCGCGCGCCGGCCAACGCCGGTGTCCGCGGCGCTCCGGGCGTGCGCGCGAGCGTCCCCTCGACGAAACGCAGCCAGTAGGCGTGCTCTCGCCGCCGGGTCCATCGCGTACCGGTCCGACGCCCGGCTCGATCGCAGCGTTCGTATCCGCCCAGCACCGGCGCAGGCCGCGTTCCAGGTCCGCGGCCGCAAGCTCGACGCCGAGCGTCGCCAGCACGCGCGCGTAGACCGCGCCGAACGATTCCCGCGGGGCCAACAGCGTGTCGCCGGCGTCGAACAGGACGAAGGGGATAGCGCAGGCGGGCCATGGGCGGATCGCATCGTAGCAGCGCGTCGCCGCGCCGTGACGTCTGCGATAAGCTCCACCATGTCGTGGATCATCTACCAGGTCGACGCGTTCGCCGACCGACCGTTCTCCGGGAACCCCGCGGGCGTGTGCATCCTCGAGCGCGCAGCGCCAGAGACGTGGATGCAGGCCGTCGCCGCGGAGATGAACGTCGCGGAGACGGCCTTCCTGGTGCGCCGCGACGACGGCGCCTTCGACCTGCGCTGGTTCACGCCGACCGTCGAGGTCGACCTGTGCGGCCACGCCACGCTCGCCTCCGCGCACATCCTGTGGGAGCGAGCGCCACCTGCCGCGCGGCGAGCGAGCGCGCTTTCACACCAAGAGCGGCGCTCTGACCGCGTGGCGCGAGGGCGACACGATCCGCATGGACTTCCCGAGCGAGCCGGTCGCGCGCCGCGAGCGCCGCCCGACGCGCTCGCCGACGGCGCTGGGCGTGCCGTTCGTCGTTCGCGGGAAGGAACCGGATGGACTGGCTCGTCGAGGTCGCGGACGAAGCGGCCGTGCAGCTCGATCCGCCCCGAGCTGCGCGCGCTCGCGGCGCTCGGGCGTGCGCGGCGTCATCGTCACCGCGCGCTCGGCATCGCCGGAGCGGGACTTCGTCTCGCGCTTCTTCGCGCCCGGCGGCCGGCGTGGACGAAGACCCGGTGACCGGATCCGCGCACTGCGCCCTCGCCCCGTACTGGGCCGGGAAGCTCGGAAAGACCGCGCTCACCGGCTATCAAGCGTCGGCGCGCGGCGGCACCGTCGATTGCACGGTCGCGGGTGACCGCGTCGTCCTCGGCGGGCGCGCGGTGACGGTCCTTCGCGCCAAGCTGCTCTAGACTCTAGGGGCGCGCGAGCAGCTTCACCAGCGCGAGCGACAGCTGAGGCACGTAGGTGATCAGCAGGACGCCGCCGCCGAGATGGCGAGGAACGGCAGGACGTGCCGGTAGAGCGACGTCATCGGCTTGCCGAAGCGAGACGACGAGAGGAAGAGGTTCAAGCCGACGGGCGGAAAGAGGAACCCCAGCTCCAGGTTCGCGAGGAAGATCACGCCGAGGTGGATCGGATCGATGCCGTACGCCGCGCCGAGCGGGACGATGAGCGGCGTGAGGATGATGATCGCCGAGAAGACCTCCAGCACGCTCCCGAGCACCAGCAAGACGCCGTTGAGGACCAGGAGGAACAGCAGCGGCGAGTGAATGTGCGCCTGCACGGACGCGAGCAAGCGGTCCGGGATCTGCGCCTCGATCAAGTAGCCCGTCATGCCCGAGCGCGCAACTGAGCAGGATCAGCACCGCGCCGATCATCGCGGAGCCGCGCAAGAGCGCGCGCGGGAGGCCGTGCCCGAGCGTCAGGTCGCCGTGGATGAAGCAGACGATCACGATCGTGTAGATCACCGCGAAGGCCGCCGTCTCGAGCAGCGACGCCACCCCGGTCGCGAAGAGCACGATCATGGCCAGCGGGATCGAAAGCTCCCACTTCGCGTCCCAGGTCGCGGCGATCGCCTCGCGCAGCGAGAACGCCTGCCGCGAGGCGTTCACGCGCCGGCCGACGGTGATGCCGTACAGGGCGACGATCACGACGAGGACCAGCCCCGGCAGGAGCCCGGCGAGGAACAGCTGGTCGGCGGGCACCTTGGAGACGACGCTGTAGAGGATCACCGGAAGGCTCGGCGGGAAGAGCAGCCCGAGGCTTCCCGCCGCGGTCACGAGGCCGAGCGAGAACCCTCCGGGTAGCCGTCCTCGCGCAGGATCGGGTAGACGAGGCCGCCCAGGGCGATGATCGTCACCCCGGAGCCGCCCGTGAAGGCGGTGAAGACCGCGCAGACGGCCGCGACCAGCACCGCGACTCCGCCCGGCATCCAGCCCACCAGCGCCCGGAAGAAGCGGACGAGGCGGACCGCCGCGTGCGACTCGGCCAGAACGTAGCCGCACGCGGTCAGGAGCGGAATCGCGGGAAGCGTGGGCGAGGCGATCAGGCGGTAGATCTCCGCGGTGACGGCCGAGACGGGGGTCCCGTCGCGGAAGAAGAACAGCGCGGCCAGGCCCCCATCGCGACGAAGACGGGCGAGCCGACGAGCGTGGCCACGATCAGCGCCGCCGCCAGAGGCCAGACGGCGTGGCGCGACGCCTCGGGAGCGAGACCGAGGGCGAAGACGCCGAGCGCCACGCGCCACGGCCCGCGCGCGGCCGCGCCAGGAGCGCCACGACTTCGTGAAGTAGAGGATCGCCATCACGCCGAGCGAGAGCCGGCATCACCGTCTCGCCGAGCCACTCCGGCACGCCGAACGGCAGGCGCCTGCCCAGCATGCGGTCGGCCAGCACGACGTTCACGGCGGCAAACGCGAGCACGGCGGACACGGTCGGCGGCGGTGGTGTTGGCGAGGAAGTCGCCGGCGCGCCTCAGGCGCCCGTCGCCCAGGAGCACGGCGGTGGACAGCTGAAGGTGCTCGTCGGACGCCGTCGCCGCGAGCCCTCCGAGGAACGTGAGGAAGAAGGTCAGCAGCTGAACGTAGGTGGCCGAGCGCTCGGCACGTGAAACCGCCCGAGCGGCCGGGCGACGAGATCGATCATCGGGAGGAGCGCCAGGACGAGAAACGCCGCGATGAGCAGCCCTTCCCAGACCCTCCGCGCGCTAGGCCCCTGAGCTTCAACGCGCGCCGGTCCCCGGCGCGGTCTTCTTCTGCTGCCGGTACTCGCCGGAGTACTTGATCGCCGCGTCGAACGCCTCCGCCGGCATGTACTTGCCGCGCACGAGCGGGAAGACGCTCTCCGACAGCTTGTGCCACGACTCGAGCTCGGCCGGACCCGGCTTCACGACGTTGAGGCCTCGCTTCTTCATCGCCTCGACGCTCTCGATCTCGTCGGCGCGCGTCTGCTTGCTCAGCAGCGCGCCCGGTCTCGCGCGGTCACCGCCAGGATCGCGGGCGGACGTCGGCCGGGATCTTCTCCCAGGCCTTCTTGTCGATCACGACCGCCCCGAGGAGAAGGGCCCAGTTGACGTCGGTCATGTTCTTCGCGTGGTTGTACCACTGCATGAGCGGCCGCGACTTGCGGCGTCGTGCAGATCGCGTTGACGAGGCCGGTCTGGAGCGCGGTCGAGATCTCGGTGGCGGGAAGCGGGATCGCGTTGAAGCCGGCCCCTTTCCACAGCTCCGTGTACTTGTCGTCGCCGGCCCAAGTGAACAGCTTGGCCGTTTTCAGCTCTTCGGGCGTTCGCGCGGGCGTCTTGGTGAAGAAGTGCGCCCACCCGCCGTCGACCCAGGCCAGCACGACGAACCCCTTGGCGTCGAATTGCGCGTCGAGGCCGGGAGTCATCTTCGTCCACGACCCAGTCGGCACTCGTCGTAGTCCGCGTAGAGCATCGGGAATCTGCAGCGCCAGCACCGAGCGGTCGATGTCGGCGAGGCCGGTGGTCGCAAGCAGTCCCGCGTTGAGCGTGCCGAGGCGCATCTTGCGGACGACGTCGGCGTCGTCCCCGGCCACCCCTCCGGCGTAGAGCTTGAGGACGACCTTGCCGCCGGAGACCTGCTGCCACTTCTGCCCCATCTCCTGCAGCGACCTGTTCCAGCTCGAGCCCGCGGGAACGAGCGTCGCCATCTTGACCACGACCGGATCGGCCGCGAACGACGCGGAGCGCGGCGAAGAAGCGCCGGCCGCACGCAGGGAGAAGCGTCGAGTGAAGCGCAGGTCGCGATCTCCAGGTGGCTGACGCCACCGTCTGTATTCTGCTATTCCACGAACAGGGCGTCGATCCGCGAGAGCAGCCAGCGGGCGCGCCGCTGCGCGACGACGTTCGCCAGACGGTACTCCGGCGCGGCGTCGGGCTTCACGGCCAGCGCGGCGTCGAGCAGGTCGGTGAACTCCTTCCGGTCCTGCGTGGCCGACCGACACCGACTCGGCGAACGCGAGGTACGGGGCCGCCCGCCGTCCCTTCGCCAGCTCGAGCGACTTCGCCAGCTCCTCGCGCGCCCGGTCGATCGACCCGCCGCGCCGCGCCCGCCCGCCCGCCTTCGTACGAGATGTAGTAGTCGTGGATCACGCCGTCACCGTAGCTCGGGTCGAGCTCGAGCGCCCGGTGCATCAGGTTCTCGGCCAGCGGGAGGTTCGACCGCCATGCGCGGCGTCGGTCTTGTCGCAGCGAGATCTCGAGGCTCCACGCGGCGCTGGTCCAGTACAGCAGGGGGACGTCGTCCTTTCTTCATGCCCGACGAGCGCGGCGCTGCGCGTCGTCGCCGAGCGCCTGGCGAACTCCGGGTGGTCGACCTCGAGGCCGCGCATCCCGTACTCGAGCGCGCGCCGGTAGAGGCCCATGGCCCGCTCGCGCAGGTGCGTCGCGCGCGCCAGATCGGCCTCCTCGACGTAGTCGGCTTCCGTCGCGAGGTAGACGTAGGCGTACTGCGGTGAAGCCGGAGGCCGCGGCGAGGAGGCAGCCCCTTGTGCCGCGGGGTCGCTCTCGAGAGCCCCTCGATCGTCTTGAGGGCGAACGGGAGCGCGTCGCCGACCAGCTCCGGGTCGTCGTCGCTCGCGTAGGTCGGTGCCGCCGCTGGCCGAGGACGTCGCCGAGCTTGCCGGCCGCCCATCGGCGGATCGAGCAGGCCTGCGTCGCGATGACGAGACGCCGCCGAGCAACAGCAGGCCCGACGGCTCGATGGTCGCGTGACGGTGGCCACGGATCTCCCCCGAGCCCACGCCCGATCAGTTCGTCTCCGGCTTCTTCGGGAATCGTGATGTCCACGGTCGTCACCTTGCCGAGCGTGTCGAGCGGCTTCGGGAAATCCGCCGGCCTTCCCGACGACGAGGATCGCCAGGTCGTCGGTGTGCACGTACTTCTTGGCGACGCGCACGACGTCGTCCTTGGTGACCTTCTCGATGTTGGACCGGTAGGTCTCCAGGTAGTTCGACGGCAGGCCGTAGTAGGCGTAGTTCATCTGCTGCGCGAGGATGCCGGCGCGTCGAGTCGTAGTTGAAGATGAAGCGAGTTCAGGATCGATTCCTTCGCCGTGGCTCAGCTCGTCGTCGGTGGGCGGGTTGGTCACGATCCCGGCCGACCTCTTCCTTGAGCGCCGCGATCGCGTCGAAGAGCGACGCCGATTTCGTCTGCATCCCGAGGCGCATCAGGCCCGGCCGGTTGAACGCGGCGCCCAGGCCGCCGTTGACGCCGTAGGCGAGCCCCTTCTTCGTGCGGATCGCGTTCATGAGCCGGCCGGAGAAGCCTCCTCCCAGGACGTCGTTCATCACCTGGGCCGCGAAGTAGTCGGGGTTCTTCTGCTCGATGCCCAAGTGGGCCATCGCGATGTTGACCTGCGTGACGTCGGGCTTCTCGATGAAGAACACGCCCGGGTTCGGCGTGGTGCGGTAGGGGACCTTCGCGCCGCGAACGCCGGCCCCTTGGGCCACGACGCGAACGCCTTCTCGATCGTCTTGCGCATGGCCTTCGCGTCGAAGTCCCCGGAGACGCCGAGCATCATGTTGTTCGGGTGGTAGTAGGTCTTGTGCCACGCCACGAGGTCGTCCCGCGTGATCGCGGCGATCGTCGCGTACTCCTCGAGCGACACGAGCGGCGAATCGGGGCCGTACACGAGGCGTCCGATCTCGCGGCCGGTGATGCCGCCGACGTTGTCGTTGCGGCGCGCGATCGCGGCGTTGGCCTGGACCTTCGCGAGGTCGAGCTTGTCCTGCGGCGAACGCCGGGTTCTCAAGACGTCGAGGTAGACCTTGAACACGTCGTCGAAGTCCTGCTTCAGGCAGTTCATCGAGCCGCAGCCGGAGTCGCCGCCGATGCCCGGTCTCGACGAAGGCGGCGCGGGCCTCGAGGAAGTCGTCGATCCGGTCGCCGGTCATCGACGTCGTGCCCGCCGGTCCGCTGCACGACGCCGGTCAAGCGCGCGAGGCCGACCTTGTCCTGCGGCTCCCAGAACGACGCCGGTGCGCACGAAGCGTGCGCACGGAGATCACCGGGATCTCGTGGTCCTCCATCAGGAACACGCGCAGGCCGTTCGCGAGCGTGAACGTCTCGGGCTTGGGGACCGTCGAAGTGCCGGGAGCGGCGGCGTCTTGATGTCCGTGTAGCGCTTGGCCTGCGCGGCGGCGGGGAGCGACGACGACGCGGCGAAGCCGGCGACGATCGAGGCGGGTCGGTGGCGTGCGGTCATGGCGCGTCTCCTCTCACTTCCCGGCCTTGGCCGCGTCGGAGTTCTCGATCATGCCCACGGTGCGGTTCTGGGCGACGAACGTCGCCTTGGCGACGCGCATGACGTCCTCCTTGGTCACCTTGTCCAGCCTGTCGAGGTAACGGAACATCTCGCGCCAGTCGCCTTGGCGCGCCTGCGCGACGGCGAGCTGTCGGGCGAGCCCCGGAGTTGCTGTCGAGGCTGCGGATGAGATCGGCCTTCGCTCGCGTCTTCACCATCTTCAGCTCGTCGTCGGTGATCGGCTCGGTCTTCAGCCGCTCGAGCTGTTGCGCGGATCGCCGCCTCGACCTCGGCGTTCGGTGTGGCCCGGCGTCGGGATCGCGCGGACGCCGATCAGCGTCGGGTACTTCGATCCCGGGAATCCGTTGATGACGCCCGCCTCGGCCGCGATCTTCTTGTCGCGCACGAGGTCCTCGGTACAGGCGCGACGTGCGGCCGGTCGGACAGCACGTCGGCGATGACGTCGTAGATCGGATCGTCGGGGCTCGTGCGCGTCGGGCCGGTGGTAGCCCTCCATGTACACCGGCTGCGACGGGTCGGACAAGCACGACCGATTTCTCCGCAGTCTGCGGCGGCTCGACCGTGCGCAGCGGCTCGGGCTTCGGCCCGGCCGGGATGCGGCCGAAGTAGTGTCTCGACGATCGGGATGACCTCCTCGGGCTTCACGTCGCCGACGATCGCGATCGTCATGTTCGCGGGCACGTA
>ERZ1370068.9630-contig-8394_pt1 | contig 14869 bp, 18 predicted proteins | sample MGYA00561227_ERZ1370068 | MGnify/ENA primary metagenome ERZ1370068 (study PRJEB38410, sample SAMEA6850437) | metagenome | study: Metagenomic assessment of the ecological functions of the soil: analysis of the soil microbiota associated with the...
GGCCAGCAGTTCGTTCTCGCGATTGAAGCGCTTCATCGCCGCCTGCGACGTATAGCAACCGACGCCGTGCGTCTTCATCGTGAGTTCGCCTTCGTATTCAGGCAACGCCGTCTTCTGGTCCGGTGTCAGATCGCGCGTGAGTTGATCCGACGAAGTATTGCGGACCTCAACCCCGGCAGCTTTGTTCCTGATCGACTTCTCCAGCCAATCTATCGATTCCTCATCGGGCGCGCCGCCGATATCGCCGGTGCCGAAAAACCGAAAGCCAACTTGTCTGCCGTTGCCGGTGGAAGTGAGGCGCTCAGCGGCCCACTTGGGATCGACTGAGATATCGCTGCGAATCCTGGTCACGTAATCGCCCGGATTAAGCGCCGCAATCACCGTGTTTCCGTCGCTGCCTTTCCAACGGCCAAGCGGAAACGGAATTCCGTAGGACGATCCCCAGGTTAGTTTCTGCAGAGAATTGAGAGAGACCCGAATGCGTGGCGACCGACGGCAAGGGCAAAACCAAACCCAAAACAATCGGGCAGATAAACATCCCGGCTTACCTGGCCAAACTCCTGACGAAAGAAACGCTTTCCATAGAGTGCTTGCCGCATCAACGATTCGAGGGACGGCACGTTCACGTCCACTGCGTTAATCCAGGAGCCGGCTGGTTTCCAGCGTCCATCGGCAACATATTTCTGCACCATGGGCCAGGCTTCGGGATGATATTCCTTGAACCCACATATAGTGGATGGCGCCTTCGTAGTTGAAGGTGTAATCGGGGTATTTTTGGATGCGTTTGAAGTTCTCAAAAAGGTGTTGGGGACAAATTCGCGAATCGTGTCCTGCACGGTCCAGTTCCATTGCGAGTCGAGATGTGACGTGGCAATCACGTAAAGAACGGGCTTCGATTCCTGGCTGCGCTGTTGACTGCGAAGCGTGGCCAGATTGCCACTCAACATGAAGGCCGCCACGAAAATGAAATACCGACGGAATCTCGGTTTAGTTGAGCTCATGTTCTGATCGCGTCGTGGCACGGGCGTCCCGCTCGTGGAATCACGCGCAAGATGCGCGTGCCACATTCACTTCTTTGCAATTACATCAATCTCGCTATAGAAAGTGTTGCCGAAATTGTCGGCCACCTCGACCGGGTAGAGATCAAACAAGAGATAGCGAAACTTACCGAGACTTCCACTCAGATCGGTGATGCTCACTCCGTACTGGCCGCCGTCTTCATCCTCGGTTCGCGTATCGACAATCGCGATCGATTTCCAGCCACACGTCCCCGGATCGATTGTGCCTTTGGTTCGGCGTTGAAATTTGGTTCGGCGCCATCGCTGGCCCACACTCGATACAACTGTGGGCCGCGCGAGCCTGTGTGCCACGAGTAACTGTTGATTTGCGCGAGCGCGATGACGCCGCCCAGGTCCATTCGCACGCGTCCGCCGCCGGTGCCGGAAGTAAGAAAGAAATTTCTTCGTGGCTGATCTTCGGCGTCCGGGAGCAAGCCGTCGGTCAGCACGCCGATGTCCGCGGAGGTTCCGTCAATTTCGGCATCTACCAGGGTCAGGATTGCCTTTGCTCCCGCATCGTTGCGCGCAGGCGAGGGAACTCGCGTGAATTTGTATTCAGCGCCGGCGGTTTTGTTGTCATTGTGATCGATAGTGATTCTGACCTGCGCCTGAGCGCACATGGCCAGGAGGAACAGCACGAAGGCGTAAAGTTCGGGTGCTGATTCCTTTTGTGTGCCTGAGCGTCCTGAAGACTCGCAGTGCGGTAGAGCCGCAGTCGAGGCGTTAAGCTCCTGTAGGAGCAGAAGTTTATAGCTACAACGATCGCTAACCAGCCCAAGCCCGTAGGAGCGAAACGAGGACTCAAACACTTGCGCCCTGCGGGCACTGAACCGTAAATAAGCAGGTGTCTATGAACATTCACGCTTGTCAGTCCCTTCGGCTCGAGCCTACATGTCAGAACCCGGAGCGTCGTATCCGACTGACAGTGATCCTAGACCGCTACGGATTGACACCGTTAGAACGAGAATTTGCGCACCGTAACCCTCATCTTTCGCCGGCGATTAGCGTGTCGTAAAGCGGATGCGCCGCCTTATCGTCCACGGTTCGTTGGCGGCCGTCATCGCCAAAATCCGAATCCGTTCATTGTTGGGCAGAGTGATCGTTTTGGCGCCCAGCGGCAAATCGATCGCATAAGCAAACAGGTATGAATAGGCGTAGCGGCTCCAGCGCTGCCATCCGCGGCGCGCCGTTGCGAAGAGAACCAGGCGACGTCGGCGCGCTTAATAAAGCCGGGACGCAAGCCAATCATCTCGCCATAGATATTTGTGCGCGTCCGCACCGGCGTTCCCGGCGGTGCGCCCGGTCGCATGGGAATCGGATCTTCGGTGGTTCTCCAGATGCGATCGTCCCACTGACCGATAAAACCGGTCCACTCCTGGACCGTAAGTTCGACCGGTTGGTTTCCGGCGAGAAACGTTGCCTTTTGATCTCCATTCGCGGCGGCCGCCAGCAAATAAACTCGATTGAAATTTCCAGCCGGCAGATTGATTGTCTGCCCGTGAGCTAAGACCGCGTTAGGTCTTGCCGTGGGCGCGAGATCGAAGCGAATTCCGCCAAAGCTAATTTGCCTGGGCAGAAGTTCTGCCGGTAGCGCCTTGCCCTGCGAAGCTCCCTGGCTGTTCGGCGCCCAGTCAAAGGCGCCATCCGCCGGACGGCCCATCCGCGCCGCGACCGACATTTCGTAATCCAGAGCGAGAGGCTGAGAAGTTGTCGGAGCAACCTTCGTGCGCGGCGGCGCGAGTTTGATCGCGAAGGTGCGAGGTTGATAAGCGCTGAATGAAGTTATCAACTCGCCATTCGGCAATATTCGCGGGCCCCGACAGGTTGTTCCTGTCCGTTTACTTCACGCGCAGACAACAACGGGAGCCGGAAAAGTAATCCGTCACGTTGGTGGCGGGCCGGCCATCCATCTCGACGACTCGCACGATCACTTCGTCGCTCAGCTCTGCCTTCTTCAAAGCCATCACGCGGATCCGTTCGTTACTTACTTTCACCAGCGAAAAACTCTTTCCCAGAACGCCGGGATGCGCCGAGCTTTGAAAGGCGATGAGCGGTTGATTAAGACGGTAGGCCTGCCAGTCCGTCTGCGATTGACGCCAATCGCCCGCGTGTCCGGCGAGGCCAAACAGAATTTCATGACGGCCAATATCCTGCGTGCCCTGATCAGGAAAGCCGCCGCGGGTGCCCGGTGTGCGAATCAGCGTCAGGCGAACCGTTTGGTCATCAGGCTTGTCTGAAGCATTCTTGCAATCCGTCAGAATCGTGGCGCCGTAACTTCCGCTCTTGTCCGTCAGATCGATCCATTGATGCGAAGCAACTTCGAACTGGCGCTCGGCTTCATTCGGCCTCTGAATGGTGCCGATGTCCCAGTTGTAGGTCGCCAGGTTGTTGGCCGCGCTGAGCGGAAATGTGGCCTTCAGATTTGCTTCCTTCGTTTTCCAATCGATTGCGTTGCTGAATTCGACGCGATTGCCGGCGTCGCCCGCAGCCAGACTGATCCTGCTGCGCGAACCTTGAGCCTTCGGTCTCGCTGTGACTTCGACGGTGACGCGTGCCGGACCGCTTTCGACCACGCGAATCTTTGGATCGCCGGAGACAAAATTTCGCGGCGCGCGCCGCTCGTCTTCGAAGTCCATGTTCCAGGCAGGCCAACGCCTTGGATGATCCGTCGAGATCGCCAGGCGGATCGGCGCGGAAAGCAGCTCGCGATTTACTTGCTTATCGAAAACACTCGACACGTCGCCATGTCTGTCTATCGCGACTCGATAACGAGCGTTTTCCAGCGAGGACTCGCTTACTGTTAATGCGGATGATGGCGAACTGGTCGTCGTGGAGGACTGAAAATCATAAACCGCGAAACCAACCGAGGGGACGCGCGCCAGAAACAGAACTTTACCGTTCGAAAGTTGCGCGCGGTACTTCGACTCCATCAGGTCCCACGACGCGAACAGGTTTGGGCCGGCCATCCGGAAAAGGAAAGTCTGCTTCGACGATGTCCTCGCGAGCGACATTCAGGGGATTGTAAACAACGATCGACGAACCCTTCGTCTCGGTATTCAAACCGGAAGCGATGCCGTTAACGGCGCTGGTCATCACGCCGGCGAATTGATTCAGCGCCAGCACATCATCGTTCCAGGCAAATTCGAATGCTTTCGGCGTGGCGGTCCCGGGCAGCAAATCGTGAAACTGTCCGCCCATCACCAGCGTCCAGGCGTCGTTCAATCTCTCGCGCGGATAGGTACGCGCGCCCAGCCATTCAGCGGCGACCGAGGCCTTCTCCGCTGCGTCGGCGAGCAACTCATTCTTTCGCATCCAACGCTTCTGATAAGCCTGCGAAGTCAGCGAGCCGGCCGAATGATTGATGAGTTCCAGATCGCCTTTGTAACGCGGCAGCCGATCGGTCGGGCAGCAGTTCAAGATGTCCTCGAAAATCTGATCGGCTTTGGACCAGGTGACGCGGATTGAACCGTCGCCAACCTGGACCGGTGGAGCGGGCGTGCGCGGTTGTTGTCCGAAGGGAAAGAATGGCGGCAACGAAACGGTGCTCTTGTTGATGATCGATTCCATCAGTTTCACCGAACTCTCGTTCGGCGAACCGCCGACGTCACCCGTGCCTACGTAATGATAATCAGCAAAGATGCCGGTCAAATTCCCGTTCGTCTGAATTCGCCTGGGCCAGTCTTCCTGACTTCTATTGCGGACCAGGTTGAGTTGCGCCGAGCGGACTGGATCGGGCCCGGGCGGCGGCGGGGCGGCTTTGCTGATGTCATAGTTGACCACGCTGCCGTAGCTCATCGGATTGAGTGCGGCGATCACCGTGCGGCCATCGGTGCCTTCCCAGATGCCGACGTTGAATGGGAATGCCGATCGGAGTTCTTTCAGGCGAACCGGGCCGCCTACAAACGGCGCCGGTTGCCACGCGGACGATAGCTTTTGCGTCGAGAAACCTTTGATACCTGAGTGCGCCAGGATGCTGGGAAGGGAAGCCGGAAAACCAAAACAATCAGGCAACATGTATTCGTCGCTGGCCACGCCAAACTCTCTGCGGAACCAGTTGTTGCCGTAAAGAATCTGGCGGATGATCGACTCCGCGTTCGGTGAATTCACGTCGCCTTCTTCCATCGATGAGCCGGCCGGAAACCAGCGGCCGGCGGCGACGTATTGCTTCAATCTCTCAAAGTCGGCAGGGTAGTACTCCTTCATCATCCGATAGCGATTGGCGCCGGTGAAATTGAAGATGTAGTGCGGATACTTCTCAAACAGCGCAAAGTTGTTGCGCATGGTCTTGGTGAGATACTCCTGAATGACCTGCGGATATTCCCAACGCCATTCGGTGTCGAGATGCGCGTAGGCGACCGCATAGAGGATCGGTTCTTTGAGCGAGGTTCGGTTGTGGCGATGACGCAGTCGCCGGATTGGGTTTGGCGCTTGAAGTCGAGCCGGCGGCCTGGCGGTTTCTGATCGAGGCCTTCGAGTTTGGCCGAGAATTACTCCGTGGCAAAGGAAACAAAGTAGCAAGCAGAGCAGCCAGTGTTTTGTGATTCGGTGCATATTCTTTAGCAGGCTCCCAGAGAACCGCAAAGCGGTTCCGACCTCAGCCAAGGTTGCCGTTGCGGCTACCTTGGGGAAGAGCTAAGGCGAATCTGCAACCCCAACGGGGTTGCGTCGGTCACGGCGAATAACACAGACCGTCAACTCCGTTGGAGTTGCTAGGCGAATCCAGCTTTCCCAGGGTAGCCGCTGCGCGTCAGCCCTGGGCTTTGAGTCGTAACCGCTTCGCGGTTAAGACACGGCCAGTGCCGAGTGTTTCGTAAAATGATTGAGCTACACTGCCTTTCCCGGAATCGTTTGACGTCAAGTAGTGCGGCCTTAGAAGGCCCGGGCTAAACTCAATCGGCGCTCCGCGACGGACTTGCCTCGGTTAAAACTCTCTGCGCAAAACCTTGTCTAGTCTGACATCCTGCAGCGGCCAACTCTGCTGAAGCGAAAAGTCCTCAACATCCTTCAGGATGAAACTCGGCACACCTGACGCGTGGGGCGCCGTTATGTTACGCAGGTCAACCGATTTCGCATCAGAAAACATGAATGGCGCGCGCGCGTCATCCTTCAGGTAGCTCAATCTTCACGTCATTCATCTCCAAGCCCGCGCACGTGCCGCACAAAAAACCCGTAGACAGGAATTTCTCCGAACATCGTCGGCTCCGGATAGTCGGTTTCCTTCTCAGGCGGATCGAGCGCGGCCTGCTGTTTGGTGCCGCCGCCTTTGTAGTAAATGCGAATGTTGCTAAGCGTGATGTCCTCGATGTCATGGCCGGGGATGCCGCTAATGATCGAAGCGTATTTAGGCTCCGCGTTGTAAACGACAAAGTTGCTGAGGGTGACCCGCCGCAGCTCGCCGACCGGCGGCCCGGCCGGCCCACGCATGCGGCTGCCGAGTCGCAGAAAAATCGGACAGTTAGAGACATCGCGCATGGTGATGTTTGAGATGGTCACGTCTTCGAGCAGCGCGCCGTCGACGCTTTCCAGGGCCAGGCCGCGACAGTAATCAAAGACACAATTCGTGATGGTAATGTTCTTGAAGCCACCGTTTGATTCGGTGCCAAACTTTATTCTTCCGGTGGGACTGAAGGTGCCATTCTGATTTCGAAACTCGCGCTTGTAGGTGCCATCGAGCAGAGTGCCTTCGTCGTAGCCGCTCACCTGGCAATTCGTGATCGTGACGTTCTCAGTCGCGCGCGCGCATAGCCCAAAGCAAAAGAGCTCTTGGGACAGATGCCGTCGTCAAACGGCGAGTTGACTGTGCAATTCGAGACGCGCACGTTCTTGCAGGCATCGATGTCGATGCCGTCGCGGTTGGTGTCGATCTTCAGGTTATCAATCGTCAGGTTATCGACGCCGGTAGCCAGGATCGCAAAGTGCCCGCCGTGAAGGATCGTAAAATCGCGCAGGATTACATTACGACAAAGTTTGAGACTGATCGCTTTGTTTCCCCAGCCCGGTTCGACCGCATCGCGTGGATTCGGATACCCAAAAGGCGTCTTTGGTTCGTTGGCCCGCGCGGCATTCAACGCGTCGTTCTGTTGTTGGGTGCGCGATTGGCCGCCGCTGCGCACCAGGCCTTTGCCCCAAATCATTCCCGGGCCAAGAATCGAGACGTTGTTCAGGTTTTCTCCCCAAATCAGGCTGTTGTGCCAGTGGGTGTGGCCGAAGTCCTGATACTTGTCCCACTCGTTCGGCTCCGGCGGATCGTATTTGGCGTCGGCCGAGGTGTTGGCCGCGATGATCGTCGCGCCCTGATCCAGATACAAAGAGATATTGCTCTTGAGGTGAATCGACACGGACAAATAGTTTCCTGCGGGGAAGTAGACTGTGCCGCCACCGGCCGCCGCAGTTGCGTCAATCGTCTTGTTGATGGCAGCAGTATCAAGCGTTTTACCGTCACCGGTCGCGCCAAACTTCATCACGTTAAAGACCGGCAACTCCTGCGCGCGTTGCGGCGACGATTCTGTCACCGTGAGTGGCGCAATAAGAAATGCCAGGGCCGCTGCGATGGCCGCGGGCAGGAACGATTTTCTGATTAAGATCATATCTTCAACTGTTAGTGGTTAACTATCGAACCAGAGCTTTTCCTCAACAGTCCGAAAGGCGCCCTTTTCATTCACACCGGGCTTCAGCCCGGTGTCGGAGCTCCACAAAGTTAGGAAACCGTTTTAACGGTTTTTCTTGCTGCTAAAGTTGACGTAACTTGCTGATATTCAACAGCATCATTTTTCGCACCGAAGAGTAAACCGTTAAAACGGTTCTTCGCTTTATAATCGCCGTGCATCACCAGGCTAAGGCCCGGTGTGAATGAAACATCAGAGCTTCTAACTTTTTGAGGCAAAGCTTCGAACAACCTCAAACGCTCCAGTCTGGCGAATGTCTTCAGACCCCGAGCCAATCATGACTTTGAACTTGCCGGGCTCGACGACAAAATGCATCTGACGATCCCACAAAGCCAGGTCGTCGCGCCGAAGCGTAAATGAAACGCTCTTTGTCTCGCCGGGGTTCAGATGAATCCGTTCAAACCCTCGCAGGTTCTTTTCATAAGTAGTGACTGAGGTCACGAGTTGACGAGTATAAAGCTGCACGACCTCATCGCCGGCGCGTGATCCGCTGTTGGTCACATCGACCTTGATTGTGATCAACGCACCGGTTGCAGCTGCTCCCGGTACGGGTAATTTCGCCGGGCTAATATTCAGATTGCTGTACGCGAACGTGGTGTAACTCAATCCGTGCCCGAAGAAATATAGCGCGCCATTTACGCGCGTCTTTTCGCCTTCCCATTGCGCGTTGGGTTTGGTGGGAAAGTTGTAGGGGATCTGGCCGACTGTTTTCGGAAATGTCACCGTCAATTTTCCACCCGGATTGTAATCGCCGAACAGCACATCGGCGATTGCCGTACCGCCCTGGGCGCCCGGAAACCACCCTTCGATAATTCCCGGCACATATTTGTTAACCCAATTGATGCTCATCGGCCGGCCGTTCAGCAACACCACAACGGTCGGTTTGCCCGTGGCGTGAACCGCTTGCACCAGTTCAAGTTGACGACCCGGCAAATCCAGGCTGGTGCGTGATGCGGTTTCGCCCACCGTGGTAGGTGAGTCGCCGAGCACCACGACGGCCACATCCGATTTCTTCGCCGCTTCGACGGCTTTGGCAATTTCGCCCTTCTCTTTTTCCGTCAGCGGTTCCGGCAGGACTTCCGTCTCAGGCCAATGCTCGTTCGTAGCGTCACAACCTTTCGCATAGTTAACTTTCACGCGATCGCCGAGCTTTTGGGTAATGCCCTGCAGCACCGTAACGCCTTTGACTGCATTCGGGCCGTAGCGATACCGCGTAAGACTGTACCTGCCGCTGGGCCGTCGAGGCCCGGGCATGCCCGGCGTCGTGCGGATGCTCGACCCGTACGTACCGCTGCCCGGCCGGCCATCCGGACCCGTGCCCGGTCTGCACGGGCGCACCGCACCTCGAGGAGATCCTCGAGTACGAGGGCGCCGCACACGGTCGCCGCGGTCATCCTCGGAGACGGTCATCGGGCACGAACGGGATCATCCTGCCGCCCGACGGCTACCTGCAGAGCGGTGCGCGAGGTGTGCGACCGCCACGGGATCCTGCTTGATCCTCGACGAGGTGATGGCCGGCTTCGGGCGCACCGGGCGCGTGGTTCGCCGTGCGAGCACTGGGACGTCGTCCCGGACATCATCACGCGTGGCGAAGGGGATCAACTCCGGGCTACGTGCCGCTCGGCGCGATGATCGCGCGCGGCGAGATCGTCGACGCAGGTGCGCGACAAGTTCTTCGCCGGCGGGCCTGACCTACGCGGGCCACCCGCTCGCGTGCGCCTCGGCGGTCGCGTCGATCGAGGCGTTCCGCGAGGAGGGCGTCGTCGAGAACGCCGCCGCGATGGGCGACGGTTCCGGCGACGCGCTCGGCGGCGCTCGCGGAGCGAGCATCCGTCGATCGGCGACGTGCGCGGGCTCGGCTGCTTCTGCGGCCTCGAGCTCGTCAGAGAACCGCGAGACGCAGCGAGATGCTCGTCCCGTTCAACGCGTCGGGCGAGGCCGCAGCCCGGTCGCCCGGCTCGCCAAGGCGGCGCTCGAGCGCGGCCTCTACCTGATGACCCACTGGAACGTGATCATGGTCGTGCCGCCGCTGACGATCACGCGCGAGGAGGCCGAGGAGGGCGTCGCGATCCTCGACGACGTGCTCGCGCTCGCCGGACGAGCACTACGTGGTCTGAGCCAGCCGGCGGGATCGCGCCAGGGCAGGTCGGCAGGATCCGCGCGCCGCCGTCTCGTCGAGCGCGTCCCAGCAGACGCGTGTGCCCACCGGGGACGGTGACGACCTCGAGCAGGTCGCCGAGCGCGTCGCGGTGCGCCGTCGAGCAGGTGGTCGTACGGGAGGTACGAGAGTCCGCTCCGAGCACGAGCAGCGTCGGGATGCGTACGGCCTGAAGGGCGGCGGCGCGGCCGCCATCTCCGCGTAGGCCGTCACGACCGCACGCCTGCGTGTAGCGGTAGCGCCATCCGTCGTCCGTCGCTCTCGCGAGGTGACCCGCGGAGCTCCTCCTCGACCGAGCGCTGCGGCGCCCGGTGGAGCTGGCTCTCCTCGTAGCGCCGGTCGACCGCCTCCTCGAAGCGACGCGTAGCGACCGTGTCCGGCGTGCCGTTCTCGGCGGCCCAGAGGGCGACGATGCCCGGGAGAGCCAGGATCGCGGGGTCGAGGAGGACGAGGCGGTCGACCTGCGTCGGGACGGCGGCGCTGCATGCTCGAAGGCGAGCCGGCCACCGAACGGAGTGGCCGAGCCAGGTTCGCGGCTCCTGATCACCGAGCGACGCGCGAGCTCGTCGAGGTGGTCGTCGATGCCCCAGGGCGGCTCGCAGGGCGACGTCGCCGTGCCCGAGGAGATCCGGCGCGAGAACGCGGTGCGTCCGCGCGCGAGCCCGCTCGGCCAGCCGCGCGGTAGCGCCGCCCCCGACGTGACGCCGTGGAGGCAGACGATCCCCGGCGTCGGCGTCCCCTACGAAGCCGGACGTGGGCGACCGCAGGTGCCACGGGCGCGCTCACTGGCGCCTGCATCGTGGCGGAGCGCCGGCTCGCTGGGTCGTGCCCGTCGCCCCCCAGGGGGGCGAGGCCCTGGGTCACGGTATCCGGCGGACCCGTGACGGCCGTGTGCCGGCTTCACGTGCCGCCTTCGCGCCGGCGACGACCAGGCCGACGGGCACACCTTGCCGGCCACCGGACCCGCCGGTCTTCACGAGGACTCGTGGAGCGTCTCGAGCGAGTCGGGGACCCATCTCGGTCCGGCGGCGGTCGCCGTCGCTTCACGAGCGACCAGATGACGATGCCGTCCTGGTCGATCAGGAACGTGCCGCGGAGCGGAGCGCCGGTCTCCTCGTTGAAGACGCCGTAGCGCTGCGCCGGCTCGCCGTGCTGCCAGAAGTCGGAGGCGAACGTGTACGGTCGGCGCCGAGCTCCTTCTTCCAGGCCTGGCGCGCGGCCGACGGCGTCGCACGGAGACGAAGACGACCTCCGTCTCGGCGTTGCGGAACGACTCGAGGTTCGCCTGGAGGTCGAGCGCCTCCTCGCGCGCAGACCGGCGTGAACGCGAACGGGTGGAAGACGAGCAGGACGTTGCGCTTGCCGCGGAAGTCCTGCAGCCGGACCCGCGGCTTGCCGGCGGCCTCCTCGAGGTCGAACTCCGGTGCCTGGTCACCCGTCCCGATCGCCATCGCGCGCCTCTCCTCTCCGTTGCCCGGAGGGAACATAGTAGGTCCGACCTGCGAGACCGTCCGGGAGGTGGTCGGCACGCGCGCGACAGCGGTCGTCGTGCGGCGAGACGTAGCCCTACGCCGTGCCCGCGACCTCGGGCCCCGGCGTAGTGAGAGTCGCGCAGCGTCGACGGGCGGCGCTGGATGCCGCGCTCGCGCACGTCGCCGCGCGCGTTCCAGATCGCCTGCGCCGACGCGTTCGACTTCGGCGCGCGGGCGCAGGTAGATCGCGGCCTGCGCGAGGTTGAGCTGCGCCTCGGGAGGCCGACGTGCTCGAGCGCCTGCGCGGCGGCGACGGCGACGAGCAGAGCGCGCGGGTCGGCGTTGCCGATGTCCTCGGAGGCGAGGATCGACCATCCGCCGCGCGATGAAGCGCGCGTCCTCGCCGCCCTCGAGCATCGCGGCGAGGTAGTAGACGGCGGCGTCGGGTCGCTGCCGCGCATCGACTTGATGAACGCCGAGGTGAAGTCGTAGTGCTGCGTCGCCGGCCCGGTCGTAGACGAGCGGGCGCTTGCGCGCGGCGTCCGCGACGTGCGCCTCGGTCGAGCGGCGCGCCGTCGGCGCCGCGCGGTCTGCCAGCGAGCTCGAGGTGTCTGAGCGCCGCTGCGCGCGTCGCCGCCGGCCCGGCGCGCGATCAGCGTCGGCGACGTCGTCCGGACACGTCGACGCTCGAGCTCGGCTGCGCCGCGCGCGACGACCGCTGCGAGCTCGTCGTCGCGCGAGCGGCTCGAGCTCGATGACGGCGCAGCGCGAGAGGAGCGCCGAGTTGACCTCGAAGTACGGGTTCTCGGTCGTCGCGCCGATCAGCGTCACGAGCCCGTCCTCGACCGCCGGGCAGCAGCGCGTCCTGCTGGCGCCTTGTTGAAGCGGTGGATCTCGTCGAGGAAGAGGATCGTCCGCTGCGCCGTTCGCGCCGAGCCGGTCGCGCGCGCGCGGCGAGGACGCCGCGCACGTCGTCGACGCGCGCCGACACGGCGGAGAGCTCCTCGAACGCGGCGCCGGTCGCGTCGGCGACGATCCGCGCGAGCGTCGTCTTCCCGACGCCCGGCGGGCCGTAGAGGATCATCGACGGCGGCGCGGTCCTCCTCGATCGCGCGGCGGAGCGCCGAGCCCTCGGCCGAGGACGTGCTGCTGGCCGACGAGCTCGTCGAGCGTCGCGCGGCCGCAGACGCGCCGCGCGAGCGGGGCGTTCGTCGGCCGCTCGCGCTCGGCAGCGGCATCGGCGAAGAGGTCGCCCATGCCGCGCCAGTATGCTCAGCCGCGATGTCCAGGCGGACAGACGGACTTCGACGCCACGCCGATCCTTCGCCGGCGACGGCGCCGAGCGACTACGAGCGCTACCTGAACACCGACGAGCTGCTCGCGCTCCAGAAGGCCCCGACGAGTGGGTCCACCGCGACGAGCTCCTCTTCCAGGTCGTGCACCAGTCCTCGGAGCTCTGGCTGAAGCTCGCGTGCGAGCGACGTCGACGAGCGGCCGCGCGCTCGTCCGAGCGAGGCGAGCTCGGCGGGCGCCCGCGCCTGCTCCGGCGCGCGATCGTCTGCCTGCGCTTCGTCGACCGGCCAGCTCGACATGCTCGAGCAGATGTCGCCGTGGGAGTACCAGGAGATCCGCAAGGTGCTCGGCCACGGCAGCGGCTTCGACTCGCCCGGCGTGGAGCGAGCTGCGGCCGCGCGCTGCCGCGCGCTCGGCGAGGCGTTCCACGCACGCCCGGCGCGAGCCGGGCTCGTCGCTCGCTCGAGCTCTACGTCCAGCGGCCGCGAGCACGAGGAGCTCTACCAGCTCGCCGAGGCGCTGATCGAGCTCGACGAGTGGCTGCAGACGCTGGCGCATCCGGCACTACCGCGTCGTCGCGCGCGTGATCGGCGACAGCGTCGTCGGCACGCAGGGCACGCCGGTCGAGGTGCTCGGCCGGCTCGATCCAGACGCGTCGTCTACCCGGAGCTCTGGGACGTGCGCAACGAGCTGACCGGCGCAGTCGAAGGCCGGACGGCGTGACGCTCCGCGGACGAGGTGACGGCGCTCCTCCAGGAGCTGCTCCGCGCTCGACACCGTCAACCCGCCGGGCAACGAGACGCAGTCGCCGCGGAGCTGCTGCGCGACTACCTCGAGCGGAACGGCGTCGCGTGCGAGCTCGTCGCGCAGCACGCCCGAGCCGGCGCAACCTCGTCGCGCGACTGCCCGGCGCGGCGACGGGCCGTCGCCTCGCGCTTGCTCGCGCACACCGACACGGTGCGTCGCCGACCCGGACGGAGTGGGCGCGCGATCCGTGGTCGGGCGACCTCGTCGACGGCGAGGTCTGGGGCCGCGGCGCGCTCGACATGAAGGGCCAGGTCGCCGCGCAGCGCCGTCGCGTTCGCCTCGCTCGCCGCGCGAGGGCTTCGCGCCTCCCGGCGACCTGATCCTCGTCGCTGACGGCCGACGAGGAGGTCGGACGACGGCTACGGCCTGCTCGTGGCTCGCGAGGCGCACCCCGAGCGCGGTCCGCGCCGACTACGCCGCTCAACGAGGGCGGCGGCGAGCGCTGCGTGCTCGGCGGACGACGCGTCTACTACCTCTGCGCCGTCGGCGAGAAGATGACCGCGCCGTTCCGCTTCGCACTGCGCGGCCGGAGCGGCCACGCGTCGATGCCGCCATCGGCCGACAACGCGCCTGCTCAGGCGGCCGCCACGGTGCATCGGGCGCTCGCGCCGCTGGAGCCGCCGCGTGCCGCTGCTCCCGGAGGTGCGAGGCGTTCCTCCGGAGCAGTGATCGGCGAGGCGCCGTCCGGTCGACGTCGCGCTCGAGCGCGCGCGGCGCTGCACCCGCTCGCGGCTGACTCGTCGCGCCGCTGCTCTCGCCGCGACTACTCGCCGACGATGATCGAGGCGTCGCTGCCAGCGCAACGTCATCCCGAGCTCGTGCGTGATCGACGGTCGACTGCCGACTGCTTCCCGGCCAGACGCCCGGCCGAGATCGAGGCGCTTCGCTGCGCGCGCGGCGTGCCGGGCGACTACGAGCTCGAGTGGATCCGAGCGAGCAGGTCGGCGGCACGCGCTCGCCGGTCGAGCCACCGCTCTGGCGACTGCGAGCGATGGGTCGACCGGGGCGAACCCGGCGCGCGGCCTGGCGCCGATCGTGCCTGCCGGGCTTCACCGACAGCCACTACGCTCCGGCAGGCGCTTCGGCACCGGCGGCGTACGGCTTCTTCCGCTGCGCGCGATGGACCGCGGGTCGCCAGCTCGCCTCGTCCGCTCGGCCGACGAGCGGCATCTCGGTCGACGACCTCGACGGCAGGCACGTCGACCTGTTCCGGCACCACGTCGCGACGACGTCTCACGCCGATGCGTAGACCGCGCGCGCTCCCACGAGGCAGTCTGCTCCTCTCGTCGTCGCCACGACGTCGTCGGAGGGCCGCGGCGGGCGCCACACCTTTGGTCGCCGGGACGAGACGTACGGGCGCGCGGTGCCTGTGGCACTCACGCGTCCATCCCTGGCAGCCGGGCAGCGGCGCGTAAC
>ERZ1370068.8740-contig-7571_pt1 | contig 14858 bp, 24 predicted proteins | sample MGYA00561227_ERZ1370068 | MGnify/ENA primary metagenome ERZ1370068 (study PRJEB38410, sample SAMEA6850437) | metagenome | study: Metagenomic assessment of the ecological functions of the soil: analysis of the soil microbiota associated with the...
TGGGCACCTGATTGATATCCCGCGAAGGTCGGAGCCGAATCCGAACCTCCTGAGTCGTGGTTGCCGTGCTGCCAGAGTCGGCGACTGCAACGGAGCGGGATGCGGATCCAGTCTGGCCTGTTCCGCATCTCGTACACGACCTCATAGATCGCCTTGTCGGCCTCGTACGCCCGGAGCAGGCTTGCTTCGGTCGCGCCCAACTCCGCAACCGTGTAGCCGCGCAAGAAGGCAGCACGGCACGCGGCCGCCCAGGCTGCGCTCCGCGGTCCCGGAATGCTTGCGGCGGCGTAATCGAAGGAACGCAGCATCCCGGCGACATCTCGCCACACCGAGTCCAGAGCCCGGCGCTCGGCCATTGTCTTGGCCGGCTCGCCCTCGAAGTCGATGATCTTCCAGCCGGACGGGAGTGTGCAGCGTCTGGCCCAGATGGAAGTCGCCGTGCACCCTCTGGGTGTCCAAGGTTTGGGCGCCCAGCTCGTCGAAGCAGCGCCGCAGACCAGCGACGTGTGGCGCGAGCGCCGGGGCGATCTGGGCCGCTCCTCGTGCAGCCGGTCCATCATGATCAACGCTGTACGCGCGCCCAGCACCCGGGTCGGTGTCAAATGAGGAACGGAGCGCATGGTGAATCTCCGGCAAGCGCCCGGCCCAGCGCCTGAGCCTCTGCGGCGAAAGCAAACTCTGAGTTGATCGTTGTCGAAGCGTTCTCAGCTCGAAGTGAATCCAGGGCCAGCTCCCAGCCATCGACGGCGCCAGCCAGCTTCTCGATCACCATGGCGAGATCGGCGTCCAGCTGCAGCCCGCGCGAGACCCAACTGCCCTCGATCCATCCGAGCAGGCCTGCGACATCGGAGATGCCAGCCGCGTTGAGCGCGGCATGGACCTCGATATCGAGGTTGTGGCCGAGTTCCAGGCGCCGGAAGAGCTTGAGGATTGCGGTATCTCCCAGCATCACGGAGGTATTGCTCTGCTGCCCGGTGAACAGCCGTGGCTGAAGGTCGGCGCTGAACGCCGCCGCTGACGTGGAATTGAATCGTGCCTCGCTGTCTGGACTGCGCAGTCGGCGACCTCCTCGCAGCGCGCGAGAATCACCCGACACGCATCCGGATCCTGGGCGGCGTCGTAGGCGATCACCGGACCAGATCAGGATCGGTGAACCGCGCAATCTCTGCCTGGTGCAACTCCGCGTGCGGAGCGCAGGTCGGTAAGGAGATCGCGAGGTGGTAGTACTCCGTCGGAAGAGTCACGGATGGCCCGGACCATCTTCGGGAGGCTCGCCAGCGGCGGATTCCTGCGTCGGCTCGAGGTCTTCCGCTGGCTGGCTAGCCGAGGCGACGAAGCGGCTCGGGATCCTCCTCGGGCGGGTAGGCCAGCTCAGCGATCTCGAACCGCACTCCGGCGCGGCAGCAGGCCGGAAGGAAATCGGAAACCTCGGTGAGCCACGGCAGTGGTGTGAGCGATCGGAACTGCACGCGCCGACCCTTGCCAGCGAACCATCGCGCATTGAGATGTACCTGGGTGACCTGGTCGGCAACCTGAGGATCGGCTGTTCCGCTCACGGCGTCCTCAACCCTGCGCGGTAGCACGGCCCCGCGGCAGCGCTTCGAGAGCCGTACCTGATCAGCGTGAGAAGTGTGCGCCGGATCGTCGTGAGTGAGCCTGACGAAAGCATGCTGTCCCCAACGCCACGTCTGCCCTGTCAGCTCATCGTGGACGAGGTAGACGTCCCGCGCCGTCAGTCCCATGGCCTCCATGTCCAGGTAGAGATCGGTCTCGACGATGTTATGTGGATCCAGGCTGACAACCACGAGCACCACATCGTCGCCGCTCCTCTTGGGTAGACCACCGCGTTGGCGTTCGAGCGCGGTGGAAATGCAGCTCGCAGCAGCTGCTGCAGTGCGGGGTGCTCTTTGCGGATCTGGTTCAGCTTGCCGAGCAGCATGTTCAGGTTCTCGCCGCCTCTCCTCTGCGGCCTCCAGTCGCGCGGGCGGTACTGGAACTTCTCCGAGTCCAGGTACTCCTCACGGCCTTGAGCGAGCGCCGCGTTCTCTGAACAGCTCGAAACCTGAGTAGATGCCCCACAGCGGAGAGAGCGTCGAGGCGAGTAACTGCCCGAATGGTGAAGGCCGGCTTGCCACCCCACTGCAAGAAGTGAGGCAGGATGTCGGGCGTATTGGGCCAGAAGCTCGGCCGGAAGAAGCTGTCGCTCTCACTCGTCAGCTCCTTCATGTACTCCTCGATCTCCCACTTCTCGTTGCGCCACGTGAAGTAGGTGTAGGACTGCTGGAAGCCGGCCTTGCCGAGCGCATGCATCATTGCTGGCTTTGTGAAAGCCTCGGCGAGGAAGAGCACATCCGGATCGGTCTTGCAGAACCTCAGCAAGCAGCCAGGCCCAGAAATTGACCGGCTTGGTATGCGGATTGTCGACGCTGGAAGATGCGTACGCCGTGGCTCATCCAGAGCTTGATGATCCGCAGGCTTTCCAGGTAGATCCCGTCGCGGTCGTTGTCGAAATTGATGGGGCAGATGTCTTGGTACTTCTTCGGCGGATTTTCCGCGTACGCGATGGAACCGTCGGCGCGCTTGGAGAACCAGTCGGGGTGCTCGGTGACCCACGGGTGATCAGGTGATGCCTGGAGCGCGAAGTCCAAGGCAACCTCAAGGCCCAGCGAGTTGGCCTTGGCGACGAACCGGTCGAATGCATCGAAGTCGCCGAGGTCGGGATGGATGCTGTCGTGTCCGCCTTCCGGTGCGCCGATCGCCCACGGGAGCCAGGATCGGTCGGCCTCGGCGCCAAAGTGTTGTTCGGGCCTTTACGAAACGTTGTGCCGATCGGATGGACAGGCGGCAGGTAAACCACGTCGAAGCCCATCGCGGCCGCCGCTTCCAAGCGTTCGTGGGGTGTCGAACGTGCCGGAGATCCACTTCTCGTCTACCTCATCCCACTTCGCTCCCTGGGAGCGCGGGAAGAACTCATACCACGACGAGAACAGCGCCTTACGGCGATCGACGAAGATCGGATAGTCCGGCGTCGGCGAGATCCGGCTCGCGCGGACCGAAGAGCTTCATGGCCTCGCGTACGTCGTCGGCTAGCACCACCTCGAGCCGATCCTCGACTTGTTGTCCCGAGTCGAGATTCTTGGCCGCACCCTGCAGCAGCGCCGCGGTCTGATACTCCCCGGCTGCCTCGGCGTCAGCCGCGGCTCTATCGAACAAGGCGATGCCTTCGGTGCACACCAATGCAACGTCAATGCCAGCCGGGATCTTGATCTCCGCGTGATGGACCCAGGTTTCCCACGGATCGCTCCAACCCTCGACGCGGAACGTCCACATTCCCTCGGAGTCGAGCACCACCGATGCCGTCCACCAGTCAAAACCGAGGGGAGTGGTGGGCCGCATCGGCTCAGAGGCGCTCGTTGCCTTCGGGATCGGTGAGCACTACCGAGGCGTTGACGGCGTCGTGGCCTTCTCGGAACACGGTCGTGCTCGGATCGGAACGGATTCCCCGACCACAGCTTTGGCAGGATAGGCGCCGCCCTCGATCACCGGTGACACGTTGTGCACCGGAATGCGATCAAAGATTGACCCTGAGTCTCGGCAGGCTGACCGTGACGGTGCGGTGCCGCCAGGCGAGGTGTCTGGCGGCGTCGCGGCGACTGCGGATGAGGATGCTGCGGACCCCGGCTGCGCGCGTCATCGCGGTCCGGCGTCGAGGATCCTGAAGTATTTGCCGTCACGATTGTCAACCTATCGGCCCTGGTGCTTCCGCGGCAGGGGTCGGACGCCGCGACCTCCGCTGCATTAGCCACGGCAGCCTGCGTACTCGCCCCAGTACACAACCAGTTGCAGTCCTCGAGCCGATGAGAGCAGAAATCCCGTGCCATCCAAGAGTTCGCCGGTAGGTTAATCCAGTGCGCGCTATTCGCCGTTTCACTGTTCGCCCAGTGCTGCCTGAGGCCCTTAAACCGTTGGGCGATCTGGCCCGCAACCTTCGTTGGTGCTGGCACGCGGAGACCCAAGATCTTTTCCGGTCGGTGGACCCGCAGCTCTGGGAAAGTACCGCAGGCGATCCGGTCCGGATGCTGGCCGATGTATCTGTGGAGCGTCTTCAGGCACTCTCGACCGACAAGGCGTTTTCTGAAGAACCTCCGCCTGATCCAAGGTGATCTTGCCGACTATTTGGCTGGCGATCTGTGGTATCAGGGCTATGCGGCTGAGAATCCGACGGCACCCGACCTGCATTGGCTACTTCTCACCGGAATTCGGCATTACCGAGGTGCTGCCGCAGTACTCAGGCGGACTCGGCATTCTGGCCGGCGACCATCTCAAGACCGCAAGCGATCTTGAGTCCCGATCATCGGCGTCGGGCTGCTCTACCGGCAGGGATACTTCCGGCAATCTCCTCAACGCCGCTGGCTGGCAGCAGGAGCGTTATCCGCTGCTTGACCCGAACTCCCTTGCCGTTGACCTATGTTGCACGATGACGAAGGCCCAGTTCGGATCGACGTCCCGCTCCCGGGCGGACTCTGTACGCGCAGGTCTGGGTGGCTCAGGTCGGCCGGGTGCCGCTGCTGATGCTGGACTCCGACGTCGAGCAGAATGCCGGCTACGAGCGTGAGGTGACCGACCGGCTGTACGGCGGCGGTACCGACCACCGACTCGAGCAAGAAGTGCTGCTCGGCATGGGCGGCGTGCGCGCCATTCGGGCGTACTGCCGGATCACCGGCACTACGCCTCCCGAGGTGTTCCACACCAACGAGGGCCACGCCGGATTTCTTGGCCTGGAGCGGATCCGCGAGTACCTGCACACTGGCCTCGACTTCGATACCGCGCTGGAGCTCACCCGCGCCGGCGACCGTGTTCACCACCCACACTCCGGTTCCGGCCGGCATCGACCGGTTCCCACGCGAGCTCATCGTCCACCAGTTTGCGAGGCTTCGATGGCCTGCCGTTAGACCGCGTTCTGGCCGCTGGGAGCCGAGGACTACGAGGGCGGCGACACCGGCAAGTTCAACATGGCTGTGATGGGCTTCCGGCTCTCCCAGCGGGCCAATGGCGTCTCTCCGCTGCACGGCATCGTGTCCCGCGAGATGTTCCAGGGGCTGTGGCGCGCCTTTGACACGAGCGAGGTGCCGATCACCGCGATCACCAACGGTGTGCACCATCTCACCTGGGTGCATCGCGAGTTGCTCGATCTGCTCGAGGCGCCGAGCGGCAGTCCGTCGGAGAGCGATGGCTACGACTGGGACGCGCTGACCAATGTCGACAGCAAGACGATTTGGGCGCTCAAGCGGCGGATGCGTGAGGATCTGATCGCCATGACGCGGGAACGGCTGGCCGCGAGCGGTGCCAATCGTGGCCTGGCGACCGACTGGGTCGCCAAGGCGCTCAATCCAGACGTGCTGACCTTCGGCTTCGCACGACGCGTGCCGTCGTACAAGCGGCTGACCTTGATGTTGCGCGATCCGGACCGTCTCAAGGCGCTGCTGACCGACAAGGACCGCCCGATTCAGATTGTGATCGCGGGCAAGGCGCATCCGGCCGACGAGGGTGGCAAGGCCCTGGTCCAACAGGTCGTGCAGTTCGCCGATGATCATGCGGTGCGGGAGCACATCGTCTTTCTTCCCGACTACGACATAGCGATGGCGAAGCGGCTGTACCCCGGCTGCGACGTCTGGATGAACAACCCGCTGCGTCCGTACGAGGCGTGCGGCACGTCAGGGATGAAAGCTGCCCTGAACGGCGCGGCAAATCTGTCGCATTCCTCGACGGATGGTGGGACGAATGGTTCGATCCGGCGTACGGCTGGGAAATTCCGTCGGCCGAAGGGGCGGACGGGCTAGAGCGGCGTGATGATCTCGAGGCCAAGGCGCTCTACGACATCATCGAGAACGAGATCGTGCCGCGCTTCTATGATCTTGATCAGCGAGGCGCTCCCGGAGCGCTGGATTCAGATGATCAGGGACACGATCGCCGGACTGGCTCCCAAGGTCGTGGCGTCGCGGATGCTGCGGCAGTACGTGACCCAGCTGTTACACCCCTGCTGCGGTGTCCAGCCACGCCTTGAACTCCTCGAGCGGGGAGCAGAGGCGCTCGCGAGCTGGAAGCGCAGGATCCGGAGCGGCCTGGCTCGACTGTTTCGGTTGAACACGTCGAGTCGCTCGCCGGCGAGCAGGTCGAGGTGGGGACGAAGATTCATGTCAGCGCGCTGGTTCGGCTCGGGGAGCTCACCCCGGACGACATCCGAAGTGCAGCTGATCATCGGTCGGCTCGACGGTGACGATCACCTCTATGACCCGCGCGTGGATCCATTCCCGGCCGGGGTCAACATCGACGGTGGGCTGCGTCGCTACGAGGGTTGGGTGGAGGCCAAGCGTGCCGGCGCAATCGGCTACACCGTACGGGTGGTGCCGTATCACCCGCTGCTGGCGAGCCAGGCCGAGATGGGGCTCGCGGTGTTGCCAGCGAGCACGTCGACACCCACGTATTGATTGCGTCGCTCGCTGCGCTCTCTCTCCTGTCGAGATGGCTCGCTTCGCTCGCTGCGATGTTCGCCAGGGAGCCGCCGTCTTCGTCGGATCGACGAAACGACAGTGTCGAGAAATCAGCTCTATTTCGACTCGTTTCGTCGGTTCCTCCTGCAGATCGGCGGCGCGAACATCGGGGCGAGGATCGCGCTGTGGGGCCGCCGCCTTCCTCTCTCACTCGCAGCCGAAAAAGCGTGCCTGCTCGTTCGGTCGTCCAGGACAGCGGCGCGCGATCCTGGACGCGCGGACCCGCGTTCCCGACGCTCGCAGCTGGCAATAGAGCTGCTCGCTAGTGTCCGGTCTGCTCGCAGCTGTTAAGTGGGAATCCGAGAAGCTGCTTAGTCGACTTGGAGGACGACGACCGTACGAGCCGGCAGCTGAAGGCTCGATCCGGCCGCGATCTTCTCTGACGGCAGTTCCCCCTCAACTCCGGTGTGCGCGATCACGGTAGTAGGTGTCGGCCCACGGTCCGTTCGGGAGGCTCGACCTGGATCGGCGTCGGACCCGGCGTGGAACCAGACCAGGAATGCCTCGTCGGTCGCACGGAGCGGGTCGTCATGCGCGAGATACATGCCGAGCGTGCGTCGCGTGGCGTCGCGCCACTCATGACTCGGTCATCTCGGCATTGTTGCCACCGAACCACGCAATGTTCTTCCGTCCTCGCGGCTGACCCTTCGCGTCGAGCAGGAACTCACCCAGACGGAAGCGGTCCCGTCTGAAGATCGCACGCTCACCGCGCAGCTGAAGCAGCTTGCGCGCGAGCTCGGTCTGATCGGTCCATGTTTCCTGGGTATCCCAGTGCACCCAGGTAATCGGTGAGTCCTGGCAATAGCGCGTTGTTATTGCCCTGCTGCGTACGGCCTAGCTCATCGCCTGCCGTGATCATCGGCACTCCGCCCGCCAAGATCAAGGTCGCCATCAGGTTTTGCACCTGACGATGCCGCAGCGCGTTTGTCGCCTGATCGTCGGTTTCCCCTTCGACGCCGCAGTTCCATGATCGATTGTCATCGGAGCCGTCGCGGTTGGATTCTCCGTTGGCGTCGTTGTGCTTGGCGTCGTAGGTGACCAGGTCGCGCATCGTGAAACCGTCGTGAGCGGTGACGAAGTTGATGCTCGAGGTGGTCAGCCTGCCGCCTCGATCGAAGATGTCTGGCGAGCCGGTCAGCCGCTGAGCAAGCTCGCCAACTCCGTTGGTATTGCCACGCCAGAAGTCGCGGATATGGTTTCGGAAGCGGTCGTTCCATTCACTCCAGCCCGGCCCGAAGCCACCTACCTGATAGCCATACGGGCCCATATCCCAGGGTTCGGCGATCATCTTGACCTGGCTCAGTACAGGGTCTTCGCGGATCGCACGTTTGAACGGGTGATCTTGATCGACATGATGCCGCTCGTCACGGATCAGGGTGCTGACGAGATCGAAGCGGAAGCCGTCCACCCCCATTTCGACGACCCAGTAGCGGAGTGAATCCAGCACCATACGCAAGACGCCTGGCTCGGAGGTGTCCACCGAGTTGCCGCAACCGGTGACGTCGTAGTCATTGCGCTGATCGTCGGTCAGCCGGTAGTAACCAAGGTGGTCGATGCCACGGAAGGACAGCGTCGGACCCTCGTGACCGCCCTCGCCAGTGTGGTTGTAGACGACATCGAGAAGGACCTCGATCCCGGCGTCATGCAGTGCGGAGACCATCTCCTTGAACTCACGAACCTGCTGACCAAGCGTGCTGACCGAGCCATATGCGGAGTGTGGTGCGAAATAGCCGAGGGTGTTGTATCCCCAATAGTTGGAGAGGCCGCGCCCGACCAGGAAGGGCTCGGAAATGTAGTGGTGTATCGGCAGCAGCTCGACTGCGGTCACGCCGAGGTCCTTGAGATGCTGGATCACCGCAGGGTAGGCAAGCCCGGAGTACGTGCCCCTGAGGTGTTCTGGAACCGAAGGGTGTAGCCGCGTGAAGCCCTTGACGTGGAGCTCATAGATCAACCGTCTCCGACATGGGCGTCGGCCGATCAATCGGACGCGGCGGCGGCGAGTCGGGTACCACGACACTGAGCGGCACGGCCGCGAACGAGTCCGTGGTGTCCGGGACGTAGTTCGATTCCTCGGTGTGGTCCAGGATCGGACCCGAGTAGTCGACGCCGCCGGTGATCGCGCGGGCGTACGGGTCGACGAGCAGCTTGGCAGGGTTGAACCGAGTACCAGCGGCAGGGTCCCACCGGCCATGGACGCGGAAACCGTAGCGCTGTTCGGCGCCGATCCCCGTGGATAAAGACAGTCCAGACACCGTCAGTCATGGCGGCCCATGTCGTGGTTGGTCTGGTTGCGATCCTCGTCTACCAGCGCGAGCTCGACGCGCGTCGCCCGGGGCGCCCATAGCCCGAACGACGTGCCACCGTCGCGGATTCGCGCGCCGAGAACCGAGGTGTCCTGCGGCACAGGCAACGCAGCGGATGTCATCTTTTACGAGCCTTCGCAGTTGACTGGATGTGCTCTGGACCGGTCAGGATGAAACCAGTGACTCCGCCGGCTGGCGGCGGAGTGCGTCTTCATTGTGCCCCACATGGGTGACATATACCGCCGATCCGGGCTTCTCAAACGGTTGAGCAACCGGTTGTTGTAAACCGTAGGCAACAGTCGGCGGTCGTTTCAACACAATCGGACATCAACTGCGGTGATCTCTGGTCTTCCAACCTGAGTCGCCCGTTGCGCATCAGACGTCGCAACGGTCGGAGACTTGACAACGCTGGGAGCAGAGCGCTCCAGATGGAGTCAGGTCAGAGCGCGGACCTTGTTGTTGCGAGGATCATGAGTGAGTTCGACCTTGCCGAGTGCCTCCAGGAGCGGCGGCACATACATGCCGAAGCGGCCGCGATAGCCCTTGCGCAGGCCGTACCACCCGCCGACCGGGTTATCGGCCGAGCGGCCCCATGCCTCGACGGTGCCTTCCTTGGCCGGCTTCTGTTCGTCCGCGGCGCCCAGGTCGACCCAGTCACCCTGCTCGACAAGCCAGGCGTGAAGATCGTCCAGGCATCTGCAGCTGATACCTCAATTGGGTGGATCCGACCTGACAGAACAGTGTGGGAGGTTCTGCCGTCTCATCCGCCCACATGGTGTAGGTAGAAGTTCGGGGCGCCGTGCTGAGTTCCCATGGATCGTCTTTGGTTCCTGCGGGCATGCCGCGAATTCTGGCAGAAGTTGCGGCACTGTGCGCGGTCGAGCTGATCGCTTCGACGCCTGCGCTGCGAAACAACCACTCGGCAGCCGCATCGGGCGGTCGTTGTGACGTCTGCGCCGGAATACGTGCCCGTGATGAAACTCGGTAGCGAGCCGGTTGGCCAGCGTGCCACGGGAAGCAGCAGACTTGCATCTCGTGGTGATGAACGACATCAGGGAGCTGGGCACGATCCTGTCGATCTGGGCCCATCCCGATGATGAGGTCTACCTCTGCGGCGCGATCATGGCGATGGCAGCTGCGGCGGACTCGTCGCGTGGTATGTGTTACGGCGACCCGAGGCGAGCTCGGCGTCACCGATCCGCAGAGGTGGCCGCCGGAGCAGCTTCCGACCATCCGCGAAGCCGAGTTGGCTGAGTGCTTACGGATCCTCGGCGTGACCGAGCACCATTGGCTTGGCTATCCCGACGGCGGCTGCGACTCCGCGGATGCCGATGCAGCAGTAGAGCGCATCGCAGGAATCCTCCGCGCTGTGACGTCCGGACTACGGTCTTGACCTTTCCGCCCGACGGTCAGACTAGGCCACCCCTGACCACTATCGCGGTTCACCGCTGGACCTCGAAGCCGTACGACGCACCGGCATCGGCACGATGCATGTCGTTGCCAACACGCAGGAGTGGCTCGACGACCACCTGGCTCGGTGGACCGAGCTGGGTGCAATCGTCGGCGAGCCGCCGGTTCGCCTGGACTGGGCCGCTCGAGCATTGATCTCGTCGGTGAGCGGCGAGCTGCTGGATCTGAAGTACGCGGCGCTGGCTGCGCAGGCCAGCCAGACCGAGGCGCTTCGCGGGGTGCTCGGCGAACAGTCCTATCGAGAGATCATCCAGGTCGAGCGATTTGCGGCCTTCCTACCCCAACCGGCACCCATGTCACACGTCGCGACCTAGCGATCGACAGCCTTTGTTACTCATGAGTAATGTGACGACCACGATGCGACCTCGATCTATGCGCGAGGAGAGCGGAGCGAGATGAAGATTGTCGTACTGGCCAAGCATGTCCCCGATGCGACCGGGGAGCGCACCTTCGCTCCGGACGGCACGGTCGACCGGACCGGCGAGCGACGGATTGCTATCCGAGACTCGACGAGTACGCCGTCGAACAGGCCGCTGCAGACTAGCCGATGACGGGTACGACGTCGAGGTCGTTGTCATGACGCTCGGTCCCGACGATGCCGCCGACGCGATCAAGCGCGCACTCGCAGATGGGTGCATCGGCTGGACATCCACATCGTTGACGACGCCGTGCACGGCTCTGACGCACTGGCTACGAGCGCGTTGTTGGCTGAGGCGATCAAGAGGGCGACACCAGATCTGGTGATCTGCGGTATGGCATCCACCGACGGCACCATGGGGGTCATCCCAGCCATGGTCGCCGAACGGCTCGGCTGGCCGGCGGTGACCTCTAGGTGCCACTCTTTCGTGTGCCGATGGTCGGGTCACGATCCGCCGCGACGACGATGTGGCGAGCTCGACTATCGAGGCCGAGCTGCCGGCGATCGTCAGCGTCACCGACCAGTCCGGCGAAGCCCGGTACCCTCGATGCGTGGCATCCTTCGCGGCCAAGAAGAAGCCTGTCGAGACGTGGACGCTTGCTGATCTTGGCATCGACGGCAGTGCGGTCGGCCTGGACGCGGCATGGAGCAAGGTCCTGCAGACGAGCCCGCGTCCGGCCAAGGAGGACCGGGCCGCGTCGTCGATGAGGAAGAACGGTACATCGGCGTTCATCGATTTCCTGACTGCCGGAAAGTACCATCTGAGGAGGCAGAGAAGATGTCTCGAGGTTCTGGTCGTCGCTGAGCATGTGATTCTCACGTATCCAAGCCAGCCCCTCGAGCCCTCACGCTGGCGCGCCGGCATCGGTGAGCCGGTCGCCGTAGTCTTTGGTGATACCGACGACACCCATCGCCAAGAGCTGGGAGAGTACGGGGCTACCCGTGTGCGTTGTCGGTCAATGACCCTGCCATGGACGACTACCTTGTCGCGCCCAGGCCGAGGCGCTTGGCCACAGATCGCCGGGCGACCATGCAGCTGGCTGCGATCTTGATCACGTGCCGTCCCGGAAGGCAAGGAAATCGCTGGACGACTCGGCGGTGAAGCTCGGCTCGGGTCTGATTACCGACGCCACCGACATCGCGGCCGAGGGCTCCACCACGCAGTTGGTCTTTGCTTGCGTAACTGGACCGTCACCGCCGCGGTGACGCACGGGCGCCGGTGATCACGGTCAAGCCGAACGCCATCACCGCCTGAGGCTGCACCTACCGAGCCTGCGACCGAGCAGATCGAAGTCACGATCTCGGACGCTGCAAAGACCGCGCGCATCGTGAGCAGGGTCGAAGAGGTCCAGCGGACGTCCGGAGTTGACCGAGGCGACGAGTCGTCGTTCCGGTGGGCGTGGCACAGGCGGCGACTTCGCCGCTGTCGAGGAACTGGCTGACGTCTTGGGCGGTGCGGTCGGAGCCTCGCGCGCAGCCGTGGATGCCGGCTGGTACCCGTACGCGTACCAGATCAGGGCTGGGACCGGCAAGACCGTGTCACCCCAGCTTCTACATCGCCGTCGGAATCTCTGGGGCCATCCAGCACCGTGCGGGGATGCAAACCTCGAAGGCCATCGTCGCGGTCAACGAGGATCCCGAGGCACCGATCTTCGCGCTTGCTGATCTTGGCATCGTCGGCGACCTGCTGGCTGCGGGTGCTGCCGGCGGTGATCGAGGCGATCAAGGAGCGCGAGGGATGTAACTCGGCTGAGAACCCGCTGAGGCACGAACTGGGGCGCCGCGTGAGTCGGATCTACCTCGACCACGCGGCCACCACGCCGATGGTCCCGGGAGGCCGTGGAGGCCATGACCCGCGAGCTGACCAGGGTCGGCAACGCGTCGTCGCTGCATGGTTCGGGCCGCACGGCGCGTCGGGTGGTTGAAGAGTCCCGGGAGGCGATAGCGGCCCGGGGTTGGTGCCCATCCCACAGAGTTGATCTTCACCAGCGGCGGAACCGGGAAAGTCCGACAATCTCGCCGTCAAAGGCGCCGCGTGGTCGGGCGCCGGGGTGGGTCGCCGCCGGGCGATCACCTCGACGATCGAACATCACGCGCAGTGCTGGATTCCGTCGCTTGGCTAGGCCGTTCGGCATTCGCCAGAGGTGAGCGCTATGTTGCCGGTCGATGCTGCGGGCCGGCTGGATCTCGCGCGACTCTCGCCAGCGCCGTCGACACGGACCTGGCGCGCCGAGGTCTCGGTGATGTGGGCCAACAATGAAGTCGGGACCGTACAGGCGATTCCCGGAGATCGCAGCGATTGCCGCGAACAACGGCGCGATCTGCCACAGCGACGCGGTCAAGCCATCGGTCACGTCCAGGTTGACTTTGCGGCAAAGTGGGCTCGATCTGCTGACCTTCACCGCGCACAAGCTCGGCGGACCGTACAGCATCAGTGCGCTGGTCGCGCCGCGGTAGCTCGGCTCGCTCCGTTACTACGGAGGAGGTCAGGGCGAGGGCGCGTTCGCTCAGCGCACTCTGGACGTTCCGGCTGTCGTGGGCCTTGCCGCGGTGGGTCGCCTCGCGACATCGGATCAGGAGCAGCGGGTGGAACTGCGTGGCAGCTTGATCAGCTCGGTGCTCGCCGCCGTGCCAGCGCAAGGCTGCATGGGCCGACACCGAACAGATCGCCTTCCGGGTATCGCCAACATCCAGTTCCCAGGGTGCTCGGCCGACGCGATTTTGATGCTGCTGGACTCCGCGGGAATCGACTGTTCGACTGGTGCGGCCTGCTCGGCCAGCTGCATCGCCGCCGAGCCACGTGCTGCTGCCATGGGATACACCGAGAGCGAGGCGCGCGCTCCGCAGTGCGGTTCTCGGCCACTCCTCGACCGCGGCAGACGTATTGGCTTACCTACGGCAGCACTACCTGCAGCCGTAGAGCGAGCCAGGCCGCAGCTGCATTCGCGGAATCGCTTGGTCGCGCCTGCAGCCCGTGAGGGAACTTGCCGCTTGCCACAGAAGCGCCCAGGGTAGAAGGGCTGAGATGAAGGTACTGGCCGCCATGTCCGGCGGTGTCGACTCAGCCGTTGCGGCAGCGCGAGCAGTCGAGGCCGGTTATGACACGTCCACTGGTGTCCACCTGGCCCTGTCAAGAATCCACAGACCTATCGTTCCGGGCGCCCGCGGCTGCTGTTCCATCGAGACGCACGATGCTCGCCGCGCCGATGTGCTCGGCATTCCCTTCTACGTATGGGATCTCTCCGGACCGCTTCGCCGCTGACGTGGTGAACGACTCGTCACAGGTATGCCGACGGACCCTATAATCCGTGCGTCCGCTGCAACGAGGAAGATCAAGTTCTCGGCGGTTTTGGGCCTTGATTGTCGCGCTCGGCTTCGATGCCGTACTGGTCATTATGCCCGGCTGTCCGTACCGAGCATGACGTCAGAGCTGCATCAGGCCGTCGACATCGCCAGGATCGGTCTACGTGCCCGGGCGTACTCAGTCATGATCAGCTTCGTCGGTGTTACTTTCCCGCTCGGTCTCTCGCGCAAGGCCGAGGTACGCGCCAGGCCGGGGGCGTGGCCTCGCTGTTGCGGACAAGCCGGACAGTCACGATATTTTGCTTCATCGCCGACGGAGACACTGCCGGATTCCTGGAGCGGCGCCTCGGCAGCAGGCCAGGCGACATCGTCGACGTCACCGGTGTCAAGGTTGGCGAGCATGCCGGATCGCATCGGTTTACCCGTGGGGCGGCGGCGGGGTCTTCGACTCGGCACACCGCCGATGGCGAGCTCTGATTCGTGCTGTCGATCGCACCAACAGCGAACACCATTACCGTCGGTCCACGAGATGCCCTCGCAATCAAGATCATCAATGCGATCAAGCCCACTGGACCGGCCGTCCAGTGGGTGCAGGGTGATGGGTCAGGTACAGATTCGGGCCCATGGCCAGAAGCCGATGGACGCCACGGTTCATGTACAGGACGAGCATCTTTGAGTTCCTGGCTGGACGTCGCCAGTCACGAGCGTCGCGCCCGGTCAGGCAGTAATTGCTGCCGGCTCGCGCGTTGTCAGGCCTGGCATTTCAGCCCGCAGGCGTGAACCACTAGGTCGTCAGTTGGTGAGCAATACGTA
>ERZ1370068.9253-contig-8043_pt1 | contig 14858 bp, 22 predicted proteins | sample MGYA00561227_ERZ1370068 | MGnify/ENA primary metagenome ERZ1370068 (study PRJEB38410, sample SAMEA6850437) | metagenome | study: Metagenomic assessment of the ecological functions of the soil: analysis of the soil microbiota associated with the...
ATTGTACTTCGTTCAGTTACGTATTGCTTGGAAGTTGTAGGGCTTTCTGTAAACACAAGCCAAACATGGCGTCTGACACAGACGCCCTAAAACAAAAGCGATTCCAGTTCGTCGAGCCGCTGTTCAAACAACTCAGACGTGCTCTCGATCGGGCGCCGATGTGGTCATGTCCACACCGGCCGCATTGCAATGTTTCCAGGCGGAAACTTCGAGCCGCCGCGATCGTGAGAAAATCAAGATACGCTTCCACGCTTCCCGACTCGCCGGCAAGCACGCGTTGCGGAAGCGCGACCGCAGCGGAAATGCCCGTCGCGTATTTATAAACGTAAAACGCATGGTAGAAATGCGGAATACGCAGGCATTCCAAATCGAGCTCGGATCCAGCACGAAGTTTTCAGCAAAATAAGCTTCGAGAAGCCCGCGATATTGCAGATCTGAAGATCGTCGAGCGTGAGCGCGTCACCGCTTTCCTTCGATGGCGTGGATAATTTTCTCCAAACTCAGGCAAACATGGTCTGCCGGAAAAGCGTGCCCGCGCAGATCGTCGATTTGTCTGATTGATGATATAGGCGCGCATCTTCGGATCGCTCGTTTGTGAGCAGATGATGCGGTAAGCAGCTCCTCGTTGAACGTCGATGCAACCTCCAGCCAGGAAAATCGAGTACTCGTAATCCTGAAACCGCTGCGAATTTTGCGCGAACCAGCTGTGCATGGAGTGACCAGCTTCATGTGCGAAGCGTGTAGACGTCGGAGAAAACGTCCTCCTTATAATTCATCAGGATATACGGCGGCGCCTGGTAGCTTCCGGATGAAAAGGCGCCGCTGCGCTTGCCTTTCGTTTCGTAGCGATCGCACCAGCGACCACTGCGCAGACCTTCCGCCAGAACATCGACATATTCTTTTCCCGAGCGGTGCGAGCGCGGCCAGAGACCATCTCGGCGGCCGCCTGATCAAACGTGAAGCGCGTCTCGATTTCCGGAACGAGCGGCACATAAGTGTCGTAGTGATGCAGCTCGCGCAACCCGAGCGCGCGGCGGCGCAAATCGAAATAGCGAAAGAGCGGTTTCAAGTTCGCAGCGAACCGATTGCGATCAATCCGTCATAAACCGCAACTGGGACATCGTCTGGAAATCAGCGCTGCCTCGAGCGCAGACGCAATGATCTGCTCGCGCGCGGAAGAGCATCCGCCTTGACGGCAGTAAGCCAGTGACGCGGCGAGCGTGTGCTGGATGATCCTCGAAATTCCGCGTAGAATTGGTAGGAAAGCGCGCTTGCGCAGTTCATGATCGCGCTTCACCAGAAACGAGCTGAACGAGCTTTGGGTAAGCGGTCTTTCGCGCCCTGTCTCATCGATCAGGACGCCCGAACTTCATGTCCACATCGGTCAATTGCGAAAAGGTGTCGTCGTAACCGCTCAGCGCGACACTACCCAATGCGAGAAGACGTTCCTCGGGCATCGGACAGCATGTGGTTTCATCCGGCGAATCTTGCGCAGCTTGATTCGCCACTCGGCCAGCGCAGGATCGGCAACGAACTTGGCAAACGTTTCGTCGTCGATCGCCAGAATTTCGGAACAACAAACGCCGCCGCTTCGCCGATCTTTAGTGAGCAGATTCTGAACCTGCCCGATCCGCGCAAGGTATTCGTTGTTGGTGCTGTCCTCGGCCAGTTGCAGCGACGCGTAGTGATAAGACGCGCTCGATCTTCAGATCGAGCGACTTTTCGAACTCAAGCACTTCTGCCAGCGTCTGCGCCGATTCCCCTACTCTGCCCTTCCAGTCCATGAAGCTTTGGATACGTCCGCTGCAACCAGGCAAAATCCTCCTGCCATTTGCCGACATCGGCAAAAAGATGCGTCGGGTCCCACTTGTCAGGCTTCGGAAATATCAGCGCGAGTTGGGATTTTCGCTTCGTCCATAGAGGAAATTGTCTCACGTCGAACGCGCTCTCTTCAGCGAGTTCGCCCCCCGGTCGAATGCTGGCGAGCACGATCAGGCCGGAGTGGATGCCGCGTGGGCGTGCAAACGTTATGCAATTTCGAGATGTTTTCATGGCTGGCATGAAACGGCTTTTTGATCTTGCAGTTATTCGGCGCGTTAGTCGCTGCAATGGCGCACGCCACAACAAACTTCGATCTGGCGGCAAAGGCGACTAACGGACTCGCGTGTCGATCTCCATCGGCAGCTCGCCACAGGCAACGAGAATCTTTGTGTTTCACCCTACTCAATCGAGAGCGCCGTCGCCATGACGTTCGCTGGCGCGGATGGCGACGCGCGCGCGGAGATGGCACGCGTGCTCATTTCGCAAGTGACTCGAGCAGCGGTAGCCTGCCTCGTTCGCTTCGCTTCAGCATTCGCTGGAAGAAATGAGCGTGAAGACTGGCAGAACTGGCGAAAAAATCCAAGGAATTCGGCGGCCCGAGCGAGCCGATCACACTAAACATCGCCAACCGTCTCGTTGCTCAGAAGACTGCGATTTCCGCCGGGATTTTTGTCGCTGGTAAAACAAAATTTCGGCGCTGCATTCGAGCCTCGATTTCGTCGCTAATCCCGCGGCAGCTGCCGCAGCACACATCAACAAATGGTGGCAGACCAGACGCGCGACAAGATTCGCGATCTCATCCCTGAGGACGCACTGAATAGAGTGACGCGCCTCGTTCCCGCAAACGCGCTCTATCTCAAAGCACCGTGGGCAGATCCATTTTCCGGAGAACACAACGCAGCCGGAACCATTTCATGTTCGCGGCGGGCGCCGGTCAATCTTCCGATGATGCGGAAGACGGCGCGAGTTCGGTTACGCCAAGCGCGAAGGCTTTACGCGCCGTCAGCTTCCTACGTCGGGAGACGATCTCCAATTCCTCGTTCTTCTTCCCGACGACGGTAAATGGTCTGCAGCGCGGCGCGAATCAGAAGCTCACCGAGCGACATTTTGGCCAGGATGCGCAAAGCTTCAAGCGCAGACGTCGATCTGCATTTGCCAAAGTTCAAACTCGAGCCGCCGCACCGATCGCGCTGGCAGAAAAACTTCAGGCGCTTGGAATGAAGAGCGCATTCGATATTCCGCAAGGCAGCGCGAATTTCGATAAGATGGCGCCGCGCAAGCCGAACGATTACCTCTACATCTCCAATGTCTTTCGCCAGACCTTCATTGCCATCTGATGAAAAAGGAACTGAAGCGGCCTGCCAGCCACCGCCAGTAGTGATGATGAGGGCAGACGGCGATTGCGCGGTCCAAACCGCCGCCGATTGAAGTGAAAGTCGATCGCCCATTCATTTACGCCATCCAGCACGTGCCCGAAGCGGCGTCTGTCTTTTTCTCGGGCGCGTGACGGATCCTCGGTGGAGCTCTCGACACCGGCAGGTCTAATCAACGCTTTGTTGTTTCGGTTATCCAGCGTAGGCAGAGATCAAGCTCTAGTCGGATCCAAAACTACAATTTCTGGTGGAGCCTCTAAGCAGATCTTCAAGGTCAGTGCTAAAGCGATTGCTGGACAGCGCTCTCTAATAGACGAGTGAAGGACCTCAGGGTGACGGTTCGTTTTCGACAATGCCCAACCAGACGAGATAGGGGCCATCGGTTCGAACCGGAAGCTGCGGAAAGTTATTAGGTGCATCGAGGGTTACCAGCACACCGGCCTCCCGGGCACCCGCATCCCGATACCGAGCAAAGTGTTGACTCGGCCTGCTGGGCAAAGGCAGTCAATATTGCCTGCCTTGACCGCAAAATCTGGGCAATAGCGATGCCTTGACGCCTTCTCTTCTTTCACGGGGTCAACTGCAGGTAGGACCGTGATGCCGCCTTCGCGACTTAGCGGCCGAAGCAGCAGGACGTTGTCGCTGTCGGTCATGAGCGAGTTGAGCGTCGCAGCATGCTCTTCCAAAGAGGGCCAAAGTAGAACAACGCATTCACCTTGGCGCGATCGTCCATGTTGTGAAAAAGCACGTAACCATGTGAATCGCGAATCGTTCCCGCGCTCCAGGAACTGGCCGACTGCGATGGCCCCCAATTGTTGGAGCGCTCCGGGGAATAGCTGTCATCTGGGCAAAATGCTCGCGCTCGCCATCTCGAATGGTGTATCGACGAAATTCAATAACCTGAAAATCCGTCAACGTCGCCTCGAACTTTTCGTGGCACTGGCTTCGCGACTGCTTATCCTGGAGCCCGCGTGTATGGCTCAGTCATTAAGGAAACGAGAACCCTATCAAGATCGCACGTTCATTGCTTCCGTCTTCCACATGTCATCTTGGTTTGCGAAAGGAGCGGCGGCTACGTGGCCGCCGCAAATCTGGGCTGTTTCGCGAACAGTCGCACGGCGTCGAGCACCGACGCCATGTGCGATGCGTTGACAGCTCGAAAGCTGGTCGTCGGCGCTGGTGCGACATGGCAGCTTGCGGGAACGCCGCCAAGCTCTCGCCGCTTCCAGCAACGTTCGCGACACGGCGAAGCGAAGCGCTCGACACTGACGAGAAAGCTCGAAGAAGCGATCTCGGCTGCGTAGCTCAACGCTCCATTCTGCAATTCGCGCTGCAGCTGTGTATGGATGGCGGCTCGGCTTTTGTTCGCATCCATGATGTGTCTGACCTCCATGCCGTACTGCTTTCAGGTAATCGGCAATGAAGCGCGCGGTGGCAGCGCCACCAGACCGGCTTCTGCGCACATGATCGCAGTTGGTCCCGCTTCGGCAGTCCGCCGGTCGGACAGATTCGTCCCGTGGCGAACAAGATCAGGCGCTTAATCCCTTTATAGAAGTCGTCTGTTTCCATGTAATCGGCGTAACCGCGAAAGGAGGCGTTTCGCCATGCGGTGTTTTTGATTCCGGCTTCGCCTTTCTTCGCCCTCGAGCTCGGGAAAATGTTCGTAGTTAATTCCGGATTTGCCTAACGAGTCTTGACAGTGCCTCCTTGTTAAACTGCGGATAACGCTTCGACCCGGGCAGCGATCGCACACATCGGCAAGCAATCTAATTCCGTGTTCGTCAGGAGCGAGATGAAGACATCGATCGTGCGCGTCAGTGGCCAATCGTCAAGATTCTCACGGAACGCTGCGGCACTGGGGCGGTTAAGCGATGCCGGTTTGGGTGGAGCTACTGCTTCAGCCATCGACTTGAGCATCCGGCCCAGATCGCTGTTGGTCGAGATGACTGCGGTGGTGTCTTTTTCAAACGCGGCGCGCATCACGTCGAGGCTCCGAAGAAATGTATAAAGTTCTTGCGCATCAGGAGGACTGAATGCGGCGGCATAGAATGGAAGCTGCCTCCGCGTCGGCCTTCCCCTTCAGTTTCCAGCGCATTCTTTGTTGCGGTGGAACTGATCGAGGCGACGTCGCTTTCCTTTTGGCCGCTGATATTCGCCGCCTCGCCGCGGCCTTCGGAACGAAACCGGGCAGCGATCTGGTGTCGTTCGCTCGACATGCGCTCAATAATTTTCTCAGCAACGGCCGGATTGTATTTGCTGCGCTTGAACCGTTCGTCGAGCAGTTCAATGCCGAAGTCAGAAATCTTCTGGCGAGTGCGCTCCGTGATTTGTTTTTCGATCTCGCCGCGACCGAGCTCGATTTCCGGAATCGTGCTGGGTAGCACAGTGCCGCTTTTCTCCAGCTCCTCATCGCGCAACGGTTTTCGTCCTTTGGTTACCCGGATAATTTCGACCAGATCGTGCGCAGCGACAGCGGTTCGCGTTTCGCTGCCCAGAATATCATCCAGGCGCGAGAGCGCGCTGCGCTCGTCATTCAGCCGGTTGTAGTAGAGGAACGGATCGCTGATCCGCCACCGGGCAAAACAATCGACAATGATGTAGAGCTTGTCTTTGGTCGGGCATTCGGTCGGTGGCCCATCCCAGGCGAGGATACGCTTATCGAATCGGTGCACTTTATCGATGACCGGTAGTTTAATTTTCAACCCGGGGTTTGTGACCGTGCGAACAATTTTACCGAAACGCGTGATGATCACAGTTTCGTACTGAGGACAACGAACAGCAGCGTTCCCCATTTGAGGGCGGTCAAAATGAAAAGAATCCCCAGGATCGACATTAACGGGCTCTGCAAAAACCGCACAATGCCCGATACAGCTGCGGGTCGTGGAGTGACATCGATCACGTTCATTGAGACGCTTTGGGTTGATCGGCCGGCAGTAGCGGCAACGTCTGGAGAATGTTTTTCAAGCTGTCGTCGACGATGATTTTCCTCTGCAGATTGGGCAGAATCGCTTGCATCGCTTCCAGATAAAGACGCCTCCGGGTCACCTCCGGCGCTTTCTGGTACTCGGCCAGCAACAGTGAAAATTTTTGCAGCTTCGCCCTTTGCTTCATTCACGCGACGAAACGCGTATGCTTCGGCCTGTTTCTCGCGCTCCTTCGCCTGGCCGCGCGCGTTTGGCACAGCATCGTTATACACGGCCCATGCTTGATTGATGGCGGTTTGCTTTTCCTGTTGCGCCTGGTTGACCTCATTAAAGGCAGCCTGCACGGCGGGCGGTGGACGCACGGTTGCCAGTTGTACCTGTTGAATCTGAATTCCCAAACCGTATTGCGAGCAAAGGTCGGCCAGACGTTTCAAGGTCGATGATTCAATGTCGTGTCGCCCAACCGTGAGCACTTCGTCAACAGTGCGATCGCCGATCACTCTCGCGCATCACGCTCTCTGAAAGATCGCGCAATGTTTTCTCTGGTTCGCGTGCTCCAAAAAGTACGTTTTCGGATCAGTGACTCGATACTGCACAACCCACGGCACAAGAGCGGTATTGAGATCGCCTGTGATCATGGTTTCGGTTTCCTCCGGTTCCATGTCGCCTTGATAAATATTCGTCGCACTGGATGTGGTGAAACCGAACTCCAGTTTCAACAAACGCTGCGTCGGCACGATGTGAATCTCATCGATATACGGAATTGCGTAAGCGAGCCCGGGATTGACGATATCGTGGTAGGCGCCAAAGCGTGTTTTCACCCCGACGGAGTTTGCCGGGATCGAGGTGAAACCGAACAACAGAGTAAAGAGCGTGAAGACAAGTCCGAGGCAGGCGATCAAACCAAGAATCAGCCGCACAGGCTTAATCGGAAGACTTTCGGCAACCATCGGTCTCGCCATGAGTGAGCCTTTATTGACTCAAACCTGCCACTGAGCGCAAGCTTTCAATTCGAGGAATCAGCCTCCAGGCACTGTTGGGCTGCCGAAAACCGCCGCTTCTTGACTATCGGCTGATGCGCCTCAAAACTGCGACATGAATATGAAAAACATGATCTTGTCAGTAGTCATCGGGCTTGGCACGTTGGGCTTGATGGCAGCGGCGGAAACTCAACAGCAACCGCAGGTCGGAAAGCCCGCGCCGGATTTCGGTCTCACGACAGGCGACGGATCGCAAGTGAGCCTGAAGGATTATCGCGGCAAATGGGTCGTGCTTTATTTTTATCCGAAAGATTTCACAAGCGGTTGCACGATGGAGGCGCGCAATTTCCAGCGCGACCTTGCGAAGTACGAAGAGTCTGGAGCGGTCATTCTCGGCGTGAGCGTGGACACCGCTCAATCGCACAAGGATTTTTGCACGAAGGAAGGACTTAATTTCAAATTGCTCGCCGATCCTGACGCGAAAGTCTCGACCGAATACGGTTCGGTGATGGATTACAAAGGAAGCAAACTCGCCGCGCGCAACACCTTCATCATTAATCCCAAAGGCGAAATCGCCAAAGTGTACACCGGCGTGAAGCCCGCCGAGCACAGCGAGCAAGTGCTCAAAGATCTTGGCAGATTTAAAGAAGAGCTAAACACCCATTGGTAACCACGAATTGACACGCGAACCGGTACGAATTTTGTCACAGTAACGCCGCTTTGGAAATGCGGTGGTCCACTACTGGATGACCTCGCCCGCTGTGCAGCCTGACGCCATCTTTGGAGCACGCGGAGCGGGGACGCCGGCGTTCTGCGGCGAAGTGTCACGCTAGCCTGGAATTTTCGCTTCATTCGCTTGTTTCGTGGGCTAAACAAAGGTGAGGGCTAAGAATACTCCCACCGCCGTGGCGTTTGCTGGCAATCCGGGATCGTATATTTACTCGTGATGTTTTTCGGTCACTTGCCGGACCATCTGATTTTGTTTCCAACAAGAGCGCCGATCAACGCGGGCGGCGCCGTTCGCAAGACCATTCCGTTCGAAAACGGACAATTGGAAATATGGATTGCGCAATCTCAGTCGCGCGCGATCTAAAGGCAATGCGGACATGTACATTTTGCGCTTTTATGGCAACGCAGACCGCGCCGAGCGTTGGCCCATTGAAGAGGCAGAGATGTGGAATGACCGCGCAGTCGAAATCTGGGGAGTAAATTATCCCGGATTCGGCGGCAGCACCGGGCCAGCGCGGCTTTCCAAGATCGGGCCGTGCCGCGCTTGCGGCATTTGATGAATTGAAACGTCACGCAGTGCGATCAACCAATCGTGCCTTTCGGAACAAGCATTGGGGCAACCGCGGCATTACATGTCGCGGCGCATCGCCCAGTCGCCGGATTGATTCTGCAGAATCCTCCGCCGTTGCGCGAAATGATCCTGCGTCGCTTTGGCTGGTGGAATTTGTGGCTGCTGGCCGGTCCCGTCGCGTTGCAGATTCCGAAAGATCTCGACAGCATTGCAAACGTGCGAAAGCGGCTCGTTCGCGCCGCAATTTTCTTGCTGGCAGAGAAAGATGAAGTGGTTCCCCCTGGTTACCACAAGCTTGTTGTTGACGCTTACGCGGGAGAAAAGCGCGTCATCTCATTACCGAGCGCTCACCACAACGATCCAATTGAAGGCACCGCGCTGGCAGACTTGAATAACGGGCTCGAGCTGGTTGCTGACGCGAAGCGAGTTCACCTCGCGGACTGTAATGATTGCGATAGCACGCGCATCTCGCACGCTGCATTTGTCGCTCGATTTTCTAAGCCGATCCCGAATAAGCTCGGCTCGTCATGCAGAATGCGCAGAATCTCATGAGCAGTTTCGAGTTCATCGCGCGCGCTGATGTCGATCATCATCGGTCTGGGCGTGACCAACCTGCTTGCTGGCGCTGGCAGGGCGTTTTATCGCCGCAACGAAAACCCACTCGACGAGGTCCATATTGTCCTAACCCTCGCGACGTTGTTGCTGCTGGCTTTGCAATGGTGGGTCACGTTTAAGTGGAATACCGAGGTCAACTGGAGTTTCGACAAGTTCCTCCGTGCTGATCGTCTGGACCATCACGCTCTACATGCTGACCGTTTTCCTTTACCCACCCGATCTATCGGAAGCAGAAGAACACCAGGGTCGCTTCGAACGGAACCGGGCAGGCTATTACTCCACATTCATCGCGATGTGTCTGCTCGACGTCACGCAAACCGCAACTCACGGCGATATCTTTTTCATCCGATCTGGAGCACTTCCTTTTGTCGGTCAGTACGCGGTGCTGGCTGGGGCTGGACTGATTGCCCACCGGCGGGGCTACGACCGCTTTTTCGCGTGTGCACCAACTGATCACGCTGCTGGTCTGGGCGCTTGTGGTGAGACGACTTCTCGTGGGCGACGCGATGACTCCTAGGAGTAAAGCGCTCCTGGCTCAGCGTTTAACCGTCACCCATTCATTACGGGCCCGAGAATCGGCTGACGGCTTGAACGACGCGCATGTAGCGAACGCCATCTTCGAAATTGGGATGCGGACGGACGCGGCCCTTCGATTTGACCGCGGCGAGAAAATCTTCTTCCACGCGCCATTCGGCTTCCAATTCCGGAGGAAGCTCGACAACGTGCAGCGCACGATCGCCAACCTTACCCGCTTGCACTACATCAGAACCGAAATCGTAAGTGAGCGTGCCGGCTGCTGCCGTAAATTTCCACCCGGTCGCTCGGCGCCAGCGCATCGATCCCGCTGAACTCGAGCACGCCTTCGGCCCCGTTTTCGAAAGCGCAAAGGACAGTGAGCAAATCGGGAATGATGACTTCGTAGCCCTGACGAATTGGCTGAATGATTTTGCCGCGCGCGAAAACGCCATTGATGTCTCCGAGCCAGCGTTGCAACACTTCGATGTAAATCCCAAGCGTGAGAACGTTGAGCCCGCTGATTTCGATCCGCTGCCGCCAATGCGGCGGAGCGTCCGGATCCAAATAATTGCTGGCAAAACTTTGCAGCCGCACGTGGTGCGGACGGCCGATGTAATCCTCGGCCAGGAGTTTTTCACAAGCAAATCAGCCCGCATTCCCATCGGCGGCGGACAAAGCATGGTCACCAGTTCGGGATAACGCTTTGATGCGGCGAGCATTTCCTCGGCTTCCGCCAGGTCCATCGACATGCGCGCCTGACAAAAACGTGTTTGCCTGCCTCAAGCGCCGAAACAGTCACGGCCGAATGCATTACAGGCGGCATGCCGATCCAGATAATGTCGATGTCCGGCAGGGCGAGCAGGTCCGGCCAATTTCGCATCGGCGTGGCTGATGGGCAGTATTCCTGGCAAAATTTTTCCGAGCTTTCGTACGTTGAATTAGAAACGGCAACGATCTCGACTTCCGGGATGTTTCTTCAAGCGCCGGCAAATGACGAGCGCGAACGATGTTGCCCGCTCCGACAATCCCGATCCGCAGTTTATGATTATTTTTGTGCACTGGTTATGCGAAATGTTGATCTTGCAAAGTCGACTGAGTCCTTATGCGAGCTAAATTTGACCGCCTCTGCCAGTTGCGCGTTCAACCATGAATAAAGCAATGACGAAGCTATCCGTCTTCCGCGTCGGCTACGTTCAACATCTGCTTGACCGGTGAACCGATGCGCGGCAGCTTACGCGCCTGTTTCTGAGGTTATATCATGTCCAGAGTTTGCAGCATCACAGGATCGAAAGTCATGCGCGGTAGCGTCATCCACCGGCGCGGTCTGGCCAAGAAGAAGGGCGGTGTGGGCCGACACGTCACGAAGAATGTGCCGCGCATTTTCGCGCCGAACCTGCGACACCAGCGTATCTGGGTGCCCGAGCTAAAGAAGTTTGTGCGCATTCGCGTTACCGCCGCGCGGTCTGAAAACGATCAACAAACACGGCGCCTACAAGGCGCTTCGAAAAGCCGGCGCCATCTAGAATTTGGGCATCTCTATGAGCCCGAAGGCCTTCGGGGTTGATAGAGGCGCCCTATAAATCGAGTCGATGCAACTCGCTCTCCTCAAATCGAAGATTCACCGCGCCACCGTCACCGGGGCAAGCCTGGATTATGAAGGTAGCCTGACGATTTCTGCCGATCTGGCTGAACTCGTTGGTCTGATTTCGTATGAAAAAATCCTCGTGAGCAATTTGAACAATGGCCAGCGATTCGAGACTTATGCGATTTTCGGCGAAGCGCGCCGAGGCATCATCGAACTAAACGGTGCCACGGCGCATCTCGGCAAGATTGGCGACCGCCTCACCATCATGAGTTTTGCGCGCTACACACCCGAAGAAGCGGCATTGCATGCACCGCGGATTGCTGTTTTGAATGAAAAAAATGAAGTCCTTCGCTACGAAGGAGGCGACTCCGCGCCCTCGCTAAGAATCGTTGGCGAGTAGGGTCCGCGCCAAATCGCCAGCGCGAACGTCTGCTCCGTCGGCTCCGCTGATCTGTGTTTTATTGGTTCTGCGGCTGGAGCGTCCGCCGCTACACTTTCCCGCGGCTTGGTTTTTCCTCGTGGAAGATCGAGCGAGCCATCGTTGAACTCGATCACGTAACCTTCGTTGATTAGCCAACGCAGATCGGACGCGAACGCGAGTTTGCGTGGCTCGGCATCTTCAGCTGTCACATCGCCAATCAATTTTTCAAAAAGCTGCTTTGCGATTGATTACTGCTGTCCCCGCCAGCGCTTCGAGAATCGCATTCACTGATGGTGACACGCCGGCGTGTTCGTGAACAAAGATGCGTGTCCGGATTGGCGAGACAAACAACATCCGCGGCGATGCCGGAAAACGTTGAGCCCAGTTCTGTCGAAGTCGTCCAGCCAACTCCTGCATCATTCCTGAGGGCGAGCGCGTTTCCCGCACCCACGCATCCTCGATCGCCCGATTGAGGATTCTGTCCGACAAACGCCGGCTCGAGACTCCGCCGATGATCGCTTCCTCCGGAGTCTTAACTAGCCTTCCAAATAATGCGATCGGAAATGCCGCTCTGTATCCGACCGCGGAAGAGAAGGTCGAAGGAACCTCGTCTCGCGAGAAGTTGTGTACGTAGTGACCTTCCGAGCTTCTTCCTTCCAGCGCTCAATCAGCTCCGCATCGTTCACAATCTCGATTTGTCGTTGATAATCGGCGAAGCTCATCCGGCGGCTAAAGCGTTGCTCATAAAGGCTACGCAGTTGCGATTGATAATTGTGATGGTTCGTCGGCCCAAGAAGCGTCCCGCTCAACCGGCATCGCGCCACATTTGAAAAATTACCCTTGATCGGCTCGGATTCGCGTAATGTCGATCTTGTAGAACTCGGACTGAGCCAGGCGGAACGCATTTCGCTCGAGGAATTCTCGATTCAGAGACAAGGCACCATTGTCGCCAAGGCGGTAAAGCGGCGATTCCGCTTTTGCCTGTAAGCACGAACCTCGTAGCGTTCAGGCTTTCAAGAAACAAACGCGCCAGGGCAATAGCGAATATGCGACCGAGCCCGACCTGATCTGAGCAACAACATTTTCGAATGGCGCGAGTATGGCAGAAATCGGATTGTGACTTCCGGTAAAGCCGGCCGAGCGATCTTCGGAAGCGGGCTTCGCGGCGCGGACGATTCCTTCCGATCCTGCGGGCCGGTGCAGCTCGCGGCGGTCGCGCTCCCACCTTCTTAAATCCGCGCGGATCCGTTCCCCTTCGGTTGGACGTTGGACGTTCGAGCTTTGGACGTTGGGCGCTTGCACCCTGCGATCGCGCTGCCTTGCGCAGGTCCCATCGCTCATCCCTCTCGCCTGCGTAATGCTCATAATTACCTCGCGTCGGCTGGTTCTTTCACCCAGGCAGGCAGCAGTTTTAGATCGAGCAGATCGGCAGGCTCCACAGGGGCGGATGTCATCGGCTTCATCTACTCGAATGACAAACGGAAGCAAACGTCGAAGATGTAACGTCTGATGTCACTCGCTCCGACTCGCTCATTCTTCGCCGGAGCCTCTCGTAAGCGAAGTCGAATGCCCCGAAACGACAGGAAGCGCACTGGTTATTCCCAGTTCGACCCGAAAATGATTGACAACCTCTTTAATTCATTTACTTGCCATGCTGTGCTCGGGAATGCTTTAGGCTTTTCCACGCGCGACCAACACAAACCGAACAAATTTTATGGCGGAAAAATCGATCGAAGAGAAAGTTAAAGACATCATTGTCGAGCAACTGGGCGTTAACCCCGAGCAGGTCACGCCCACAGGCCTCATTCATTGAGGATTTGGGGGCGGACTCGCTGGATATCGTCGAACTGGTGATGGCATTTGAAGAAGAATTTTCCGTCGAAGTCCCGGATGAAGACGCCGAAAAACTGCAGACGGTCGGCGACGTGACTAAGTATATCGAAGAGAACGCGCCAAGCAGCAATAGTCGGCGGACGCTGCCATATCGTAGATCGCTCGCCGCGCCGGGCACGTATCCGCCTCCACACAGTTCAGCGTTCGCCGCAGCGAACGCTGGTCCCGCGAGTGTCTTAGTCGGCTGGCCGCTTCATGGTTGCCAAGCGTCCGGTAACGCGTTCACACTAGAAAACGTGGAGATGACGCTTCTGGAGCGGCCGCTCTTCTACGTTGGCGGCCACTACGTAACGTTTCTCGGCCTGATTGCATTCGCCGGCTTTTCGCAGCCGGTCTTCATCACCGCCAGAATCTTGCAAAGCCAGGTCGTTCGTCGGTTTTTCAGCCGTTTCAAGATCGACACGAACTTCATCGCGATCGTCACCACAATCTTAAGCCTTGCCGCGCTCGTCTTTTTCATCAGTCAGCGCGATCAACGCGGCCGGCATTCCGCTGGGCTGGAACTGCGGCTCTTCCAGCAGTCACGCTAAGTCTTCTTCAGATTTTTCTGCTGGTCGCACTTCTGATTGCCGTCTTTTGGATCTCTTCGAGGACGAAGCGTTTTCTTTTTAATCGAGTCCTTGCTGAAAGTGGACTCGATCGTTCGCTCCAATGCGCGATTGCCCAAGTCATCAGCAACATCGTGCTGGTAGTCGGCATTTTCATTGTCCTGGAGAACACTGGAATTCATCTCGGCGCGCTGACGGTTTTCGCTGGCGCAGTCGGAGTGGGTGTCGGTTTCGGGTCTGCAGAACATCGCCAGTAATTTCATCAGCGGTTTGGTCATTCTGGCGGAACGACCGATCACCATCGGAGATCGGGTCGAAGTGGCAGGCATCGTCGGCAGAGTGCAGCAAATTCGCGCCGCGCAGCACCGTTATCGTAACGAAGCGATAATATCTGCCATGATCGTGCCGAACTCGAAGTTCATCGACTCGCCGGTGACGAACTGGACATTATGGCGATCCACGCGTGCGGTTTCGTCTTCCGGTGGGCGTGGCTTATGGGAGCGACGTGAACAAAGTGCGCGAGGCACTCATCGCCGCAGCTCCGCGAACATTCGGCCACGCTAAGTGATCCGGAGCCGATGCCGCTTATCTGGAGAAATTTGGCGATAGCACGATCGATTTCGAGCTTGTCGCCTGGACCCAGAGATGAGTTACAAGCCCCGCCGATTCAAAAGCGACCTAAACTACCTTATCTACAAACATTTGACCGCCGCCGGGATCGAAATCCCGAACCCGCAACGTGATCTGCACATTCGCGACGGGGTTATCAAAGTGCAAGGTCTGGAGACCTGAACAATCAAGCGGTCGGAGTCCTAACTCTGCACGGCTAGCTGTTCTCCAGGTCGGACCATGGGGAACGACTAAATGGAGTGCATGCAGCCA
>ERZ1370068.630-contig-10575_pt1 | contig 14856 bp, 28 predicted proteins | sample MGYA00561227_ERZ1370068 | MGnify/ENA primary metagenome ERZ1370068 (study PRJEB38410, sample SAMEA6850437) | metagenome | study: Metagenomic assessment of the ecological functions of the soil: analysis of the soil microbiota associated with the...
GCCGTGTTAGCAGAATGCAGTCGAAGATCGCCAGTGCGCCATCGGTGATCGGTGACGTCTGGCTAGAGAGCGCCGAGATCTACGATCGCCAGTGCGACGCGAAAGATCGGCTGACGCGATCGTTCCGGCGACGCTTCTGCCGGCCGCCAGGCAGCTGATCCCAGGGTTTGATCGGCGCCTAGCGAATAGCGCAGCAGGGAACCATGGAAGCCTACGAGCACAGTTTTTCCAAGACCGATCCGTTGCGTCCGCTGTTCGCGCCGTCCGGCCGATCGGCGAGGAACAGCGGACGCAGCGGATCGGTCTTGGAAAACTGTGCTCGTAGGCTTCCATGGTTCCTGCGCTTGATAGCGAGGCGCCGACGAAGCTCAAGCCTACGGGATCGAACTTGCCTGGCGGCAGTTCCGAGGTCGCGTAGCCCGCCCAGAAGCTGTGGCGGTCGCCGGAAACGATCGCGAAGCCGGTGATCTTTGCGTCGCGCACGAGGTCGTAGATCTCGGCGCGCTCTCTGTAGGCCGTGCCGTAATCGCCGGTGGAGAGCGCGGCATAGGTGGTCTTCGGCCACGTTTCCTTGGTCAGACCCGGCGGCAGATTTTGCGGGTCGGCGCGCGAGTCGGGTGCGCCTTCTGAATTGCCCCAGATTTTCCACGTCGCGGTTGAATTGCGGAGCTGGTCTTTGAACCAGGCTTTCTGCTCGGCGCCGAGGATCGTCTGCGGCGGTGCGTTGCGCTGCGAATTGGGAACATGCGCGCCATTGAAGCTGACTTCCGCCGGCGGATTCCCGCCGTTGAACGCACGGCCGCCGTCGAGAACCTGCGCCACGTCCTCCGGAAACATGCCCGTGAAGTCCGGCCCGAAAGCTCCGGCCGCCGGGTCGCTGAACGGTCGGCGCTGCGATAACTGTGCTGATCGGTGATGATGAGGTCGAGGTGTTTGCCGTAGCGATAAGAGCGGTAGGCGATCAGGCTGTTGATCGCGGCCAGGTTGTTTGGCTCGTCGCCAAGGCCGTTCTCGTCCCACTTTTCGATTGCGACATTCGTCACCGCGGGCGGATCGAAGCTTTCGAGCGAGGGTCCGCTGAACTTCTTGCAACGCGATGGCAGATATTCCCACCATGCCTGGTTTGCGGCGACCTTGATGCTCTGGCCGGGCCGCGCCTTGCCGGCCTTCTGGATGCTCTGCCAGCCTTGCCACGAGAATTCGTGGTTGTCCCAGATCGCGACGAACGGCCAGCGCGCGCGAGCGTCCTGGAGGTCGGGATCGGCGAGATAGCCTTTGTAGATGGCCCGGTAGCCATCGACGGTCAGCGGGAAGTGGAACTTGCCGACCTGCCCGCCGTCCGGGATGCGCGCGACCTCATAGATCGTGCGGTCGTAGCGTGTCTTCACCTCGTCGGGATACTCGACCACCTCGTAGATGAAATCGCCAAGGTGCAGAACGAAGTCGAGCTGTTGGGCGGCGGGAGCGCGTTCATCTTCGTAAATCATCCGGCGATAGGCGTTGAGCTTGCCCTCATTGACATCCTGACAGCTCACGAATGCGAAGTTCACCGTGCGCGGATCGTTTGGCAACGGCGCAGTGATCGTGCGGCCGACCCGGCTGCCGTTTCCGTCGGTGTCGGTAAACCGATACCAGTAAGTGCGCGCCGGCTTGAGTCCGCCAATCAGAACGCGCGCGGTCCAGTCCGCGGCGCTTGAGACCGGTGCCTGCGCGTGCGCAATGACTCGGCGGAATGCCTCATCCTCGGCGACCTCGACGGTCAGGAGCTGGCGAGTGCCCTGGGCAAACGGACGCCTCGTCCACAGGATGACGCTGTGCGGATCGGGATCGCCCGAGGCGACCCCTTGGGGATAGAGATCACGCCGCTCATGCCAGTGGACACGCGAACCTCGAGCCGGTCCGACCCATGCGAGCGAAGCACCGATTGCTGCTGCAGCTTTGAGAAAGGATCGGCGGCTAATCTTCATCGTCTCACTCCGTCCGGGCTGCAGTTGGCGTCACCTCAGGATTCGGACGCGAACGCCCGCTAAGACAAGTACTCTACGCCCGTAAGTTGCTTTGGCGTGGAACGCTTCGATCAAATGCGACGATCCGGCCGGACGTCGTCGCCGGCCTTCCACTTCGTTCGGTCCATGGCCGGACGGAACTAGCTGAGCCAGCTGATACTTCCAGGGCCGCCTGTTTCGGACTGGAGAGCATTGCTGTCCGAATCCTGAGATGACGCCTAGCTAACCTTCCGACTGTCGCCGACGGGTGATTGTCGATAACGATTCTGAATAACAGGAAGGCGCAGCGCAAGCCAAAGATTTGTGACCAAGCGGCCAGACTTTGGGGTGAAACGGCGTCGATTCTTCGCTAACGCCTGCCTCTTCAGCTGCGGCGCGCGATCAGCATTCAACGCTGAAGGAATAAGATTACTTGAGAAACATGCTATCGCGCCGTCAGCTGCAAGGCTTTGTTGTGCGCGGCCTACGATTGAACCACGTGATGCATTTCTCGCGCGCGCTGCACGAAACGGAGGAAAGGCAATCGGTAGGCACAGTGCGGACACACCTTATCTTTACCGGATGTGCACGTCCGTGACCTCACGTACAAACTGCATCTTCCCATATCCGATGCGCGACTCGCTCGGCAGTCCGAACATCTCCGGCTTGAATGAACCGAAATCCACCTGACAGAAATTGCACAACACTAAAGAGAGATCGCTGAAAATACTCATTTCCGCATAAGAGTGTTTGCCTGCGCGGGCGTGCTCAATTTCCTCAGGTAGGCTGCCACATTCCATACAAGGAGCGACCTCCGCGACCTCAAGCTCGGTATAGCAAATTGGACAATGGGTTTCGCTCATCTTCAATCACATAGCCGAGAGCGCACAACTATATATTATCCCGCTCATGCTTGATAACGCTTTCGAGAGTATTATCCCGCTCGTGCTGGATAACAACGCTCTGGTGGGATTATCTGGTCACTTAGTCGAGCGAGTCTAGCTCCCCGTTAACCAGAGAATCTTATCGATAAAATTTCCCTCGCCTGAGACGACTTGAGTTTTTGGATCTTCTCGCGCAACCGGGAGGCTCCAGTACCGTTTGACACGAGGTTTATAATCGGTGAACCAGACTTCCCATGCTTTGTGATTGTCAGTAAAATTCCGGCGTGCAGATGATGGCAAGTGACGATGGAGTCTCAGTATTTGAGAGTGTTCGGCCTCGCTTGTTTGGGATCGCGTATCGCATGCTCGGAAGCGCAGCTGAGGCTGAGGACATCGTCCAGGATGCATGGTTACGTTGGCAGGGCACAGATCGAAGCGCAGTAGTAGATCCGCCGGCATTCCTGGCGACTGCGACGACGCGATTAGCAATCACCTTCGCACAGTCCGCACGATCTCGACACGAAACCTATATCGGGCCGTGGCTCCCGGAGCCAGTAGACACCTCGGGTGATCCGCGTCTCGGCGCCGAACGGGCCGAAGCTCTGGAGTTTGCCGTCCTGTTGTTACTCGAGAAACTCTCTCCAACAGAACGCGCCGCATATGTTCTGCGAGAAGCGTTTGACTATTCCTACGATCAGATTGCCCACACCATTCGATCGACCGAGCGCGAACGCTCGACAACTTGTTACCCGCGCGCGCAAACACATTAGCGACGGACGTCGCAAGTCCGTTAGACTCGAGCGAACAACGACGCCTTCTCAACGCCTTTATCGTGGCCTCGCAGAAAGGCGATCTTCCTGCTTTAGAAAAACTTTTTGCGTCTGACGTGGTTTCGTACGCTGATGGTGGCGGGGCCGTACACGTAGCACGGCTTCCCGTTTCCGGACGTGAGCGCGTGGTTAACTACTTTGCTTCGGTAGGCCCGTTCATGGGTGGCGGCGTATCGATTGAGTGGATAGAAACAAACGGCCAGGCAGGCGCGCTCGTGTTGCGGAACGGAGCAGTCACTGCTCTGGCGACTATCGAAGCGTCGGAAGAAGGAATCTTCAGAGTCTTACTAGTGATGAGACCCAGCAAGCTCGCTGCGATCTCGCGATCAGCTGATGCAAAACGTGCGTCTCAAATCCGGATCTCAATCTCCTGCTCCCTGAACTCGCGTTCGAAACTCACGCGCCCGCAAGTCTTCAGCAAGAAGCCCGTTGATTTCGGCATATGACGCACGTTGGCGAGTTCACTGGAGCTGCCCTCCGACTTCAGTATTTCTGGGGCACGCATAAATCCATTCCATGCCGCCAGCGCGAACGCACCGCCCACGTTGATACGCCACACTCCATTGTGAGCCTCTTTCCCGCAGATTGTTCTTGTCTTGCAGGAGAAGACTGAGCAGCCAGTCGATTTGTGACAGGTTAATTTCAGACCCGACTCATTTCCAATTCAAGAACTGTCACTTGAAAAATCATGTCACAAAGGAAAAGGCTGTTCAGTCTTAGCGAGTACCGAAACAATAACTGGTGGTTGCGAAGGCTTCGGCCGCGAAAAAGAAGGAGGAAACAACCTGAAGATCGTGGTTATCGGTGGCACCGGTCTTATAGGATCAAAGCTCGTCACAAAACTAAACGCCGTCGGACATGAGGCAGTAGCGGCATCACCTAACTCCGGGTTAACACACCTACGGGTGTTCCAGGACACGCCAGAGAAAGATTCAGTCGTCATGCAGGTGAAGGCCAAAAAACGCAGTAATTGAGGCCGCCAACTCAGGAGGACTTATGACAACGCGCTCGGAATTAAGCGCCGCAGAAGACTACGGCCATGGCCACACATCTTCTGATGCGAGCGGCGCTCGATGGAAATACTGAGAGAGTAAAAGAACCGATCCACCAAGGCGCAGACATAAACCAGAGAGACGACAACGGCCGCACAGCGTTGATGTTTGCCGTCATTAACATGCACTACGAGACAATGAAAGTGTTGCTGGAATACGGTGCTGACGTCAACGCCAAGAGTGATAAGGGAGGAACGGCACTGATGGGGGCTGCTTCGGCCGGTGATCTCAGGATGGTTCAAGCGTTGTTGGATAAAGGTGCTGACTTAGACGCTCGACTGCTTGAGACAAATGAGAGTGCCGTGGATTTCGCGGCGAGCCACGGCTATGCCGAGATCGAACGCCTGTTGAGTCAGAAATTAAGCGACAAGCTAAAAGTTACAGATGAGGAGAGTAATCATGGCGAATGAAAGATCAAGTATAGAAGATCGTGGTCATTGGCGGCAGTGGGCTCATCGGGTCAAAGGTCGTAAGCGATGCTTCGTGAGCGCGGACTACGACGCGGTCGCGGCGTCACCCGATCTCGGGTGTAAACACCCTCACCGGTGAGGAGCTTGCCGAAGTTCTGGTTGGCGCGTCGGTGGTAGTCGACGTGTCGAATTCGCCGTCGTTCGAGGACGCGGCGGTGATGGAGTTCTTCAAGACGTCAACTGGCAAATTTGCTCACCTACGAAGCGGCTGCTGGCGTGGGACATCATGTGGCGTTGTCCGTCGTCGGCAGTGACCGTCTGCCCGACAGCGGCTACATGCGCGCGAAGGTCGCTCAGGAGAAGCTGATCAAGGAATCCTCGATCCCTTACTCGATCGTACGAGCGACGCAGTTCTTCGAGTTCGTTAAGCGCATCGCGGACTCATTTACTGAAGGCAACACGGTTCGTGTCCCGTCCTGTGCGTTTCCAGCCCATGGCGGCCGACGATGTTGCCAGTGCGGTGGGCTAGAGTGGCCATCAGATCGCCGTTGAATGGAGTGGTTGAGATAGCAGGGCCTGAGCAGTTTCAGTTTCGATGAACTCATTCGCCGCGGCCTCAGCGCCCGCAACGATCCGCGCGAGGTTATCGCTGATCCACACGCGCGCTACTTCGGCACTGAGCTGAGCGAGCGCTCACTTGTTCCCGGCGGTGACGCGCAACTCGGCGAAACGCGATTCGAAAACTGGCTTAGCCGATCGGCTGACGCCGCCCCGGTCGCGAAGACGACCTCGCAAACGGCGTGATGCCGTAAGGGCAGTAGCAGTAAACCGCCGGAATAATCGGCGCTCAAATTCGGAAAACTTGAAGTTACAAGAGCGGCATAACAAAGAAAAGGAGAGTGTCATGAGTACTATCACCACGAAAGATGGAACGCAGATTTACTACAAGGACTGGGGCACTGGCCCGGTCATTACGTTCTCGCACGGCTGGCCCTTGAATGCCGACATGTGGGACGGACAAATGCTCTTCCTCGCACAGAACGGCTTCCGCGTGGTCGCGCACGACCGGCGTGGCCACGGCCGGTCCAGCCAGGCCTCATCCGGCAATGACATGGACGGCTATGCCGACGATCTTGCGGCAGTGATCGAAGCCCTCGATCTCAAGCAAGTCACGCTGGTTGGCCACTCCACCGGAGGCGGAGAAGTCGCGCGCTACATCGGCCGCCACGGAACGAGTCGAGTCGCCAAGGCCGTCCTGATCGCCGCAGTGCCACCGCTCATGCTGAAGACCGCCGCCAATCCCGGAGGGCCTGCCCATCGAGGCTGTTCGACGGCATGCGTGCGAGCCTCGCTGAAAGACCGCTCGCAGGTCTACAGGGATTTCGCAGTCCCGTTCTATGGCGCCAACCGGCCCGGCGCCAAGGTCTCGCAGGGCATTCTCGATCAGTTCTGGACCTGGAGCATGCAGTCCGGCCTCAAGAACGCCTACGAGAGTATCAAAGCCTTCTCCGAGACCGACTTCACCGAGGACCTCAAGAAGTTCGATGTACCGACTTTGGTACTTCACGGCGAGGACGACCAGGTCGTTCCGGTGAAGAACTCAGCCATGAAGTCGGCCCGACTCATCAAGGGCGCGAAGGACGTCTACTACCCGGGCGCGCCGCACGGCATCACCGCCACGCATCAGGATCAGATCAACGCGGAGCTGCTCGCCTTCATCAAGGGAGAGAAGTACAATGTCGCCAATAGCTAAGCCGGCCATCTTGAGCGGAAACGACGCAAGTCTTGGGAGGCATCACGGTGGTCGACACACCGCTTGTCACCCGGGCCATGGACCTTGCCCGGACCCATTCCGAACCGTTTCTCTTCAACCATGCTGTCCGATCCTGGCTCTTCGCAGTCCGGCTCGGACAGCTGCAGGGCATAGCTCACGACGCGGAAGTCGTCGCTGTCGGCACGCTGCTCCACGACCTCGGGCTCACGAACAGCTTCACGGGTCAAAAGCGCTTCGAGATAGAAGGAGCCGACGCAGCGCGGGCGTTCGCGCGCGAGCAAGGCCTCGACGACGCCCGGGTGCAGTTGATCTGGGACAGCGTCGCTCTGAATTCCACACCTTCGATCGGCCTGCACAAGGAGGCCGAAGTCGCGCTCTGCACGGCTGGGATCGGCGTCGAATTCGGATTCCAGTACGACCGGATCCCACCGAACGAAATGAATAGCATCCTCACCGCATTTCCCCGCCTCGACATGAAGCGGTGCTTCGCGGATTCAGTTTGCCGCATTGTCAAGACCAAGCCGGAGACTACCTACGACAATTTTGCGGGCGACTTCGGGGAACGTTTTGTCTCGGGCTACAAACGGCCGTCTACGGTTGATTTCCTGATGGATGCTCCGTTCCAGGAGTAGGGTCCGCAACGAATACGGATTAAGGAATGAATGTTATTTGCTTTGGGGGTTCATATGAGCGAAGAAGACTTGAGGTGCTGATAGCACTGGATGACCCAGGCGAGGATACCTTGGAAGAGGATACCTTCCACCAAGCTGTGAATGCCGATGAGCATTTGGCCCGGTCAGCCTCAACAAGGAGGCGACCCGACCAATAAGCAGAAGTAGTTGTCAAGGACCCTCTCCGGGTTGGATGTGGCGGGGTCATTTGCGGCCCAAATTCCAAAGTCACCTGGACCATATGCGGGCCTGGCGACCAAACTGGAGGTTAATCATGAAGAACAAGAGCATTAATGATCGTCCTGCTATTTCTGATGCCGGGCACGCTGATGGCCCAACAGCCCGCCGCCAGTCAGGCCCCACAGGCCTCGGTGACACCGCTCACTTCGAAAGATCTGCCCGAGTTTCCCGGCAAAGAAGTCTTGATGATCACAGTGGAGTATCCACCGGGCAGCGTGGATCCCATTCACCGGCACAATGCACATGCGTTCGTCTATGTGTTGGAGGGCTCGATAATCATGCAGGTGAAAGGTGGAAAGGAGGTGACGCTGACACCGGGCCAGACTTTTATGAAGGCCCTGACGATGTTCATGTCGTGGGTAGGAACGCAAGCAGTACCAAGGCCGCTAAGTTCGTCGTGTTCTTCGTTAAGGACAAGGGCGCTCCGGTGTTAGTGCCGGCGCCGGAATGAAATCAACCGAACCGCAAACTAACTCCGAGTCTGTGCTCGGAGATCACCAGTTCGGACTAAGGAGATTGAAGAAATGAAGGAATCAACTTTCGAAGGAGTCGGCGGACTGAAAATTTTTACCCGCTCGTGGCAGCCCGAAGGGAAAACACGCGGCGTGGTCGTTATCGTCCCCGGGTTTAATTCGCATAGCGGGCAATATCTGTGGGTCGGCGAGCAATTCGCGGCGAAAGATTTGGCGACTTATGCGATCGATTTGCGCGGGCGCGGGCGTTCCGAAGGCGAGCGTTACTACGTTGAAAAGATGGAAGATTATACCGACGACGTGGCGACGCTAGTCAGAACCGCGAAATCGGAAAATCCCGGTTTGCCGGTGTTCGTTCTCGGTCACAGCGCGGGCGGTGTCGTTTCGTGCATTTATGCGCTCGACCATCAATCAGAGATCGACGGATTAATCTGCGAGAGCTTCGCATACGATCTGCCGGTGCCCGAGATCGCTCTTTCGTTTATCAAGGGATTGAGTTACATCACGCCGCACACCGCATGTCTTCCCCTTGAAGAACGAAGTTTTCTCCCGAGATCCGCGGGTTGTCGATTCAATGAACAATGACCCGCTGATCCAGGGCGAGTCTCAGCCGGCGCAGACTTCCAAGGTGATGATAGATGCCGCTAGTCGGCTGAGTGAAGAATTTCCCTCATCAAACTTCCCGTACTCATTCTGCACGGCACGGAGGACAAGGCGACGAACCCGAGCGGTAGCCAGTTCTTTTACGATAACGCCGGCTCAACGGACAAAACTCTGAAACTTTATGAGGGACACTATCACGATTTGCTAAATGATGTTGATAAGGAGGTCGTGATGGCGGACATTAACGACTGGATCGACGCGCGTGTTCCCGCAATACGAACCAAATCCGTGGCACTCTGATGAGTTTGGCTTTCACTAACATCAGGAGGATTTCAATAATGAACTGCTGTTCGCATTTGTTTGAAATTGGCAATGTTACTCCGAGAACCCCGAACGGCTGTGAAGAGTGTTTGAAAATGGGCGACCGCTGGCTCCATTTGCGACTTTGCGTAACCTGCGGTCACGTCGGCTGCTGCGACGATTCAAAGAACAAGCACGCGGCAAAGCATTTTCATTCAACCAATCACCCGTTAATCAAATCTTTTGAAGCGGATGAAGAGTGGGGCTGGTGTTACGTTGATGAATTGCTTCTCGAGTCAGTTCCTGGATCGTTGACGGACAGAATGGTGCGGTGTGCTCGGAGCGACGCCCTGAGAAAACAACCTTGAATGCCTGTACGGCTACGGCGTTCCGGTTGCTGAGCTTCGCTGTTCGGGGTGCCTGCGGTTTCCCACTTAATGAGTTTGAGATCAAGGACGAAGATCGAATAGATCACAGGAACCAGCAGCAGCGTAATGAAGGTCGCGCAGAGCATTCCACCCATCTGCGCGTAAGCCGATATCACGAATTGGTCCACACCCTGCAAGTCAGCATAGTCCAAAGTCACCGCTTCAAGTCCGCGGTCCAGTTGAGAACGAGGGTGATGGGGCCCGAGGCTTTCTGTTCCACCATAGTATTGATGAGGAAACGCTGGCCGTCGGAAGTCAGGTCGTAAACACTGCCAGACTCTTCGAAATACGGACGGACCTCGAACAGCGACCGCACTGCCCCCACCTCCAAAGTCGCCCCTTGGCCGCTAACACTCAGCCGCCATCAACTTGTTATCGGGCGCCAGATAGAAAATCTCTCTGCCGCTCGCCCCGCCATTTCGGATGTGAGCCGCCGGAAGTGGAGATCTGCCGCTTGCCTCCAGGTCCCGGAAAGGGCACGCACATAAATCTCGTTTCTTCCAGACTCATCCGAGGTGTACGCGATCCAGCGACTGTCAGGGGAGAATTGACCGTTAGCACTCATTGAACTCCGTTTGTAAAAATGGAAACGGCTGACGGTCTCCCGTCAGCGGTAAGAGCCACAAATCACGCCTTTGTCTTGGGATCAACGACAAGATAGAGGAGGAATCGCCCATCCGGGAGACAACTTGTCGGATTCTTATCAAGGTTCGACTCCAGGAGTAGTTCGTCGCTCCCCACCCCGCTGGCAGCTTTTTGATAGAGATCAAAATGGCCTTCGCGGTTTGAGGCGAAAAGCAATGCGGCTCCCGTCAGGCGACCACGCCGGAGATCTGCTCGTCTGCCGGATCGGCGGTAAAGCGAGTCTTGAGGCCGCGCACCACTTCGTAGATCCAGACGTCTGCATTCCCGTTTCGCGGATCGACGATGGTCACGGCTACCCTCTTTCCGTCGCGGTGAAAGCTGCGGATAATGAGTAAATAGCCGGATCGCCGAGCACGCTAAGCTGCTTTGCCGCTGCGGTCGAACCATGCGAGCTGCGAGCTACTGCTCACAGAGCCCGTGAGATAAACCAGGACACCATTCTCTGAGACGGCAAAGACTCCTCTGGCCATGGCTGGTACGGATTGAACCCCTCGGCGATTGGAAAAGCGTCTCCCGCCATTTCCAGGCGTTTGGTGTCGAACGCCTGGGCCATCAGCGTTCCCTCACGCAGGAAGAGCAAATAGCCCTGAGCGTACGCGACATTTGAACTGACGCGCAGCAGGAGTTTGCTTTCGTTCGAGCCGAGCGAGGTAACGTACACCGCCGCCGTCTCGCTTCCGCTGACGGTGATGCCTCTGCTGAGATAAAGAAAGTGTTGGCCGTCAGGCAGGAAGTAGGGCCAGCGGTGACTGGTTCCGCCCGCGCACTCATCGAGCTTGCGTGACGGCGCTGGACGAGCCGCCCGAAGCGGATACCCGCTGTAGCGCACCCGCGGCGGTCTGGGGCAAAGATGATCACGCTCGTCGCGGTTCCAGGTACCGCCACGAGCTATGGGCGCATCGGCAAAGCGTGAGCGTCGGCCCGCCCGCAGCCTCGATCCTCTTGAGCTTCCCATCCGCGAAGAATCCGATGAAAGCGACTGTCCGGCGACCAGAATGGGAACGGAAGCATCCTCGGTGCCTGTCAGCGGCTCGCGCCGAGGATGCATCGAGCGAACGAACCCAGAGGAGACTTCTTGCCTTCCGCCGTCGTGCGCGACGAAAGTCAGACGACGGCCATCGGGCGAGAATGCTGAGGAAGTCTGCATGATTGGATGTCGAAGCTCGACTTTTCTGGCGGAAGAATGGAAGAGCGGACCGCGCGGACTTCGACCGGGGCGCGCTGGAAATACTGCCAATAGCCAGGGCCAGCGTCGCCACTAAAAGCAGTGCTGTCGCCGCTATCCAAGCGAGATGCGCCAGTGGCCTCCTGGCAGGAACAGATACTTCGGTCGGCCTCTGTTTGAGGTCCTCGAGATCAAGCAGCAAGTCTTTGACTACTTGATAGCGGCGCTCAGGATCTTTCCGGAGTGCGCGGCTAATAATGTGCTCTAGTTCGCCTGGCACCTCGTGCGCTCCATTGGCGAGAGGCGGCGGCTCGCTTTCGAGGATCGCCGCGACCACATCACTTGCTGTCTCTACCCTCAAACGGCGCGCATCCGGTGATCATCTCGTAGAACACTACACCGAAGCTGAAGATGTCTGTTCGCGCATCTACCTTTGCCCTCGCGCCTGCTCCGGTGACATATATCGGGCGGTCCCCATCACCATTCCGGTCTCGGTGTTTACTTGAGCCCTGGTCGGCGCATTCGAACTCAATCCTGATGTGGATGATTCAGTGAGCTTAGCGAGACCAAAGTCGAGGAACTTTGACTAAGCCATCGCTGCGCGGCATGACTGTTTTCCGGCTTGATCGTCCCGATGTACAGATCCCAGCTGATGGGCTGCACTCAAAGCGCAGACGCGACTCTGACGAGCTATCTCCAACGCGGCGGCCAATTTTATTCCGCCTTGCTTCAGGCGCTTGCGCAGAGTCTCTCCATCGATGAGTTCCGGTCACCAAATAATGCCACCGCCTGCTTTCACCGATCTCGTGAATCGGTGATGATGTTCGGATGATTCGAGCGCGGAAGCCGCACGGGCTTCTTGCTCAAAGCGCCGCAACCGATCCTGGTTTGCAGTGAGTTCTGTGGGCAGCAGCTTGAGCGCAACCTTGCGTTTCAGACGAGTGTCTTCCGCGAGATAGACCTCACCCATCCCACCTGCGCCCAGCAGCGAGAGCACCTGATAGTGATTTAGCCTCTTGCCAACCAGCGAAGAGAGACTTGTCCCCCAGCTAACATCTTCGCGGCGTCATTCATCGCACCGGCAGCAGAGAAACTTCCGGCCCCGTCTTCGGCTGCAAGCAGCGACACCACTTCTCTGCGCATTCGCCGTATCATCACCGCAAGCATCATCGAGAAAAGTCTCGCGCTCGTCCGGCGGCAAGCGCCAGGGCCGCCTGATAAAGTTTGCCGACTTGCTCCCACCGCTCAGGCGTCATTGCTACCTCTACGACTTAACTCTCGATACAGCCACGCGCGCGCCAGGCTCCAATCATGCCGAACGGTGCGCGTGATGACGTTCAGCACCTCGGCTGCTTCTTCTTCGTTCAAGCCGCCGAAGTATCGCAAACTCCACTACTCTACTCTAGCCTCATTGACGAGAGCGGAAGTCTGAGGGAATGGCCCGCGTCCTCATGGCCCATATAACGCTTGGCCAAACGATGAAGCTCTGCATAGACAAGCGGCATAAGCTTCTCCGAGGCGCCGCCTGATCGCCGCCGCTCCAGGCCCGGAGTAATCCTGTAACTTCTTCCCGCGTGGCTTGGATCAACGCTCGTACTCCGCTCAAGTGGTTCGAGAGTGCTCGCAAAATATCACATCTGCCTGCTGATTTTCACATCATGGGCGATCGCTCGAAGAAATTTTCTCTCCCGGCCCTGCCGCTTTTTCTCTTCAGACTCCGCTTAACAGAGTGAAGGCCGCAAAAAGCTGAGAGAGGCCGCGCCGGATGAGACGGAAACTCCAACTCACCATCGAGACGCACCAGTTGCTGGTCATCAAGAAGGCGAGGCATCTGACTCAAGGCTGGTGCAGCGAATGTGCCAGGGATGTTCCATTGATTGAGCCGGAGGAAGCGGCAGTGCTCCCGGTGTCAGTCCGCGAACCATCTATCGACGGGTGGAAGCAGGCTTTGTTTATTTCGCCGAATCGCCGGAAGGATGGCTGCTCATCTGTCTCAGTTCATTACTCGACGAGAGTCGAATCGAATCAACTCCGCTGCGTCCCTCCAGGACGCCGCACATCATGAAAGGGTAAGAAAATGAAAAATATATTCTTAAAATCAATCGTCGGAACAGGATTGGCATTGTTGATGCTGGTCGTCGGCACCCAAAGTTTCGTATCAGGACAAATAAGTGAAAAGCAGGAGCGAACTATTGAGGGCGTTTGGCGAACGGTAGTCACCCCGCTTAATTGTCAAACGGGCTTACCGGTCGCACCTTCTTTCCGGGTCTGTTCACTTTTAACAAAGGCGGCACAATGGCGGAATATGGTATTGATCCCGGTTTGACTCCGGCTCTGCGTAGTCCGGGTCACGGAATTTGGCAGCACGAGGAAGGTTGGCAAGATTACTCTTTCAAATTCACATTCTACCGCTACAACGCAAGCGGCGTTTTCATCGGATCGCAGAGAAGTTACGGGAACTTTGCAACTTGGAGAAAGTGGCGATGATTTTACGACGAGCTCTGCAATCGAGGTTCTCGATGCCAACCGATAACGTGGTTGGCAACGGCTGCGGAGCAGCGGTCGGAACGCGATTCGAATAAAACACAAACCGGCTGGAACGTGGGGTTGTCGGACTATCCGGCAATTACCTCTCGCGGTGACGGTAAGGATGTAGTAGGTCGCCGCTCATTCAGTACTCGTTGCAGTCGCCGTCATTCTGCCGACCAGTTAAATCCATATCTCTGGTTTCGACGGCGGTATCGTGACGGTGATTGACGGGCGAACAACTTAAAGTCAAACACGTATCGGACGGCGCGCGCAACAACTTTCGTTCAATTCGATCCATTTCTGAACGCTCTACATTGCAGCGCCGCCCGATAAAGTCTGCTCTACTTCTTCCCACCGCCTCAGGCGTCATCCTCTTCGCTCCCCGCCTTAACTCCCGGTATAGCCACGCGCGCGAGCCAGGCTCCAATCAGTACAGTACGGTCCGCGATGAGACACCTGAGCACCACGGCCACCTCCTCCTCACCAAGCCACCGAAATAGCGCAACTCCACTACCTTACTCTGTCGAGGCATTGAGCAGCGCCAGCCTTTCCAAAGCCTCAATCCAGGGCGACGGCAGGTCGGCACCGCTTTCCGGCGTAACGCACCAATCCTTCGTTGAGTGTGACCTGTCGCGCCCCACCGCCCGCTTCAGGTTCTGTTTTGCTCGCGCGAAATCAACCGTGATGCGCCGCATGATCTGGGCTGAAACGGCAAAAAGTGGGCCCGGTTCTGCCAGCGCGCACACCATGCGCATCGATCAAGCGCAGGTAGAGCCTCGTTGACCAGGGCAGAAGTCTGCAAGGTGGTGGCCTGCGTGCTCCCGACCCATGTAGCGAAAGCAATACGCAACTGCAAACGAAGTACAT
>ERZ1370068.7679-contig-6583_pt1 | contig 14853 bp, 23 predicted proteins | sample MGYA00561227_ERZ1370068 | MGnify/ENA primary metagenome ERZ1370068 (study PRJEB38410, sample SAMEA6850437) | metagenome | study: Metagenomic assessment of the ecological functions of the soil: analysis of the soil microbiota associated with the...
GAGCATGGTCAATCTCGCCTTCGGCTCTCGGAGAAAGCTAGAGCGGGTACCGATCGGGAATACCGCGTGGAAATGAACCGCGGACATCATTGATGCTCACGGATAAGGAACCTTGGACCCGTGATTTTTCCATACCTATTCGTGGTTAGGGAACACTGATGGAGTTCTTCAAGATTCGTCACGACATCCCGTTCATGCGCCATGCGCTGGCGTTCAATGTGGTGTCGCTCATCACTTTCCTTCTCGCGATATTTTTCCTTGCCACCAAGGGGCTCAATTTTTCGATCGAGTTCACCGGCGGCACCGTAATAGAGGTCAACTGACGAGCACGCCGCTGATGTCGAGGAATCCGCAAGATCCTCGATGCGCGGGGCTACAACGACTATTCGGTGCAGAACTTCGGATCCTCGCGCGACATCCTCATCCGCATGCCGCTCAAGTCCGGCCAGAACAACGCCGATCTCTCGAAAGCGGTGATGGAGGGACTTACGGCCGACGACAAGACTGCCAAGTTGCAGCGCGTCGAAGTTCGTCGGCCCGCAGGTTGGCGAAGAACTTGCCATGGAATGGCGCTCTTGCCCTCCTCGTCACCGCCATCGGCATCGTCCGTACCTCTGGGTTCGTTTCGAGTGGAAGTTCGGCGTCGCGGCGATCATCGCCAACCTGCACGACGTCGTGATCATCCTGGGCTTCTTCGCCTTCTTCCAGTGGGAATTCTCGCTGCCGGTGCTGGCGGCGGTGCTCGCGGTGCTCGGCTACTCGGTGAAACGAGTCGGTGGTGATCGCCGACCGCATACGCGAGAACTTCCGCAAGATGCGCAAGGCCTCGGTCACCGAGGTCATCGACAACGCCATCACCCGCACGATCTCGCGCACCATCATCACCCACGGCTGCACCCAGACCATGGTGACCTCGATGCTCGTCTTCGGCGGGCCGGCGCTGCACTACTTCGCCCTCGCCCTCACCATCGGCATCTGCTTCGGGATCTACTCCTCGGTGCTGGTGATGGCGCCCCCTCGTGCGCTGGCTGGGCGTGCAGCCGCGAGGACCTGGTGAAGCCGCTCAAGGAGAAGAAGGAAGAAGAGGCCGTCGTCTGAAGGGAATAAAGACCCCGGGCAAACTGTTATGGCAGCCATGCGGCGGATGCCGCTACAATGCCGTTTGCATGCCACCCTGAAACAACACTAACGAGGAGAATCGAATGAACAAGAGGCTTCTATTGGCCGGTCTGGCGTTCGCGCTGGGCGCGGGCGTCGCCCAGACTGCGCTGGCGCAGGCCAAGCCCGACACGCTGGTCAAGCAGCGCCAGGCCGCGCATGACGCTGCAGGGCAAGTACGCCGGCCCCATGGCCGCCATGGCGCCAGGGCAAGATCCCCTACAACGCCGACACCGTGGCCATGCAACGCCGCCGTTCCTCGACGCGCTGAGCCGCATGCCCTGGGACGGCTTCGCGCCCGCGAGCAGGGACGCCACCGCGAAGACCGCGGCGCTGCCTGCGGTCTGGAGCGATGCCGAAAGTTCAAGACGGCGCAGGACAACTTCCAGAACGCGGTCCAGGCGCTGGTAAAGGTGACCGCGGCGGCGACGAAGCCGCGCAGAAGGCGGCGATCTGGCGGCGTCGGCAAGACCTGCGGCGGCTGCCACCAGGATTTCCGCGAAAACGCAGCGGTAACTCGCGCGCTTCACCGGAAAGCCGCTTCGGCGGGGCTTTCTTTTCTAGGGCATAATCCGCGACCATGAGCCGCGCCCCCTTCGCGCTCGCTATCGTGCTCCTCGCCGCGCCGCTCCACGCCCTCGCGCAGGGCGACGCCAAGCCGCGGCGAATACCTCGCCAAGGCCGGCGGCTGCGTCGGCTGCCATACCGAGGAGAAGGAAGCGCCGTCGCCGTTCGCGGGCGGCCGCGCCTCAAGACCCTTCGGGACCTTCTACGGCCCGAACATCACGCCTGACAAGAAGGCCGGCATCGGAAACTGGACCGAGGCGCGATTTCATGCGCGCGCTCCGCCTGGGCGACCGGCCGGACGGCTCCAACTACTTCCCGGCGTTCCCCTATCCGTCGTTTACCAAGATCACCGACAGCGACGCCCGGGACCTGTGGGCGTACCTGCGCACGCTCCCCGCGAGCGCGAAGCCGAGCCGGGAGCACGATCTTTGGTTCTTCTTCGGCTGGCGCTGGACGGTCACGTTCTGGAAGTGGTTCTTCTTCACCCCCGGCGCGTTCGCGAATATCCCCGGGGTGTCCGAAGTCGTCAACCGCGGCGCCTATCTCGTCCAGGCCCTCGCCCATTGCGGCGAATGCCATACGCCGCGCAATTTCCTCGGCGGCCCCAAATCGAGCCGCTTCCTCGCTGGCGGCAAGGGCCCCGACGGCAAGGCCGTCGCCAATCTCACGCCGACCGAGCTGAAGAAGCAGAGCGACAAGGACCTGAAGGATCTCCTCACGACCGGCATGACACCCGACGGCGACGTCCTCGCCGAGGCGATGGGCGAGGTGGTCACGAACACGATCAGCAAACTCACCCCGGCCGACTTGGACGCGCTGATCGCCTACCTGCGGACCCTACCCGCCGCTTCCGACCGAGAAAAAGAGCTGAGCCTCAGCCTGCCTGCGAAGGCGCGAGCCTCCCATGCTCTCGCGCCGGATGCTGTAGAAGGTCCCGGCGAAAATCACCGCCGCCCCGACCATGATGACGAGCTCGAGCCGCTCGCGCGTAGAGCAGCGCCCCGACCACGGCGATCAGCGGCAGCCGCAGGAAATCGATCGGCACCACGACCATCGCGTCGGCGATGCGGAACGCGCGCGTCATGCAGTAGTGCGCGGAGAGGCCCACCACGCCGAGCGCGAGGACCCAGCGGCAGGTCGCGCAGCGCCGGCCACACCCACTGCGGCAAGGCGGGCACGAGCGCCGAGCGGCAGCTGATCACCGCCATATAGAAGAGGATCGCGAACGCCGAGTCGTGCCCCGAGAGCCGCTTGGTGGCGATCATGGTGGAGGCATAGGCGAAGGCGCCGAGCAGCATCACCAGCGCCGGCGGGCTGGATCACCGCGAGTCCCGGCCGCAGCATCACGAACACGCCCGACGACACCGAGCGCGAGCATGACGATCCTGCCCTGGTTGAGGCGCTCGCCGAGGAAGATCATCGCGAGCACCGCCGCCCACACCGGCATGGTGAACTCGATCGCGAACACGGTCGCGAGCGGCAGGATCGAGATCGCGTACACCCAGGCGTACTGGCCGCCGAAGTGGAACGAAGTTGCGCAGCAGGTGCAGCCCGAAATGGCGCGTGCGAAGCGCTCGAGCCGACCCGGCAGCAGGAACAGCAGGAGCACGAGCGACATGAAGCTGCGGATGAACAGGATCTCGAAGCTGCCCATGGTGGGCAACAGCTCGCGCACCGACACGCCATCACGCGAGAAGCGACACGAGCGCGCCGACCATCCACAGCGCGCCGCGCAACGGCGACGGGAAGCGTATGCGGACATTCAGGCCCTGATCGCGAAATCGCCGCGCTCGAGCAGGCGCGAAGCGGCGTAGCCGAACACCAGGCCCCAGAACGGCGCGCCGATGTTGAGAATCGGAATGTCGGCCACGGTCACGAGAAACGTGACGAGCGCGCCCAGCGCGAACCGGTCCCGGAAGCTCACCGTGAACGCGGTCTGGAGCACGCGCAGCATCGCAAGCCCGCCGAGCGCCGCGATGAAGGCCTTGGGCGTGCCGAGCATGAGCCGGGTAAAAACGGGCGCGAACAGCCCGAAGGCGAGCGCGAGCACGCCGACCAGGATCCCCGCGGTGTAATGCCGCCGCTGCTCGCCGGATGACGAGATGATCGCGTTCACCGGGCCGGTGAGGCAGGTCGGGACCGCGCCGACGAAGGCGGTGACCAGCGCGCTCGCGCCGCAGGCGACGGTGATCGCATCGACCGGCGGCGTGTGCGCGGCGGAGCGGAGCACGGTGATCCCCTGCCCGTTCTGCACCACCAGCACCGTGATCGCGAGCGGCACCACCAGCTCGATCATCGCGCGCCAGGAGAAGACCGGCTTGTAGATGTTCGGATGCACCAGCGCCAGCGTCTCGGGACCCGGCGTGAAGCGTCCGAGCGCCCAGACCATCGCGATCGCCGACCGCCAGCGCGCCGATCAGCGGCGGCAGGCGCGCGGCAGATGCGCGGGAAGGCCCCGAGCGAGCAGCGAACGCCGCGGCCATGGGCGCCGCGATCCACAGGTCGTCGCGGAAGCGCGAACACCATGTCCAGGCCGAAGCGCAGGAACACGCCCGCCACCATGCCCATCACGATCGGCATCGGCACCGCTTCCATCGCGCGGCGCACCCAGCCGGAGAGCCCCAGCGCGAGCATCAGGACGCCGGTCGCGACGAACGCGCCGATCACCTCGGCGCCAGCTCGAGGTGCGTGAGCGCGGGCCCGACCAGCACGGCGCCGGGTATCGTCCACAGGAAAACGAGCGGCTGCCGGTAGTACCAGCGAGAAGGCGATGCTGATCAGCCCGTTGACGAAGAACGCGCCGAAGATCCACGACGACAGGTCCGACGGCGTGAGCCCGCCCGCGCATGCCGACCGCGAGGATGATCGCGACCGGACCGGAGGCCGCGAACAGGAACGCGACCAGGCCGTTGGCGAAGTAGACGCCGCCGAAGTCGGCGAGCGCCTGGCGAGGAGAGGCGGAGTCAAAGCCTGCGCGGCGAGCTCGGCGGCCTTGCCGGTGTACGTCGGCCGGGGTGAGCTTCAGCAGCCGCGCCTTCTCGCCCTCCGGCAGCGCGAGGCCGCGTGATGAAGGCGCGCATCGCCTCGCCGTCGACGCGCTTGCCGCGCGTCAGCGCCTTGAGCTGCTCGTAGGGATCGGGAAGCCCGTAGCGGCGCATCACCGTCTGCACCGCCTCGCCGAGCACCTCCCAGTTGGCCTCGAGCTCCTCGAGCATGCGGGCGCGGATCGGCCTCGAGCTTGGCAGAGCCCCTTCAGCGCAGGACTCGTAGGCGAGCAGGCGTATGGCCCAGCGCGACGCCGATGTTGCGCTGCACGGTCGAGTCGGACAGGTCGCGCTGCCAGCGCGACACCGGGCAGCTTCTCGGAAAGATGGCGCAGCAGCGCGTTGCGCGACGCCGAGGTTGCCTTCGGAGTTCTCGAAGTCGATGGGGTTCACCTTGTGCGGCATGGTCGAGGAGCCGACCTCGCCCGCCTTGGTCTTCTGCCTGAAGTAGCCGAGCGAGACGTAGCCCCAGACGTCGCGGTCGAGATCGAGGAGCACGGTGTTGGCGCGCGCGAACGCGTCGAACTGCTCGGCGAAGCTGTCGTGCGGCTCGATCTGGATGGTGTAGGGATTGAACTCCAGGCCCGAGCGACTCGACGAAGCGCTTCGCGAAGCGCTTCCCAGTCGAAGTCCGGATACGCGGCGAGGTGGGCGTTGTAGTTGCCCACCGCGCCGTTGATCTTTCCCGTGAGCGAGACCGCGGCGATGCGCTCGCGCGCGCGGCGCAGGCGGTGCGCGAAGTTCGCGAGTCTCCTTGCCCATGCGTCGTCGGCGTCGCCGGCTGGCCGTGGGTGCGCGACAGCATCGCCGCGTCGGCGAGCGACTGCGCCATCGCGACGAGCGCCTCGATCACGCGGTCGAGCGCGGGCAGCAGCACGCGGTCGCGCGCCGTCCTTGAGCATCAGCGCGTAGGCGAGGTTGTTGATGTCCTCGGAGGTGCAGGCGAAATGCACGAAGCCGGCGACGCGCGCGGCCTCGGGATTGCCCGCGAGACGCTGCTTCAGCCAGTACTCGATCGCCTTGACGTCGTGGTTGGTCTCGGCCTCGATCGCCTTGACTTGCGCGGCGTCCTCCTCCGAGAACGCCGCGATGAGGCGCTCGAGCGCCTGCATTGGTGTCCTTCGAGAAAGGCTTGATCTCGGCGATCGCCGGTTCGCCGGCGAGCGCGAGCAGCCAGCGGATCTCGATCGCGATGCGGTGGCGGAAGAGCGCGGCTTCGCTGAAGCAGGAACGTAGCGGCTCGAGTTGCTTGTGGTAGCGTCCGTCCAGAGGAGATAATGCGCTCAGCGGTGAGGCGGCGGCATCGACGGACCTGTGTGATGAGCAATGCCAATTTTAGCACGCGGGTGACGCTGGCCGGCTTCGAGCGGCCTTCTCAAAGAGGTCCGCTCCTGCAGGATCTGCGAAGCCCATCTTCCCAACCCGCCGCGGCCGGTGCTGCGCGCCTCGCCCGGCGCGAGCCTGCTGATCGTCGGGCAGGCGCCCGGGCGGCGCGTGCACGAGAGCGGCATTCCCTGGAACGATCCTTCGGGCGACCTCCTGCGCGAGTGGCTGCGCCTGGACCGCGACGCGTTCTACGACGAGCGCCGCATCGCCATCATCCCCGTCGGCTTCTGCTATCCGGGAACCGGCGAGTCGGGCGATCTCCCGCCGCGGCCCGAGTGCGCGCCGCACTGGCATCCGAGGCTGCGCGCGCAGCTGCCGCGCGATACGCCTCACGCTGCTCGTGGGCAGCTACGCCCAAGCCTACTACCTCGGCGCGAGAAGGAAGAAGACGCTCGCCGACACGGTGCGCGCGCGCGGCGAATATCTTCCCGAGTTCTTCCCGCTGCCCCATCCCAGTCCCGCGCAACCGCCTGTGGCTGAAGAACAACGCCTGGTTCGAGCGCGAGGTCGCTGCCGCAGCTGCGTAGGCGGGTCAAGGCCTGCCTGCGCACGGACCGTCAGGATGCTTTCGCGGAACGGGTAGAATCCGCCGCATGAAACTCATCGGCTCGCTCGCCAGCCCGTTCACGCGCAAGGTCCGCATCGTGCTCGCGGAGAAGAAGATCGAATACGAGTTCGAGATCGACAATCCCTGGAAAGCGGATGCGGTCACGCCGAAGTTCAATCCGCTCGGGAAAGGTGCCGGTGCTGGTGCTCGACGACGGCACGGCGCTCTTCGACTCGCGCGTCATCGCCGCGTTCCTCGACAGCGCCTCGCCGCTGCTCGCGCCTGATTCCCGCCGACCCGCGCGAGCGCGTCGAGGTGCGCCGCTGGGAGGCGCTTGCCGACGGCGTGCTCGACGCCGGGATCGCCGCGCGCCTGGAGAACCAGCGCGAGGCGAAGACTGAGGAACGCGCGCCTGGATCGATCGCCAGATGGGCAAGGTACGCTCCGGGCTGACGGCGATGGACGCCGAGCTCGGCGACAAGCCCTGGTGCGCGGGGAACGGCTACACGCTCGCCGACATCGCGACTGGGCGTGTGCCTGGGCTGGCTCGAGTTCCGCTATCCCAAGATGGACTGGAAGAAGGATCACGCCAACCTCGCGCGGCATTTCGCCAAGCTGTCGCGAGCGCGCGTCGTTCTCCGGAAACCATCCCAGCGAATGAGCATGCAGGAGCTGCTCGCCAATCCCGCCGTGCAGGGCGGCGTCGCTCCGTTCGTCGCCGGCCTGATCGTCGCCGTGCTGCTCGGCCGCTTCCGCCTCGGCGGGCTCGCCGTCGTCGCCGCGTTCGCCACCGCCGTGTACTTCATCGCGGGCTTCAGCTTCATCCCCCTGAGCGCGACGCGCAAGATCATCCTCCTCGGCTTCGCCGCGCCGCTGCGCGGGCATCGTCGTCGATTTCGCATTCAGGCCGACGCGCCTGGGCGTCGTACGCTGCTGACGCATCGCCGGCGCCGCCGCCGCCGCGTGGGTCTTCTGGCCGGTGCTCTCGCAGAAAGAGCTGGCGCGCGGCCTGCTGCCCGGATGCCACCGCGGTGCTCGCGACAGCCTGGGTCGTCGCTGATCTCCGAGCAGCGCCTCGCCGGAGACAGCGTGCGCGCCGGGGCGGCGGGCCTCGCCCTCGGCGCCGGCACCGGAGTCGCCGCCATCCTTCGGCGCGGCGCTGACCTACGGCCTGTACGGCATCGCGGTCGCCGCGGGCTCGGGCGCGTTCCTCCTGGCGCAGATGATCACCGGGAAGCGAAGCCACGCCGGCGCGACCTTCACGCTCAGCGCCTACGGTCGTCGCGATACTGCATCGCCGCCGCGGCGATGATGCTCGCGCAGCTGCCGTGGTACTCGGTGGTCGTGCTCGCGCTCGTCCCGGTCGCGGCCAATCTTCCGCTGCCCGCAGGGTCGCCGCTCTGGCTGCAGGCCGTGCTGCCGTCGCTCTACGGGCTCGTCGTCGCCGGAATCGCCTGCGCGCTCGCCTGGCACGCGGGCGGCTGACCCTATCAACCATTACACCTCAAACCCAGAAGGAGGAAAACCATGTCGCTGAAACTCGCGTGCAGGTCTTCTCGCCGCCGCACTGCCGTTCGCCGCAGCCGCGGCGCCGGAATCGTTTACCGTCGATCCGTATCACAGCTTTCCGTATTTCGAGGTGGTCCACCTGAACACGTCCGTGATCCGCGGGCATTTCGAGAAGATCTCGGGAAGATCACGCTCGACACGGCCGCCAAGACCGGGTCGATCGAGCTGTCGGTGCCGACCGCGACGATCGACCACCGGCGACAACGACAAGGGCAGCCGCCCGCGCTCGCGCGACGAGCACCTGCGCTCGCCCGACTTCTTCAACGTCGCGGAGTTCCCGACCATGACCTACAAGGGCAAGGCGACGAAATTCAACGGCGACCATCCCGCGATGGTCGAGGGCGAGCTGACGCTGCTCGGCGTGACCAAGCCGGTGACGCTGACGGTCGAGCGCTGGAACTGCGGGCCCGACCCGCGCACCCAGGGCAAGCGCTACTTCTGCGGCGGCAACGCCACCGGATCGTTCAAGCGCTCCGACTTCGGCATGAAATTCATCGTCGGCGCCGGTGAGCGACGAGGTGAAGCTGTGGCTGTCGGTCGAGGCTTTCAGGACCAGTTCAGGGACTAGAACGCGCTCAGTGAATCACGCCGCCCCCGAGGCAGGCGTCGCCCTGATATAGCACGACGGACTGCCCGGGCGTCACCGCCCACTGCGGCGCGGTGAACTCGACGTCGAGGTCTCGTCCTCGGCGGCGTTGCCGAATGCGGCAGTCCGCGTCGGCCTGCCGGTAGCGCGTCTTGGCGCTGTAGGGCGCTCGCCGTCCGCGGCAGCTTCGCCGCTCACCCAGGCGAGGTCCTCCGGCGCGAAGCGTGCGCGACGAGCAGCAGCGGATGGTCGTGCCCCTGCACGACGATGAGCTCGTTCTTCTCCAGGTCCTTGCCGCACACGTACCACGCCCGCCCGCCGTGTTCTTCAATCCGCCGATCCCGACGCCCTTCCTCTGGCCGATGGTGTAGAAGGAGCAGGCCGACGTGCTCGCCCACCACGCGGCCTTCGGGCGTGCGCATCGGGCCCGGGCTTCGTCGGCAGGTAGCGGTTCAGGAACTCGCGGAAGGGCCGCTCGCCGATGAAGCAGATGCCGGTCGAGTCGCGCTTGGCGAAGTTGTGCAGGCCCGGCCTCCTTCGCGATCCTCCTCACGTCGGTCTTCTTCAGCTCGCCCAGCGGGAACATCACGCGCGCGAGCTGGCGCCTGGTTGAGCCGGTGCAGGAAATAGCTCTGGTCCTTTGACAGGTCGCGAGCCTTGAGCAGCTCGAAGCGTCCTTCGACTTCCTCGCAGCCGGGCGTAGTGCCCGGTGGCGATGCGCCTCGCGCCCAGCGTCATCGGCGTGATCGAGAAAGCGCCTTGAACTTGATCTCGGCGTTGCACAGCACGTCCGGGTTGGGCGTGCGCCCGGCCGAGTATTCGCGCGAGGAAGGCGCTGAACACGCGCTCCTTGTACTCCGCGGAGAAATTCACGACCTCGAGGTCGATGCCGATGACCTCGGCGACCGAGGCGCAGTCGATCAGGTCCTGCCGCGTCGAGCAGTACTCGTCATCGTCGTCGTCCTCCCAGTTCTTCATGAACAGGCCGACGACGTCGTAGCCCTGCGCGCTTGAGCAGCAGCGCGGCGACCGACGAGTCGACGCCGCCCGACATGCCCACCACGATTTTTTCGCCCGCCATGGACGGAGCCTACGCCACGCGGCGCTGGTTCTTCCGGATGAACTCCGCCATGCGCGCGACGCCCTGCTCGATCGCGGCGTTGGAGGCCGCGTAGGAGAAGCGGATGTGCTGGCCTTCGCCGGGCACGCGCGCGCCGAAGTGGATGTCGGCGAGCACCGCGACGCCGGCCTCGTTGAGCAGGCGCTTCCTGAACTCCTCGGAGTCCGCCGCGCCGATCATGCGGCAGGCCTCGGTCACGTTGGGCCAGGCGTAGAAGGCGCCGCCGGGGTCTTGCAGAACACGCCCGGCACCTTGTTCAGGAGGCCCACGATCAGGTCGCGCCGCGCGAGGAAGGAATCGCGCATCTTCTGCGGCGTCGTCCTGCGGGCCCGCTGACCGCCTCGACCGCGGCCCACTGGCTGATGTGCGAGGCGCACGAGTCGGTGTTGGTGACCCAGCGCACGAACTGCGGCGCGAGCACCGGGTTCGAGGCGAAGCCGATCCGCCAGCCGGTCATCGCCCAGGTCTTGGAAGCGCCGTCCGAGATGATGGTGCGCTCGTACATGCCCGGGAGCGACGCGATCGAGCAGAACTCGCCCTCGTAGCACAGCCGCGAGTAGATCTCGTCCGCGTAGATCCAGACGTCCGGATGGCGGCTCAGGATCGCGGCGATCGCCTCGAGATCCTTCTTGCCCAGGATGCCGCCGGTCGGGTTCTGGGGCGAGTTGAGGATGAGGAGCTTGGTCTTCTTGCGTGAGCTTCGACTCGAGCTCGGCCGGGTCGAAGGCGAAGTTGCGCGCCTCGCGCAGATGCAGCGGCACCGGCACCGCGCCGTTCGCCACGATCTGCGACTCGTAGATCGGGAAGCCCGGATTCGGGTAGATCACCTCGTCGCCCACGCCGTAGTCGGTCGTCGAAAGGATCGTGTAGGCGATGAAGGGCTTCGCCCCGCCGCCGATCACCACGTCCTCGGGCCGGATCGCGAGGTCGCGCATCTCGCCCATGTAGCGCGCCGCGGCCTCGCGCAGCTCGGCGATCCCGGCCGAGGGCGTGTAGCCGTGCTTGCCCTCGCGCACGGCGCGCACCGCCGCGTCCTGGATGTTGGCCGGCGTGTGGAAGTCCGGCTGGCCGATGCAGAAGGAAATGAGATCCTTCCCTTGCGGGCGAGCTTCGTTGACTTCGGCGAGGACCACGAAGGCGTTCTCGGTGCCGAGATTTTCGGTGCGTCGGCTGATCTTGGGCATTTCAGCTATGTCAGGCGGACGTTAAGGGATGCCATTTTATCCTAGCCGGAGACGCCCACGTGGGCACTATCATTCGCGCGGAGAAGTTTGGAGAGCATCCGATGCTGGTCAACTGCGCCGCGTATCAGGACGGAAAAAAGCTCGCCGACATCACGGTCGAGGACATCAAAAAGTACGTCAGCCGGCCCGAGTGCTTCGTCTGGGTCGCGCTCAAGGACCCGGGCCCGGGAGCTTGCCGCGATGCAGCACGAGTTCGACCTGCACGAGCTCGCCGTCGAGGACGCGCGCCACGGCCACCAGCGGCCCAAGATCGAGGAGTACGGAGACTCGCTCTTCGCGGTGCTGCACAACGAGGTCGCAGGTCACGAGCGAGGACCTGAAGGTCGGCGAGGTCGATCTTTTCGCCGGCAGGAACTACGTGCTTTCGGTGCGCAACCAGGCCGAGCCGGGCTTCGCCGCCGTGCGCGCGCGCTGCGAGCGCGAGCCCGAATTGCTCAAGCACGGCGCGGGTTTCGTGCTCTACGCCCTGATCGACGCCGTCGTCGACCGTTATTTCTCCGGTGCTCGACGCGATCGAGGACGAGTTCGAGAAGTTCGAGGAGCAGATCTTCTCCGGCAAGCCGCTGCGCGCCAACATCGAGGGGCTGTACTACGTCAGGCAGAAGCTCACCACGCTGCAGCACGCGGTGGTGCCGCTGCTCGAGGCGGTCGGAAAGCTGTACGGCGGCCGCGTTCCTCAGGTGTGCTCGGGCCTGCAGGACTACTACCGGGACGTCTACGACCACCTGGTCCGGATCAGCCAGACGATCAACAGCCAGCGCGACACGGTGACGACCGCGATCCAGGTCAACGTGGCCATGATCACCTTCGGCGAGACCGAGGTGACGAAGCGCCTGGCGGCCTGGGGCGCGCTCATCGCGGTGCCGACCTTCATCGCGAGCCTGTACGGCATGAACTTCAAGCACATGCCCGAGCTCGACTGGGTGCTTCGGCTATCCCGTCGCGGTCGGCGCCATGGCGCTGATCAATATTCTTCTTTTCCGGCGCTTCCGCAAGGCGGGCTGGCTTTAGCGCTGGTTGCGGCCCCGCGCCTTGCGCGGGCGCAGAGGCGTAAAGATCGCGGAAGGTCCTGCCGGATTTCGGCGCAGGAAAGTACCGGCCCCGCGTCCATTCCGCTCCGAAAGGCAGCATGGCGATCATGCCGTTTCGCCCCCGAGCAGGCGCAGGGAAACGCGCGGCGACCGCCGTCGCGAGCGCGTACAGGCGCGGACGCCGGGCCAGCCAGGACCAGACACGGATGCCCAGCCTTTCCCTTGCCGGGACGCAGGCCGAGGTCCGACCTGCTTTTCGCGCGAGCCTCCGCAGCAGCTCGGGCAGGGGAATCTTGACCGGGCAAGCGACCGAGCACGCCCCGCACAGCGTCGCCGCCTGCGGCAGGTCGAGCGCGTTCTCCAGGCCGACGTAGCTGGGCGTGAGCACCGAGCCCATCGGCCCCGGGTAGACCCAGCCGTAGCTGTGTCCGCCGACGGCCCGGTAGACGGGGCAATGGTTCATGCACGCCCCGCAGCGGATGCAGCGCAGCATCTCCTGCATGTCGCCGCCGACGAGGCTCGGTGCGTCCCGCGTCGACCAGAATGAAATACATATGCTCCGGCCCGTCGCGGTCGAGCGCGCCGCGCGGCCCGGTAAACAGGCTCACGTAGTTCGAGATCGGCTGGCCGGTCGCCGAGCGCGTCAGGAGGCGCAGCAGCGTCGAGAAATCCTCCAGCGTCGGGATCACCTTCTCGATGCCGGTCAGGCACACGTGCACGCGCGGCAGCGTCGTCACCATGCGGCCGTTGCCCTCGTTGGTGACGATCACGCCCGAGCCGCTTTCGGCGATCAGAAAGTTGCCGCCCGAGAGGCCGAGGTCGGCCGAAAGGAAGTGCCGCGCAGCACCTCGCGCGCCTCGCGCGTCATGAGCGGGATGTCGGTCCTTGCGCGGCGCGCGGTGGCGGTCCGCGAAGAGGTCCGCGACCTCGTCCTTGTTCTTGTGCAGCGCCGGCGCGATGATGTGCGAGGGCGGCTCTCCGGCGAGCTGCAGGATGTATTCGCCGAGGTCGGTCTCGACCGGGGTCACGCCCGCCGCCTCGAGCGCCTCGTTGACGCCGGCCTCCTCCGAGAGCATCGATTTCGACTTGATCGCCTTCTTCACGCCGTGGCGCCGGCAGATGTCCAGCGAGCAGCTCGCAGGCTTCTCTCGCGGGTCTCGGCGAAGAGCACCGTCGCGCCGCGGCGCGTCGCTTCCGACTCGAAGCGCTCGATCCAGGCGTCCAGGTTCGCGAGCGCGCGGTCGCGGATCGCGGCGCCTTCGCCGCGCAGCTTCTCGAACAGATCGGGGCCGAAGTCGGCCACCGCCCTGGCGCGCAGCGCAGTGAAACCGGTCGAGTTGAATTTCTGCAGGTTGCGACTGCAAGGTGGCGTCTCCGAGCGCCTCCGCCGCGCGCGGCTTGAAGTGCATCGAGCGGACCTGCATCAAGCGCTCCCCCGGCGAGGCACTTCGGCGACGTGCAGCACGCGCGTCTTCGCGTCGCCGCGCTTGCGCAGCCGGCCCTCGATGTTGAGCATGCAGCCCAGGTCGCCGAGCACGACCGCCTGCGCGCCGCTCGCCGCGATGTGCGCGCACTTTGCGCTCGGCCATTTCCGCGGAGATGTCGCCGTACTTGATCGAGAACGTGCCGCCGAAACCGCAGCAGGTCTCGCACTCCTCCATCTCGACGAGCTCGAGGCCTCGCACCTTGGCGAGGAGCTGCCGCGGCTGCGCCTTCACGCCCAGCTCGCGCAGGCCCGAGCACGAATCGTGGTAGGTCACGGCGCCGTCGAAGGCCGCCGAAACTCTCCGGGCGATGCGCCACCTTCGTCAGGAATTCGGTCAGCTCGTAGGTGCGCGCGCCGAGGCGCTCGGCCTTGGCGAGCATCCGGGCTCGCCCGCGAAGCACCTCCGGGAAATGCGCGCGGATCATGCCGCGCGCACGAGCCCGAGGGCACGACGACGTAGGCGGCAGTCCTCGAACTCGGCGATGAGCTTCTCGCGCGAGCTCGCGCGCCGACTCGCGGTCGCCCGAGTTCCAGCCGGGCTGCCCGCAGCAGGTCTGCGTCGCGGGAACGACGACATCGCAGCCCGCGTCCTCGAGCAGCTTGAGCGCGGCGAAGCCGATCGACGGCCGCATCAGATCGACGAGACAGGTCACGAACAGGCCGACGCGCGCATGAAAAAATCATAGCACGTACCGCGATCCGCGCGACCGCGCCGGCCGTTCCGCACCGTGGTATAGAATTCCGTCATTCGAGATGACCGGTCCGACCGCGCGTCCAAGGCGGAATCCAGGAACTCCATCCAGGTCATCGGGCGCATCGGCGCGGCTCCTGGAAGTGCTCGCGCGCCACACGCAGCCGGCAGCGCTGAAGGTCTCGGCGCAGGCGAGCGGCCTGCATCCCTCGACCGCGCACCGCATCCTCGGCGCGCACTGGTCAACGATCAGCCTGGTCGAGCGCGCCGACCCGGGCAGCTATCGCCTCGGGATCCGGCTGCTCGAGCTGGGCAACCGTGGTGAAGGCGCGCATCAGCGTGCGCGAACACGCCCTTCCGCTACATGCGGGAGCTCCAATGCCGCGACCGGCGAAGCAGCAATACGTAACTGAACGAAGCATAT
>ERZ1370068.7084-contig-6023_pt1 | contig 14842 bp, 20 predicted proteins | sample MGYA00561227_ERZ1370068 | MGnify/ENA primary metagenome ERZ1370068 (study PRJEB38410, sample SAMEA6850437) | metagenome | study: Metagenomic assessment of the ecological functions of the soil: analysis of the soil microbiota associated with the...
ATATGTTAACTCACCAGGGCATCTTGCAGAATTCAATCGCGGTATGAATCCCAAAGGATTTCGTCCTTCCAGCCCAGGGTTGGCGTTTTTCAGCCAACCCTGGGAGATAAAGAAATCAATTCGCTACCCTGAAAAGGGTTGTGTCGGTTTTTGGATCTTGCTTGAACGGTCGCTGACGCAACCCCGTCGGGGTTGGATCTCTTGGTTCTGCGTTCCCCAGGGTTGCCTGAAAAACGTCAACCCTGGGCTGAAGGACTGAATCCCTTCGGGATTCCCATACCGGATTTACCCCTGATTAGATTCTGGTGAGTTAACTATATAGATACCTTTGCGAGCCTTGGGTCAACGACCTCTTTAAAGCGATCGAGCCCCGAAGGGGCGGCCGCAGTGACTGTCAATCAGCGGGACCTGGTTACTAACTCTCTGTCGCCGCTTCGCGGCTCTGCAAATCTAACTGACCACTACCCCAAGGCTCACAAAGCCTCGCCTTGGGCTTAACTCTGATCGCTGCTCCGCAGCTTTGTTGCATGTTCACGTCTTATATCGTGGTTGCCATTCAATCGGTACGACAGGTGAGTCAAGTATATGATTGCCAGCGCAACCGTCCCGGTCGCCGTTCACTTCCGCGCCGCCGGTTGCAAGCGAGGACGCTTGCGCTCCAGTCCCGGTCGCTGTTGCTGCCGGTACTTCCTCATCAATCCACTCGACCCCTCATATCACTTCAATCCTGATCAGGGCCGTCCAGATTTAGGAATCTGGCCGTCCACTTCCGCATAACCGGACTATTTTGCAGGAGAATACCCGTCTTAGTAATCGAGTTACCCGTTCGCCTTGGTTCACGATTTCTCCCGGCCATGGCGAGCCGTCAGTAACCAAATCAGATTCACAACGGGAGAAACCTTCAATGTCAAAACTACTAATCGCTACCTTCCTGATCATTTCCAGTGCCGCTGTCTTAAGCGCGCAGACCCCTGTCGAGCAACCGAAGAATGAATTCTTCGCGGGATACTCGTTTCACAGCGCGGACATCAACACGCTGACCATCGACCCGCACCGCACTGCGCAGAACGGCGTCAACCTTGAGTACACGAGAAACCTCACCCGACATATAGGCCTTACGGGCGATGCGTCGGCGCATTTTCACCGAGAGACCCGCAGTACGGGCGTGGGCACCTTCAGCAGCCGGCGGGATCAATATTTCCTGCTCGGCGGAATACAACTAAGAGCCGGTAACGATGAACGGATGCGGCCGTTCGCTCATGCTTTATTCGGGGCTTCGCTTTTCAGAGGGTTTACTTCCGACCTTCGACCTTCGAGCAACGTGTACACGTTCGACGATGCGACTTCGTTCGCCATGGCGTTGGGCGGCGGCCTGGATCTTCGTGTCAGCAAGAGAATTGATGTGCGATTGATCCAGTTTGATTACACGCCGACGTTCTTCGGTTCCGGGACGGCAGAGACAATTTCCGGATATCAGCCGGCATTGTCTTTAAGCGGTGATCGGTTTGTCTCGAAAGTCCTTCTCATTGCACCGGGCTTTAGCCGGTGGTCAGCGCGTGCCGAAATCGCGAGGAACCGTTTCAACGGTTTTCCGGCGAATTGTCACCAACTCGTTGTTGCTCAACGACATTTCCCAGATCGAAGACGAGTAAACCGTTAAAACGGTTCTGCTGCTTTCTTTAATGCGAAGTGAGACCGGGCTGAGCCCGGTCTGGATGAAGGTGGTCAGACTTTGAGGCAAAGCGGCGGTGACCCGGCTGGCGCATCATCACGCGGACCGGCCACACGACCAAAGGCTCGCCAACGGCTGAATCACAGTTGAATCACAGAAAGTGACTGCAATGAAAAGATCTATTCTCGTTCTGCTTTTGTTCCTGGTGACGATTTCGGCGCAAGTCCCATCATCGCCGACACGTCCCCGTCGCGCTGGCGAGACGACGCCGGTTCCTTCGCCTACACCTTCCTCAGTTGAGACGCCGAAGCCGGGCAACGCAGGCGTTGAATCACTGCGCCCGCAGCACAGCAGTTGTCGAGCAGTGAAGGCAGGCAGGATCTGGATGTCGTGCGCATCGACACAAACCTGGTCACGGTTCCGGTAAGTGTCGTCGATCGCGATGGCCGCTACATTTCCGATTTGCAGAAAGAAGATTTTGATATCGCTGAAGACGGCATCGAGCAGGAGATTGCCTACTTTGGTACGGTTGAAAAGCCTTTCACGGTTGTCCTGATGCTCGACACCAGCGCTTCTACCTGGTCAAAGCTGGGCCAGATAAAAGACGCCGCCGAGGTCTTTGTAGAACAGCTACGACCTGACGATCAGGTCATGGTCGTTTCATTCGGTATGGGTGTAAAGGTTCAATGTGAACCGACTAGTGATCGGCGGAAGATTCGGAAGGCCATCGGAGCCACCGGCAAAGGTCTCAGCACCCACCTCTACGACGCGATGGACAATGTCATGAAGAAACATCTCGGCCGGATCCAGGGACGAAAAGCATTAGTCCTCTTCACGGACGGAGTTGACGCCACCAGCAACCACTCGACTTACGAGAGCACGGTGCACACCGCTGAAGAACTGGACGCACTAATTTATCCAATCCTCTACGACACTTACGACCCTTCCATTGATACCGGTGGTCCGACAGCGCCGCAGTCCAATTCCGGCGTGATTTCCATTCTTAGAAAGATACCCTTACCTCTGCCGATACCGACGATCGGCACCGGCGGAAGCAGTGGCGGCGGTGGCGCAGGTTCGAGCCGCGCGGACTATGATCGCGGCGCGCGTTATTTGCGCGAACTCGCAGACTTGACGGGCGGACGAGTCTACGAGGCGAGCAGAGACCTGCGATATTTGCGAGACGCGTTCAGTCAAATTGCTGATGAGTTGGGACGGCAGTACAGCATCGGCTACTACCCGAAGAGAAAAGGAGAGCCGGGGAGCGGCGGCAGATCAAGGTGCGCGTCAGCCGGCCCGACGTAGCCGTGCAGGGCTCGCGACAAGTACGTCTACAAAGGCCCGCCAGATCCGGCCCGAAATCCGCGATTACAGAAGAGAACAAGCAGACGCAGTCTCCGCCGGTATTGCAAAAGAAACCGTTTGTCGGCGACCTGAAGACTCCGAAGTGAGATTTGGTTGGCGGCGAATCAGCCAGGATGACGTTGGTACTTTTCACCTGCCTCAATCGCGATAGGCAAACGATTCTGGCGCGGCGGGAGCGGGCAAGTGGCAAACTTTGTGAACGCGCACAGGCGGACTGAAGGCTTTGTTGAAGTCGATGATCATGCGACCGGAGGCGTCAGGCGGATCGACGTACAGGTAGCGGCCGGCTGGATAAGTTTCTTTGCCGCTCGTCTTGTCGGCGAGAATCATGAAGAGACTTCGTCTCACCTTTTTCGGTAACCGCGTCCAGACGGTATTCGTGGCCATCAACCTCGAACTTCACCGCGCCGGGCGAACTCTCTGAACTCTCCATGCCGAGCACATTGGTGATCGGCATTGGCTTCGGCGGATTGTAGGGTTCGAAACTGCGCGTCGATCCGCCACTTTAGATCAGGCGCATAAAACTCTGTGCCTTTGAAGTTAATTCGATCGGGATTCTGTGAATCTTTGACGCGGAGGCCGAACTTGTCGCCGCGTTTGATGATCTGAAAACTGAGCGAGCCCAGCCGAACAATCGTCGGATGGTCGTCAGCGTCTGACTTGAGATCCAGAGATCTTACCGGCTTTCCATCGAGGGTGAAGCCATCCTGAGTAGCCTCAATCTCGCCGCCCCATTCTGAAGTCGAGAACATCCCTGCGTGCGCGTTTATTTTGTCTTTGGTAACACGATGTCGTTGGCTCTGACTCGCTGCCGAACGTGTTCTCACCATCTTTAAGCCAGAAGAGTCCGATGAGAGTGAGCCAGCCGCTTTCACTCTTCAACTCAGTCAAACGCTGCTCCGTGCCATTCCGCAATCTCTTTCTGGTAGGCTGCCGGATCGACTTGTGATTTGAGACGCTTCCGCGAGCAGGACGCGAGGGCTAACGATGAAAGAAGCGCAGGTAAAGTGCTCACGCTTGCTTCGGATCAATCGAGACTTAGTCATTGGCAAAGTGGCCTCGCTGACGGTCGGGCTTCTGAGACGAACTACCAGATCACGCAGCGGTCCTTCTCCGGTCGCACCATGACATCGCCGTCCTTGCATTGAAACGCGGCGGCGAACTGCGGCATGTTCGACAACGGACCGTTGACCCGAAACTTGCGCCAGCGGATGCGGGTCCGAATTGACCAGCAGGCGGGCGAGTTCCGGCCGGATGCTCTCAGCCCAGCCGCGCGCGTAACCGAGAAAGAAGCGCTGCTCGGGCGTGAATCCATCGATGTTGGCCGGACGCGGCTTTGCCTTCCATCGACTTCTGAAATGCCGCATAGGCGACCACCAAACCGCCGAGGTCGGCGATCGATTCACCCTGGACGAGCTTTGCCGTTTTCGAACAGGCCCTTCTCAACTTCAAACCCGTTGAACTGTTTGACAATGCACTCGGCGCGTTCATTGAAAGCCTTGAGGTCGGCGTCGCTCCACCAGTTGCGCCAGGTTCCCGGTCGAATCAAACTGCCGCCCTTCGTCATCGAAGCCATGGGTCATCTCGTGGCCAATCACTGAACCCATGGCGCCGTAATTCAGCGCATCATCAGCAGTCGGCATCGAAATAAGGCGGCTGCAGAATGCCCGCCGGAAAAACGATCTCGTTGATCTGCGGATTGTAATAAGCGTTGACCGTCGGCGGAGACAAGAGCCACTCCATCCGGTCAACGGGCTTACCAATCTTGTCCCAATCACGTTCCTCGTTGAATTTGGCGACGCGCAGGCGGTTCGCTGCATACGAGACTGCGATCGACCGTGAGCGTTGAGTAGTCGCGCCACTTGTCCGGGTAACCAATCTTGTTTAGAAAAGCATCGAGCTTGATGATCGCCTGCTTGCGCGTGGCCTCGCTCATCCAGCTCAAGGTGCTGATGTCACTCTTCAACGCGGCTTCCAGGTTGCGGACCATTTCCAGGGCCCGCGCCTTGGCTGCCGGCGGAAATGCTTTCTGCACATACACTGCGCCCAGCGCTTCGCCCAGTGCGCGATCAGTCGCCGACACGCAACGCCGCCAACGCGGCAGGTTTTCCTTTGATCCCTGAAGGATGGTTCCTTTGAAGTGAAAGTCTTCGTCAACGAACTGTTTCGAGAGGGCTGAAGCCGTGCCGTTAATCAAATTCCAGCGCAGATAAGTTTGCCAGTCGGCGATCGGCGTGGCCGTCATTTGGGTGTTCAGCGCTTTGAAGAACTCAGGTTGGCCGACGTTAACGTCGGGCTTTTGCATCAGGCCGGTTCCTGGAAATACGCCACCCAGTTTATCGCCGGCGCCACCTCGCTCAGCTGGGCCATGCGCATGCGGTGATAATTCTGTTCCGGCTCGCGCAGTTCGACCGGCGTCTTTCGATCGCTTCAGCTAATTTGGTTTCGAGGGCTTCATCACCGCCTGGGCCTGGCGCCGGCGGCTTTGGCGTGTCGTCACCCATCAACTCGAACATCTTTAGCCACGTGCTTGAGATACTCATCGCGAATCGACTTTGACTCGTCGTCGGTCTTGAAGTAGTAGTCGCGGTTCGGCAGGCCCAGGCCGCCCTGAGAGATTCCCGCCGGTGACTTCGGCGCTGTTCTTGAAATCCTGAGTTCGAACCTGAGCCGAAGGCGGCGTTGATACCCAGATTGTAATGCAGGTGCGATCTCTTTTGCAGCGCGGCTTGATCGTTCAATCTTCGCGATTAGATCGAGCTCGGCCTGGATCGTCTTGAGCCCGTCCGTTTCGATTTTCGCTTCATCCATGCAGGCGGCGTAATAATCGCCGACCTTCTGTTCGTTCGACTGCCTTTGCGGCGCTGCCGTGTATTTTTCGCGGCATCTTCCAGGATTTGGCGGAGCGCCTCACGATTCTTTTCATCCAGCACGTTGGCGACGCCCCAGGCCGGATAAGCGGCCGGAATCGGATTGGCCGCCAGCCATCCGCCGTTTGCATACTGATAGAAGTCGGCGCAGGCCGAAGTCTTAGTGTCCATGCCGGCAATATCGAAATGGGCTGATTGGCCGACGATCGCCGTAACGCCAAAGGTCACGGCGAGCAGAAAGGAAACGACGGTCTTAAAAACTTTCATAAGAATCTCCTGATTAAGTTGTGTTGATTACTGAAACAGCCTGGATCAAGCATAGTGAACTTACCTCTTTCGAGCTCGAGGTAGCCAAATGCTTTGAGAGATTACTACGCCGGGACTATTTGTTTAGTTTCCAGTGGGACGCGCATCAGGGCAAGCCTTGCACAAAAGTGTACAACAGTCTGCCAGCCTGTTGTAGAGTCCGCAGAATCAGGCGCCCACATCAGCAGGCTGGCAGCCTGCTGCACACTTTTGTGCCAAAGCCCATCAGGCATGAGATCCGTGGCAACGGCCATGACACGTTCTGAAAACGAGCGTCGTGTCCGAAATTATGTACCATCGACTTTGCATCATAAGGTTCGGCGCGATTATGAGGCAGAGCCCATTTCTGCCCAAAAGGCGACCTTCCTTGAAGCAAATTGAAAATCAGTGATAATCGCATCCCTCATAATCTCCAGAGTGGGTCGCTCTCCTCCCCAGCCAGATTAATCATCTCGACTGCCGAGCATCGGGGTGACCAGAAGAGAGGAACACCTATGTCAACGGAGAACTCTCGCGCTCGTAATGAAGAAAGACAGCACTGCCCACAAGTTGGACGCATCGATCGTCATTTCGGGTCCATATCAAAACAGATGAACGCTACATGGAGACTCTCTGCCAAGAACGCCAAACTCGGCCAGCGTTTTGGTACGACAGATCAAAACCTCCGGCGGAGCCGGAGATCAAGGCTATCTGATTTCCACGACAAGCTCCTTGCAGCGCTCTGGCGGGATTCAATACGCGAGATAACGCTGCCTATGGAGTTGGCAGCGCTGCCTCCCACAACGACGTCGACATACGATCCAGGAAGAACCTGGTTTATCTCGATCATCGACTTCCTGACGCGGCTTGCTCAGCGCATAATCCATCGGGCAGCGATGGCGCGGCGGCACGTAGTTGAACCAGAACGAGGCACAGTCTCGACCAACCCGGCGCCTGGCGCTGCTCGTTCGGTATTATGCGCGCAAAGACGACCCTCGCGCCGGTAGCCAGCGCAATCCTCAGAAAGGATTGCTTCCCCAATGAAAGATAAAAGCGCAATATGGCATCCGCCCACACCGAACCTGGTGCGCCTTGACGAAGTGTTGATTAGGCTCAGCGCATCTACACGTTGAACGAGAATCGGACGGATCGCGCGACCTGCTGCATTGTCGGCGGTGGTCCGGCCGGCATGATGCTCGGTTCCTACTGGCGCGCGCGCGGTAGATCGAGCGTTATCAGTGCTCGAAAAGCGCGCGGATTTTCTGCGCGATTTTCCGCGGTATTACTGATCCATCCCTCGACGCTCGAGGAGTTATCACCTACGAACTCGGCCTGATCGAAGAATTTCTCAAGCGGCCGCACCAGGAGATTACGCCGAATTCGCCGGGCCAGATTGGCGACGAGATGATCCCGCTCGCGGACCTGACTCATCTGCCGACGCACTGTAAAGTTTCTCGGCTTCATGCCCCAGTGGGATTTTCTGGATTTCATCGCAGATAAAGCACGACGCTATCCGGGCTTCAAGATTGATGATGCGAAGCTGAAGTGACCGATTTGCTCGGGCCGGAGAATAAGATCGTGGGGGTTAAAGCGAAGACTCCGAGGGCGAAGTGGAGATTCACGCCAGAGCGCTGACGGTTGGCTGTGACGGTCGCAAATCAATCGTGCGCGAGCGAGCCGGACTGGAGGTGAAAGCCTGGGTGCGCCGATCGATGTGTTGTGGTTTCGCCTTTCGCGTAAACCGACCGACCCCGGTCAGGTGCCTGGGCCGCTTCGTGACTGCCAAAATCATGGTGCATGCTGAATCGCGATGAGTATTTGGCAGTGCGCTTTTGTCATCCAGAGGTGCGGCGGACGGAGATCAAGCGACGCGGTCTCGAGGCCTTTCGCGCCGACATCGTCTCGATACGCACCATTTCTGAAAGATCGGGTTGAAGAATTGCAGGACTGGGAACCAGGTAAAGTTATTGACTGGGTGTTCTGGTCGATCGTCTTGCGCAAGTGGTATCGAGCCCGGCTTGTTTATGCATCGGCGATGCGGCGCATGCGATGTCTGCCGGTGGGCGGCGTCGGCATCAACCTGGCAATTCAGGATGCAGTGGCGGCGGCTAACGTTTCTGGCGCGGCCGCTGTCTCGAGTTACGTTTCCCATAGTCACTTGCAAAAAGTGCAATGGCGGCGCGAGTTTCCCACGAAGGTGACGCGGTGGGGACAGGTACGGGTGCAGGAGAGAATCACTGGAGCCGGTGCTGGGCAGCCGTCAAAGAGTTCAAGGCTCCTGGTTCCTGCGACTGTTCAAACAGTTTCCGATCTTGAGAAGAATCCCGCGCGGCTAATTGGCATCGGCGTCAGGCCGGAACACGTGCGAACGCCGGGAGATAAATCCACGCAGATGACGCCGATTACACTGGATAAGCAATAGGATGCAAAGTGTGACTGAGTGCCGTTATTTTGTTTGACCATATCTGTCCAATCTGCGTCTCAATCTGTGGATCAAATGGCGATTTCGAAGAGGCTCTGCGGAAAGAAACTAATCGATTCATCGCGGTCAAAGGCGAGAAGCGCGAGTTGAGCGGTCCTGGCCGCTTTCGAAGCGCTGGAAGCGCAACCCTGGTGGCACCTGGTTGTACAGAAGCCTGACGGCTCGTGGGCGTCGCGCACTTTCGCGATCTGGCATTGCCGGCGTTGCAGGCGTGGCTGACCGCCCGTCAACGATCTGGAAAACCTGACCGCCACCTTCGCGGTCGAACGCGACACTCATTGAGACAAAAGACGACCCGCGCAAGCGCAGGCGCGCAGAGTCCCAGCCGCGTGCTGAGGTGGTGACAGTCAACGGAATGCCGGTGGGAATCCTGGTCGAGGAATATTTCGCATTGCGGCGCCGGCGATGTCAACGCTGGCCGCACCGGACGTCAATAGACTTGGCCGGAAAATACACATCAAGCTGAAAGACTACGGGACGATTCTCTTGGGTTCTTCAGAAATGAGTGCAGAGACCCGACCGACTCGGGGAGGGTTGTAATTTTCAAGGAAGTCATGCCCTCCTCTCCTGCGATCGATCATCCCGCAAAGCCTGTGTTAGGCACGCTCCACGAGGAAGCATCTTTAATGAAGCGGGCGAAGCCTGGATTTAGGGATTACGGCTGAAGAGCCCGCTCAACTCTTCGTTTTTCTTCTGGTACTTTCTGCCGGCGGTCGGCTTTACCTGTCCTGCTGCGAGCCCATTCGTTTGTCGGTCCGGCGCTGGGCGGCACGGCGCCGCAGATCTTCAACGTCGAAGTAGCGCAGGGCACGGGGCGAGGTCTCACCGGCCTCGCTTCTACAAATCCTCAGCGCAGGTTGCCACTCGCTTTGATTGTGTTGACCGCGCCGGTGGCGAGGGCAGTGATGTCGGCGTTGTCCGTCCGGGTGCTGCTTTTTCTTTCAGGGCGCGTTGCCGATCGGCGCGGCCTGCGCTGTTTCAACCACTGTTGCAGGTCGAAATCGCCGGCGAAATACTGAACTTTACGGCCTTTGCGCTACTGGAGCTCGTCGCGAGTATTGATATTTGTTCCTGGTTGTCGCACTGGCGTACGACGGCGAGGTCAGTCGACGGAGAAGAGAGAGCCACGCCGGCTGAGCGGAGTTGCTGGGCGCTAATCTGAGCAGTTGAAGCGGCAAACTCCGGCACTTCGCGAGCAGATCCAGTCGCATAATCGGACTCGATTGCCGGGACACGTTGAGCCCATTGGCGTATGCACCGACCTGGCGAACACCGCCGGCCCTCGCCGAAGAATATCCTTCGAACGACCATGCATTCACGACACCGCGCTTGCTGCGGCGCGTTTGTCCGCCAGAGATCGAGTCGGAAAAAAACTCGACGGGACCAGAGCAGTTTTGGCGCGCTTCAATGGTTTGTTGAGATCTCTCGCTGCGCGATCTTTTTGATAAAAATAAGGTTAATAATTGTCGAACGCGGGAGTTGTCGCCCAGTTTGACGCGGCCACGGCGCTACGCGCTGCTTTACGAGCAAATTAGGTCTGGTACGATGTTTGCCGGCGCACTGGGTTGGCATCGTCCGCCCTTGTACCCAGGCCTATCGCGCGGCGGTGGGTTCAGCGCCGCGCGCCGTCGATAATCTGCATGCACGCACTGCCTTTGATTTACTACGTGACGTCATCGCCGTCCGTTTCAATCAAAGATGCGAACGTGCTATCGAGGAGAGACGCGTGGTGTGGTTGAAGCTGTCCGCCTTCATCAGGCAGGGTGAGAGATCTTTTTTGCCTCGCTTCCGAGTTCCGCTGAATAATCTCTCATGCTTTGTTCAGAAGATACCATCACGCTTACGAAATAACACGATGCCCCTGGCCACAGGTCGAGGTTTTTTGATCGCCGCCGGAATGGATCCCGTGTCGGCGACGCACCGTTAAGCGCGCTGCACCAGCTGCCGCCAAACGCGCGCTCGATCCAGCCCGCCTGCCGTTGAGGAGCTTCGGTCTCGGAAATGATGGTTCCATGACCAGTGATCGACTGCCAGGTGAAGTCGAGCTTCGGCTGGCACAGGATCTTTGCTGACTCCTGACAACCCATTTGCCAGTCTTCCACCGACGTCTGGAGTTCGTAACCTGACTCAAACCTGGCGGGGCTGCCGCCCTGGACACGGGCTCGGATCGCCAGGTTGCGACGTGCACGTCGATTACGTTGCCTGGGTGTTTATGTTGCCTACCGGTTTCTGTATCTGATTTCGATTCAGATGGCGGATCATATTTTCGGTGGGTCACCGGCGACATGGACCATGTTTGGACTCAACCGAAGCAGGAGATGAATTTCATTTTCATGATGGCGACACCTGGAGTCTTCGGTGCACCCAGGTTTTCGGGGCTGACTTGGGTGGTTGCTTTAGCTAGAACCGTATCAGGAGTTTCGTTCACTGGCCATCTTGCTGGTTTTATGGGATTCAGTTCATGGCATGACTGATCAGCCCGCTAGAACGGCCGCCGTAAACCGGTACTCTGGACAACCCAGCGATCTCAGCTCTCACCGCTTTCAGTTTCTTCCAGTTGATCCAGGATAATTCTTATATCGGTTGATAAGCGACCGGGAGCGATCGAAAATCTCGCCTGGCCAGTCCTCGACCGCTTTGTGCCGCATCTATTTCAGATCCGGACTGCCAGGCGACTCTCGCCATTAATTCATTCAAACGAACATATGCTAGATAGCGGGTTCGACGCAAATCTTTCTTTGTTCTCATTCGCAGTTTCCAGCGGGGTTGATCACATCCCAGAATCGGTTTATCAGGTTGACAGCTGGTTCGACCTTTCAAACCAGGCCACCAGGCGATCAGCTTCCATCAGATATCAAGTATCGCCACGGGCCGTGACTCAGGTCGCGGCGTGCGAACGCGCGGAGGATCAGAAGCTCTACCCGTCGTATTCGGCACGCCAAACGATCATCCCGTGTACTGACGCGACTGATAACGCGCGCCATCATCTCGCTGCTCGGCACGCCAGCGCGCCAACGGCGTCAGAACTCAACCAGCACCACGCGGTTGGTTACCGGTATCGGGTCAGACATGAAACGCTGGGTTCTGAAGGCCTGTATCCAGACCATATAAGAATGGCGCATTGACCTTCCAGGTTTGTTTCGGATTGGAAATTCTACGAAGCAGGCGTTTCAGGTGAAGTACGTGGCTATCGACCAGAACATATTCGAGGCGATCTTAAAGACTCGTTGCGCTGAAACCTCTAAATACTTATTTCAAGCATCATACGATCTTACCAGGATTACTGACGATGAGCGTCAAATGCGGCGTTTCAGGAACGCATCGCCACCCTGCGCTGTTATGAGTTATTACGAGCGCAATCAGAAACCAGACCTGGATATCGACCACTGGACCATTTTTGCACGATCGTTCACTATCCTGGAGTCAGGTTCCTGCTGATCGGCCATGATCGGCGCGCAGCACGATGGTTGCACCCAATCGAATAAGCGCCGTGACGAATAAATCCACAAAAATCCAACGGTTGATCGGGCAACAGCAAGATCAAATCGACATTTTCCAGTGTTAACCACTCAGAATGGGCATGGAATGGACAACTTCGATCGATGACGGTTCAAACGCCATGATCGAACTTACCATCGATATCGGGCGCCCATTCCGGCGCAGCGTCGATGTGAAACGGCGCGGGTACTCGACACCAGCAACGCATGAGCACCACCGCTGATGCTTTCCGGCCACCAGCTGTGGATTGGCACCAGAATATCGGTTGAACCAAAAATTTATTACCAGCGGTCAATGTCAGCTCAGCTTTGGTGCTCAGATGGAACTTTGTGCTTTGCCACGGCGCATGAATGCCAGGTCGTCCGTTGCCTATTTGATGGGTCTTTGGACCCACTGACAGCCACTGGAAACCGGGATGAGGTCAACCACAATACTGCTTTGAACTTCAGGTGTACCTGCACCATTTCTGAATCTTACCTCAAACGATGATCTGAGATGACTGCTATGTTGGCGCAAATCCTGTTAATAACCTCGTTTTATCTTCAGTGATACAAATATGGTTGTGAAATATTCAGCTTGCCATGCCGTTTCGACCCCTAAACAACGCATATTCATCACCGACTCTGCCTTTTCGGTTTCAGAATCAGATGTTTTGGTTCACTAGTTCGTCTTCATAGCCAAATTCCAGCTGGCGGTGTTGGTTGGCGAAGGCTGACCCATCGAGGATGTTATGAACTCACACAGATTACTACCCGGTCGAAGCTTCACAGTCAAGCAGTGGCTCATGGATAAAACATATCCATTTAGTTAGTGGAAGCTGGGGCTGCACGCTGGCTGATCAGTCAAACGATCTGCGTCTAATCCTGCGGTTCGACGTGATCTTCCTCAAGCCATTGCCAGAATAACTCAACACGGTTACCGGGCCAGATCGGTCCCCACGCTTCTTCCATCGTCAGGTGGTTTCATCCGCCGACGTTCCAGTCACCGGGGTGATGGTGGATCATCGTGCCGATAATCCAACGACCCGGCGGCGATCGGCGACTGAGCACCAGCGACATCGAAGTAAAAGGATCGTTCAATCCCTGAAATCGAAACGACTGATGGTTCGTCTGCCACCCGGTACGAGACAAGCGGCGGCCGATCAGCGGCATCAGTTTATCTTTCCGGGATCGTGAAACTCCTCGCCGGTCCGTCACGTGCCGGGGATGAGATATCTGGACATTGGTGCGATTCTGATCGTATACCCAGAACATCATCCTGCGACGACCGCTGGTTTCCCGGATACCGCAGCTCAAACGACATCCATGCATCGCCGATCGATTGCGCTATCGAAATGAAGCTGGAAGATTTTCATCAGTTGCGGATGAACCCACGAATGGTCAGGATCTTTCTCTGTTTTCCGATCAATTCATTCCAGGAAAGTGATCACGGTTGTCGGTTCGACTGCCTTGCAGACCGCTAAAATGAACTTCAGCGTTTTGGTCGTGAAGCATCCGTGCCCGGATTGACGGGAAATTGGGTTTGCAGAATGATAAGCGATATTCGCCATCAAACAAGACGATGAACCCTAATCAGATCGCTTTTACGATTAAATAACAGATATTTTCTTTGTTCACGCTCCGTTTGCGAACTCAAAAACTTCCGGACCGGCATTCGAAGAGAATATATCGAGATCTGCATCAGTGCAGGCCAGGTTTGAATTTATAGCTTATCAAGTCGCGTTCAGCGGGTCTCCTCGATTCCACGATTTCTCGCATCTGAATCAGCGGCATCCCGAACAAACTGCCAAGTAATGAGAGAAACGGTATCGGAATCCTTTACTGTCATCGGCATAAGGACCAGATTCTTTTTTGAATTGAAAAATGGGCGAATGCGCAGCTTCTTATTCTCAAAATCAAAAAATCAACTCAACATGGGCAGCTTCGGTGGCAACGCCAAAAACCGACCGTGTTTTGCGCGACTATCTTTGTGACGTTCACGGAACGTCATCCACCATTCTCGTGACCAGAGTAGCCGCGCCAAGTGCCAGCGCCGACTCGCGCCGATTGATTCAATGCCCGGTTAGCACAAACTCGGTTAAATCGTTTACGAAAGCAGGGAGATCGATGAACGCGCTTTCGACATTGATGACCTTCTCAACGCGGAAACTGCTGGTAGCTTTGCCATCCGCTGGAGAGGTGTTGGGGCGCGCTGCACTGAAACGATCGCCCGAAGCAGGCGCGCCGTTTTAACGACTTCGACATCCGTTGGGATGTTGCTATGGTCGCGTTGCAGTGAAACAAGTCAGAACTTTGTTTCGGATGCGCTGACGCGTTGCGTTCTCAGTTCAATCGAACTCATTTGCACCGTGCGCTGCAGACCATTTCGGATCAGGTCCCGTCCAGCCTGCGACGAGGCTCCCGAATACCAGTGCAGCTTCCACGACCAATGGTGTTACTCATTATAGTGACTCGGCACCACGCTTTAAGGAGTGCTGATAAATCCACACACCTGACCTAATCTTTCCTGTTCCAGTCCATGTTTTTGTTCCAGATGAGCACGATTAGCTCAACTGGCGACATCAGCCAGGAAGCATCAGACAAATCAAGTTTTCATTTCGTTTTATAAAACTGTCCAGATATGGCTACCGAAGGTTTGTCCTATTTACAAGATGACTCGAGCTTTGTTTTC
>ERZ1370068.10652-contig-9332_pt1 | contig 14835 bp, 17 predicted proteins | sample MGYA00561227_ERZ1370068 | MGnify/ENA primary metagenome ERZ1370068 (study PRJEB38410, sample SAMEA6850437) | metagenome | study: Metagenomic assessment of the ecological functions of the soil: analysis of the soil microbiota associated with the...
CCGACTCGGCGGCGACGATTCGCGACATGTTCGGCGCCGAGTACTACTCGGGGCCGCGCCGCTATGCGACGAAAGTGAAGAACGCCCAGGAGGCGCACGAGGCGATTCGCCCGCCGAATTTCGGCGCGACGCCGGCGTCGCCGGAATCGGCGCTCGGATCGCAACGATCTGCGCGTCTACGAGCTGATCTGGAAGCGGACGATGGCGTCGCAGATGGTCGACGCGCGCGTCCTGCGCACGACGCGTGGAGATCTCCGGCGCCGGCGCCAACGGCGAAACCGCGGTCGTTCACCGCGTCGGGCAAGGCGATTGAATTCGCCGGTTTCCGCCGCGCCTACGTCGAAGGCAGCGACGATCCGGCGGCGGAGCTCGAAGAGCAGGAGACCGTGCTGCCGAAGCTCGACAGTGGGCGAGCGCGTCGCGCGCGAGCCGTCGGCGCGCGCTCCACGCCGTGGCGCTCGAACCCAAGCGCCACGAGACGTCGCCGCCGGCGCGTTACACCGAGGCGTCGCTCATCAAGGAGCTCGAGCGTCTCGGCATCGGCCGGCCCTCGACCTACGCCGCGACGATCGGCACGATCGAGCGGCGCGGCTATGTGTTCCGCCAGGGCAAGGCGCTGGTGCCCAGCTTCACGGCGTTTGCGGTGACGCACCTGCTCCGCGGGCACTTCGGCGACCTCGTCGACGTCGCGTTCACCGCGGAGATGGAAGAGGACCTCGACGAGATTTCGCGCGGCGAGCGCGAGTGGCTCGACTTCATCCGCCAGTTCTACCGCGGCGACCGCCACCATCGCGGGCTCGAGGACGCGGTCAAGCAGGCGGAAGCCAACGCCGATTACCCGCTGATCGACATCGGCGTGGACGCCGACTCGAGCGATCCCGTGCGCGTCCGCATCGGCCGCTACGGACCGTTCCTGCAGCTCGGCGAGGGCGGACCCGGGAAAACGGCGTCGCTGCCGCCGTCGCTGGCGCCGGCCGATCTGTCGGTCGAGAAGGCGATGACGCCTGATTCGCGCGAAGGCCGAGGGCCCGCGCCAGCTCGGCGTCGATCCGCGAAACGGCATGAACGTCTACGCGATTCACGGCCGCTTCGGCGCGTATGTGCAGCTGGGCGAAACGCCGGACAAGGGATCGAAGGACAAGCCGAAGCGCGCGTCGCTCACCGGCGGCATGACGGAATCGACGGTCACGCTCGGACGAGGCGTTGAAAGCTGCTCGAGCTGCCGCGCGAGCTCGGCGTGCATCCGGAATCACAGCAGCCGATCGTCGCGGGTCTCGGCCGGTTCGGCCCCTACGTCAAACACGGCGACGATTACCGGTCGCTCGGCGCCGACGACGACGTGTTCACCGGTGGCACTGGATCGGGCGCTGGCGCTGTTCGCCGAGCCGAAGAAGTCGCGCCCGCCGGCAGATGACCAGGCGCGTGATCCGCCAGATCGAGGCGACCGGATGGCGGTAAGGCGACTCAGGTGCTCGAGGGGCGTTACGGCCCGTACGTGACGGACGGCGAAACGAACGCGTCCGTGCCGAGTGGCACCGGATCCGCCGGACTGAGCCTGGACGAGGCGCGCGCGCTGATCGAGGCGCGCCGCAATGCGCCGCCGCGCGCCAAGCCGCCGCGGCCGGGCGCGCCGGCAGCGGGACGCCGCGCGCCGCGACGCGCGCCGGCCGATGCCGCAGCGAGCCGGTCGTCGCGAAGGTCAGCGCCCGGACACCCGCCAAACGGAAATCGACCGAGCGCAAGATCGCCCACTGATGGCCGTTCGCATCGTCGGCGGCGGCCTCGCCGGCTGCGAGGCTGCGTGGCAGGCGGCGTCGCGCGGCGTCGCGGTCACTGCTCTACGAGATGCGCCCGGCTGCGCCGACCGCCGTTCACAAGACCGATCGGCTCGCGGAGCTGGTCTGCAGCAACTCGTTCCGCGGCGACAAGCTCGACAACGCCGTCGGCCTGCTCAAGGAGGAGATGCGGCGTCTGGACTCGCTCGTGATGCGCGCCGCCGAGGCGCAGCCGCGTGCCGGCGGGCGCCGCGCTCGCCGTCGATCGCGAGCGGTTCGCCGAGACCGATCACGCGCGGCGCTCACCGGACATCCGCTGATCACGATCGTCGCGCGAAGAGGTGACGGCGATTCCGCCGTCGACCGAGCGCGATCCGGTGATCATCGCAACCGGTCCGCTGACGTCGGAGGCGCTGTCGCGCCGATCATCGCGCGCTCGTCGGCGGCGAGCATCTCGTATTTCTACGACGCGATCAGCCCGATCGTCCTGGCCGAGACGATCGATCGGTCGAAGGTGTTCCGCGCAGTCGCGGTGGGGACCGAAGTCCGCGGTCGCTACAGAGTGCCAGAGTCGCGACAGTCGTCCGGCTGCCACGACGCCAGTGCAGCCGTGCGGCGTCGACGACGGCGAAGGGCGACTACCTGAACTGCCCGCTGACGCGCGACGAGTACGAGCGCTTCTACGACGCGCTCGTCACGCGCCGAATCGGCGACCGTGCACGACTTCGACAAGGAACGTTTCTTCGAAGGCTGCCTGCCGATCGAGGTGATGGCGCATCGCGGGCGCGATACGCTGCGGTTCGGGCCGATGAAGCCGGTCGGGCTGGTCGATCCGCGCACCGGTCGCGAGCCGTACGCCGCCGTGCAGCTGCGTCAGGACAATCTCGCGGGCGATCATTTCAGCCTCGTCGGGTTCCAGACGCAGATCAAATGGGGCGACCAGGCGCGCGTGCTGCGCATGATCCCCGGACTCGAGCAGGCCGAGTTCGTCCGCTTCGGCATGGTGCACCGCAACACCTACATCAACGGCCCGACGGTGCTCGCCGAGACGTGGCAGGTCCGCGCGCACGCCCGACGCTGTTCTTCGCCGGTCAGATGTCCGGGGTCGAAGGCTACGTCGAGTCGGCCGCCTCGGGCCTGCTCGCCGGGCGTCAACGCCGCGGCGCTGGCGACGGGCGAGCCGGCGTCGGCGCCGCCGCGCACCACCGCCATCGGCGCGCTGGCCTACTACGTGTCGCACGCCGAACCCGGCGCACTACGAGCCGTCGAACATCACGTTTGGCATCATGCCGCCTCGACTGGGCTGCGGCCCTGAAGGCTCGAAGGGCCGCCGTTGTCGCCGGCGCTAAAGGCAAGCTCCGCAACCTGGCGCTCGCGGACCGCGCGCTCCAGGACCTGCAGGCATGGGTTCATGCACGAACATCTCAAACGGTTCCTGCAGTTTCTACGCGCTTAACCGCAACGCGTCGGCGCGCACACCGGTGCGCGCTACGACAGCGACCTCTCGCAGTTCATCGCCCATGCGGCAGCCGGCGCCGGCATCAAGCGCAGCGAGTTGACGCCGGCGCAGCTGGATCGCTCCGCCATCCGCCGCTTCCTTGGCGAGCTCCACGAACTGGGGCAGACGCGGGCGTCGGCGGCACGCAAGCTGGCCGGCCGTGCGCACGTTTCTCCGCTATCTCGCGCCGCGCAGGGCACCATGATCGAGGACGACCCCGGTGCACTCATCGCGACGCCGAAGCGGGACATCCGCATGCCCGCGCACCTGTCCGAACGGGAAATCGTGGCGCTCATCGCCGCGGCGCCGGACACCACGCCGCTCGGACGACGGGATCGCGCGATCCTCGAGCTGTTCTACGCGTCGGGCCTTCGACTGAGCGAGCTCGTCGGCCTCGACATCGACGACGTGAATCTGAGCGACGCATGGTCGCGGGTCCGTGGGCAAGGGCGGCAAGGAGCGGCTGCGTGCCGTTCAACACCAGCGCCGCGAAGGCGATCCGCGCGTATCTGAACGATCGAGAGGCGCTCGTGCGGGAGGTGAGGGCACGGCTGGCAGGATCGGGATCGGCAGATCGGAAGGCCGTCGCTCGTGCCCAGCTTCCAGCCCCTCCCGCCTGAGCGGCCGCCGAGCGAGCACGCACTCTTCGTGAACTACCGCGGCGGACGGCTGACCGTCCGCAGCGTCGATCGGCTGGTGCGACGGCTATGTGGCCGCGACGAGCGCGCGCATGGGCATCAGCCCGCACGCGCTGCGCCACTCGTTCGCCGACGCACCTGCTGCAGCGCGGCGCCGACCTGCGCGCGCATCCAGGAGCTGCTCGGCCACGCGCAGCTGAGCACCACGCAGCGCTACACGCACGTCAACGCCGCGCAGCTGGTGGAGGTGTATCGAAAGGCACACCCGCAGGGCGAGGCAGAATCAAGGACTGGGACTAGGGATTAGGAATTTGAGAATTAGGAATTGAATTTCTCATTCCTAATTCTCAATCTCCTAATTTCGGATCGCTACGACGCGACGGGCAGCGGCGCCGCGCGGCGGCCGCGCGGGAACTCGATCCCGAGCGTCTTGATCTTGTAGTTCATCACGCGCGGGCTGATCGACAGCAGCTCCGCCGCGTCCTTCTGCACCCAGTTCGACATCTTCAGCGCCTCGATGAGCGCGTGCCGCTCGATGTCCTCGAGCGCGATGCCGGTCGGCGGAATCTTGACGACCGACTGCGTGCTCGCGCGAGCCGCCCGGCGGTCGGCGCTTCGCCGAGCCGCAGGTCGCCCGACGCGATGCGCGCGCCCTTCGGCCAGCAGCATCGCCCGCTCGATCGTGTTCTCGAGCTCGCGGATGTTGCCCGGCCAGTTGTAGCGCATCAGCAGCTTCTGCGCGTCCGGCTCGAGCCCGTCGATCTTCTTCTTCAGCTCGCCGGCGAAGCGGCGGATGAAGAATGCTGCGCCAGCGGCACGATGTCGTCCTTGCGCTCGCGCAGCGGCGGCATCTCGATCGAGACGACGTTGAGGCGGTAGTAGAGGTCCTCGCGGAACTGGCCCGGCTGCGACCATCGCCGGCAGGTCGCGGTTGGTCGCGCGCGATCAGCCGCACGTCGACCCGCAGCGTCCGCGTGCCGCCCAGGCGCTCGAACTCGTGCTCCTGCAGGACGCGCAGGATCTTCGCCTGCGTGCTCGGCGCTCATGTCGCCGATTTCGTCGAGGAACAGCGTGCCGCCGTCCGCCTGCTCGAAGCGGCCGATGCGCTGCTTGTCGGCGCCGGTGAACGCGCCCTTCTCGTGGCCGAACAGCTCGGACTCGAGCAGGTTCTCCTGCAGCGCCGCGCAGTTCACCTTGACGAAGTTGCGCGCCGTCGCGCAGCGAGTTGTGGTGCGATCGCGCCGGCGATCAGCTCCTTGCCGGTGCCCGGTTTCGCCGCGGATCAGCACGGTGGTGTTGCTCTTCGCCACCTTCTTGACGATGTCGAGCACGCTGCTGGAGCGCCGGCGCTCGAGCCGACGATCTTGTCGAACTCGTAGATGTCCTGCTGCGTGCCGCGGAGGTAGTCGAGCTCGTGCTTGCAGGCGCTTCACTTCGAGCGCCTTCTCGATCTTGACCTCCATCTCCTCGATTTCGAACGGCTTCTGCACGTAGTCGAAGGCGCCGATCTTCATCGCCTCGACCGCGGTGTTCACCGAGCCGAACGCGGTCATCAGGATCACGGCCGTCGTCGGATGCATCGCGCCGCGTCGTCCGCAGCACGTCCATGCCGTCGCTGCCGCCCATCTTGAGGTCGCTCAGCACGACGTCGAAGTAGCTGTCGTGCAGCCGCTCGATGGCGAGCGTTGCCGTTCGACGCCTCCTCGACTTCGTGCCCGGCCTCGGTCAGGCCGCGGACCAGCCCGCGGCGCAGCGCGTCGTGATCGTCGGCAACAAGAATGCGACCCATCGTTGTCTCTCGCCTACGACTACTTCGACGCTCGCCATCGCGGACACCCTCATTTGAACCACCGCTGACGCGCTGCGTGACCGGCAGCGTGACGCGGAAAGCGCGTGCCCGTCTCCGGCGCGCTGCTGACGTCGATGCGCCCGTCGTGCGCGTCGACGATCTTCCGGACGATCGCCAGACCGAGCCCGGTGCCGGTGACCTTGGTCGTGAAGAACGGATTGAAGATCCGGTCGGTCAGCTCCGCCGGCGATGCCGGGCCGTCGTCGGCGACTTCGACCAGCACCGCCGGCGTCGGCGGGTGGATGCCGGCGAACGCCGGATCGGCCTCGATCGCGCTCGTCATCGCGCCGTGATCGTGATGCGCGCCCTTGCCGTCGAGCGCCTCGAACGCGTTGGCGACCAGGTTCGTGAACACCTGCGACAGCTGATGATGATCGCCCTCGATCATGCGGCAAGCCCGGGCTCGACGTCGATCTGTCACCGACCACCTCGCCGCGCGGCACCTTCGATCTCGGCCATCGTCACCGACTGCTGCAGCACGTCGGCGAGGTCGGTGCGCTCGACCTGCAGCCGCACCGGCCGCACGAACTCGAGCATCTCGACGACGATCGCGTTGGCGAGCTTCGCCTCGCTGAGGATGTCGGCGAGCAGCGACTGCGCGTCCTTCGAGTCGGGCACCTGCCGGCGCAGCAGGCCGGCCATCACCTCGATGCCGGCCAGCGGGTTCTTCAGTTCGTGGGCGATGCCGGCGGCCATCTCGCCGAGCGAGGCGAGGCGATCGCGCAGCCGCTCGCGCTCCTCGAGCTGCTCGACCTGCGGTCAGGTCCTTGAAGAACAGCACCGCGCCGATCGGCTTGCGCCGTCGTCGTCTTTGACCTGCGACAGCGTGTAGCCGATGACGCGGTCGAGCTCCTTCAGCCGCAGCTCGGCGCGGTTCGGCAGGTGGCTGAGCTCGAAGGCGCTCGGACAGCACGCGGATGATGTCCGGCCGCTCGCGCAGCACCTCGGCAAACGGCCGGCCGATGTCGCCGGCCGACGGCGTCAGGCCGAAAATCCGGTAGGCCTCGTCGTTCATCAGCGCCAGGGTGCCGTCGCGCCGAAACGCGATGACGCCGTTGCGCATGCTGCTGACGATGTGGCGGAAGAAGCGGTCGTCCGGCGCCAGGCCGGGCATCGACGGCCGGCGCCGCGCGGCGTCGCGCGACGTCGGGGTCGGCGGCGGCGCGCGAGCGGAGCGTCGGATCGCGGCGGCATGTCGGGCATAGCTGCAGGCACTGGAGCTCAGACCGCACAGGGGCAAACCGTGTGCCTGCGCCTCGAGCCGCCAGATCGCTGGAAAGCCGCGCTAATTCAGTCGGTTAGGCGAACCGACCCTCCCGGTCCGATGCACAGTATTGTAAGTGCAATTACGATTCCGTCAGGTCGGTCAGCGCTGCGTCGAGGTCGGCGAGGGACTGCAGCTCTTCCCACTGGTGCATCAGGTCGCCGACCTGCCACATCAGCGCCTGGTGGCGGTCGATGACCGGCTGGGCGCCGGCGCGGTCCTCGTAGAAGCCGGGGGCGGACATCTGCTGCTCGACCTCGCGGATCGCGGCTTCGGTCTCGGCGATCCGCGCCTCGAGCGTCGCGATGCGCGCCTGCGCGCGCGCCTGATCGGCCTTCTGCTGTCTTGCGCGCCTCGGCGTCGACGCGTTTCTTCTCGTCGTGAGACTGTTGTTCGGCGCGGACGCGCGGGTGCGCCTGCGGCCGGCTGGCAGCCTGAGCGCGGCTGGCGCTACGGTCTGGACGGTCCGGCGTCTCTCGCGTCGCCCTTCCGCTGCCTGTTCGGCTCGTCGCTGCCCCTCCCTGCCGTCCTGCCCGTTCCCGCCATCCTGCCCTCCTGCCCATCCTGCCGCCTGCGCCGGTCCTGCCCGGATGCTGCCTTGTGACACAGGAACTCCTTGTAGGTCCCTGGATACGCGAGCGCGGTGCCGCTGCCGACCTCGATGATCTTGGTCGCGAGCCGCTCGACGAAGTAGCGATCGTGCGAGACGAAGATCAGCGTGCCGCCGTAGTCGACCAGCGCGTCGAGCAGCACTTCCTTCGAGTCGAGATCGAGGTGGTTGGTCGGCTCGTCGAGCAGCAGCGTGTTCGACGGCCGCAGCAGCATGCGCGCCACCGCGAGACGCGTGCGCTCGCCGCCCGACAGCACCCGCACGTGCTTGTAGACGTCGTCGCCCGAGAACAGGAAGCCGCCGAGGATGTTGCGGATCATCGGCACCATCTGCAGCGGCGATCCGGACGACAGCGTCTCGTAGACGGTCGGCGCCGGATCCATCCGCGTCGCCTCGTCCTGCGCGAATTACTGCATCACGACGTTGTGGCCGAGCGTGCGCTCGCCGCGAGTCGGGCGCTTCCTCGCCCGACAGCATCCGCATCAGCGTCGACTTGCCGACGCCGTTCGGGCCCGACCAGCGCGATGCGATCGCCGCGCTCGATGTGCAGGTTCAGGTCGTCGAAGACGACGAGGTCGCCGTAGGCCTTGCGCGACGTGCTTCAGCTCGAGCACCATGCGGCCGCTCTTCGCGCAGGCGGGAAAGTTGAAGTGGATCTTCTTGCGCTCGGGCGGCACCTCGATCGGCACGACCTTCTCGAGCATCTTGATCCGGCTCTGCACCTGCGACGGCCTTGGTCGCCTGGTAGCGGAAGCGGTCGATGAACATCTTGACGCGCGCGACTTCCTCGTCCTGCTCGCGCTTGGCCTTGCGCAGCGCCTCGATGCGCTCGTGGTGCTCGGCCAGGTAGCCGCTGTAGTTGGTGTGGTAGTCGGTCAGCGTGCGCAGCGTCAGGTCGGCGATGCGCGTCACCACCGCGTCGAGGAAGAAGCGGTCGTGCGAGACGAGGATGACCGCGTAGCGGGTAGGCGTTCAGGTACTCCTCGAGCCAGTTGCGCGCCTCGAGGTCGAGATGGTTGGTCGGCTCGTCGAGCAGCAGCAGGTTGGGCTGGCCGAGCAGCAGCTTGGCGAGCGCGATGCGCATCTGCCAGCCGCCGGAGAACGTCTCGGTCGGCCGCTCGAAGTCGGCGGTCTTGAAGCCGAGGCCCTGCAGCACCGTCGCCGTCTTCAGCTCGATGCTGTAGCCGTCGTGCACGCGGAAGCGGTCCTGCAGATCGCTGTAGCGGTGCGAGCATCGCCGTCGTGCTCGGCCTCGGGAATCGACGCGTCGCCGAGCCGCTCCTCGAGCGCGTGCATCTCGGCCTTCATCGCCAGCAGCTCGCCGAACGCGCTCGACGCTTCCTCGAACACGGTGCGGCCGGCGTGCGTCGAGGCCGTCCTGCGGCAGGTAGCCGACGGTCAGCGCCGGCCGGCTTGAGGATCGCGCCCGCGTCGGGCTCGTCGAGCCCGGCCATCATCTTGAGCAGCGTGGTTTTGCCGGCGCCGTTCGGGCCGCAGAGGCCGACGCGCTCGCGATCCGTGATCTGCCACGTGACGTGGTCGAACAGGACGCGGTCGCCGAAGGTCTTGGTGAGTTCTGAGAGCTGGATCATGCAAGGGCTGAGGGCTCAGAGCGCGGCATCGGTGTCAGCCTCGCCCTCAGCCTCAGCCTTTAGTCTACTCGCCGAGCGCTTGCGGCCGCGGCGAGCACCTGCGGCACGCGGAACGGCTTGGTGAGGTAGCCGGCGACGCCGAGGTTGACCGCTTCGATCGCGCTCGACTCGGTCGAGAAGCCGGTGATGATGATGACCGGCAGATCGGCCTTGTAGCGCTTCGCCTCGCGGATGACCGTCAGGCCGTCCATGCCCGGCATCTTCAGATCGGCGATCAGCAGATCGTAGGGATAGAGCCGCATCCGCTCGAGCGCCGAGCGGCCGTCGGGCGCGACGTCCACGTCGTATTCGGCGAGCGCGAGCGTCTTCGACCAGCAGATCGCGGATGCTCGCCTCGTCGTCGACCACGAGGACGCGCGGGCGCGGCGCCGTCGCCGGCCGCGGCCGACGCGCGACGGCGCGGGCGCCGGCGCGCGCGCGCCGCCGCGCGGGCCGCTGGCTGTCGAGCCAGGCGTCGATGTCGCGCTTGCGGAACCGCCACTGGCGGCCGACGCGCACCGCGGGAATCTTGCCGGCCTTGATCAGCCGGTAGACGGTGCGGAGGTTGACCTGGAGGTACTCCAGGACTTCTTCCGTCGTCAGAAACGTTTCGTCAATCATGCGTCAGCGTCCTGGTGACGGCGCGATCGGCAGCTCGACGGTGAACACGGCGCCGCCGTCCGGATGGTTGGCGGCGACGATCTGCCCGCCGTGCTCCTGCACGATGCCGTAGGCGATGGCCAGCCCGAGGCCGGTGCCCTTGCCGACTTCCTTGGTCGTGTAGAACGGCTCGAAGATGCGCGACAGCGTGTCCTCGGGAATGCCGACGCCGGTGTCGCGGACCGTCGCGACGATCCGGTCGCCCGGACGGCGCCACCGACGTCGTGATCTCGATGCGCCCGTCGTGTGCCGGTCGCCGGCGATCGCGTGCTCCGCGTTCATCACCATGTTCAGGAAGACCTGGTGAAGCAGCAGCGGGTCGCTCTGCACGCGCGGCAGCTTCTCGTCATAGTGTCGCACGACTTCGATGTCCTGCGGCACGGTGCGCCGGCGCGCGCAGCGCCAGCACCTTCTGCAGGACGACGTTGAGGCTGACCGAGCGGAGCGCCAGCCGCCGGGACCCGGCGAAGACCAGCAGGTTGCGCACGATTTTCGCGGCGCGGTCGGCTTCGCGATAGATTGACCTGCACCTCGCGGCGCAGCTGCTTCGGGAAGGCGCCCGGTGGTGCGCAGCAGCTCGAGGTGCCCGAGCACGCCCTGCAGCGGGTTGTTCAGCTCGTGGGCGATGCCGGCGACGAACTGGCCGAGCGCCGCCAGCTTCTCGCTCTGCGTCGAGCCGCTTGCGCAGCTCTTCGCGCTCGGCTTCGAGCTGCGTCTGCGGCGTCAGGTCGCGCGCGACGATGACGCTGCCGACCGGCTCGCGATCCTGGTTCGAGCAGGTCGGTGACCGTCACCATGAACGGCCCCTTCAGCACCGGATCGACGACCTCGCGTGTGTGCGCGCGGACGTCGCCGGGCGTGCCGCGCGTCGACGACTTGTGCCGCTCGAGCCACTGCCGCGAGCTCCGGGCCGAGGTGGTCGGCGAGCGGCCGGTCGAGCAGCTCCTCGCGCGGCCGGCCGACGCGCGTCGCGAACGCCTGGTTGACGTGCACGATGTGGCCGCGGGTGTCGGACACCGCGACGAGGTGCGAGATCGAGTCGAACGTGTTCTCGAGCTCCCGCCGCGATCGCATGACGTCGTCGAGCAGCTGCATGTTCTCGACGGCGCTCGACAGCTGGCGTCCGAGCTCGTCGGCGCGATCGAGCAGGTCGAGCTCGCCGCCCGGTCTCGACCCGCACGCCCTCGAAGACGATGCGCGCCGAGGCGCGCGGCGGCAGCCGCGCAGCGGCACGGTGACGCATCGCGGTGACGTCGCCTTCGGACGGCGACGACGATTTCGGCGCGCGTCCGCGCGCATCGCCATCGCCGCGGGCGCCGTCGGCGTCGTCGGCGCCGACGCGCGACGCCGCGCGCGCACGTCGGCCGGATCCGACGACGCCTGCAGCACGAGATGGCGCGCGCGCCGATCGTGGATCCAGACCGACGTGCGATCGGCGCCGAACAGGCGGTTGGCGCCGTGGCAGAAGATGTCGAGCCCGGCCGACGAGGTTCAGCGTCGCCGACAAGGCTGCGCGCTGAACTCGTCGAGCAGCGCGCGCACGTCGCGCTGCAGCTCGTCGGCCTGGCGCAGGCTGGAACAGCTCGAGCGCGGTCATGAACGCGTCGGCCGACTTCGCGCCGCGTCGCCGTCGACGTCGACGACGGCCGGCGGCGGCTGATCGAAGCCGACCGCGAGCAGGCCCGACGCGCTCGTCGCCGCGCACGAGCGGCAGCAGCAGCGCGGCGCGCGGCATCCAGGCGCGCCGCCAGATCGGGCGTCTGCCGATCGGCGTCGGCCACGAGCGTCGGCGTGCGCGCGCGCGAACGCGTCGTCGACGAGCGCCGCTTCGTCGGCGCCGGGCAGCCAGGGATCGGTCCGCAGCGCGTCGAGGCCGAAGCCCGACGTCGCCTGCAGGCGCGCCGTTGCGCGGATTGTGCTGGAACAGCAGCGAGCGCGACGCCGCCGGTCGCGTCGAGCGCGTGCTGATGCAGGTGCGGCAGCAGCGTCGTTCGGACGTGCGTGCTGTGCGCCAGCAGCGAAGCGCGAGCGGCCGCGGCGCCGTGCCGGTGGCCGTGTCGGTCTCGGAGCCGCACCGGGCAGTCGTCGGTGCGTCGAATCTTCGGGCGCGATCTCTGCGATCTATTGGTCGCCACGTCGCGGCGGAGCCCGCCGATTCTACGCGGTCGATCAGATGCCGCGCTAACTGGCCGAGGTCTGGCAGCTGGTTACGGGCCGATCGACGCGTATAATCGCTCAAGTCCGGTCGTCAGCCTGCTAGACGCCGCCTACCGCCGTATTGACCGTACCGGCGCGACCCGACTGTCACACCTTCGATCGTCAAGCAGAGGGACCTTCCGCGCACCCGCATGACGTGGACGGACGAAGAGCTCGTCGCGAGATCGATTAGCGGCGACGCCGACAGCTTCAACGAGCTCGTCCTCCGATGGGAACGTCCCATCTACGCCCTCGCGTACCGCACGATCGGTCGCGAAGAGGATGCGCGAGACGTGTGCCAGGAGACGTTTCTCCGGGCATTCCGCGCGCTGCCCGGGTTTCCGCGGGCAGGCGAAGTTCTCGTCGTGGCTGTACCGCATCGCGCTGAACCTGTGCCGCGACTGGATGCGGCGGGAGCGGCGGACGCCGGTCGTGCAGCCGCCCGAGGACGTCGACCTGATCGAGCTGGCGGCCGCCGCCGGAGCCGTCGGAGTCGATCGAGGATCTCGTCGCGCGCAAGGACCTGACGCGGCTGGTCGAGCGAGCGATGGCGCTGCTGCCGGAGGAGCAGCGGACGGCGATCGTGTTGAAGGAATATCACGGGCTGACGTTTCAGGAGATCGCGGATCTGGTCGGCTGCCCGTTGAGCACGGTGAAGACGCGCGCTGTATCAGGGGCTGACGGTGTTGCGCCGCGAGCTGGCGAGGAACAACAAGAGCAAGATCCTATGACTGACATCTTCTGCGGATATCCGGGCGATCGCGGACGAAGCGCTCGTCGCGTTATCTGTACGACGACGCTCGAGCCGGGCGGAGCGGCGCGGCTTCGAGGCGCACCTGGCCGACGTGCGCGCGCTGCCGCGACGAGGCTCGCGGGCCTGCGCGGCGTGCGCGCGCAGCTGGCGCGCTGGGCGCCGCCGGAACCGGCGCTTCAGCCGTCAGTCGCCGGTCGACCAGCGATCAGCCGCCAGTCGACCGCCGTGGTGGCGCGAGATCCCGGCGTGGGCGCAGGTCGCGGCGGCGCTGCTGTTTCTCGGCGTCTCGGCGGGCATGCGCCAACCTCGACGTGCGCTACGACGCGAACGGCCTGAGCGTCACGACCGGCTGGATGGCCGCCGCTCGCCGCGCGTGCCCGGACGGCGTGCCGCGGCAGACGAGCGCAGGCGGGCCGCGGCCGTCCGCGCCGAGCGGGCGCGCCGATCGCGCGCGCCGATCGACGCGCCAGCGTGAGCGACTGCGATCCGCACGCTGCGACGGCAGCTGTCAGCGAGCTCGCGACCGCAGCGTCGGCGGCGCCGCAGGCGATCCGCGCCGATCGTCGCCGGACGCCGAGACTACTCGTCGCGTGCGCGCGCTCGTCGACGAGAGCGAGAAGCGCCAGCAGCGCGAGCTCGCGCTGCGCGATCGCCGAAGTGCTGCGTGACGTCGACGCCCAGCGTCAGGCGGATCTCGTGAAGATCGATCGCACGCTCGGCGCTGGTGCAGAACAACCTCGGCGTCGAAGTGATGAAACAGCGGCAGTCGGCTGAACCTGTCTGTATCGTGCATCGCAGAGGCAGTAGGGGGACTGTGTGAAACGGCTTGTAGTCAGTAGCCATCGCGGGAATCGTGCCGCCGCGGCCGCGTCGCGCGTCGCGGCCGCCAGACGACGCGTCTCCGGCCGCGGCGGCGCAGGCCGCGCCGCGCCAGCGAGCAGGCGGTATCAGATCGGCCAGATGGAGCGCGTGCTCGAAGGCGCCGTCGAGCACGGCGTGACGGTCACCCGCGATCATCTGCAGGCGCTGGCGCAGGTGCCGGCCGATACTGCTCGTCAGCGACAACGCGCACGCGCGCGGCTTCCGGCTCGAGGGCTATGGCGTCTTCTTCGACGTCGTCGTCCCGTCGTTCGAGACGACGTGGACGTGGAGCCTGCGGACGCTCGATCAGAACGATCTCGGGCTCGACAGCGCGCTGCGCACGCTCCAGTCGCACGTCAAGACCTCGGGCGATCCCGATCTCGAGCAGGCGCTCAAGCGGCTCGAGCTGCAGGTGAATCCGGCCGCTCGTCGCCCGCGCGTCGGCGCCGGCGTCGCCGGGCGCGCGCACGGTAACGCCGCCGCGGCCTGCAGTGCCGCCGGCGCCGCCTGCGCCCGCCGACGACCCGATTCATGACCGATCCCAACGAGGCCTATCGCACCGGAGGTCATGCAGGCGCTGAAGGACGCGATGCTGGCGCACAGCAGCTCGCTCGGCATCGGCGCCGTCCGAGTGGCTGACCGATCGCCGCGAAGGGCAACGACGATCGGCCGCGGCTCGCCCCGGCCGACAGCGACGCCCGCATCCGCATTCTCCGGTTGCGCGGGTCCGGACCTGGCCGAGTTTCTGGCCGGCCGCATCACGCGGGAAGAAGCGCTGAAGCGAATCGAGGTGCGCGTGCTTCGGCAGTTGCGGATTCTGATTGCGCCCTTCGATTCGGCCTCGGGTGGTCTGACTGCAGGACTCTGCGAGGGCCGGCTCGGCGGACGCGAACGGGGGTTGCGAGATTAAGATAGCGCGATGCGCTGGTCCGTTCTCCTCGTCTGCTGTGCGCTGTTCCGGTGCTGGATGCGGGCCCGACGTCGATCTCACGAAGGCACTTCAAGTCGAGGTGGTGTCCACCGGCTGGTTCGACGCCGGGATTGTCAACGGGCAGAACAAGCTCGTCCACCACTATCACCTTCAAGCTGAAGAATCTGT
>ERZ1370068.5507-contig-453_pt1 | contig 14830 bp, 14 predicted proteins | sample MGYA00561227_ERZ1370068 | MGnify/ENA primary metagenome ERZ1370068 (study PRJEB38410, sample SAMEA6850437) | metagenome | study: Metagenomic assessment of the ecological functions of the soil: analysis of the soil microbiota associated with the...
GATGAATGACTGCTCATCTGCGCCTGCCCCTGTCAAAGGACCGACCGACTCGAAGAACTCCGGCCGGACCGGGTTGCCGCTGACGAACGCCTTCGACCCGAAGAACGCCTGCGTCGATTCGAACGTCACCGCCGCCGCCCGCACGAACGGCGCGAGCAGCCGGTTCGTCAGGCCGGGCACCGCGTTCTGCTCGAGCAGCATCGTCGGCATGCCGCGCAGCGCGGCGACGCAGCACGACCGGGCCCGAGCTGTAGCCGCCGACGCCGATCACCAGATGCGGCCGGCGCCGCGCGAGACGATGCGCCACGCGTCGCCAGCGCTCGAGCGGCAGCAGCGACGCGCCGCGCGCGCGATCCGCGATCGACTTGCCCTTCATGCCGCCGCTGCGAATCAGATCGAGCGCGAAGCCCTCGCGCGGCAACGACGCGCGCTTCGATGCCCTGCGCCGTCCCGGCAAACGACACCTGCGCGTCCGGCCGGCGCGCCAGCAGCTCGCGCGCGACGGCGATGCCCGGATACAGGTGACCGCCCGTCCCGCCGCCGGCGATCACGACGCGCAGCAGCGCGCACGTCCGTCGATCCCGCCCTTCATGCCGTCGACGATGCGTGCTGCGACACGTTCAGCAGAATGCCCATGCCGAGCAGGTTGATCAGCAGCGACGATCCGCCGAAGCTGACGAACGGCAGCGGAATGCCCTTGGTCGGCATCAGCCCGAGCACGACGCTGATGTTGCACGAACGCCTGCACGCGCGACCATCGTCGTCAGGCCGAGCGCGAGAAACGCGCCGAAGCGTGTCCGGCGCGCGCAGCGCGACGCGCAGCCCGCGCCACGCGATGACGCAGAAGCAGAGCAGCACGACGCGTCGCGCCGATCAGCCCGAGCTCCTCGGAGATGACCGCGTAGATGAAGTCGGTGTGCGGCTCCGGCAGGTAGAACAGCTTCTGCACGCCGTTCATCAGGCCCTCGCCCGCACACGCCGCCGGTGCCGACGGCGATGAGCGACTGGATGATCTGGAAGCCGTCGCCGAGCGGATCGTCCCAGGGATCGAGAAACGTCAGCAGCGCGCCGGCGCCGGTAGGCGCGTGCCCATCACGAGCACGCGCGATCGGCGGCAGCGCGCACAGCGCCGACGCCGACGATGTAGCGGTAGTTGAGGCCGGCGGCGAACACCATCACCGCCGCGATCAGCACGAGCGACATCGACGGTGCCGAAGTCCGGCTCGAGCAGGATCAGCGCCGACCAGGCCGAGCGACGAGCAGACCGATCGGCAGCGAGCGCGTAGCTGACGCTCGTTGATGCGGTGCATCCGCCGCTCGAGCAGCGCCGCGATGAAGAAGATCGCGGCGAGCTTGGCCAGCTCGGACGGCTGGACGCCGATGCCGCCGATCGCCGAACCAGCGGCGCGCGCTGTTGACCGGCGGCGCTGAACAGCACCGCGACCAGCGCGAGCGTCGACGACGCCGAGGCAGCGTCCAGATGAACGCCGGCTCGCGGTAGTTGCGGTAGTCGATCCGCATGACGATCGCCGAGCACGGCCATGCCGAGCGCCGCCCACATCGCCTGCTTCGATCAGGAACAGATAGGGCTGCTGGAACGCGTCCGAGCGCCACGACGGCCGACGCGCTGTAGACCATGACGACGCTCGAGCGCCGACCAGCAGGATGGTCGTCGATGAACAGCACCCGGTCGGACTTGAGCTTTCGAGCCATACTCTGACCCCTACAGTCCGAGCCACGTTCGCCCGAAACATGCTGGCCGAGCGGATACGATGTCGTGAGCGGTCAGCAGTCATCAGTCGGCCTCGGATGAAGGCACCAGCTTCGCAGGCCGGGGCAGCCTGCGTTCCCAGCAGCCAGTCCTTCAACGCAGCAGACCGACTGACGACTGCTCACCGCTCACAGCCGTCAGCTTCATCGCACGACCTCCTCCTTGAACCGTCCGTCCGCGCTCCGCGTAGTCGCGAAACATGTCGAAGCTCGCGCACGCCGGCGCCAGCAGCACCACGCCTGCCGGCTTCGCCAGCGCGAACGCCGCGTCGACCGCCTCGTCGAGCGACGCCGCCTCGCGCACCGTCGACGACGTCCGCCGAGCGCCTCGCGCACGAGCGGCCGCGCTTCGCCGATCGCGACGACGGCCTGCGCGCGCGCCGCGCAGCGGCTCGCGCAGCAGCCGCAGATCGCCGCCCTTGAACCGGCCGCCGATGATCGGCACCAGGCCGCGCGTCGAAGCTCTCGATCGATCGCAGCGCCGACTCGACGTTGGTCGCCTTCGAGTCGTTGACGAACCGCACGCCGCCGATCTCGGCCACCAGCTCCATCGCGTGCTCGAGGCCGCGAAACGACTCGACCGCCGCGGTCATCGCGGCCGGCGCGCGCGCCGGCGATCGCGCCGACCGTCGCCGCCGCCATCACGTCGTCGACCAGGTGCGGCCCGAGCAGGTGGATCGGCGTCGAGCGGCACCAGCCGCTCGGTCGCGCGCCGTCGCCGGCGATCGACGATCCAGCCGTCCTCGATCGACCGTGCCCTCGCGCGATCGGCGCCGCGGCGCGCGAACAGCCGCTGCCGGCGCGCGCCCGCGCCGCGCGAGCTCGAGCACCGCCGGATCGTCGGCGTTGATCGACCGCCCAGTCGCCGGCGTCCTGGTTCTCGAAGATCCGCGCCTTCGCGGCGCCGTACGCCTCGACGCTCGGATGCCGATCGAGGTGGTCGGGCGAGAAGTTCAGCATCACCGCGATCCACGGATGAAACGTCTCGATCTGCTCGAGCTGAAAGCTGCTCGTCTCGACGACGTGCAGCGTGTCCGGCGTCGACGCCGACGACCTGCGCGCTCAGCGGCGCGCCGATGTTGCCGCCGACCGTCACCGTGAACCCGGCCGCCTCGAGCATCCGCCCGGTCAGCGCCGTCGTCGTCGACTTCCCTTTCGTGCCGGTGATCGCGATCGACGCGGCCGCGCAGCCAGCGCGACGCCAGCTCGAGCTCGCCGATGACCGGCACGCCGCGCTCGCGCGCCGCCTGCGATCGACCGGCTGCTCGGGCGGCACGCCGGGACTGAGCACGATCGAGGTCGGCGTCGGTGAACGTCTCCGTCTGGTGGCCGCCGAGCTCGAGCTGCGACGCCGAGCGCGCGCAGCGGCTCGGCCTCCGCGCACGTCGGCGCGCATGTCGGACAGCGTCACGCGCGCGCCGCGCGCGCCAGCAGCTCGGCGGCGGCGATGCCGCTTCGCGCCGCCCCGACGACCGTCACGCGCTTGTCCGTCGCACGTCGAGAACGTCCATCCATCACCGCAGCTTCAGCGTCGTCAGGCTGAACAGCGCGAAGATGATCGCCGACGATCACGAACCGCGTGATGACCTTCGGCTCGCTCCACCCGATCAGCTCGAAGTGGTGATGGAGCGGCGCCATCCTGAACACGCGCTGGCCGGTCAGCTTGAACGACGCGACCTGGATGACGACCGACAGCGCCTCGAGCACGAACACGCCGCCGACGATCGACGCAGCAGCAGCTCCTGCTTGATCAGAATCGCGACCGTGCCGAGCGCGGCGCCGAGCGCCAGCGATCCGACGTCGCCCATGAAGATCTCGGCGGGGTACGAGTTGTACCAGAGGAACCCGAGCGACGCGCCGACCAGCGAGCCGCAGAAGATCGTCAGCTCCGCCGACCGGCGGAAAGTGCACGAGCAGCAGGTAGTCGGCGAGCACGCGGTTGCCGACGACGTAGGCCAGCGCGGTGTACGCCGCCGCGGCGATCGCGAACGATGCTGATCGCCAGGCCGTCGAGGCCGTCGGTCAGGTTCACGGCGTTCGACTCGCGCGACGCAGCACGAACGACCGCGAACGGCAGATACCACCAGCCGAGATCGGGAATCAGGCGCTTGAAGAACGGAAAGACCAGCCGCGTGTTGTAGAGCCCTTGCTGCTGCGAGCACGCAGCAGCACGACGCCGACGGCCAGCGCCGATCAGCGATCTGCAAGCCCATCTTGTAGCGCGGCCGCAGCCCGTGATGCGATCGGCGGACGATCTTCAGGTAGTCGTCGGCGAACCCGATCGCGCCGAACGCCGGCCGTCGTCAGCACGGCGATCCAGACGTAGACGTTCGTCAGGTCCGCCCACAGCAGCGTCGGCACGAGCGCCGCCGTCAGGATCAGCAGCCCGCCCATCGTCGGCGTGCCGGCCTTCGGCCGATGCGACGTGCGGCCCTTCCTGCCGGATCACCTGGCCGATCTGAAACTCGCGCAGCTTGCGGATCATCCACGGCCCGAGCGCCAGGCTGATCGCGAGCGCCGACAGGCTCGCCGCCGCCGTGCGGAACGTGATGTAGCGCGTCACGTTCAGCACCGACGAGCTGCGGTCGCGGAACAGCGACTGAACAGCAGGTGATAGAGCATCAGGCGAGCTCCGCCTTCAGCCGATCCACGACGCGATCGGTCCGCACGCCGCGCGATCCCTTCACGAGCACGACGATCGCCGGCGCCGACGAGCGCCGCGACGGCGTCGGCCGCCTCGTCGCTCGTCGCGAAGTAGCGCACGCTGCGCGCGCGGCATGCCGGCCGCGACCGCCGCGTCGGCCAGCGCGCGCGCCGGCGCCGCCGCCGACCGCGATCAGCAGGTCGACGCCGGCCGCCGCGCGCCGCGCGCCCGACGTCCTCGTGCAGCGCCGACGGCGCGGTCGCCGAGCTCGAGCATCTCGCCGAGCACCGCGACGCGCCGCGCGCGCCGTCGTCGCCGCGCGAGCACGTCGAGCGCGCGCCGCGTCGCGGTCGGGTTGGCGTTGTAGCTGTCGTCGATGACCGTGACGCCGCTCGCCAGCCGGACGACCTCGCCGCGATGCGGCGCGGCGCGCAGCCGCGCGCGCGCGCTCGGCGATCGCGTCGAGCGGCACGTCGAACTCGACGCGCCACGGCGGTCGCCGCCAGCACGTTCGCCAGGTTGCCGCGCCCGACGAGCGGCGTCGTCAGCTCGAACGCGCCCCGCGGCGTCGTCGACGCGCGCGCGCGTGCCGTCGATGCCGCGATCGACGACGTCGGTCGGCGCGCACGTCGGCGGCGCGCTCGATGCCGAACGTCACGACGCGGCCGGCGAAACGCGCGCGTCCGCGCCGCGATCGCGGTCGTCGTCGGCGTTGGCGACGAGCACGCGTCGACGCGCGTGGCGCCTTCGAGAATCTCGGCCTTCGCGTCGGCGATCGCGTCGACCGAGCCGAAGAACCCGAGGTGCGCCTCGCCGACGTTGGTCCACACGCGCACGTCCGGCTCGGCGATGCGCACCAGCGTGCTGATCTCGCCGGCGTGATTCATGCCCAGCTCGACGACGGCGATCGTCCGGCCGCTGCCGTCAGCTCGATGAGCGACAGCGGCAGCCCGATGTGGTTGTTGAAGTTCCCGCGGTTGCGCATCACGCGATACCGCGCCTCGAGAAACTCCGCCGTCACTTCCTTCGTCGTGGTCTTGCCGGCGCTGCCGGTGATCGCCACGACCTTCGTGCCCGACTCGCGCCGCACCGCGTGCGCCAGCGCCTGCAGCGCCGACCGTCGTGTCGTCGACTTCGATCGACGACCGCGCTCGCGCCTGCCGTCCGGCGCTGCGCGTCCGCGGCCGCGCGGCACGACGACGCCCGCCGGCGCCCGCGTCGATCGCCGCCGCCGCGAAGTCGGCGCCGTCGAACCGCTCGCCGCGAATGCGCGACGAACAGCTCGCCCGGCGCCAGCGTCCGCGTGTCGATCGACACGCCGGCGAACTCGCGCGTCGCCGTCGCCCGCCGACGAGCGTCCCGCGCCATGGCCGCGGCGACCCAGTCCGGCCGTCAGCCGGATCTCCGAGCGCCATGCGCGCGTCGCCTACACGACGCCCGAGTTCGTCCGCCGCCGCGCCAGCGCCTCGCGCGCCACCGCGACGTCGTCGAACGGCAGCGCGCGATCGCCGATCACCTGGTACTTCTCGTGGCCCTTGCCGGCGATCAGCACGAGATCGCCGGGCCGCGCCAGCTCGATCGCCTTCGCGATCGCCGCGCCGCCGATCGACGATCGCCAGCAGCCGCTGCGCGCTGTCGCGCCGCGTGTCGGCGTGATGCCGCGCTGGATCTCCTCGATGATCCGGCTCGGATCCTCGCTGCGCGGGTTGTCCGACGTGATCGACGATCACGATCGCTCAGCCGGCCGGCGACGGCGCCCATCAGCGGACGCTTCGTGCGATCGCGATCGCCGCCGCAGCCGAACACCGTGATCAGCCGGCCCGCGCGCGAGCGGCCGCGCCGTCTCGAGCAGGTTCCGCAGCGCGTCGTCGGTGTGCGCGTAGTCGACGACGACCGTGACTTCGTCCTTCGGGCTCGAGACGACCTGGAAGCGCCCGGGCACGCCGTCGAGCGCCGCGATGCCGCGTTCGATCGCGTCGAACGGCAGCGTCGAGCGCCGTCGCCGGTCGAGACCGCCGCGAGGATGTTGTAGACGTTCGGCCGGCCGACGAGCGTCGAGCGCACGTGCAGCGTGCCGCGCGGCGTGCGGACGTCGAACGCCAGCCCGTCGAGCGAGAACGACAGCGGCCCGGGCGTGATGTCGGCCGGCCGGTTGATCGCGTAGGTCACCGGCCGGCCGCCGGCCTCGGCCAGCGCCGGCGCCGCGCGGATCGTCGAGGTTGATCAGGCTCGGCGCGTCGCGCGGCAGCATCTCGAACAGCCGCCGCTTCGCGCTGGAAGTACGTCGTCCATGTCGCGCGTGGAAATCGAGGTGATCGCGCGTCAGGTTCGTGAAGACGCCGGCGGCGAACGTCATGCCGTCCACGCGGCGCAGCGACAGCGCGTGCGACGACACTTCCATCGCGCAGGCGCCGCAGCCGCGATCGACCATCTCGCGCAGCAGCGCCTGCACGTCGGGCGCTTCCGGCGTCGTGCGCGTCGCCTCGCGCATCTCGTCGCCGATGCGGTAGCCGACCGTGCCGAGCACGCCGCAGCGGACGCCGGCCGCCTCGAAGATCGACGCGATCAGATACGCGGTCGTCGTCTTGCCGTTGGTGCCGGTGATGCCGACGACCTGCATCTCGCCGCTCGGATGGCGGTAGAACGCCGCCGCGAGCACGCGCCAGCGCCAGCCGCGCGTCGTCGACCGTCGCCCACGGCACGCCGACGTCCGGCGGGCGCCGGCTGCTCGGACGACGATCGCCGACGGCGCCGCGCTCGATCGCCTGCCGCGCGAACGCGCGCGCCGTCGGCGTGCTGGCCCTTGAGCGCGACGAACACCTGGCCCGGCTGCGACCGCGCGCGAGTCGTACGCGATGCCGGTGACCGGCGCCGACCGCCGCGTCGGCGCGCGGCGCGTCGCCGGCTCGATCAGGCCGCGCTCGCGCGAGCACGCCGTGCAGCTCGGCCCAGGTCATGGCTGCGCTCGCGCTCGCCGGCGCCGACGCGCTGAGCGCTCGAGCATCAGGCGGCAGACGCCGCCGCGCTCGAGCGGCGCGCCCGGCGGCGGATCCTGCGACGACGACGAAGCCGTCGCCGCGACACGCGCGCGTCAGCCCGAGCTTGACCAGCGTGCGCAGCGCTTCGCGCGCGCTCATGCCGCGCAGATCGGGCACCGTGCCCGGCGGCCCGTCGGCGACGAGGCTGACGATCGGCGCGTCGGCGCGGCCGCGCGGCGCGTCGGCAGCGTCGCCGCGTCGTCGCGCGCGCGACGAGCACCGGCGGCGCCGGGTTGATCGTCGGCGCCGACGCCGAGATAGCGCAGCGTCGCCTCGGCGATGCGCTTGAAGATCGGCGCCGACACCGCGCCGCCGGTAGTGCCGTTCGGCCGTGCGGCGAGTCGATGACGACGATGATCGCGACGCGCCGGATTGCGCGACGGCAGGAAGCCGACGAACGACGCGTTGTAGTCGGACGTCGAGTAGCGGCCGTTGACGAGCTTCGCGGCGGTGCCGGTCTTGCCCGCGATCGTGTAGCCGGGAATCTGCGCGCGCTTCGCCGTGCCGTCGCTCGACGACGCCTTCCATGATCGTCGGTCAGCGTCGCCGCGGTGTCGGCGCTGATCGTCGCGCCGCACGACCTTCGGCTGCACGGCGTAGCGGCGGTTGTCGCGATAGACCGCGCGGACGACGCGCGGCTCGACGTAGCTCGCCGCCGTTGGCGACCGCGCTGACGGCCGCCACCATCTGCAGCGGCGTCACGCCGACCTGATAGCCCATCGACACCGACGCGAGCGCGCTGTCGGTCCACTTGCTCCGGCTCCCACACGATGCCCGGGCTCTCGCCGGGAAAATCCGGCGACACCGGACGGCCGAAGCCGAACGCGCCGACGTAGCGGCTCAGCCGCTCGGTGCCGACGCTTGAAGCCGATCTTGATCGCGCCGACGTTGCTCGACTCGACGATGACGTCGGTGAACGACAGCACGCCGTAGTTGTGGTCGCGTCGTCGTCGACGACGCGCGAGCCGATCCGGATCACGCCCGGGTTGGTGTCGATCAGCGTGTCGATCGGCATCACCTTCTCTTCGATCGCCGCCGACGCCGTGACGACCTTGAACGTCGAGCCGGGCTCGTAGAGATCCTGCACGGCGCGGTTGCGCCGCGTCGGCTTCGTCGACGTCGCGATAGGCGTTCGGGTTGAACGTCGGCTCGTTCGCCATCGCGAGAATCTCGCCGGTGTGCGGATTCATGATGATGGCGCTGCCGCCGGCGGCGCGGTTCTCGACGACGCCCGCGTGCAGCTCGCGCTCGGCGATGTGCTGCAGGTACTCGTCGATCGTCAGCTCGACGGTCGAGCCGGACGTCGGCGGCCGCTCGAAGCGGCTGAACGCGTGGCGCCGCGCGTCGGTCTGGACGAGGACCGTGCCCGGCCTTGCCGCGAATCTGCGAGTCGTAGGTCGACTCGAGGCCGCTCAGGCCCGTTGTTGTCGACGCCGACGTAGCCGAGCAGGTGCGCCGCCAGCTCCTTGTTCGGATAGAAGCGCCGGCTCTCCTTGATGAAGCCGATGCCGTCGAGGTTCGAGCGCGGCGACGCGCCGCGCCTGATCCGGGCGAGACCTGCCGGCGCACGTACGCGAACGCGCGCTGTCTGCCGAGCCGCTCGGCGAGCGCCTGCGCGCTCCTTCGGCCGTGCAGTCGCCGAGCGCGTCGCACAGCTTCGCCGACGGCCGTCGCCGGCGTCGTCGATTTCCGACGGCACCGCGTAGATCGAGTCGGCGTCGACGCTCGTCGCGAGCACGCGGCCGCGGCGATCGAGGATGTCGCCGCGCTTGGCCGGCGCGGCGATGCGTCCGCATCTGCTGCCGCGTCGGCGCGCGCCACCAGATCGGCGTGCTCGAACGACCTGCAGGTAGACGAGCCGCGCCTCGATGCCGACCGACCCACAGCGCCGAGCAGCGCCGGCGACGACGGCGACGCCGCCGCTTGCAGCGTCGGCGCGCCAGTCGGCGCCGGCGCGTCGCCGCGGATCGCTCGACGTCGCTCACCGCCGCGCGACGACCGACTTCGGCCGGCGGATCGGCCGGCAGCGACGCGCTCGATGACGATCGCTTCGTCGCGCGACGGCGCGACGAGGTGCAGCTGCTCGGTCGCGAGCGCCTCGATGCGCTTCGGGCGACCGCAGCGTCTCGATCTCGAGCCGCAGCTGGCGCGCCGATCTCTTCCTCGGCGGCGCGCTCGCGCTGCATCTCCTCGATCTGGTAGCCGTGGCGCAGCAGCTCGAAGTGCTGCCACGCCGAGAACAGCAGCACGAGCACGAGGAAGCCGGCGACGCCGACCGACTTCCACAGCTCGCGCTGCCGCGCCTCGTCCACCTCGCGGACGATCGGGTTGTTGCGGACGTCTTTCTTGATGGCGTACTCGAAGGCTTCGGCCATGGTCTACGCCAGCCTGCTCCGCCGGCGCGCGCAGCTTGGCGCTGCGCGCGCGCGGGTTGCGCTGCACTTCGTCGTCGCTCGGGCACGATCGGCTTCTTCGTCAGCACCTTGCACCGCGCCGTCGCGCTGCTGCTCGAGCGCGCGCAGCGTGTGCTTGACGATGCGGTCTTCGAGCGAGTGAAACGTGATCACGACCAGCCGCGCGCCGGCGCGCAGCCGCCGCGCCGCGGCCTCGAGGAACCGATCGAGGCCGTCGAGCTCGCGGTTCACCCAGATGCGCAGCGCCTGAAACGTGCGCGTCGCCGGATCGATGCGCATGGTAGCCGCGCGCGCGGGATCGCGCGGCGGACGATCGCCGCCAGCCGGCCGGTCGTCGTCGATCGGCGCCTCGCGGCGCGCCTCGACGATGCGCGCGCGCGATGCGCCGCGAAAACCGCTCTTCGCCGTACTGCGAAGATCGCGTCGGCGAGCTCGCGCTCGGTCGACGCGGGCGACCAGGTCGGCGGCCGTGTCGCCGCCGCTGCGATCCATGCGCATGTCGAGCGGCTCGTCGCGCTGGAAGCTGAAGCCGCGGCCCGGCGCGTCGAACTGCATCGACGACACGCCGAGATCGGCGAGCGCGCCGTCGACGCGGTCGACGCCGCGCGGCGTCGAGCACGTCGTCGAGCGCGCGGTAGTCGGCGTGCACCAGCTCGACGCGATCGCCCCACGGCGCCAGCGTCGCGCGCGCGCGGCGCGAGCGCGTCGCGGTCGCGATCGAGGCCGATGAGCGCGCGTCGCGCCGGCCTCGAGCAGCGCGCGCGCGTGGCCGCCGAGGCCGACCGTGCAGTCGACGAACAGGCCGCCGCGCTCGGGCCGCAGGATGCTGCAGCGACCTCGGCGGTCATGACCGGGACGTGCGCCGTCAAATGCCGAACTCCGACAGCGCGCGCGCGTCGTCGTCGGTGTACGGCTCGCGCTGCAGCTTGGCGAGGAAGCGATCGTGGTTCCAGACGTCGAGGTAGTTGTACTGGCCGAGCACGTCGACGTCGCCGGCCATCGTCGCGGCCTCGCGCAGGCGGACCGGGATGAGCACGCGGCCCTGCGCGTCGAGCTCGCGCGACCTGGCCGAAGTAGTTGACGCGATCGAGAAAGCGCAGCCGCGACGGATGCGTCGACGGCATCTGCGCCGAGCTTCTGCTTCGATCTCGAGCCAGACCGGCATCGGATAGATGCGGACGTATTCGCCGGTCAGGCTCGTGAGGAACAGCTCGCGGCCGTACTTGCTCTCGAGCAGCGAGCGGAAGGCGTTCGGCACCTTGAGCCGTCCCTTGTCATCGATGCGAGCCGGCGCGTTGCCCCTAAACACGCGACACCTACTCCACTTTTGTCCACAAATTTCCACGCGAGATAGTAGGAGAGCGGCTCAGCGATGTCAACCGCAAAATCTAGCCGCATCAGTAAGTTACGCCAAATTTTCGCCTTTTAATCGCCCCTGTCGGCTGACAGTCGACGCTGGACGCCCAACTGCGGTACGGGCTCGCGGGCGTCAGACGCCGCGACTGCGTGCTACGATGCGGGGTTCATCACTCATGCTCAGGGCAGCCCTCATCGGCTTCGGATCCAGCGGCAAGACCACGCTCTTTCAGCTCATGACCAGCGCCGCGAGACCGGCCGCGCGGCGCACGGCAAGGGCGAAGCGTCGATCGGCATCTCGAAGGTGCCCGACGCGCGGCTCGACCGCCTGACGGCGATGTACAACCCGAAGAAGCGGGTGCCGGCGACGGTCGAGTTCTCCGACCTCGCGGCGCCGGGCCGGCCGGCGGCGCGCAGGCGCTCGTCGACGTCGCCGCCTACAAGAACGCCGACGCGCTCGTCCACGTGCTGCGCGCGTTTCGACGATCCGGCGGTCCCGCATCCGTCCGGCTCGATCGATCCCGCGCGCGACGCGCAGGCGATGGAAGACGAGCTGATCCTCGCCGACCTCGGCGTCGCCGAGCGGCGGCTCGAGCGGCTCGAGAAGGATCTGAAGAAGGCGCGAGTCGCCGAGCTCGAACGCGAGCGCGACGTCGCTGACGCGCGTGCACGGCGGCGCTCGAAGACGGGCGGCCGCTGCGCGCGCTCGATCTCAAGGGCGACGATCTCAAGCGGCTGCGCGGCTTCCAGTTCCTCTCGGCCAAGCCGCTGCTCATCGTGATCAACCTCGACGAGTCGCAGCTCGCCGGCGGCGGCGAGCGCACGCGATCGAGCAGCGCCGCCGAGCGCGCCGGGCTGACGCCGTTTCTGTCGCGCGCGGCGACGCGCGGCGGTCGCCGTCTGCGCGAAGATCGAGCTCGAGATCGCGCAGCTCGAGCCGGCCGACGCCGCGGCGTTCCTGGCCGATCTCGGCCTGACGGAATCGGGACTCGATCGCGTGATCCGCGCCAGCTACGATCTGCTCGGCTACATTTCGTTCTTCACCGTCGGCGAGGACGAGTGCCGCGCCTGGTCGATTCCGCGCGGCACGCCGGCGCAGCTCGCCGCCGGCGAGATTCACAGCGACATCGCGCGCGGCTTCATCCGCGCCGAGGTCGTCGGCTACGACGCGCTCGATCGCGCGCGGCTCGATGGCCGCGTGCCGCGATCACGGCGAGGTGCGGCTCGAAGGCAAGGAATACATCGTGCAGGACGGCGACATCATCAACTTCCGCTTCGCCACATGATCGGCGACTGTCGCGGTAGTCCCGTGCGCGCACGTCGATCGTCATTCCCGCGCTTCAACGAAGGCGCCGTCGATCGGCCGCTCGTCGCCGACCTTCGCGCGCGCCGCGCACGTGGCACGAGATCCTCGTCGTCGACGACGGCTCGACCGACGACACGGGCGACGCAGGCGGCGGCGGCCGGCGCGCGCGTCATCCGCCATCCGTACAACAAGGGCAACGGCGCCGCGGTCAAGACCGGCATCCGCCACGCGACCGGCGACGTTCGTCCTGATCGTCGACGCCGACGGCCAGCATCGGCCGGCCGACGCCGCGCGGCTGGTCGTCGCACCTCGACGAGCTACGATCTCGTCGTCGGCGCGCGCTCGACCGCGACGCAGGCGAGCGGCGCGCGGCGCATCGGCAACGCGCTGCTGAACGCGCATCGCGAGCTACCTCACCGAGCGGCCGATTCCCGATCTGACGTCGGGCTTCCGCGCCGCGCGCCGCGAGTGCCTGCTCGAGTTCCTGCACCTGCTGCCGAACGGCTTCTCGACGCCGACGACGACGACGCTGGCGTTCATCGAAGGCCGGCTACAGCGTGCGCTTCGAGCCGATCGAGGCCGCGCAGCGCGCGAGGGCGCGTCGAAGATCCGGCTCGGCGCCGACGGCGTCGCAGTTCTTCCTGATCCTGCTGAAGGTGATCACGATCTTCAGCCCGCTGCGGATCTTCCTGCCGATCAGCGCCGCGGCGTTCGCTCGTCGGCGCGGCCTACGCCGTCTGGACGATCGTCACGCAGTCGCACGTGACGAACTCGTCGGTGCTGCTGATCCTGCTGAGCGTCGTCATCTTCCTCGTCGGCCTCGTCTCCGAGCAGATCTCGTCGCTGCGGTTCGAGGGCGCGCGCGCGTGACTGACGCGCGACGCGCGCTCGGTCGATCGTGCCGACCTACAACGAGCGCGAGAACCTGCCGGTGCTCGTCGGCGGAGCTGATGCAGCACCCGAACGTGCGCGTCGCTCGTCGTCGACGATCAGTCGCCGGACGGCACCGGCGACGTCGCCGACGACGCTGGCGCGCGAGCATCCCGGCCGCGTCGAGGTGATGCACCGCACCGGCGGCGCGGGCTCGGGCCGCTCGTACATCGACGGCATCGCAGCAGGCGCTCGATCGAGCCGGTCGACGTCATCTGCCAGATGGACGCCGACCTGTCGCACGATCCGCGTCACCTGCCCGACGCTGATCGCGGCGACCGACGCACGCCGACGTCGTGCATCGGCTCGCGCTACGTGCCCGGCGGCGCGATCGTGAACTGGCCGCTGCGGCGGCGGCTGCTCAGCCGGTTCGCCAACATCTACATCCGGCCGGTCACGCGGCTCGACGCGCGCGACTGCACGAGCGGCTATCGCTGCTGGCGGCGCGAGGCGCTCGCCGCGCTGCCGCTCGATCGCTTCGTCTCCGACGGCTACTCGTTCCTCGTCGAGATGCTGTTCGTCGCCGCCGCGCGCGCGGCTGCCGCATCGCCGAAGTGCCGATCACGTTCGTCGAGCGCCGCGCAGGGCGAATCGAAGCTGTCGCGCGCCGTGCTGCTCGAATCGGCGATCACGCCGTGGCGGCTCATCGCCGGCGCGAAGCCGGCGCGCCGGACCGCGCGTCTGAGCCCTGTTCGTGCTATGGTTTAGGACTTTTCACATGCCAGCCGCTCCCGCTGCAAAGCCCGCGGGTCTGAGCGTCTTCTTCCCGGCGTACAACGACAGCGGCACCATCGCCAGCATGGTGATCCGCGCCGTCCAGGCCGCCGTCGGAGCTGACGCCGGACTTACGAAGTCATCGTCGTCAACGACGGCAGCGCCGACGCGACCGCGGAGATCGCCGACGAGCTCGCGCGCACCTATCCGCACGTCCGCGTCGTCCACCATCCGAAGAACCGCGGCTACGGCGGCGCGCTGCAGACCGGGTTCCGATCGGCGACCAAGGAGCTGATCTTCTACACCGACGGCGACGCGCAGTACGACCCGGCGGAGCTGGCGCGTGCTCTGGGCGAAGATGACGCCGCGACGTCGATCTGGTGAACGGCTACAAGATCAGCCGCTCCGATCCGCTGCACCGCATCGTCATCGGCCGCCTCTACCACCACATCGTCAGCATCGCTGTTCGGCCTGACGGTGCGCGACGTCGACTGCGATTTCCGGCTGATGCGGCGCTCGATCTTCGAGCGCATCAGCCTCGAGAAGACGAGCGGCGTCATCTGCCTGGAGATGATGAAGAAGATCCAGGACGCCGGCTTCCGCATCGTCGAAGTGCCGGTGCATCACTACCAGCAATACGTAACTGAACGAAGTACAA
>ERZ1370068.4755-contig-3809_pt1 | contig 14828 bp, 20 predicted proteins | sample MGYA00561227_ERZ1370068 | MGnify/ENA primary metagenome ERZ1370068 (study PRJEB38410, sample SAMEA6850437) | metagenome | study: Metagenomic assessment of the ecological functions of the soil: analysis of the soil microbiota associated with the...
CGCCAAGAAGTTCAACGAGCTCAATCTCGGGCGCGTTCAGGCGGCGGTCGATGCCGGCCTGCTCAATGCCAAGCAGCCGATCACCGTCGATGCGCTGAAGGAAGCAGGCCTCATCCGGCGCACCAAGGACGGAGTGCACCTGCTCGGCCATGGCGAGCTCAAGAGCAAGCTCGCCTTCGAGGTGACCGGCGCCTCGGGGAGCGCGATCAAGGCCGTGGAGGCCGCCGGTGGCACGGTGACGCTGAAATCCATCACCGGGCGCGAAACCCCGCCGCCGATGCGATCAAGGCCAAGCGCCGCGCCGAGAAACGCGAGGCTCTTGCCGCGAAGTCGAAAGGCAAGTCCGGCAAGGCGGCCAAGGCCGAGGGCGAGGCGCCAGCGGGGGCCGATGAGGCCAAGCCGGCCAAGGCTGCCAAGGCGAAGAGTGGATTGGCAGAAGAGGCCGCAGGCAAGGCGCCCAAGAAGGAAAAGACCGCCGAGGCCGAGGACAAGAAGTCGAAGCCTCAAGCTGGCAAGAAGGACAAGTCCTAAGGGCTTGTCTCAGGGGCTTGCCGGAGCGGCATGTCACAATTGGCTTGCCCCGGACTTGCCCTAGAAATGTCGCGAGCGGCAGCATACCTCGCTCGATAGTGTCGTGAGAGAAAGAGAGCTCGGTGATGGTTTCTGCCGCCGAACAGCTGGTTTCCAATCTGAACTTCGCCGCCTTCGCCAAGGCGGACGAGCTCAAGAAGCGCATCTGGTTCACGCTCGGCGCGCTCCTCATCTACCGGCTCGGAACCTACATCCCGATCCCCGGCATCAACCCGACGGCGCTGCAGGAAGTCTTTCGGCAGAACCAGTCCGGTCTGCTCGGCATGTTCGACATGTTCTCCGGCGGCGCGGTCGGCCGCATGGCGATCTTCGCGTTGAACATCATGCCGTACATCTCGGCCTCGATCATCATCCAGCTGCTCACCACGGTGTCCCCGCATCTCGAGCAGTTGAAGAAGGAGGGCGAGCAGGGGCGCCGGCAGATGAACCAGTACACGCGCTACGGCACGGTGTTCCTGGCGGGGCTGCAGGCCTATGGCATCGCCGTCGGGCTGGAAGGCGCCGGCAATGTGGTGCTCGACCCTGGGTGGTTCTTCCGCATCACCACGGTGATCACGCTGGTCGGCGGCACCGTATTCCTCATGTGGCTCGGCGAGCAGATCACGGCGAGGGGCGTGGGCAACGGCATCTCGCTCATCATCTTCGCCGGCATCGTGGCACGGCTGCCGCACGCGGTGCTCGGCACGCTGGAGCTCGGCCGCACCGGCTCGATGTCGACCGGGCTGATCCTCGCGCTCATCGCCATGGCCGTGGGCGTGATTGCCGTGATCGTGTTCATGGAGCGGGCGCAGCGGCGACTGCTGGTGCAATATCCCAAGCGCCAGGTTGGGAACCGCATGTTCCAGGGCGATTCCTCGCACCTTCCGCTCAAGCTCAACAGCGCCGGCGTGATCCCGCCGATCTTCGCCTCCTCGCTGCTGTTGTTGCCCATCACCTTCGCCAATTTCTCCTCCGGTCAGGGCCCGGAATGGCTGACCACGGTCACCACGCTGCTCGGGCAAGGCCAGCCTCTGCACCTCCTCATCTATGTCGTGCTGATCGTCTTCTTCGCCTTCTTCTACACGGCGGTCGTGTTCAACCCGAAGGACACCGCCGACAATCTCAAGAAGTATGGCGGCTTTCTGCCCGGCATCAGGCCGGGGAGCGAACGGCCGAATATATCGACTACGTGCTCACCCGCATCACCGTGGTGGGAGCCATCTATCTCGCCGCCGTCTGCGTTCTGCCTGAGATCCTCGTCTCCTATGCCGGCGCGCCGTTCTATTTCGGCGGCACCTCGCTCCTGATCGTGGTGAGCGTCACCATGGACACCGTGGCTCAGGTGCAGAGCCATCTCTTGGCCCATCAATATGAAGGGCTGATCAAGCGGGCCAAGCTCAGGGGAGCGCGACGGCAATGATCCTGGTCCTGCTTGGTCCTCCCGGCGCCGGCAAGGGGACCCAGGCCAATCTGCTCGGAGACCGACCGTTCGCTCGTCAAGCTTTCCACCGGAGACATGTTGCGGGCGGCCGTGGCGGCCGGAACGGAGCTCGGCCGCAAGGCCGGCGCCATCATGGAGCGGGGCGCGCTCGTGCCCGACGATATCGTGATCGGGCTGATCGCCGAGCGATTGGATAAGGGCGGAAAGGGCGATGGCTTACATCCTCGACGGGTTTCCGCGCACCATCGCCCAGGCCGAGGCGCTCGACCGGCTGCTTGGCCGAGCGGGGCAAGACGCTCGACGCGGTGGTCGAGATGCAGGTCGACGACGATGCCCTGGTCAAGCGCATCATCGGCCGCTTCACTTGCGCCAATTGCGGCGAGGGCTATCACGACGACTTCAAGATGCCGAAGGTTCAGGGCGTCTGCGACCGCTGTGGCGCGACCGAATTCGTGCGGCGGCGCGACGACAATGAGGAGGTGGTCCGGTCGAGACTCGAGGCGTATCACGCCCAGACCAAGCCTCTGATCAACTATTATGCAGAAACAGGGAAAGCTCAAATCCGTCGATGGCATGGCTGAAATCGGTGCCGTGCACCGGGCCATCGGGCGGGCGTTGGATGGGGTTAAGTTTAAGTCCGGCAAGACCCCGGTTGACCTTGTCAAGCGGAATCGCTAGATAAGGCTCGACCCATTTCTGGATAGGAACGACCGGTCCCGGGGGCGGTGCCTTCCCGAGGTCGGTTTTGCTGCGTTCCATTGCGAATTGCACTTAGATTTCAGCACGTTAAGGCGTGCTTCGAGGAGAAAGCTTCGTGGCCCGAATTGCAGGTGTAAATATCCCGTCCAACAAGCGGGTGCAGGTGGCGCTCACCTATATCCACGGCATTGGCGACACCTTTGCCAAGCAGATCTGCGGCAAAGTGAACATTCCGCCGGAGCGGCGGGTCAGCCAGCTCACCGAATCGGAGGTCATCCAGATTCGCGAGGTGATCGACCGGGACTACATGGTCGAGGGCGACCTTGCGACGCGACGTTGCGATGAATATCAAGCGATTGATGGATCTTGGCTGTTATCGCGGCCTCAGGCACCGACGCGGCTTGCCGGTGCATGGCCAGAGGACCCACACCAATGCGCGCACGCGCAAAGGTCCGGCCAAGCCGATCGCAGGCAAGAAGAAGTAAGAGTTTCAATCGAGCGCGGCTGAGGCGTGACCTTCGGCCGGAGCCAATTTGTAAAGATGCGGGAATAAAGCATGGCCAAAGACAAGACACGCGTTCGCCGCCGGGAAAAGAAGAACATCACCTCGGGCGTCGCTCATGTGCATGCAAGTTTCAACAACACCATGATCACCATCACCGACGCGCAAGGAAACACCATCTCCTGGTCGTCGGCCGGGGCCATGGGTTTCAAGGGATCGCGCAAATCCACGCCCTATGCGGCGCAGGTCGCTGCCGAGGACGCCGGCAAGAAGGCCATGGAGCACGGCATGAAGAATCTCGAAATCGAGGTTCGCGGGCCGGGCTCGGGACGCGAATCGGCGCTTCGGCGCGCTGCAGGCCGCGGGCTTCACCATCATCACCATCCGCGATGTGACGCCGATCCCGCATAACGGCTGCCGGCCGCGCAAGCGGCGGCGCGTCTAGAGGAAGGCTAAGCATCCATCATGTTGCACGCGGATTCTCGCAAGCTGGGGCAGGCGGCCCCGCTCATGGACCAGGAAAGGGCCCTCCAGGTGCTGCAGAAGAACTGGCAAGATCTCATCAAGCCCACCAAGCTCAACGTCTCTTCGGGCCGCGACCCGCAGCGTTTCGCTCTCGTCGTGGCTGAGCCGCTCGAGCGCGGGTTCGGGCTTACCCTCGGCAACGCGCTTCGCCGCGTGTTGCTCTCCTCGCTTCAAGGCGCGGCGATCACCTCGGTGCATATCGACGGCGTGCTGCACGAGTTCTCCTCGATCGCCGGCGTGCGCGAGGATGTCACCGACATCATCCTCAACATCAAGGAGATCGCGCTCCGCCAGCATGCCGAGGGCGTGAAGCGCATGGTGCTGAAGAAGGAAGGACCCGGCGTGGCCAAGGCCGGCGACATCGAGACCGGCGCCGACATCGAGATCCTCAATCCGGATCATGTGATTTGCACCCTCGACCAGGGCGCCGCGATCCGCATGGAGTTCACCACCTCGACCGGCAAGGGCTACGTCCCGGCCGAGCGCAACCGTCCCGACGACGCGCCGATCGGCTTCATCCCGGTCGACTCGCTCTATAGCCCGGTGCGCAAGGTCTCCTATCGCGTGGAGAACACCCGCGAAGGCCAGATCCTCGACTACGACAAGCTCACCATGGAAATCGAGACCAACGGCTCGGTGCGGCCCGAGGACACCGTGGCGTTGGCCGCGCGCATCGTGCAGGACCAGCTCTCGGTGTTCGTCAATTTCGAGGAGCCGAAGAAGGAAATGCCCTTCGAGCGGCAGCCGGAGCTCGTGTTCAACGCGGCGCTGCTCAAGAAGGTCGACGAGCTCGAGCTGTCGGTGCGCTCGGCCAACTGTCTGAAGAACGACAACATCGTCTATATCGGCGACCTCATCCAGAAGACGGAAGCCGAGATGCTGCGCACCCCGAATTTCGGCCGCAAGTCGCTGAACGAGATCAAGGAGGTGCTCGCCTCGCATGGGCTTGCATCTCGGCATGGAAGTGCCGGACTGGCCGCCGGAGAACATCGAAGAGCTCGCCAAGCGCTTCGAGGATCATTACTGATCGGAAGCCGGAAGTCGGGGTTACTCAAAATGCGTCACCGCAACGCGGGCCGGAAGCTCAATCGCACAGCCAGTCATCGCTCGGCACTGTTCTCGAGCCTCGGCGTGCGCGCTGATCAAGCACGAGCAGATCGTGACCACGCTGCCCAAGGCGAAGGACCTCCGCCGCGTGGCCGACCGGCTGATCACGCTCGCCAAGAAAGGCGATCTGCATGCACGGCGGCTTGCCATGTCGCGCATTCGCGACGAGGCCATGGTGGCGAAGCTGTTCGGCACGCTTGGCCCGCGTTATGCCGACCAGGCCGGGCGGCTATACGCGGGTGATGAAGGCAGGCTTCCGCTACGGCGATTCGGCGCCCATGGCCGTGATCGAGCTGGTGGATCGCGATGAAGCCGCACGCGGCCTCGATTCAGGTCCGGTGCAGGAGCGGCAGGCGCGAGAGCGCGGGCGCAAGCCGCAGCCTAAGCCTTTTGCGATTCAACACGCGGCATTTGGGAATGAAGGCGCGCCGGCTTATGCGGCGCGACCTTTGACGTCTACTTATCGTCGTCGTCGTCGTCCTTGTCGCCTTCCGGCGTCTTGCCGGCCGCGGCTTCTTCGCATCGTGCAGGCGGCGATCGCCTGCTTCTTGATGCCCTTGACGCCGTCGCCGAGAATTTCGGGTGATCTTCGCCTTGGCTTCGTCGTCGCTCGCGCCGTTGGCGTCGAAATCTGATTGCCAATAGATGATCGAGCGATCCGGCTCGTCATCGACTTCGAGCCAGAGCTTGGACTTTGTAGTTCTTGACGGGAAGGGGCTCTCGACGATCTCGTAGCTGTAGGCGAGATCCTCGGTGCCGGTCAGCTTCTCCTTGATCTTGCCGCCATCCTTGAGCGTCAGCGTGCGGAAGGTGACGTCGCCCTCCTTCGGTCTCCACGCAATCGGCAACGCGGGATGCCAGGTCTTGATGGCGCAGAAGTCACCGACGATGCTCCCAGATCTCGGGCGGTAGGCCGGGGGCTTCGATCCTCTTCTTGACCGTGATCGCGTGAGGCAGAGGCGCTGCCGAGAAGGAGCGCGGCCATGGCGACCAAGGCCAGTTTGAACATGCGCATGCATTTCCTCCACACTTTACATTGACTGTCTGCAAGACGTGCCGGGCGGCATCTTAGTGAAATGCCGAGAGCCCCACAAGGCCCAGGCCCTTGAATCTGGCCGAAACGGGATAATTTCCCAATATCTTTGCTTGGGTTATCACTAAGGCCAGGGGCGTTGATTTGCCTCGAGAGGGCGGTAAGACAGAGCCATGAGCAGGTTTGCCTCGATTGTGCGCATGACCGCGCTGATTGGCGCGGCGTCCTTGGCCGTTGCCACCGTTCCCGCGCCCGCTGAAACGCCAGCGCGTGACGCCGGAGAGCGTCATTGCGATGAAGCAATCCTTCGCACCAGTAGTGAAGCGCGCCGCCCCTGCCGTCATCAACGTCTATGTCAGCCGCAAGGTGAGGCAGATCGGTTTCGCCGTTTGCCGACGATCCGTTCTTCAGCCGCCTGTTCGGCGACAATTTCGGCATCCCGCGCGAGCGCATCCAGAACTCGCTCGGCTCAGGCGTGCTGGTGAGCCCGGAGGGCTTCGCCGTCACCAACAACCACGTCATTCAGGGAAGCGGCGAGGCTGAGATCACCGTGGCCTTGTCCGACGGGCGTGAGTTCCCGGCCAAGGTCATCCTCAAGGACGAGCGGACCGATCTCGTCGTGCTTCGCCTCAGCGCCGCGGGCGTCAGGTTCCCGTCCATCGAATTCAGCGACTCCGACAGCCTCGAAGTCGGCGACCTCGTGCTCGCCATCGGCGACCCGTTCGGCGTGGGGCAGACGGTGACGAGCGGCATCGTCTCGGCGCTCGCCCGCACGCAGGTCGGCATCTCCGACTATCAGTTCTTCATCCAGACCGACGCCGCCATCAATCCCGGCAATTCCGGCGGTGCGCTGGTCGACATGGACGGGCATCTGTCGGCATCAACACCGCCATCTTCTCGCGCAGCGGCGGATCGCAGGGCATCGGATTTGCGATTCCTTCCAACATGGTGCGGCTCGTGGTTCAGGCGGCGCTGCAAAGGCGGCACGGTGCAGCGGCCGTGGTTCGGGGCCTCGCTTCAGCCGGTCACTCAGGATCTCGCCGAGTCGCTCGGCCTCGACCGCCCCGGCGGCGCGCTGATCAAGGACCTGCGCCAAGGGCCCAGCTGCCGAGGCCGGGCTGAAAGCCGGCGACGTGGTGGTGAGCGTCGATGGCAAGCCTGTGCAGGACCCGGAAGCTTTCCAATACCGGTTCGCCACCAAGGGGCTTGGCGGCACGGCCGAGCTCGGTTATCGTCCGCCGAGGTCAGGCGATGGCGGCGACGGTGCAGCTCGTTCCCGCTGTCGAGGATCCGCCGCGGGACACGCACGAGCTCGCAGGGCGTCATCCGCTGAGTCGGCGCCAAGGTGGCCAATCTTTCGCCAGCCGTCGCCGAGGAACTTGGCATCGAGGATGACGGGCCTGGCGTCGTGGTGCTCGATGTTGCGCCGAACACGCCGGCGGCGAGGCTGGGGGTCAAGCGCGGCGACCTCGTCATCGGGCTCAACAATGACAAGGTGACCTCGGTCGCCGGTCTCGTGAAGGCGCTCGGCGCCCCGTGCCGACGGCTGGCGCCTCTCGCTGCGAACGCGAGGGACCAGGTGTACAATCTCGCCATTCAGGGCTGAGGGCGCTGTGGCAACACTGTTCGAGGCGGCGGGGCTTCAAGAGAGGCGCCGCGGCCGCTTGCCGATCGCCTTGCGTCCGTCGTCGCTCGAGGAGGTGGTGGGCCAGGAGCACCTGCTCGGCGAGCACGGCATGCTTGCGCCGCATGGTCAAGGCCGGCCGGCTCGGCTCGGTGATCTTCTGGGGACCGCCGGGCACCGGCAAGACCACGGTGGCGCGGCTGCTCGCCGAGGTCACCGATCTGCATTTCGAGCAGCTCTCCGCCATCCAGTCCGGCGTCGCTGATCTGCGCAAGGTGTTCGATGCGGCGCGCGCGCGAGCGCAGAACGGCAAGGCACGCTCCTGTTCGTCGACGAGATCCACCGCTTCAACCGCTCGCAGCAGGATTCCTTCCTTGCCCTACATGGAGGACGGCACCGTCATTCTCGTCGGCGCCACCACCGAGAATCCGTCCTTCGAGCTCAACTCGGCGCTTCTGTCGCGGGCAGAGCGTGCTCACCTTCAAGCGCCTCGACGATGATGGCCTGAAGTCGCTGCCTCGCCCGCGCCGAGGCGCATGAGAAGCGCAAGCTGCCGCTGACCGACGATGCCCGCGCCGCGCTTCATCGCCATGGCCGATGGCGACGGCCGCGCCGTGATCACTCTTGGCCGAGGATGTGTGGCTTGCCGCTTCGTCCGGCGCCAAGACGCCGCTCGACCGCGAGGCGCTGGTGGCGCTCGTGCAGCGGCGCGCGCCGATCTACGACAAATCTCAGGACGGCCATTACAATCTGATCAGCGCCTTGCACAAATCGGTGCGCGGCTCGGACCCCGACGCCTCGCTCTATTGGCTTGCGCGCATGCTTGCCGGCGGCGAGGACCCGCTCTACATCGCGCGGCGGCTCGTGCGCATGGCGATCGAAGATATCGGCCTGGCCGACCCGAACGCCCTCGTTCAGGCGAATGCGGCGAAGGAGGTCTACGATTTTCTCCGGCTCGCCGGAGGGCGAGCTTGCGCTTGCGCAAGTCACCATCTATCTCGCGCTCGCCCCGAAATCGAATGCCGCTTACACGGCCTTCGGCGCCGCCACCCGCGCGGCCGACGAAGGCGGGTCGCTAGCGCCGCCGAAGCACATCCTCAATGCGCCGACCAAGCTGATGAAGCAGGAAGGCTATGGCCGCGGCTACGCCTACGACCATAACGAGGACGAAGCCTTCTCGGGCCAGAACTACTTCCCCGACGGCATGAAGCTGAAGAGCTTCTACGCGCCGACCTCATTTGGCTACGAGCGGGAGCTGAAAGAGCGGCTCGACCGCTTCGCCAGCTTCGCGCCGAGCGGAGCAAGAGGCGCTGACGGCTACTCGACACGTTTGGTGCCGTACTGGATCACCTTGACCTTCTCGGTGGTCACCAGCGCGCTTCCCATCATGCCTTCGATCGCGTCGACGAAGCCATTGATCTTCTCCTCGCTGTCGACGATCTCGATGACGAGCGGCAGGTCCTGCGACAGGCGGACGATCTTGGTGGTATGCAGCACGCTCGAATGGCCGAAGCCCATCGGCCCGCGCAAGACGGTGGCGCCGGCGAGATGCATCTCGCGGGCCTTGAGCACGATCGCCTCGTAGAGCGGCTTATGGTTAGCCTTGTCATCCTCGCCGATAAAGATGCGCAAGAGAACGGCGTCGCGGGAGAGCGCCATGGTCAGATCCACTTCAACGAGTTGATCGAAGCTGCGAGCACAAAGCCTAACCACACTGCGACAAGGCAGGCGACCACGGAAAGGACGACGTTGGCGCCGGCCAGCCACCATTCGCCGTCCTGGACCAGATTGAGGGTCTGCAGACTGAAGGAAGAGAAGCGTGGTGTAGCCGCCAAGGACGCCGATCATGACGAATTGCCTGGTCAGCGTGTCGGCGAAGATGCGGCCGTCGGGGCCGGTGATCGTGGCGAAGAAGCCGATGATGAAGGAGCCGACAATATTGACGATGATCGTGCCCCAGGGAAACGTCTCGCCCATGAAGCGCGCGGCGACGCCTGAGCACCAGTAGCGGGCGACGCCGCCTAGCGCGCTCCCCACCGCAATCCACAAATAGGCTGCCATCGATTGTCCCATACCGTTGGTCTACGTAACAAAACCCGCCTCGCGGGCGGGCTTTGGACTCAAGCTCCCACCGCGTGCAGAGGATGCGGTAGAGAGTCATTAGCCATTGGCGGTTCAGGGGACTCCATCCCCTTCCAGGACTGTTAGAGGCAATGTAGCCGGGAATCGGCACGGTTCAAGTGCCGTCGCCGTTGGCGTCAATCGTCCTTACCCTGAGGTTCAATGTCGCAGAGATCGCCGGTCGAAACGCGGACAGTGGAAGCTGGCGAAGACGGCATGCGCCTCGACCGCTGGTTCAGAAGCCACTACGCCGATTTGCCGCACAGCCGGCTCGAGAAGCTGCTCCGCACCGGCCAGGTGCGCGTCGATGGCGGCCGCGCCAAGGCAAGCACGCGGCTTGCCGCCGGCCAGACCGTTCGCATTCCGCCGTTGCCGGCCGCGGCGCCAGCGCCTTCGCCTGCCCCGAAGGCCCTGTCCAAGGCCGACCGCTCCTTCCTCGCCTCCATCACGCTTTATGAGGACGACGATCTGCTGGTGCTCAACAAGCCGCCTGGGATCGCCGTACAGGGTGGAACCAAAACCACCCATCATCTCGACCGGCTGCTCGAGGGATTGGGCGACAGCCCCAAAACGCGTCCAAGGCTCGTGCACCGCCTCGACCGCGACACCTCAGGCGTGCTGGTGGTGGCCAAGCGCCGCGAGGTGGCGGCGAAGCTCGGCCGCGCCTTCCAGACCCGTTCTGTGCGCAAGATCTATTGGGCGTTGGTCAAGGGCGTGCCGAAGCCGCCGCAAGGCAAGGTCGATGCCGCGCTGGTCAAGGCTGCCGGCCCTGAAGGAGACCGCGTGCGGAAAGCGCGCCCCGGCGAGCAGGAGGTAGCCCAGTCGGCGGTCACCTATTACGCCGTGGTGGACCGCGCCGGGCAGCAGGTTTCCTGGCTCTCGCTCAAGCCGGTCACCGGGCGGCAACATCAGCTCCGCGCTCACATGGCCATCATCGGCCATCCCATCCTCGGCGATGAGAAGTACCAGGGCGGCCGCGACCTTCCTGAGGGGATCGAAAACAAGCTGCATCTGCATGCAAGGCGCATCAGCTTCCCGCATCCGTCCGGGGAGGGCGTCGTCGACGTCACGGCCGCACTGCCGGAGCATATGCGGGCGAGCTTTGCGGCTTTCGGATTCGCGGAAGGCGATGAGGCCGATGCGGAGGCGAGCGCGTTATGATGCGGAATGCCCCCGCCGCCAGCCTAGAGATATAGAGGAATAAGAGAATGGCCGACCGCAAACTCTGGTTCGTGCATTTTGCCCAATGGGTGTCCCACGTCACCGGGCGCCCCATCGCCTTCCTGCTCGCGTTTGCAACCATCGTCGTGTGGGGCCTCACGGGGCCCTTGTTCGGTTACAGCGATACTTGGCAGCTCGTGATCAACACGGCCACCACCATCATCACCTTCCTGATGGTGTTCGTGATTCAGAACACGCAGAACCGCGATACTGCTGCCATGCATATCAAGATCGATGAGCTGATCCGGGTGACGCAGAAGGCGCGCAACGTGCTGCTCGATCTTGAGGAGCTCGACGATGGCGAACCTGAGACTCTGCACCGTGATTTCCAGAAACTCGCCAGGAGCGTCCGCACCTTCGGCTGAAGCGAGCGGAATCTGGTGAGACGCCGCCGGAACGATCACCGAAGCGATAGGAGCCCCGCATGAAGGAGGCGGGCAGGTCGCCGTCTGCCGGTCCCGGCAGCGCGAAATCAGAACCGAGTCTTCCCAAGCGCTTCTACGACGAGGTGGCCGTCAAGGCTGAGGGTGGCGGCGTGGGCGTTCTGCTCGACGGCAGGCCGGTGCGCACCCCAGGTAAGGCCCTGTTCGTCGTGCCGAACCAGGCGCTGGCTGAGGCGATTGGCGATGAGTGGCGCGGGCAGGGGCCTCGCATCGATCCCTCGACCATGCCGCTGACCAGGCTCGCCAACAGCGTCATCGACGGGGTCAAAGGGCCACGAGGAGGCCGGTCATCGGCGACATTCTCAACTATGCGGGCTCCGACCTGATCTGCTACCGCGCCGAAGGCCCCGAGGGCCTCGCAACGCTGCAGACCAGGCATTGGGATCCGATCGTCGCCTGGGCCAAGCGGGATCTTGGCGTTCCCATGCGCCTTGCCGAAGGCGTGATGCACGTCGCGCAAGCTCCGTCCTCGCTCGATGCGCTCGGGAAGCGCCTTGCAGGCTTCGATCCGTGGAGCCTTGCGGCTTTGCACGTCATGACCGGGCTCTCAGGCTCGGCGCTGCTTGCTCTTGCCGTGGCGCTCGGGCGCCTCTCGCCGGAAGAGGCATGGGCCGCGGCGCATGTCGACGAGGATTGGCAGATCAGCCAATGGGGCGAGGATGAGGAGGCGAAAGTGCGGCGCGAGAGCCGCTGGCGCGACTTCGCCGCTGCCGCCCGCATGCTGGAGTTGCTGCGGGCCTGATCGGCCTTTGGCCTGGCGCCGCGGCCTCAGCGATTATTGCCGAGCGTGGTGACGATTTCGGCCCAGGGACCCGCACGGAACGTCCGCCTGCCTCGACGAAGCGCCAGGCCGAGAGGTCATTGTCGTGCATGCCGAGATGGTGCCAAACCGCCGGCGAGACATCCAAGCCTGCCTTCGCATCGAAGGTGTTGCGCGGCTTGCTCGCCCTGCCGAACACAAAATCGAAGTCGTCCTCGCCGCACGGTCCCACGTCCTGCCATTGGGCAAAGCATGAGCGGCCGTTCCGCCTGATCTCGACCCAGCGGTTCTTCAGCAGCGGGTCGAGGCCCGACCGGATACCACGGGACATGCCGGGCGTTGTTCTTGAGAGCGTCGCCGTGCTCGGTGCAAACTCCGCCGTAAGGCAGCGCCACGTAGAAGGGGTTTTGCCTCGGCGTGAAGCCGCTCGGCCAGTGCCTGTTCCTTCGCTCAGGGTCATCGACGCCGCCATAGTTGTCCTGCCAGTCCTTGTCCCAATAGCTTTGATCGTTGGGAATGAAAGCGTTCTCCGCGTTCGAAGGCTCGCCCACCCAGAAGAGCGTGGTCATCGTCACCTTGAAGGGCTTGGTTCGCTTCGCAGCACTTGAATGCCTCCGGCAAGCATGGAATAGCCCTGTGGTCAGCTGCGCCTGCCGACAGCAGGTCTCGCCGTGTGATCGTTGCTCCGGACATGGTTTACGCCCTCGCTGCGCGCTTGGTCGGGAGGATTTTCCCTGCATTGTGACAATAATTTAGCCTTCTTGAGCCGGATTTTGGCGTGGCGCCACTTTTGCTGCCACCGCCAAAATAGGAAGGAAGGAGGACACTATGATCGCATTCGCCTGCGATGCTGCTCGTCTCGCTGCGCAGCAGCACCCAGCCTGTTGAACCGTTAGTCGTCGTCGGAGCGCGAGGCCTCAATGCCCAGGCACGCTCGCCGAGATCAATGCCTTTCGCGACGCCATGGGTTGAAGCCGGTCGTGCTCGACCAGCGCCTGATCGGGCCGCCGGCACCTCGGCGCTGGTATCAAGCAAGCCGAGGCAGAGATCAGGCACCGTGGCCCCGGCGGGTCGAGGGCCGTGGGATCGGGCAAGAAGCGCCGGCTACAGCCCCCACCTCACGCGCGGAGAACGTGGCCTCGGGGCAGAAATCGCTTCGGCGAGGGCGATGCGCGGCTGGAGCATAGCGCCGAGCACAAGCGCAATCTCCTGCTGCCCGACGCTGAGGCCGCCGGCGTCGCGGTGAGCTATCGCAACGGCCGCGCCTATTACACGCTAGTCGCGGGCGCCGAGTAACGCGTGGCGCTACGCATTAGCCATTTCGCATCCTCCCCTTTAGGGCGGCAGGCGCTACTACGCGTGAAGCTGTGCACGCTGAGCAGCTGAGCCTCGTGGTTGACCCCCTCCCTGGCCTCCCCCTCAAGGGAGGGGTTCACCGCCATTTGCGCCGCACAAGCCCCATGCTATTGACCCGTCATGGCTGCGTCACAGTTGAGGCTTGGGGAGCGGCATGAAGGAAGTCCTGGAAGAGCTTGAGATCCGGCGCGGGCAGAGGCGCGGCTAGGCGGCGGGCCGGCAGCGCATCGAGGCGCAGCACACGCGCGGCAAGCTCACCGCGCGCGAGCGCATCGAGCTGCTGCATGGACGAGGGCTCCTTCGAGGAGTTCGACATGTACGTCGAGCACCGCTGCATCGACTTCGGCATGGAGAAGACCAAGATCCCCGGCGACGGCGTGGTCACCGGCTGGGGCACCATCAACGGCCGCGTCGTCTACGTGTTCGCCAAGGACTTCACCGTGTTCGGCGGCTCGCTGTCGGAAGCGCACGCCGAGCAAGATCGTCAAGATCCAGGACATGGCGCTGCAGAACCGCGCGCCGATCATCGGCCTGTTCGACGCCGGCGGCGCGCGCATCCAGGAGGGCGTGGCGGCGCTCGGCGGCTATGGCGAGGTGTTCCTGCGCAACGTGCTGGCCTCCGGCGTCATCCCGCAGATCTCGGTGATCATGGGGCCGTGCGCCGGCGGCGACGTCTATTCGCCGGCCATGACCGACTTCATCTTCATGGTGAAGGACACGAGCTACATGTTCGTCACCGGCCCCGACGTGGTGAAGACCGTGACCAACGAGACGGTGACCGCCGAGCAGCTGGGCGGCGCGCAGCGTGCACACCACCAAGTCGTCGATCGCCGACGGCGCCTACGAGAACGACGTCGAGACGCTGCTGCAGATGCGCCGGCTGATGGACTTCCTGCCGTCCAACAATCAAGTCGGGCGTGCCCGAGCTGCCGACCAGCGACAGCCCTGGGACCGCGCCGAGTCTTCGCTCGACACGCTGATCCCCGACAATCCCAACAAGCCCTACGACATCAAGGAGCTGATCCATAAGGTCGTGGACGAGGGCGACTTCTTCGAGATCCAGGACGTCCTTCGCCAAGAACATCGTGATCGGCTTCGCGCGGCATGGAGGGCCGCACCATCGGCATCGTCGCCAATCAGCCGATGGTGCTCGCCGGCGTGCTCGACTCGGACGCCTCGCGCAAAGCCGCGCGCTTCGTGCGCTTCTGCGACTGCTTCAACATTCCGATCGTCACCTTCGTCGACGTGCCGGGCTTCCTGCCGGGCACCGACCAGGAATACGGCGGGCTCATCAAGCATGGCGCCAAGCTGCTGTTCGCCTTCACCGAGGCCACGGTGCCGAAGGTGACGGTGATCACGCGCAAGGCCTATGGCGGCGCCTACGACGTGATGAGCTCAAAGCACATCCGCGGCGACGTGAACTATG
>ERZ1370068.1803-contig-11745_pt1 | contig 14825 bp, 16 predicted proteins | sample MGYA00561227_ERZ1370068 | MGnify/ENA primary metagenome ERZ1370068 (study PRJEB38410, sample SAMEA6850437) | metagenome | study: Metagenomic assessment of the ecological functions of the soil: analysis of the soil microbiota associated with the...
GTTATGCTTCCGTTTCAATTTACGCGTATTGCTCTCCAGCAACGGCAGGACCGGCGCCTACGCGACCGCACATTTCACTCTGAAGATATCTGCACGAAAAGCGGCATGCGGACGTAATTGCCTGAGGAGCCACGCGGTTGGCGCGCGAACCTGCGCTCCCCATGGATCAGCGACCCACTGATCGGGTTGCCGTTGCGCGATGCGAAACGCCCGTCTTCGCGGTGATGACCAGATCAGGTTTTGAAGTCGTGACCTTCCGGCCTTCGGCCTTCTGTGGCCTCTGTCTGTTACGCTTTCGAAAACATTTGGCGATAACCGTCGATAAGCCGACCTCTGCCGATCCGCGGGGGCAACCAGGACCTTACAAACAGGTCCGCCGTCGGGACATTATGGCGTCTGCTGTTCGTTCCGTCACGCCGTCCGGACAACTATCCACACGTCCCCTTCCTTCGAGACCCGGCAGCGCTCGGCATTCGGATTGCTCGGCTGGGTGTCACAACCATGAGTGTTTTCAACGACTTCCAACCGCAAGTTCAACTGGCTCCGGCCGCGTCGCCTGACCATCGCAGTTCAGACAGCCGCCCGCCGTCGGCCTTTTTTCTCGTGTCCGGATCATCGAGGCCCCTGGTGGAGGACATCCAACCGCACGGACGACACCCTGGCCGAGCTGTCGCGTCATCACGCGGAGGGCCACGTGTCGATTCGCGGACTAAATCCTGCCAACGCCTGGATCGCCGTCTGCCGACGCACGCTCCTCAGCTTCAGGAAAGCCGTGGACCGCCGCATCGCGCGCGACTTCGGACGCTCAACGCCCTCGTCGAACGGCGAGCCGGCGTGCCATCTGGACGGCGCTCAGAGCATCGACGTCGGGAGAAGATCGACGAAGACGGCATTAAATAGCGTGACCGCCAGGAACGACAGCGCCGACGGCGGAGCCAGGCCCGGCGATGGGCCTGCGGCTGCAATTTCGACCTCCGCCGCACAAAAAGCTGATCGTCACCGTGGCCGCCATGCGCGACAGCGCCGACCTGGCCAGGGCGCAGAGCTCTGTTTGCCCGCCGAAGAGATCACTGCCGTGTCGTCTGCCTTTGGTGGCCTCTGATCGCCTATTTGATCTGGTTTCGGTCTTCACGCGAAGTCAGGCCGGCGCTGCAGACCACGCGGGGCTCCCTGATCGAGCCGTCGGGCACGGCCGTAATCCTCGAAGCATTTCGCAGTAGTATCGCCACACGAACTCGCTGAGCAGGCCAAGGAGGCGGTATGCCAGTTCTATCGCTCATTCTCACGCGATGGTAATGGCGCTTTGGCGATCCCGATCAGGTGCGCACAGGTCAACACCACCACCGTCAACGGCGTCGTCAGCGACGAATCAGGGCCATTCTTCGGCGCGACGGTGACCGCGACCGACCTCGAGGCGCAGGGCGCAAGTATGTCGCGGTGAGCGACGAGCGCGGCAACTACAGATCTAGGTTCCGCCAGGCACCCTATAAATTACGGCGGAACTGGCCCGGCTTTGGCACCGCCAGAAGTGCCGAAGGTGGGTTGCTGGGGTCAGGCGAAAACGCCTCGATCGCCTTTGCGCTCAATTTCACTCTGGCCAGAAACGCTGACGGTAACGGGAGAAGCGCCACTAGTCGATCTGACCTCGACCCAAAAGTTGCCGGCAACGTCGACCGCCTTGCCAGATGGGCGATGCCGCTGCAAGGGCCCGCAACTGGCTCCGGGGATTGTCGTACGATGCTGGTCAAAGGGCGTCACCACCGGAGCAACGTCACCAATTCTGTACGGCATCGGCCAGAACAGGTCGTTCAGCGCCCTGAACCTCGACGGCCAGCAAATCAAGCAGAACGTCTCTCGGCCGCTGGCGGCGAGGCCTCGATTCAGCCGCGAGGCGATTGCGAATTCCGGATCACCAACCTGTTCGACATCCGCAGGGCGATCCACCGGGGTGCGAGGTGCAGGCGATCTCAAGTCGAGCACCAACAGCCTGTCCGGCGCCGTCTACGGGTTCTTCCGCGACGACAAGTTCAACGCGCCCGACCCGATCGCGCTCCACAGTCCTGCCATGCCCAGAATCAGCAGACTGGGTTCGCCGTCGGCGGGCCGATCATGAAGACCGGCTCCACCTACTTCTTCACCTACAGCACGAAAGTAATCCGGCCGTCTTCACGCAGCCGCCGCAGCTCGGCCCGACCTCACGGTGTCGAGTCCGACCAAGCAGAACAGCTATCTGGTCCAGGGCGTTTCCAGATCTCCCCACCCGACACGCTCTCGATGCGCGCGTCGCAATGGCAGCTGAACAATCCGTTCTCGCTGTCCGGCCGAACATTCCGTCCCTGGCCCGGCATCCTGTCGCCGCGTTCTTTGAACGGAGCCGCGACCTGGTCGCGCGTGTTCATAACAACCGCGTCGGCCAGCTGCTGGTCGGCTACAACCACTTCCTGTCGTCAACGATGCCGCAGCCGGGCGTGTTCGAGGGCAGCCACGCTCGACTTCCCCAGCGCGACGATGGGCGCGCCGTTCGCTACCCGAGCATCTGAAGGGATGAGCACCTTTCAGTTTCGCTGCACAGCCTGACCTGGACGCACGACAGCTGAGTTCAGGTTCGGCGGCGATGCTCAACGCCCACGACTCCGGGACGGCCTACTACTCCAGCGTTCAGGAGGATGACCTTTCTCGCTCCCGTCATTGGCTGAAATGGCGCGGCGCTTCCCGATCGCGCAGTGGAACAACCCCGCGGCGTGGGATTTGAATGGAGGGCTCGGCCGATCGTTCAGCGTTTCGATCTCAACTCGGACGCGGGAGCACGGCGACATCCGCCGCCGTGGGAACGACGTCCCGCGCCCCACCTACGCGCTGTGGTTCGGCGACGTCAGCGCCTCACCCGAGGCTGACCGTCAAGCTACGGCATCCGCTGGGACGACGACTGGGGCGCGGCTGCGCGCCGGGATCAAAGGAGAACTCGATTCCGATCGACAACCGATTCGTGAGCGCGGCGGCTTGGGTTCAGGCGGGACATCTACGACCACAAAGAACTTCGCGCCAGCGGCACGTGTAACCGGCGCCTTCTACAACGTTGGCGGGAAGAACGATTTCGTGATTCGCGGCAGGACGGGCTCTACGCGACGCCCGTCGAACGTCACCTGTAGCAGGCTGTACGCCTTCACCTTCTCCACGACCTTCAGCCCAACAACGACGGCAAGCCGGGCTTCACGACCGACCCGACGGCGCGGCATCACGTCCGACGGCATTCTGACCGGCAGGGTTCCCTCCCCGCCAGACTGACGCGAATCCTGTCGCCCGGCACCCAAAGATGCCGTACGTGGCAATACAGCGCCGGCTTCCAGAAGCAGCTCCGGCTCGGTCATGTCGATCGGACCTCGCGGGCTGGCAGTGGTGCGGCCCGCAGTACGATCCCAACCTCTTCACCACGATCCGGCGACCAGCTGGCGTGACGAGGCCTCTGGCCGGCCCCAATCAGTACGCCAGATCTCTACTTCACAGCAACGGCCGCCGCGATTATCTGGCGTTGTCGAGGTGGATTCACTCGCCGCCTCCAGCATGCAATTTCAGGGGGCGGCATCACCCACACGGTGATGTTACCACTTCACGATAAACGGACGATCGGCTACTCGGGGAGGCAGCGCACACGCGAACAACGACTTCACGGCGCCGGGGGCGAGTGGGCGCGCTCAACCGGCAGCGCAACACTGTGCGCACCTGGGCGCTCTATCAGCTGCCGCACGGCCTGTCGGTCAGCACGGCGCTACTTCTGGCTCTGGGCAACTACTTCGCGTCGACGGTTTCCACAGGCACCGTACGGCAAGCCCTTTGTCGGCTGAACATCGGTGCGCAAATCACGAGTGCTGGCGAGCGCGGTGGGGCCGATTCGACGGTCCAGCGGAAGGCGAGATCAGGGACCGGCACCGTTGCACGCCGCGAAACGCCCTGCGGGAACGCCGCTGCTGAGTGGACTGCGGATCAACGGCAGATCAAACTGGTGGGCGGGCGCGGCTCGCGCTGACAGGCAGGTGTTCGCGTCTTCTGACTTCCACGACAACTTTGGATCGTTCGTGACGTGATCATCGCTCAACGCAAAAGCTTCAGCTGGCCGCGCCAGAACCACTCGGCAACGCCTACATTGCCGCGGTCCGTGTTTCTTCCACGCTTCTCTGCTAATTTGAGAGGAAAAGCGCCTGTGAAACGCCCATCCTGGATCGGGGCGCGATCCGCGGCAGCGATAAACGATCGCCCTCGGCGGCTTTCTCAGCGCACAACGGCAAACCACAGCCTGACGTCGATCGCGCGACTGCTCGGCGCCATTCCACTTCCACCAGCTGATCGGGCCCACGGTGCTCCTCCAGGCGCGGTGGGTGGGCGTCGTCCCGGCATTACGCTGGGCGGTCGGGGTGACCTACGCGTGCACGGCCGAGGCGGCGGCGTCTGGCGGGCACCAACCACGGCACGACAGATGGCGCCGATCTCTCGACCGAGGAGAACGCACGGCGGTGTGCGGCGCGGTGGCCCCGTCAGCGCCGTGCAGGCGCCGAAGACGTCATCTGGAGTCGGCTCCGGTGAACCGGCGCCAGCGGCACGGCGAATCGGCACTGGGCTACAGGCGTGTTCAGTCGATGGACGGCGGCGACAGACGTGGCAACTTCGCTCGGCCGCCGAGACCTGCCGAGGCAGATCAGGCGCCGCCGTAATCGTCGACCCGCGCGATCCGCAGACGGTGTCGAATCGGCGCAGGTGGGGCATCTCTGGGAGCTGCGACGCCAGAGCGCGGCGTGTTCAAGACGACCCGACGGCGGGCGGCTACGTGGCGGCACCGGGTGCCACTCCACGTCGACGACATGACCACAGGCTGCATCCGGCCTCGGGATCTCTTCGACCCTCGCGATCGGTGCGCTAACCAGCGACCACCTGGCAGCGCCACCGCGGTCGGCAGCCGGCGCCGGGATGCGCGAATCGGGCCGGGCGAGCGGCGGCATCTATCGAGCTTACCGGCGGCGGCGAGCACTGGACGCGCTTGACCAACGGCCTCCCGAGACAGAGCCGCTCAGCAAGATCACGCTGGCGGTGGCGCAGAAGACGCCGGGGCTGGTCTACGCGTTCATCCTGTCGGGCGAGGCGCGCCGCGGCGGGCGCACGAGCGACGCCGGCGGCGTCTTCCGGTCCGAGGACAGCGGCGCCAGCCGGCGGCGCGTCAGCCAAGCTCGCATCGCGCACCTACTACACCCACATCAAGGTCGACCCGTCGAACGATCGGCGCCCTGTTCACCTCGATCTCGAGCTGGCGATCCGATGACGGCGGCGCAGAACTGGGTCCGGCACAACATGAAGAACGTCCACGACGATCTCCATGGGCTCTGGATCGATCCGGCTGATCCGCGACCATCTGATCCTGCCGGCGGACGCCGGCGCTCAACGTGTCGTTCGACAACGGATCGAGCTGGTTGCAGACCGTGCTGCCGCTCGGCCAGTTCTACGATCTGGACGTCGACATGCAGGAGCCCTACAGGGTATGCGGCGGGATGCAGGACACGGCGTCCTGGGCGGACCGAGCCCGCACCTACACTAACGACGGCATCACCGGACCACGACTGGACCAAGCTGCGGTCGGTGCGGCGACGGGATGGCCATCCATCCGCACCCGCGCGATCCGGCCATCGTCTGCCTCGCGCAGAACAGCGGCAACCTGTCGCGCCTCGACATGCGACCTGGACGCGGACCGAGCTGCAGCCCGATCCGCGAGATGGCGGCCGAAGCTCGGCCTGCACGAGTTCCGGTGGGACTGGTCGCCGCCTTTCATCGTCTCGTCGCTCGATCCGAACGTGCTGTATGTCGGCGGCAACTATGTGTTCCGCTGTCAGACTGGCGCGGCGCTGCCCAACGGCGAGGTCGATCACAGCTGCACTGCCGTCATAGCCCCGATCTCTCGGCCCAGCAGGACAAGCCGGTTCCGCCGGTTGGCGAGGGGCATCACAGCTACGGCGCGCTGTTCTCGCTCGCCCAGTCACCGGCCGATCCCGCGGTGCTGTGGGCTGGCGCCGACGACGGCCGATTCACGTGTCGCGCGACTCGGGCAAGACCTGGACGCGTGTGGACGGCGCGCTTCCGGCAGGCACCTACAAGAACGGTTTCTGTATCGAAGATCAGGCCGTCGAGAAACGAGCGCCGGCACGGTCTACGTCGCCTACGATCTGCACTACAACGACGACCCCAAACCGTATCTGCGTTCAAGACCACCGACTTCGGCAAGACGTGGACGACGATCACCAACGACCTGCCGGCCTGGGGCACGACCTACGTGATCCGCGAGGATCCGCACAACGAGCGGTGCTGTACATGCGGGGACCGAATCCCGGCCTGTTCGTGTCGATCGGCGGTGGATCCACTGGGTGCGGTGGAAGGGGACGCTGCCGCACACTGCGCGGTGCGCTCGCTCGTCGTTCACCCTCGCGATCGCGAGCTCGTCGTCGGCACGTTCGGCCGATCGATCTGGATTGGCGACGTGTCCGTCATCGAGCAGCTGCGAGGAGGCCCTGGGCAGTCGACGTTCCTCTACGAGGTGAAGCCGGCGGTGGCGCACAACATCCGCTACCGCTACGGCACCGCCGGTCGAGGAAATCAACGGCGACATGTTCTTCAGGGCGCCGAATCCGCTACTGACGGCACGATGATCTCGTTACCTGCTGCGCGAGCCGGCCGCGAGCGCCGTCAGAGGTGACGATTACCGACGCCGCTGCTGGCAAGACGGTCCGCACCCTTAGCGGCGACCGCGGATTGCACCGCGTGCAGTGGGATCTCGAGACCGACGCGGCAAAGGCGCAGGCGGCGCGACGGGCATCGGACCGGGCCGCGATCGATCGGCTGTCACGCTCTCAGAGCGTCAACGCCGGCGCCGGGTGGTGCCGGCGACCGCCACGGCCACGCTCGAGGTCGGCTCGACGCGGCTGACGCGTCCGGTCGTGGTGAAGGCCGAAGCGGGACTCCGCGCCGACACGGCCATCACCGCGGGGCGGCCGTAGATCTCGGCGGGCGCGATACGCTGGGACCGCTGGCGCGGAGCATTGCGGACAGTCACCGCCTCAGGGCGGAGCGACTGCTGCGGTCGACTCGATGCGCTCGCGGCCGTCCATGTACGGACCGCAGCGCCGTCGGGCACGACGACCGACCCGTCCTTCTGCTGATAGTTCTCGAGAATCGCGATCAGCGTGCGGCCGACCGCGAGGCCCGAGCCGTTCAGCGCGTGCACGAACTCCGCCTTGCCGGTCCCGGCGGCGCGGAACTTGATGTTCGCGCGCCGCGCCTGGAACGCCTCGGTGTTGCTGCAGCGATGAGATCTCGCGGTAGGTGTTCTGGCTCGGCAGCCACACCTCGATGTCGTAGGTCTTCGCCGGCGGCAAACCCCATGTCGCCGGTGCACAGCAGCATCGTGCGATACGGCAGCTCGAGCCGCTTCAGGACCTCCTCGGCGTTCGCGGTCAGCGACTCGAGCTCGTCGTACGACTGCTCCGGCGTCGTCAGCTTCACGAGCTCGACCTTGTCGAACTGGTGCTGCCGGATCAGGCCGCGCACGTCCTGACCGTACGAGCCGGCCTCGCTGCGGAAGCACGGCGTGTAGGCGGTGTAGCGGATCGGCAGCTCGCGGCCGTCGAGAATCTCGCCGCGATGCAGGTTCGTCAGCGGCACTTCGGCGGTCGGGATGAGATAGCAGATCCCAGTCGCCGGCGATCTTGAACAGATCCTGCTCGAACTTCGGCAGGTTGCCCGGTGCCCGTGCAGCGTCGGCGGTGTTGACGAGGAACGGCGGCTCGATCTCGCGATAGCCGTGCTCGCGCGTGTGGAGATCGAGCATGAAGTTGATCAGCGCGCGCGACAGCCGCGCGCCGGCGCCGCTCAGCACGGTGAAGCGCGCGCCGGCGATCTTGCGTCGCCCGCTCGAAATCGATGATGCCGAGCGCCGGGCCGAGATCCCAGTGCGGCTGCGGCGTGAAGTCGAACGCGCGCGGCTCGCCGACGCGGCGCACCTCGACGTTGTCCGCGGCGCTCTTGCCGACCGGCACGCTGGCGTGCGGCAGGTTCGGCAGGTTCAGCACGCGCCGCCGTCCGCTGATGCTCGACCGAGTCGAGCTGAAAGCCGATCTGCTTGATCTGCTGCGCGCGCGCGCGATTGGCTTCCTGCACCGGCGCGGTGTCCTGCCCTGCGCGCTTGGCGCGCGCGATCTCGTCGCCCGACGTGTTCTGCTGCGCGCTTCGAGCGCTCTCGAGCTCGGGAATCGAGCCGGCGGCGCGCGGTTTCGAGCGTCGCGATCTCCTCGAGCGCCTTGTCGGGATCGAGGCCGCGGTTGCGGAGGCCGGTGCGGACCTCCTCGATGTGATCGCGAATGTAGGCGGGTCGAGCATGCTACCTCAGCGGACCATTGTATATTCGTACGTCACGCCGAGTTCCCTGCCGATGCTCGTGCATCATCGTCCGCAAAGCCGTCTTCCCGCCGCCGGTCTCGGCACGCGTTTCCTCCCGGCGACCAAGGCGCAGCCCAAGGAAATGCTGCCGCTGGTCGACAAGCCGATCATCCAGTACGGCGTCGAGGAAGCGGTCGCGTCGCGGCATCGACAACATCATCCTGGTCACCGGCCGCGGCAAGAACGCGATCGAGGATCACTTCGACGTGTCGGTCGGAGCTCGAGTCGTTTCTCGAGGCGCGCGGCAAGCGCGAGCAGCTCGAGGAGGTCCGCAAGATCTCGAACACTGATCAACTTCGCCTACGTCCGGCAGGGCGAGCCGCTCGGCCTCGGCCACGCGGTGCTGGTGACGCGCGAGCTGGTCGGCGACGAGCCGTTCGCGGTCATCCTCGGCGACGACGTCATCGATGCCGATCCGCCGGCGATCGAAGCAGCTGATCGACGTCTTCGAGCGGCTCGGCGGCCCGGTGCTCGCGGTCGAGCGCGTGCCGCGCGAGGACATCTCGAGCTACGGCGTGATCGCGATCGAGGCCGAACACGCGCGCTCGGCGACGGCGTCTATCAGGTCCGCGATCTCGTGGAGAAGCCGCCGAAGGAAGAAGCGCCGTCGGACCTCGCGATCATCGGCCGCTACGTGCTGACGCCGGACATCTTCCCGGCGCTGGCCGACAACGAAGAGCGATCGCACCGGTGAAATCCAGCTGACCAACGGCCTGCGCGAGCTGCTGAAGAACGCGGCCGATCTACGCCTGCGAGGTCAAGGGCGTCCGCCACGATACGGGCAACAAGCTCGGATTCCTGAAGGCGGTGGTCTACTTCGCGCTGCGGCGCCCCGATCTCGCCGACAAGTTCTCGGCCTACCTCACGTCGCTCGATCTCAAAGCGTTCGCCGGGAAGCGATAAGATCGCGGCGCTGCAGAGGTCTACGATACTCGGTTTGGAGGCGCTGCTGTCGCGACCCGGTCGTCGTCGTCGATGTCGAGGGCGACGAGCTCGACGACGAGGACGAATCATCGAGCCCGTCTGAAGACGGGGCCGGCGTGCTCTTCTCGGACGTGACGAGGAATCGGACTTGTCGGACTTCGCCGATTTCTCGGACTTCTCCGACTTCCTCGCCGTCGCTCTTGGCGGCCTTTCGCCAGACGCGCTGTCCGCCTTTTCCGCCGCGACGTGTTCCTTCTTCGCGTAGTCGGTGATGTAGAAGCCGCTGCCCTTGAACTGGATGGCCGGCGACGAGATCAGCTTGCGGACCGGGCCGCCGCACTTCGGGCACGTGTCCTCGAGTCGGATCCGAAAACTTCTGAATCTTCTCGAAGCGGTGGCCGCAGGCGTCGCACTCGTATTCGTAAAGAGGCATCTGCTACCTATTCAAGCACGTCACCGCTATCGTCTCCCAGCATGAGCTGACGATGGAGCCAGAACGGCGCGGTGCCCTGGCCGAGCAGCGTGTCGTGGAACGCGCGGAGCGAAAACGCCTTGCCCTGCTGCTGCTTCAGTCCTGCCGCAGCTTCAGCAGCATCAGCTTGCCGACGGTGTAGACGAGATACAGTCGGATCGAACGCGCCGCGCTCCGCTTCGCGACGCGCGCTGCCCTCTTCCATGAACGCGTCTTCGCGGAAGCACCGCACGCCCTGCTCCACCGACATGTCCTCGGCGTGCAGCTTGATGCAGACGATGAAGCGGACCAGCCGGATCAGCGCTTCGGCGAGCTGTCCGAGCTTGATGGCGTGGTCCTGCCGGCCGAACCCGGCCTCCATCATCATCTGCTCGCAGTAGTGCGCCCAGCCTTCGACGAACGACGCCGGCGCAAACAGGATCGACTTGCGCGCCTTCGATTCGACGCGGCGAAGATGCTGGTAGTGCAGGAAGTGGCCGGGATAGACCTCGTGAATCGAGATCGACCACAGCGTCGGGAAGTTGTAGTCGCGCAGGTGCTCGTCCTGGCGCTCGGGCGGCCACGACGGATCGACGTCGGTGAGGTAGTAGTACGCGCGCGACGGCTTGCGACTCGAACGGGCCCGGCGTCCACATGCTCGCGAACGACCAGCGATAGAAGTCCGGCGTCGGCGCGACGGTGACCGCCTCGCCCGCCGGCAGCGTGATGATCGCCTGGCGCTCGAGAAACGTCGCGAGCTCCTCGAGCTGCTCGCGGCCGACGCGGCACGAGCTCGCCGGGCGCCGGATGCTGCGCCTTCGACCTTCGCCCAGGCGGCCAGCGGATCGCCGCCGTTGGTGCGTCCCGCGCAGCGACCGGAAGGCCTCCTGCGTCTGCCTGCAGCTCGCGCGTCGCGATCGCCAGCAGCCGATCGACCGGGATCGTGATCCCTTCGTCGAGCCGCAGCTTCTGCTCGAACTGGTCGCGGCCGAGCCTGAAGGAGGCGCGCGCCTTCGGCGCCATCTCGGTTTCGAGGTGCTGCACGTGCTGACGCGACCGACTGCGACGCCTCGGCCTGCGCGTCGGCGAGATCGCCGAGCAGGTGGAGATCGTCGACGCCGGCGAAGGCGCGCGGCAGGTCCTCGTCGATGAACTTCAGCGCGCCGCGCATCGTCTCGATGCCGACCTTGACGTAGATGCCGGGCGGGTCCTTGATGTTGTCGCGCGCCGCCTGGATGAGGCGCGGCGTCTGGCGCAGCTTCGACAGCACGCGGCGCGCGCGTTCGGGCGCCGGCGCGTGTGAGAACAGCGCCTGGGCCGGCGAGGCTCGACGCGAGGAGATCCGAGTAGAACTGCGGGTTGCGCTCCCACGTGCGCACCGCCTCGAGCTCGAACATCCGGCCCTGCAGATGCGCGGTCAGCATCCGGTGCTCGAGCCGCTCGACGCGGGTCAGCGCCTCGAGATTGATCTCGTCCAGACGCCGCAGGTAACCCGAAAGCGCGTGGGCCTCACTCTCGATCGCCATTGCGGCTCGACGTCCTCGAGCAGATCGTCGTGCGGTATGCACGCCATCCAGCGTCGCGTGCGTGGGATGGGTCTCGTGCAAGTAGTCGAGAAGATCGTCGACGAAGTGCGGAAGGGGCTCGGAAGCAATCATCGTTTCGGCGCATGTGTCCGGCTGTACCGGACGAGCTGGGCACACCAACACAGATCCGTCAATGGTACAATAAATCGCAGCCTTCCACATGCCCGGCACGCTGTTCGTGGTCGCCACGCCCATCGGCAACCTCGAAGACATCACCGTGCGGGCGCTGCAGAATCCTCCGCGAGGTGGCTGGTCATCGCCGCCGAGGACACGCGGCGGACCGGCCATCTGCTCGCGCGTCACGCCATCGCCGACGCCGACGACGAGCCTGCACGAGCACAACGAAGCCGGCAAGTCGGCGTCGCTCGTCGGGCGGCTCGCAGCGCGGGGATGACATCGCGCTGGTGTCGGACGCCGGCACGCCGACGGTCTCGGATCCGGGCGGCCTGCTGATTCGCGCAGGCCATCGACGCCGGCATCCGCGTCGAGCCGATTCCGGGCCCGAGCGCCGTTCTGACCGCCTTGGCCGCCTCGGGCCTGCCGACCGAGACGCTTTCTCATTCTTGGGGTTTCCCCAACTCGGTCGAAAGACAGAAAGATCGTGGTTCGAGCGGGCCAAGACCGTGGCGGAGCACCGTGGTCTTCTTCGAGGCACCTCATCGGATTCGCGACAACGCTCTGTCGAGCTGCAACGGGTCGTCGGCGACTGCCCACGTCTGTTATCGGTCGGGAATTGACGAAGGTCCATGAAGAATTGGTTAGAGGACCAATATCGGTGGCGCTTGGGCGGCTTCGGCGAAGGACGCAGGCGAGTTTACGGTCGTTGATTTCAATTGGTCAATCGCCAGATAACACTGCCGCCAGCACGTCCGAGCCAGGAGATGTTGGCGCCAGAAGTTGGTGTAATGACCATAAACACATCGACGACGAAGCGGAAGGCCATCAATGTCGATCGCCCGCAAGCACGGCTTGTCGCCGAACGAGGTCTACCGGGCGCTTGAGGCAGCCAAGAAATCTGGTGAATAGCCTAGCGTCGATCAGCCTGTTGCGGCGACCCGGCTTGACCCGCCCGAGGGGTTCTGTTACCTTACCGGCCGCCTTCCAGCGCGACTTTATTGCGCCTCTCTCGCGCGTTTATGGCCAAGCAGGCGGCCGGCTCCCCGTTCGACCAAAGCACCACCCCAAACGCCCGCCGCTCGCATCGGCGCGGGCGGTCGACATCGGCGCGCCCGCACCCCTCGCTCCGGCACCTGCTCCAGCGCCGGAGGACGTCGGGGCCGCAGCGGCGATCTACCTATTTCGAAGCGGTCGCGCTCTACGAGCGAGGCCTCGAGGCGCTCCAGCGTCACGCGTATGCGCAGGCCGACGAGCCTTCTCGGAATCGGTTTTGCGCCAGTATCCCGAGGAAAAGGAGCTCCACGAGCGCGTGCGGCTCTACCTCAACATCTGCCAGCGCCAGGCGACGCAGCAGCGAAGCCGCGCCGCAGACCATCGACGAGCGCCTCTACGCCGCGACGCTCGCCATCAACGGCGGGCAGTACGACCAGGCGATCGCCCATCTGCGGCTGGTGCGCGACGAGGATCCCGACAACGATCACGCGATCTACATGCTCGCCGTCGCGCACGCGCAGCGCGACGAGCACGCCGAAGCCGTGGCGCATCTCGGAGCGAGCGATCGCGCTCAATCCCGAGAACCGCGCCCTCGCCCGCAACGATCCCGATCTCGAGCCGCTGCGCGGACGACGATGCGTTCCGCGCGGCGCTCGAGGCCCCGCTCGTCTCCCGCGGCGATCGGCGCCGCCCGCTCAAGACGCGATCGCGCGCGATAATCGAATCGGCCGGGCGACCGGGCACGACCCCGCGCGCCGTCTTCCGGCTCATCCTCATGAACACTCACGTCGTCATCCTCGCGGCAGGTAAAGGCACGCGCATGAAATCCGCGCGGGCCGAAGGTGCTCGCACCGCGTCGCCGGCCAGCCGATGATCGAGCACGTGCTGGCCACCGCCGCCACGCTCGAGCCCCAGTCCACGACCGTCGTCGTCGGCCACCAGGCCGACGCGCTGGCAAGCTGCGCTTGGCCGGCACCCCAGGGCTGACTTTTGTGGTGCAGGAGCCACAACTTGGGACAGCGCACGCCCTGCTGACGACGGAATCGGCGCTGCGCGGGACAGACCGGCACCCTGGTCCTGCTGTCCGGCGACGTGCCGCTGCTTCCGGCCGAAACGCTGCAAAAGCCTTGTCGATCGGCACCACATCCGCTGGCGGCGGCGGCGACCGTCGTCACCGCCGATCGTCGACGACGCCGCACGGTTACGGCCGCATCGTGCGGGCTCGACGAATCCGGCGAGCAGATTGCACGTATTGTCGAGGAGAAGGACGCCAGCCCGGCCGAGCGACGAGATCCGTGAGATCAATTCCGGCATCTACGCGTTCGCGCTCGAGGGGCTGTTCGACGCCGTGCGGAGCATCGCCGCGCGAGAACGCGCAGAACGAGTATTACCTGCCCGATCTGGTCGCGATCTACCGGCTAGCAGGGGCGGCGCGTGGAAACCAGTGACCGTCTCGAACCCGGACGAGATTCGGGGCATCAACAGCCGCATCGAGCTGGCGGCAGTGAGCCGAATCGTGCGCGATCAGAAAACGGCCGAGCTGATGGCGGCGGGCGTCACGATCGAGGATCCGGCGACCGCGTACATCGATCGCGGCGTGACGATCGGCGCCGACACGATCCTGCACCCGGGCGTCTCGCTCGAAGGCCGGACGACGATCGGCGCCGGCTGCGAGATCTCACAGCGGCGCGCGCATCGTCGACTCGCGGATCGGCGACCGCGTGCACGATCCTCAACCACTGCGTGATCACGGACTCGCACGATCGCCGACGACGCGCACGTCGGCCCGTTCGCGCACCTGCGGAACGACGCGGACGTCCGCGCGCACGCACGGGTCGGCAACTTCGTCGAGCTGAAGAAGACGGTGCTCGGCGCCGGATCGAAGGCGATGCACCTCGCGTATCTCGGCGACGCGACGATCGGCGCAGAAGGTGCAACATCGGCGCCGGCACCATCACCTGCAACTACGACGGCGTGACGAAGACACACGACGGTCATCGAGGACGGCGCGTTCATCGGCAGCGACTCGCAGCTCGATCGCGCCGGTCACGGTCGGCAAGGGCGCGCTACGTCGGCAGCGGCACGACGATTCGCGAGGACGTGCCGCCGGGCGCGCTGGCGGTCAGCGCCGGCAAGCAACGCAACATCGACGGGTGGGTCGAGCACGCAAGAAGAAGATCAGGGCGATAGGTGGATCAGCGGTCATGGAGATTAGGACTGAAATCAGCCATGTGCGGAATCATCGGATACATCGGATCGAAGGAAGTCGTCCCGGTGCTCATCGA
>ERZ1370068.8556-contig-74_pt1 | contig 14824 bp, 20 predicted proteins | sample MGYA00561227_ERZ1370068 | MGnify/ENA primary metagenome ERZ1370068 (study PRJEB38410, sample SAMEA6850437) | metagenome | study: Metagenomic assessment of the ecological functions of the soil: analysis of the soil microbiota associated with the...
CCGGTCAGGGGCAAAGGACGGTCGGCCATGATGAGCGGAGGGATATTAGCAGACAAGTCGATCTCCTCGCCTCCGGAGGAAGGGGCAAGAGCGAGGGCTCTTGGCGCTGACCAGGATCTCGACCATGACAGGGTGGTGTCCCTATTCACGGGAGGCGCCAACTGTCAAGGTTCTCGACGTACGCTGATCAGCGTACGCCAATATGCGCAACCGAGTTCCCTGTGCACGGCCGCTTCGGAGATCTTCCCCCGAAAAAGCGGCAATAAGCACAGGTTTTGATTGACAGAGCCCCTTCCATGTCATAAGTTCCGGGTGCCTTTCAAATTAAAAAGTGCACAACGACATCGGGCGAGCAGGGGAGACGTTAGCGTGACAAGACTCCTCACGATGGAATCGCTCCCCACGAAGGATGGCCTCGCCCACGCGAGCCGCGTTCCCATCGCACTCCTGCCGCTCTTACAGTTCCCGCGAAGCGGCTCAATGAAATCTACAGGAAGTCGCTCGTCTATCAGGAGGTGGATGGCGCGCGCAAGCTTGTGGCCGCGAATTACGTCCTCAGGAGCAAGGACCGCGTCGGCACCCAGAAACCGTTGACGGCAATTGAACTCTGACTGGAGGTAGGGATGGGCGTGGGATCGAGAACATTCGCTAGAACGCGTCGGTATTGTCAGACGTCGCCTTACTAACCGAAGGCGGAGACAAGGGAATGAGCACCACCACACGCATTCCGGGCATTGGGGTGACGCTTGGGTTCCTGTTGGCAATGATCTCGTGCGCCTTGCCCTCACCCTCCGCGCGCGGCGTGGGTGAATTCCACTGCCACCCAGTTTCAGGTCGGAGGCAAGCTGGCTGGAGATCGTTCCCACGCTCGTCTCGACCGCCCCGGGCATCGCGAACTCACCGGCGCTTGTGGACCCCACCTGCGGTTCGCAGGGCGGCACCTCGCTGGCCCTCGTACGGGGCTCGAAGCTGGCCGGCGTCGATCCCGTCCTGTACCCGATCGTGCTGGTCGTGAGTTGCCTCGACAACGGCGGAAGCGCCACCACCCGCAGCCGGTTGAACTTCATCAACCCGATTCACATTCAGCGGGACGTGAACGGGACAGCTTAACGTCGCCGCCGGTACGGTAGTCAAGCAGCTCTCTACGATCAGCGGGGTCACGGCCGCGCCGAAGCAACGGCTGGGCCCATCTCGTTCACCGGCCGGACAAGGGCGACCTTCTGGGCTGTGGGCAGACGGCAGCCTCTACAGCATCGATTACAGCCAGACCAACAACGTGACCGACGGCACGGCGACGAAGCTCTCCACCCCGGCGCTCGGCAGCTGCGGAGGCCTCGCCTGGGACGCCGAAAACGACACGATCTACCAGGGTGTCACCGGTGCCACCGGGAAGCAAGATCGGCAGTGTGGCGCGCTTCAAGGAAGGCGCCGCAAGCCCGGACGCAACCTTCACCACCAGCCTTTCATGCGCCGCAAATGGCTTGGCGATCTCGGGTGGTGTCGCTGCTCGTGTCGTGCGCCGGACTCGTAAGCAACACGCTCGTCATCCAGCGCCTCGACAAGAACACCGGAGCTAACCTGGGACTCTACTCCTCCATCTCTCTGCCTGTCCCTGGGAGCACGGTTCCAGGATTCTTGGGATTGACCTCGCTCGGCAACTAGCGACCCAGGACTCGGCGATCTCGCGTGCGACCCGGTCATCGTTCCAGAAGAATACGGCCGGAAGGGACCTCTACCGGGATGCGGTGTGGTCCCGGCGCGGGAGCCAACGGCAACGGGGTAGCTGCGGTCGAGTTCCCGGCTTTCACCTGCGGGTTGCCCTCAAGCTCCGTCGTCGTGCAGAACCGCGGTGTCCTTTTCGCCGCTCGCTGCAGGGCTATCGAGCAGGTACGGCGGCATTACCAGGTCAATCGCCCTTTGGCGTCGTGTTTCGACAGCAGCGGCATCGTCGATCGACTCGGACGGTGACGGGCTCCCCGACTGCTGGGAGACGAACAGCGGTGGCAGCACGGGACCCCGGAGGCATCGACTTCGACGGCGACCGGCACGAAGGACTTCACGCTGTGCGCGCAGGTCAACATCAACGGCGACGGCACGACGCTCACGACCGAGTGCGCTAACGCGAATCACAAGGACCTCTTCGTGGAGTTGGCTGGATGGACAATCACAAGCCTGACCCTCAGGCCCTGAGCCAGACGCAGAGCGTGGCGACAGTCGGGGTCCAGAGCGTCAGGGAGGCCTTCGGAGCGGCGCCGGTCAGCAACCCCGATAGGAGGGACTGGCATCAGCCTCCACATCCAGGTCGATAAGCAGCCGGTGACGTTCCTCAATTTCACCGGGACCACCATGACCAGTCACGTCACTAATGTCGCCTTGACCCCCTGCACGGCTCCGGCCAGCCCTGGCCCCGAGCGCCAGCCGACGCGGCGGACTACGACGCCATCAAGAACGGGATACCCGGCGTGACCAACGGGAACTTCGGCAGGTTCGATGCCGCCGCCAACCCTCCCAGTGCCAAAGCGCTGAACGCGATGCGGCTCGCGTTCCGCTATGTCCTCTTTGGCCATAACCTGGTGGGGAACCCCAGCGGCGGCTCCAGCAGCTCGGGGTGTTCAGAAGTCGGCGGAGACGATGCGGTCGTCTCCCTCGGAAGCTTCACGACGAACAACCGTCAACGGGATCAGCCATGCCCGCGGCACCACCGACCAGCAGGCCGGCACGTTCATGCACGAATTCGGACATCTCCTCGGCTTCCAGCACGGCGGGAAGATACCATCAACAACAAGCCCAACTACCGGAGCGTCATGAGCTACAGCCGCCAGTTCTCCGGCAGTCCCATCACGGGCCGCCGGCTGGACTACTCGCGCAGCGAGGTCGATCTCAACGAGACGAGTCTGAACGAGTGCGTCGGGATCGGGTCGATCGTGTTCGACCCACACACTCGGGCCGATTCCGCCGTTTTTCCTCCTCGGCGGATCAGATCGCCTTCGGCCCGGGCGCATGGTCGCTGGTGACCCCAACGAGTGCGACGGTGAGCTCTCCCTGCGCGGCTGGCCCGTTGCCCATCAACTGGAACCGGCCAAACCAGCCAGGGCAAGGTGTTTCCAGACTTCGACGAGTCGGGGACATCAACGGTGACGGATCCAACACCACCCTGTTTGGCTCCAATGACTGGGCCAACGTGCTCTACCGGTTCTCGGCGGCTCATCGACTTCGCCGGCGGCCGCAGCGAAACTCCATTCACGCCGGGCTCGACGAAGGAAATGACCAAGGAAGACGAAACCGACTTCTTCCTCAAGAAGGATGCGGACGGCAACGGCATCGGCGATGGCAGGGACTGCGGCGGCACGATCACTCTCGGTCAATGGCGTCCCGACCACCTCGTTTCCCTGCACGCACCGGATCGACATCAAGCCGAGTTTCAGCTTGCCCAAGAAAATCAACCTCGGCACCGAGGCCACCATCTCGATCGCGATCTTCAGCGAGACGAACGGCTCGCAGCGTGTGGGACGCGACGAAACAGACTCAAGACTTTGATGAACGCGCTGTACCGCGTCAGCACTCCTGCCTCACGTTCAGCGTCGAGAACGTCGTCGAGCCCGTGAAGACGAACCAGAATGGCCAGGGCACGTGCTCCGCGCAGAACCTCGCCGACCCGGTCACCGGCCAGAACGATTCGAATCAAGGACTTGAAGTGTCAGTTCGCGACGAGTGGGTTGCCGACCGGTACACACTTCGGTGTCGTGTCCGGCTACTTCGTCGACCCGTTGGATAACAATGCGGTTAAGGCGTTCAGCGCCAGACAGGAGGTGACCATTCTGCCGTGAGCCGCGTCGCTCAAACGAGACGGTGGCGCGGAATGACGCCAACCAAACGCTCGACCCCAGGGCAGCCTGACGGGGCGGGCCGAAGAAGGAAGATCATCATGACAAGTAAACGCGTTTTAGGAGTGGTAGCGGTGATCGCGCTCGTCGCACTGTCCGCGACGGGAGCCCAGGCGGGCGCGGGGGATCACCGTCCCCACTCACGTCGTTCTTCCTGTGCAAGGCGATCAGCGGCGAGGACGCTGGGCAGCGCACGTCGATGTCGATTCAAGTGAGCCCGGCGCTGGCTGGGGCTTCAACGCGCAGAATGTCCGGATCGGCAATGCGACGCTTGCGTGTGCATTCGCCAGGTTGTTTCCCGCAAATTCTGACCACGTCCCCTGTAACCCTTCTACCTCCGGCCGCTGCAATGAGATAAGTCCCACTCCCAGCATTGGGAATCCGTCTGAACGGATCTGGACCTGAAGTGCTATGCCATCTCCGCCGCTCGTGGCCAGACAGGCAACTCATCGCCGCCGCCTAGCTACCAGTGACGGACTGGCTTGGCCCGGTACGGATCACGAATGTGACCGGTTCGTCGATCCAATATGTTTGCGCACCGGCCCAATTCATCCCGCACTAACGCCTTACAGCGGTGACGCCGTCATGCCCGGAGGGCCAAGGCCAGCCTTGGCCCCCGGGCTCCGAGCTGACGCTGGCCGCCGTAACCTCACCGTTTCATCGCTGGTGCGGTGACCACCGGTGGAATGCGAGTGGTCCCAGGGTGCCGCCGCCTCGAGCGCAGCTGCGGCCCGGAGAACAGCAGCCTCCTGACGACGGCGCCCGACGATCTGGAGGCCGACGGGCAATCCGCTCCGCGTGAAGCCGCACGGCACCGAGATCGCAGGCAGGCCGGTCAAGGTGATTCCGTACGTGAGGTAGAACCACTGCAAGTAGCTGCTCGAGGGCTTGCCGTTGATCTCCGTCGGGTATGGCTGCTCCACGGGGAAGGTGGCACCGCCACCGTCGGCAGGACCAGCAGGTCGCGAGTCGCCATGAAGGCGCGCACGCGATGCCAGAGCACGGAGCGCAGCACCTCGCTGCGGGCGATCTCGGTCGCAGTCAGCGTCAAGCCCTGCTCGATGTCCTGCACCAGATCCTTCTGCATCGCTCCCGCCATCCTGGGCAGCTTGTCGGCGTGAAGGGCGACCATGGTTACCGCGCGAGTGCCGCGGACGATGTCGGTCACCTCCGAGAAGTCCGGGGCAGGCGGCCTCGACCCGGGCGCCCAGACCGCGCAACACCCGAACCGCATCGTGGCAGACCTGGGCCACCTCTTCGTCTACCGGGATGAGCCCGTGGAGATCCGGTGTCCAGGCGATCCGCCAGCCCTTGATCGAGGGCGTCTTCACCGCGCGGACGAACTGGCTCGTGTCGACCTCGTACGAGAGCGGAGCGCGGTCGTCGGGGCCGGCCATTGCCGAGAGCATGAGAGCGACGTCGGCCGACGGTGCGCGACGATCGGCCCGCTGACCCTGAGCGTGTCCCAGACCAGCGCCCGGGGATGCGATGGGGACGAGCCCGGGCGTGGTGCGGAAGCCAACCACTCCGCAGAAAGGCCGCCGGCGTCCGGAGCGAGCCGCCGAGGTCCGAGCCCTGGGCGAGAGGGCCCATGCCGGTCGCCACGGCCACCGCAGCGCCGCCGCTCGAGCCGCCACAGCTGAGCGCCGTATTCCACGGGTTACGCGTGGCACCGAACACCGCGTTGAACGTGTTGCCGCCGGCACCGAACTCGGGCGTATTCGTCTTGCCCACCACGATGGCCCCGGCCGCCTTGAGACGCTGCACCACGAGGTCGTCGCCGTCGGGTACGTGGTCCTCGTAGATGAGCGAGCCCCATGTCGTGCGGATGCCCTTCGTGGCGAACAGATCCTTGATCGACACCGGCACGCCGTGGAGCAGCGGCAGCCTGGTGGCCTTTCGGCCGAGCATGCGGGTCGCCCGGCGGGCCGACAGCCAGCGCAGATCTCGCGCGCCACGGTGACGTAGGCGTTGACGGCGGGGTTCACCGCGTCGATGCGGGCGAGCACCGCCTGCATCACCTCGAGCGGCGAAGTCTTCCGTGCGCGGTAGAGACGGATAAGCTCGCTGGCAGGAACGAAAGCAGAGGTCGCGGCTATCGCGCTCAAGGGCTGGGTCGGGACTGGGCCCGAGCACGTTCAGACCGCGGCGTCCACAGCTGGCGAGCGCAGGAATATCGGCCGCCGTCTGTACACGAGCCAGCGCGTGACCCACTCCACCGGCCCCACAGCGAAGTAGCGAAGCCAGGCGGAGGACGCGAGCAGCTGGAACGCCCAGACTCCCAGCACGATCAGCGAACTGGCCGGTCCGATCCACACGGCCGAAGAGACCGAGGCCGTGGCCGTAGAAGATCGTCGTGCAGATCACCGACTGCAGCAGGTAGTTGCTGAGGGCCATTCGTCCCACGGCCGCCACTGGGCGAAGCGGCCAGCCGCGCTGGCAGAGCGAGCATCACGAGGGCCGTCCAGCCCAGCGCCACGAAGAGATTGCCCCAGTAGTGGAGCTGCTGGCTGACCAGCGTGAAATCCAGGAGGTCCCACCTCGTCGCGAAACTCCGCCAGAGCCCGAGCGAGATCAACAGCGTGCCGGCCCCCGAACCCGAGGGCCCCCATTCGCAGATAGAAGGCTCGCGACCGGGCGGCGCTGAGGAGGCCGAGCTTGAACAGCGCCATGCCGATCAGCATGAGGCCCGGTCATCTGCCAGAGAAGATGGGTGACGAAGGATACCGTCTGCGTCTCCAACGCCGCCGGCACGCGATGGGCCATCTGCTCGGCCCACCTCCTCGATACTGGGCAATCTCGAGGGCGATGACCGCGGGCCGCGGCGTCCACTGCGCTCTCCACGCCGCCAGCGCGACCGGGTCGGACTGTGCCGTCGACCACGTAAGCGCAAACGACAGTGCCGAGCCGGCGGTGAAGACCAGGCCGCCGAGGATCAGCAGCCACCGAGGCGAGAGCCGGCGGACCGGAAAGACGACAGCGCCGCAGAGGGCCAGGGGAACGAGCATGTCTCCGTACCAGACGAAGTACGCGTGCAGGAGACCCAGGACCAGCAGGACCGCCATCCGTCGCACGTGGGCGCGCCAGGCCGACAGGGCCGGTCGCCATCGCGACCCGACTGCATGACGATGCTGACGCCGAGCAGCATGGCGAAGATCGAGATGAACTTTCCGTCCGCGAGCACGGACGTGGCGAGCCACACCCACCAGTTGAGGCCCCCGAGGTCACCGTACGCCGTCGGGTTCCAGCGCGCCAGGCTGGGGAACGCGAAGAGCTGGATGTGGACGGCGAGCATCCCGAGCACGCCGACTCCCCGGAGCACGTCGAGCGACCTGATCCGCGGCGAGGTGTTCGTGGCAAGCGACTCGTCTGTCCACGCGGCGACTCACGCCTCGTGACTACCCAGCTCGCTCAGTGACGAGGCGGCCTGGCAGAGCCAGAGCGGCATGTCCATCAGCGCTGAACAGGCGCTTCGCCGGTCAGGAGATGGTCCTCGGCGCGGTCGCGGTCGCCGGCGCGGAGGTACAGGCGGCCGATCCCCAGGTGGCCGCGCGCGAGCAGGGGACGCATCTCCAGCTCTTCCGCCAGCGCGATCGCCGCCAGATAGTGGTGCTCGGCCTTGTCGATGTCGAGCGAGTCGCGCGCGGCGGCCTCGCCGAGCACGTAGCAGCGCGGCGGCAGCATCCCGCGCTGACCTCGCTCCGTGGCGAGGCTCAGCGCCCGCTGGGCGGCGGCCGATGCCTCGTCGACCGCGATCGGCGAAGAGGCAGGCCTCGCCGAGCAATGCGAGCACGGCTGCCTGCTGCATCAGGAGCCGTCTGGACTCGACCTCCTCCGCGGCCGCTCGCACCGAGGGCGACGCCCTCTTCGATCCGCCCGGCCAGGAGGTAGGCGCCGCCCAGGAGCCGGCGTGGCCTGCGGGCGCAGCAGCGTGAGGTTCGCCTCACGGGCGACGCTGCAGGCCCGCTCGAGCACGGGGCCCGCAGCGTCGAGGTCTCCCCTGACGAGGGAGACGTACCCCAGCCCGATGCAGGCCGCGCGCCAGGCTGTATGGGCTGCCGAGCCCTTCGGCGAGGGCCACCGCCCGGCGGCCGGCGTCGACGCTCCTCGTCGAACTCCCCGCGCTCCGCGAGACAGCGCGCGAGCCAGGCGAGGTTGATCGCCTGGATACGCCGCCCAGGACCCGATCATCGTGCCGCCGTACGCGCCGGTTCGCCATTCGGCCTGCGGCGATCTGCACGACGGCCCGCAACACCTCGGATGCGCGCCGGTAGTCGCCGAGGGCGTGGCAGGCGAGCCCAAGGTAATGGCTCGGCGTAGAGCTGGAGCGGGACGATCCTGCAGCTTGTCGCCCATGGCCAGCGCTTGCTCGGCAAGCGTTCGCGCCTCGGCGAACCGCCCCGTCTGGCGGAAGTATTCGGCGGTGTGGATGGAGACCAACCTGAGCCGGCGCGAATCGGAGATCGCGCTGGCCATGGCCTCCGCTTCCTGCAGGTAGGTCAGCATCTTCTCGAACTCGCCGAGTGGGTAGAGCGAGCCGCGGAGCTCGAGGCGCACATCGATCTCGTTGCTCCCGCGTCTCCGGCGTTTCGGGCAGGTGGCGCAGCGCCTGCAGCGCCTCTTCGAGAGAGGCCAGCGCCTCCCGGTGCGCCGACCTCCCCTGGGCCTTGACCGCGGCCTGCCTGAGATAGGTCGCGGCCTTGTCCCACACCTGCCCGCGGCCGAAGTGGTAGGCGATCAGCTCGACGACGTCGCCGATCCGCCCGGCGTACAGCTCCTCGAGGCCGTGACCGGCCGCCGCGTGGTGCTGACGTCGCCGGCGCTCCAGCACGCCCGCGTACACCACGTCCTGGGTGAGCGCGTGCTTGAAGCTGTACATCAGCTCGGGTTCCTGCGCGCTCGGGAAGACGAAGTCGAGGGCATGCAGCTCCCGGAGGTGCCCGGCCACCTGCTCCGGGACGACCTCGAGGACGCGAGAGACCAGAGAAACTCCGAAGCGTCGTCCCACCACCGCCGCCCCTGGAGCGTCTGCTTGAGCGGGTCCGCGAGGCGGTCGATGCGGGCCGCGATGATGTCGTGGATGGTCGCCGGGACCGTCACGTCGGGCGCGGCTCAGCCGCGCCTCGCCCTTCTCGACGACGATCCCGCTCGTCTCCATGAAGCTGGCGGAGAATCTCCTCCACGTACAGGGGATTCCCCTCGCTCTTCTCAGCGAGGATCTTGAAGAGCTGCTCGGAGACTCCTCCGCGCGCGAGCAGGGTCCGGACCATCCCCGGACGTCGCCCGCCGCCGAGGCCTTCGACGCGTGATCGTCTCCGCCAGCGGCGCGAGCGAGCCAGGGCGGCGCGTAGCCCGGCCGCGTCGTCAGCACCAGCAGGATGGGATGGCCGGGCAGGCCTGCCGGCAAGATGCGCGAGGAACTCCTCGGAGGCCGTGTCGACCCAGTGCATGTTTTCGACGATGAGGATGACCGGCCCTGCCTCGCTCATGCGGAGGAAGCACGTCACGAATGGCGCCGCAGGGTCCGCTCCTTGAGCTGGGGACCGGACAGGCGGCTGAGAAATTCCGGCGGGGCGGACACACCGAGGAAGTGGGCGAGCAAGATGGCCGGTTCGTCGCCCTCGAAGCCGAGGAATCGGAGCTGCTCGGCTGACCCGGCTCCGGATCTCTTCGCCGGCTCACGCCATCGGGGAGGTCGAGGTAGCGCCGGAGCAGCTTCCACGATCGGGCGGTACGCCATCGGTCCGCCCATACGACGCGCACGTCGTTTCCAGCTCGACGGCCCCGGCCCCGTCGAGCCGCCGCAGGAACTCGTAGAGCAGGCGCGACTTGCCGACGCCCGGATCGCCGGCGAGCAGCACGATGGCGCCGTCGCCCCCGGCTGCACGCGTTGATGGATCTGACGCAGACGCTGGATCTCAGCATCTCGCCCGACCAGCGCGGTCAGGCCGCGCTCCTTCGACACCTCCAGCCGGGTGCGGCCCTGGATCTCTCGCACCAGAGCGTAGGCGCGCACCGGATCGGTCTTCCCCTTCACCTGAACTCGCCCAGGTCCTCGAAGACGAAGAACCCGTCCCTGAGGTGCTGGGTGCGCCGGCTCACCACGATCTGGCCGCGGCTTCGCGAAGGCCGAGCAGTCGCGCGGCCAGGTTCGTCGGTGTCCCCGACCGCCGTGTAGTCCATGCGGAGGTCCCGGCCGATGGCGCCCACGACGACCGAGGCCCGTGTTGATCCCCATCCGCATCCGGAACTCCACGCCGTGCGTCCGCCGCACATCCTCGGCAGTGGCACGAGACCCTCCTGGATCGCCAGCGCCGCGCTCAGGGCGCCATGCACGTGGTCCTCGTGGGCGATCGGCGCCCCGAAGAGCGCCATCACGCCGTCCCCGAGGAACTGGTTGATCGTGCCCTCGTAGCGGTGGACGGCGCCCAGGATGACCTCGAAGGCGCGGTCCATGATCGCGTGGACGTCCTCGGGGTCCAGGCGTTCCGACATCGCCGTGAAGCCCGGACACGTCGGCGAACATCACAGTCACGCTCTTGCGCTCCCCTCCATGGCGCTCTTGGAGGTGAGGATCTTTTCGGCCAGGTGCTTCGGGGTGTGACGTGACGGGAGCGCGGCCTCGCGGAAGGCGGCCGACGGACCCGACGTGGAGGAAGCGGCTGTCTCTCCTCGGCGGCAGGGGCCAGCGCAGAGGGAGGGGCGCGGCCGCAACTGCCTCAGCGGGAGCGCCGAGCTTGGCGCCGCACTCGCCACAGAATTTCTGTGTAGGGGAATTCGGGTGGCCGCAGGCGGGGCAGGCAGCGGGCAGGCGGGCGCCACACTCCCCGCAGAACTTCTGCTTGGCGGCGTTTTTCCGCCTGACAGGACGGACATACGCATCATGGGCTCGCTAGGCGTCGCTGGGCCCACCTCCTCACAGCGTTTCTCGCCTTCGCCATCCGGCATGAAAGGTTACCATTGATTGCGCGCACCGTGAGAGGCTTCAGGACGAAAGCGCCCGTGGCCGCGCCGCCGGGCGCCCATCCTCTTCTGGCTGGACCCGCTGCCATTAACTGCCGTGCCGTGACCCCGCCCGACTACCTTCGATTCTTCTCGTCGGTGGAGCCGAACAGTTAGCCCGGTGCACCTGGGATCCGGCTGGAGGTGGGGAATGCCTCTTGGGTGAAGGTAAGCGCGCCGATGAACCTCGCTGCGGCGGCGACGCATCATGTTGCCGGAGCATGGGGTCCAGCGAGAGGGCAGCGGCGGTTGCGGTGGTGTTGCGACCGGTGGCTCGGCGGGGTGGCGTCATCAGGGGCCCGGTTATTTTCACCCTCCCGCGCGCGTCGGTGCCAGGGCCGCGGGCTGGCCGCGCGGCCTGACGGTCCTGAGGTGCATGCCGAAAGCGACAGCACCGCGACGATGAGGCACGGTGCGGAGGACCGCGCTATTCATTGGCGGACGCGTCGTCCCAACGGTGGCACGACGGAAGTCGGCTGACCGGGGTTGGATGGGCCAGACGGGAGGCGGCGAGACCTGCGCCGGTGTGGCTCTGGCCCAGAGCAGGCTGGCCTGGCGCAGGTTGCCCTGGCGAAACCTGGCCCGGCGCGGCGGCCACGGCCGGTACGGGTGCCGGCTGCGGTTTCGATGGATCCCGGAGCAGCACCTCCACCATGCCCTCAGGCGCGCAATCACGACCCGGTCATCAGCGATCTTCTGTATCCTTGCCGCCGCTGACCGAATCGCCGAGTGAGTAGCCGCCCACTCGTTTGACCGCGGGATCCTCGAGGAAGGCGCGGCTCATTGGGCCGTCGATCACGATGCCGTGAGTATGGGCTTGACGGACGGCGACGGCAGCAGCGGTTGCCGTCTCGCTCCGCGCTGGATTGAAGAGGTTCTGCGCCGCGATGACCTGTATGCCTCGACCGGAGTCGGCCCCCACAGGCGGTCGCGACGGGTAGGGCGCGGGCCGGCCGCCCCGCCACCGCGATCGGCATGGGATGCTGGCCAGCAGCGTTCGCACGATCCCGACAGCGAAGGCCAGGCTCACGATGCCGAGGGACCACATTGAGCACGAGGAGCCGACGAGGCATCTAAACTAGGTGTCCTAGCTGCGGTCCCTTTCATTGAAGTAAAGACAACCACGAGCATCGGGCGAGCAGGGGAAGCAACGCTAGCAATGACAAACCTCCTCGCCGATGCAAATGGCTCGCCCCGAGCGGTGGCCTGCGCGCGACCGACTCCGCGTGGCCGCCGCGCTCCTGCTTTCGCCAATCGTGTGTTCGCTCCTCTTTCCTCTGGCCGGTCTCGGCCAGTGCCAAGACTGAGGCAACCGGGCCGGTTCCCTGAGCGCTCCCCTCTGATCTCTCGAGCTCAATACAGGGCAAATCCGTCGCGCTGCGCATGACCGCCCGCGGCGTCAATCCCCAGCCCCGCCCGAGCAGGCCAGGGTCGCTCAGGGACGGTAAAGTGGCTTGTCGCCCCGGACCGTCACCGCGATGGCCGTGCCGCCGCTGGGGGAAGTAGTCCCACATGGCGTGGTGCTGGACGCAGCGGTTGTCCCAGAACGCGATGGAGCGCTCCTGCCAGCGGAAGCGGCAGTGGAACTCGGGCGTCTCGATGTGCCGGAAGAGAAACTGCAGCATCGGCGTCGCTCTCCGCCCGCTTCGATCTGCGACGATGCGCGTGGTGAATCCGCTGTTCACGAAGAGCGCCTTCCGGCCCGGACACCGGATGGGTGCGGATGACCGGATGCTCCGCCTTGGGGAAGATCTTGCCCTCGTCCTTCACGCCGTAGCGGCCGCGGTAGACGTGCTCGCCCTCGTGCATGGCGGTGCAGTCCTCGAGGAGGCGCTTCATCGGTGTCGGACAGCGCGTCGTAGGCCGCGTACATGCTCGCGAAGAGGGTGTCGCCGCCCACCGGCGGCAGCTCGTGCATGTAGAGGATGCTCCCCATCGGAGGCTCCGGATCGCAGGACACGTCCGGAGTGCCAGACTCTCGCCGGCCACGCGCTTCGACTTCTCGTCCGCGTGGATGACGAGGATCTCCGGATGCCCCTCGACGAGGCCCGGGGCGGCCGGATGGATGTGCAGCTCGCCGAAGCGACGGCCGAAGGCCTTGTGCTGCTCGGGCGTCAGGTGCTGATCGCGGAAGAAGATGACGCCGTTGTCGATCAGACAGTCGTGGATGTGCTCTTGAACGTCCCCTCGTCGAGCGGCTTCGAGAGATCGACGCCGCTGATCACCGCGCCGACATGGGGCGTGAGCTTCTCCGCGCTGATCACCGATGGCGCATGCCAGCGCTGGGCCCCTCCTTTGGCTGCCGGGGATTCGCCGTATGCCCGCCTCCCCGCCCTCTTCAACGGGCGCTTCGGCCCGGAGATCACTGATGTCATGAGAACGGTCTCGCGCTGTTGCTATGCTCAGCATGGGCGACAGCGCTCCCAGAAAGGGGGCCGACGCCATGACATTCGTGGGATGCGACCTGCACACGCGCATGCAGCAGGTGGCCGTGCTGGACACCCAGACCGGGGAGGTGAGCGAGTGCCAACTCGTCCACGCCGGGATGACGGTGGAAGAGTTCTATGCCGCCTTGCCCCGGCCGGTGACCGTCGGGATTGAGAGCACCGGGTACGCCGTCTGGTTTCACACCCTCATGCAGCGCCTCGGGCACACGCTGCTCGTCGGCGATGCCGCGAAGATGCGCGCCATGGTCGTGCGCAAGACGAAGACGGATCGGCGCGACGCCCGGCATAGCCTCGACCTGCTGCGCCACGATCGCTTCCTCGCCATCTGGGTGCCGGATCCCGCCACCCGCGATCTGCGGGCGCTCCTCACGCACCGCATGCGCCTCGTCCGCATCCGCACCATGGTCAAGAATGGCCTGCAGGCCATTGCCCTGAACTACCGACTCACCCAGGGCTCCAAGCTCCTCCGCCAGGCCGGCCTCGCCCAACTGCACGCCCTCGCGCTCCCCGCACACGGCCCGGCGCCGGGATCAAAGCCTCGAGTTGCTCGCGGGACTCACCACGCAGATCCGCGAGCTCGACGACGCGATCACGACGGCGGCCTTGGGCCACCCCGATGCGCCACGCCTCATCACCCACCCAGGGGTCGGCGCCCTGACGGCGCTGACCACCATCGTCGTGTTGGGACCCGTGGCCCGCTTCCACGACAGCAAGCACGTGGTCAGCTACGTCGGCCTGGCCCCCGCCCTGCACGCCTCCGCCGAGAAGTATCACCTCGGCCGCATCACCAAGCAGGGCAGTCCGCTCCTGCGCTTCGTCCTCGGGCAGGCCGCCGCGCATGCCGCCCGCATGGATCCCGACCTCAAGCGGACCTACGGTGCCCTCGTGCATCGGCGCGGGCGCCCGAAAGCCAAAGTCGCCGTCGCGCGCAAGCTGCTTGTGCGCCTCTTCATTATGCTGCGCGACCGGATTGACTATGACGAGTTCTGCCGGCGGGGCCGCACGGCCCCGGCCGCGGCGTAAGGAGGGAGCGGCCTGACTCGATTCTCCCACGGCACTTGTTCCAGTGCGGGCGTGCTCGGGATCATTCATGGTCTGTCGTGACCGCTCACTGATTGGGCCGCCCCTCCTCGACGATCTGTCGTCGTCGAGATCGAACACGACTTCATGCGCCGCGTGCGCGAATGGATGGCTGGTGGACGCGTGCCGCCGGGGACATCGAGATCTCGGGCCCGACCTTGTCCGGAGAGACCACGGTGATGGGTATCAGGGTATGGCCTCCCGCCGATCGTCGATCCTGAGGCATTTGTGCGACTGCCTTTCCACCCAGCTCGACGCTAAAAGGAGATCGACAGCCCAAGAGCCTCTTGACCCAACGACCGTTCTCATGGATGGATGGACATCTCCGCGGCGACTGCTGGAGCACGGTGGACGGCGGAACGGTGCGCCCGAGGGCCCTGGTGGATCTTCGCTCACCAGGCCGCCGTATAG
>ERZ1370068.3384-contig-2494_pt1 | contig 14823 bp, 19 predicted proteins | sample MGYA00561227_ERZ1370068 | MGnify/ENA primary metagenome ERZ1370068 (study PRJEB38410, sample SAMEA6850437) | metagenome | study: Metagenomic assessment of the ecological functions of the soil: analysis of the soil microbiota associated with the...
CGTCGCCGGGAGGCGTCCCGTCGAACGGGAGATATCCACCCTTAGTGCAGACAACGATCTCTTCGCGCGCAAAGCCGCGCTGAGTCAGTTCGTTCAAGGCGCCGCCAATCGATCGCTCGCTGCGTTGAAAGCGATAATTTGCGGCGCTGTCTACCACATTCGCGCCCAGTTCAACCGCGCGCACGACGGCCTCGGTGTAACGCCGATCAGTTTCTTCGTCAGCATTGCCGAGATACGTGCCGATGCCAACCGATGACACCTGAAGATCCTGACACGATCGAAAGTAGCTCTCCGCCGCGATCTCTCTGAAACGATCGCGATAGCGTACGGTCCCCTGCGACGAAGCGCAGCCCTCAATTGGCATTGCGGCGAAGGTCTCCGAATCCGAACTTTGATTATAAGAACGTGAAGACTATACGTGCCGGAGTTGGTCAGCCGCAAGCAGTCGATCAAACAGGTGGCACGGGCGTCCCCGCCCGTGAAATCACGCGCACAGATGCGCGTGCCACGCAAACTGACCCACTACCTGCAAACGTTTCTGATGTGTTAGTTTTGACGAACTCCATTAATCTTTTCGGCTGATCGAAAATGGCTCTGTCTCAACCAGGCAAGGAAACAAAGGTGCGCGAATCGTCGCTGGATATCGACGACGAATCTTTACGCGAATTAGCCACGGAATTCGTCCGCCTGGCAACAGACTATTTTGCAAACGTGACGGAAGGCCGGGTCTTTCCGAACGTTACGGGCGAGCAAATTAAAGCGAGGTTTGACGCGCCTCCTCCCTTAGCCAAAGAACCGCTCGAGAAAATTCTGGCCGATTGTGGCGCCGTCATCGATGGCATTCGTCATAACGGGCACCACGTTTCTTCGGCTATGTTGCTTCACCTTCAACCCCGGCCGGTGCGTTTGCCGATCTCCTGGCTTCAAGCCTTAACGCGAGCGTGACCTCTTGGCGCTCGTCGCCGGCGGCAACGGAGGTTGAAAGAACAGTGGTGCGCTGGCTCGGTTCCTTGATCGGATATGACGGACAGGCGCAGGGACTATTGACCAGCGGCGGCTCGATGGCCAATCTCAACGCTTTGTTGATTGCGCATCGCGCTAAGGCTGACGTTCCGGTCGCGCAAGTGGGAATTCGCGGCATCCGCGCCGATGACTATCTATGCTTCGGATCAGGTCCATCTTTCCATCACCAAAGCGGCGGACATTCTCGGCCTGGGGCAGGACTGCGTACGTCTGCTGCCCAGCGACGGACGCTTTTGCCTCGACACCACGGCATTGAGTTCCGCGATCGATCAGGATAGACGTGCAGGATTCAAACCGTTTTGCGTGATTTCGGTAGCGCGGGGACCGCAGCCACGGGCGCCATCGATTCACTTACTGAGATCGCCCGCATTGCCAGCGAAAACGATCTCTGGTTTCACATCGACGGCGCATATGGCGCGCCGGCTGCGATGGTCCGAGACTGCCGGACGATGTTTGCCGGGCTCGATCTGGCTGACTCCATCTCCGCCTCGACCCGCACAAATGGCTGTACACCCCGGTCGATTGCGGCTGCTTGCTGTTTCACGACGGCGCCACCGCGCGCAAAGCTTCGTGACCGAAGCCGATTACATCAAGGTCCATGAACTGGCGGAAACAGAAAGTTTTGCTTTCTGGGACTATGGTATTGAGCTGTCGCGTCGATTCCGCGCGCTGAAGGTTTGGCTGACGCTCAAATATTATGGCGCTGCTCGTTTAATGGAGGCGATTCGGGACGATATTGCGATGGCGCATTACATGGCCGAGCGCGGTTGAAGCTGAGCCGGATCTGGAGTTGCTCGCACCGGTGCAACTGAGCATTTGCTGTTTTCGGTATGTGCCCGCCCAGCTGCGCGCACAGATTGATGCAACGGATTCGGCCACCGGCCGTGAACAACTCGACCTTCAGTTGAATCGGCTCAACGAGCGAATCATGCATCGCGTGCAGCGCGGTGGCCGGGCTTATCTTTCAAACGCGATGTTGCGCGGGCAGTTTGCCTTGCGGGCCTGCATCATAAACTTTCGCACGACGCGCGCCGACATCGATCTCACGCTGGAAACTGTGCGCGAGGCGGCACACGAAATCGAAGCTGAAGATGAATCCAATTAGCCAGGAACTTCCGTTCGCACGCGAACTGGAAGTAGTGACCGAACTCGCGCGCGATGCGGGAGCAATCCTGCTCCGGCATTACCACAGCCCCTTTCTGGTCGAACAAAAGGTCAACGCGAACAAAGAACTCGAAGAAGTTACCGCGGCTGATCGCGAAGCAAATGACTTGATCGTGCGGCGCCTGGCGGCCGAGTTTCCCGACGACGGAATCCTGGCGGAAGAGTCTGCGGACACTGAACGGCGCCTGGACAAGGATCGTGTGTGGATGATCGACCCGATGGATGGAACCAAGAATTTCATCCAACGTGACGGCGATTTCGCGGTCCAAATCGGGTTGGCGGTTAATGGAGAAAGCGTCGCCGGCGTGGTTTATCAACCGGTCCGCGACGTTCTTTACCGGGCTGCGCGCGGCGCCGGTTCATGGATTGAAGCACCGGACAAAGCGCGGCTCGCATGTCGGTGTCCAACGTAGTCGCGCCGCATGAGATGGTTTTGGCCTCGAGCCGCTCTCATCGAAGCCCGCGGATGGAGCTCGTCGTCAGCAGGTTTGGATTCAAAGATGAAGTGCGACGTGGTTCAGTCGGTGTGAAAATCGGGTTGATAACGGAACAGTTGGCCGATCTTTATCTGCATCTTTCGCCGAGCACGAAACAATGGGACACCTGCGCTCCGGAAATAATTTTGATCGAAGCAGGGGGCCGTCTGACTGATCTGTTCGGGCAACCGCTCAGATATAACGGTGTTCGAGTTGATAATCGAAACGGCATTGTCGCCACCAACGGCGCCGCGCATGAAATGGTGATTGAGAACCTGGCGCCGCTGCTGAAAGAGTTTGGCAGAGAACCGGTCTGATTTATCCGCAGATTACGCAGATAGCATCAGAGCAATAGAGGCACGGATAGCTAATGAGGCAGGACGGCTCACGAGGCGCTCCTGCTGGTCGGCTTAGTGCTTTGCCCTGTTTGTACCTTTTTCGGTACTTCCTATCTGCGTAATCTGCGGATTTAGCTTATCGCCTTCTTCAAGATCGCAATCTGTCCCGCATGATACAGATCGTGCTGGATCACTCCGTGGAGCGTCACGTAAACCGTCGACATGTCTTCGAAAATCGGCTCGTTCAGGCGCGATTCCGGCGTGTTCGTGATTGCCTCAACCAGCGCCTGATGTCCGCGATCGAGCGCAGCCTTAGCCTGTTCCCAGGCAGCTTCGCTCGTGTCTTCCGGCGGCGGCCAATCCTCCGGGAGATGAAATCGCGATCTGGGCGCGATCGCCGGTCAGACGCCTGCGGCCGACGTCTTCCCAGACGGCAATGTGCTGGACCAATTCCCAAATACTGTGCGCGTTTTCGAGCGGCCGCGCGTGCGCCTGGGCGGCCGTAACTCCGGCGAGCACTTCACGAACCGACGGTCCATGCCAGGCGTTGCCTTCATACGCGCGCTTCAACTGATCCAAAATTCTCTCAATCTCGCTCATCAATGTTCTCCATTCGTACCGTAAGGAGCTTGCGCGTGTCAGAACCGGGAGCGCTAGCGACCGGATCAACCGACATCTATCGGATTACCTGATCCCGTCGCTATCGCTCCGGGTTCTGACACGATGAAACGTTCTTTGCCAAATGATATCCCCGCCAGTTAGTCTTAACCAATCTCAAACAGCTTAAATAGTCGGGAGATCGCATGGCCATTATTCGTCCCTTTAATGCTCTTCGTCCGCCGGCTGAGCGCGCCGCGCAGGTTGCCGCAGTTCCTTACGACGTCGTCAATACCGCCGAGGCGCGCGAGCTGGCTTCGGGAAATCCCTGGAGCTTTCTGCACGTGTCGCGTCCGGAGATCGATCTACCTGACGACACGCCCATCTACAGCGATGAAGTTTATGCGAAGGCGGCGACGAATTTTGAAGAATTGAAAAAGGGATGCCCGCTCGAAAGCGAAGAAACACCCAGTCTTTACGTTTATCGATTGAAAATGGGCGAACAGGTACAGACGGGAATTGTCGCCTGTTGCTCAATTGATGAATACGATCAGGACATCATTCGCAAACACGAGCGTACCCGCCGCGATAAAGAGGACGATCGCACGCGTCACATTTTGGTTCTGCGCGCGCAGACAGGCCCTGTGTTTCTGACTTATCGCGCCCAGGAGAAGATTGATTCATTGGTGGCGGAAGCTCTGAACGGCAATCCGCCGCTCTACGACTTTGTCGCGAACGACGATATTCATCATACGATCTGGCGCGTCCCCACTTACGATCCGTTGGTAGCCGCTTTCAAAGAAGTTCCCTACCTTTACATCGCCGACGGTCATCATCGCGCGGCGAGTGCCAGCCCGCGCGCGCGCTGACTTGAAAGAACATGGCTTTTCCTTCATCGGCAACGAAGAATACAACTTCTTCCAGTGCGTGCTGTTTCCGGATAATCAACTGCGCATCCTGCCGTACAACCGGATCGTGCGCGATCTCAACGGACTGTCACAGGTCGATTTTCTTGCGGCCGTGAAAGCAAACTTTGCGATCACGGAGAATGCTTTGCCATCGCCAACTGAGCGCGGCCGTTGGAGCATGTATCTCGATGGCCGTTGGTACGGCCTGGAGTTGCGCGATGATGTCGAGCAGCCTTCGGGTGCGGTGGAATCTCTCGATGTCAGTATCCTGCAGGAACGTCTTGCTCGATCCGATTTTGGGTATTAAGGATGTGCGCACCGACAAGCGAATTGATTTTGTCGGTGGCATTCGCGGCACCGAGGAGCTCGAGCGTCTGGTGAAAGAAGGGAAAGCGGCGGTGGCTTCTCGCTCTATCCCACCACGATTGATGATTTGCTGAAGGTCTCGGACGCCGGACAAATCATGCCGCCCAAATCAACCTGGTTTGAACCGAAGTTAAGGGGATGGATTGCTGAGCCACGAGATTTAGTGGCAGGTCCCCCTCCCTTTGGGAGGGTTAGGGAAGGCGCAGCTACTGAGTCGACTACCAAAAAGATCCAGCGCGGGCTGAAAGCCCACCTACGCCTGCACTGCTTTTCTCTTTGCCGTAGCTGCGCCCCTCCCCCAGCCCCTCCCAAAGGGAGGGGAGCAAATGCTATTTTCAAATCTGACCTTGATCAGAGCTTCCTAAAGTCTGTGCCACTTTCAAGCCAGCGCCGCGAAAACTTCATTCGACAACAGTGCGCCGCGGGTAGTCAGCTTCAGCAGTTCTTCATCGATCTCAATTAGTCCGGCTTCACGCAAGCGATCCAGCTCGCCATTGTATTGTTCGCGCAAATCCGTTCCGAATCTCGCCTGATAATTTTTCAGATCAATTCCGCGCATCAGACGCAATCCGAGAAAAATTGATTCCGATCGCGCGTCCTCTTCATCCAGGGTTCGTGCGTTCAGCAATCGGCGATTCGGCTTTCTCGATCATTCTGACGTACTTCATCGTGTCGCGTTCATTCGCCCAACGCCGGCGGTGGCCATCATACGAATGCGCCGAGTTGCCGAACCCATAGTAAGGCGCGCCCGCCCAGTACTTTGTGTTGTGCCTGGAAGCAAATCCCGGCAGACAGAAATTTGAGATCTCGTAATGTTCGTAGCCGGCAGCGCAAACCTGTTCGATCATTATCGCGTACATTTCACCGGCTAAATCATCGTCAGGTTTGGGCCGCATTCCGGCGCGGATTTGATCGGCCAGCGGCGTGCCTTCGTGCACGTCCAGCAGATAGAGGGACAGGTGTTCAGGCCGCAGCGTCAGGGCCTGTTCAAGATTTCGCTGCCAACCGGAAAGCGTCTGTCCGGGCAATCCTGCGATCAGATCAAAGTTAAGGTTCGCAAATCCGGCATCGCGCAGTTGCCGAAAAGTTTTCGAGATCTCATCCGCGCTGTGGGTCCGGCCCAGTTGTTTCAGGTCGCGATCGTCGAAAGTCTGCGCGCCAAAGCTGGCGCGATTGACACCGAGCCCGCGCAACTCGGAAGAGTTCTGTTGTCTCGCAGCCGCGACTGGCGCCGCCATCGCCGGGGTTTATTTCGAGAGTTATTTCGGCGCCTTCGACTATCTCAAAGCGCGACCGTACTGCCGTCAAGAATGTTTTTGATCTGGGCCGGTGCGAGCAGAGACGGAGTCCCGCCGCCGAAATAAACCGTATCAACCGGCGAAGGCGCTTCGACCTCGCGCCAACTCTCGATCTCGTGAAATGACGCGCGGCCACGTACCGTTCGGCCAGCGCGCCTTCGTACATTCCCGTAGCAAAGTCGCAATAAGAGCAGCGCGAGCGGCAGAAGGGAATATGTGAGGTAAACTCCGGCGTGGGTCATGTGAGACATCATCGAGATTATAAGCCGCTTTACGCCGACGACTGTCCTGGAGTCTGTACCGGGAGCGACAACCGACCGCGGTTCTGCTGGCAGTTGACGTCTGATGCGATCACGCGATCAATGCATCAGCGAGCGCAGACGCTTGCGGCGTCCAGTCAGCCTCGGCATGAATACGCGAGCTCCAACCGCATCGAATGCTAGAATGTATTTCCTACTTGCGAGAGGTTAATCGTTGTCACGCGAACTTACAGTCCTGAACCCGAAACCCCGTCAGCCCAAACCTGAATGGCTGCGGATTCGTATCGGCGATCCAACCAACCACAATCATCTTCTGAAGTTGATTGAGGGTTGAAGCTGCACACGGTCTGTCAGGAAGCGAAGTGTCCCAACATCTTCGAATGCTGGTCCGATCGGACGGCGACCTTCATGCTTGGGCGGGCGACATCTGCACCGCGTCACTGCGGGTTTCTGTGCAGTTGGCAAGGGCGCGCCGGCAGCGCTCGACACGGACGAGCCGCGTCCATGTCGCTGAAGCTGTGAAGCATCTTAATCTCGCGCACACCGTGATCACCTCGGTCAATCGCGATGACTTACCTGACGGTGGCGCCGCCCATTGGGCCGAGAACGATTCTGCCAGGTCCGCGCACTCAATCCTGAATGCAAAGTCGAGAGTCCTGATTCCCGATTTCAACGGCGACGAAGACGCGCTCAATACCGTGCTCGACGCTCGAGCCTGACGTCCTCAATCACAACACTGAGACGATTGCGCGGCTTTATCGCCGGGTCCGTCCCGATGCCGATTATCAACAGTCGATGACCTTACTGCAGCGCGCCGCCACGCGACGCGCGATCGAGATCAAAACGGAAATGCTCACCAAAAGCGGCATCATGGTCGGCCTCGGGGAAACCTTCGATGAAGTGGTCGAGCTGATGAAGGATCTCCGCAGCGCCTCGTGCGACATCATGACGATCGGCCAGTACCTGCAACCGCACGCGCGACGCCTGCCGGTCGAGCGCTATGTCACTCCGGAAGAATTCAATCGCTGGCGAGAGATCGGCAATGTCGATGGATTCAATCACGTGCAGTCGAGCCCGCAACTCGCTCGTCCTATCACGCGCGCGAACAAGCCTCTGGCGAATAACGCCAGGCACCCTGCTAACGGCGACGGCGCATCTGAATTTCGCAAATCGACAACCCCGGACGCAACCCTAATAGGAGCTACACCGATGAAGAGACTATCTTCAAGGTTCTCGGTACTGGCCGCGGTTGCCTTCATGGCGAGCGCAGCACGTTCGTCGAGCGCTCAGAGCTGAGTCCACTTTGAGTCAGCTTGCCGATTATCGTCGCTGGACCAGAATAAATTCAGAACCGGTGAAAGTTGAGACTCGGGCGAGCGCCGAGGCGGTCCTCGGGAATGAGTACGCCTGTTTGAATGATCGCTTCCCGTCAGCGCCGTGGGCGCTTATATCGAAACCTCAAGCGTGATGTTTCCTCAGGGTGCCGTACTCGACGGTTTTGTCGAGCGTGGCGACCAGCGGAGAGACCACCAGGATTCGCTTTCCCCGTCCGGGTGAAGTCAGTCCATCGTCGAGACGCTCGGACAACGATCGGCCGGCGCACACCACGACCTTCGGTTTCGCTTATGTTAACGACGGTGGGTCGCTCGGCCTTCCAACAAAACCGTTTCTGTTTCCGGCCGGTTCCAATCATCGTGAGAGAAAGACTCCCGACACTAACATCACGGCCGGACGTCCTGTCGTGATGGTGAAACACGAAAGAGACTTCAATAGAAAGGCGAACGGCTGGGAGTTTTTGACGATCAACGGCGACGCAACCAGGATCCTCAAGCGCGAAAGGGAGGAAGTTGCCTGAAGTGTCAGCAGCTTCAGCCGCAGACAATGATTTTGTCTTTCCGGAAGAAGCGCGCGCCGGCCCTGAATCAGTCTTCAGATCAGGACTGTCAATGTCGCATCAATCAACCTGCTCAACTGCAAACTAATTTGGAGTGCGCCGGCACGGCGGCGCTGGATCCCTGACCATGAAGGGCTAGAATACAAGCGCCGTCAAGCCGCTGTCAAGTTCTTTCCTGCCAGGTGGTTAGCGCCGCTGTGCGGTTCCTGCTGCTGACGAGGGTTTCCGCGTGCCTGCCGATTGACCACTGGCGCATTATGCCCGTCATCCGTACCATTGATGTGGATGAGAAAAGCCAGTCTGACTTGCCCAAATAGTCGATCACTCTCCTCATATACCTGATTTGAAGGCAGAATCCTGAGACACTGGGAGCGCGAGCGCCCTCGCCCGCATTGAGCGCAGGCAGCGCGAACGTTGGCGGAAGAGAGTATGTGGGCTGGCGTAGTGCGCAAACGGTTGCTTCAGGGTATTCCTGAAGGAGTTTGTTCGCGCTTCGGCGCTCAATGCGGCCAGGGCGCCCGCGCATACCCAGATATTAAGTGGCCTGCCGCAGACTTTCTGGGCAAGGCGAAGTAGCTCTATTCTTGATGATCCTGGCGCCAATGCTCAGTGCCTGCTTGCACGCCGAAAACACCAACGCGAAATCGATTAATTGAGGAAACAGTTTCCCCCGATTGTCTCATGGGCCTGGGAACGACCGAGGGCTTACAATTTATCGATACGAACCGATTCGGCGTCGCGTTTTTGGCCCAGACATTAACTTTGAAAGGCGAGGACGTGGTGCTGGCGCCTCGTCACCAACCGCTGAAGTGTTTCACCATCTACCCGCCTGATCGCGGTGACCAGAATCGAATCACAAAAGATCAACGGGCCAACGTGCCGCCCTCTCGACGACGCAACGCGAACGACTCGTGAAGCTGATTCTCCGAACCGCTTGAGCTTGACCAGGTGTCCGGCGATTCAGCTGGATTTTGACGCCGTTTCATCAGAGCGAGATTTCTATCGCGCCCTATTGCAGGACCTGCGCGCCAAACTTTCCTGCTGACGTGCCGCTTTCAATGCACCGCTCTGGCGTCGTTCTGCATCGGCGATCGCTGGCTTGATGAGCTTGCCGGTTGATGAGGCAGTGCCGATGATTTTTCGCATGGGCGCGGGATGATCGTTCGATTAAAGCGTCGCTTTCAGCCGGCAACGATTTTCGTGAGCCACTCTGTCGTCGCAGTTATGGTATCGCCCTTGATGAACCGTTGGATGATGAACTTCGCAAAGTCCCGCCGCCTGTACGTCTTTAACAACCACGCGTGGACGCAAGACGACATTCAGGCCTTAGAGCAAAGGATTCGGCAATGAGACGCTGGCGACGCATAACCGCGCTCTCTTTATTTGTGGCGACTGCGTTCCATCTCGCCCCGCCGGCGCAAGGCCTGCGGGCCGGCTACGATTGACCCAATCTTCGTTTTCCAGCAATCGCCCGACTTGCCGTTTGCAGGATTCACCCGCGGCCAGCTGGGAATAGTCAAACCAAACTTTGGCCGAAAAACGCTGGCGATTGCTTACCGGTATCTGAACGGCGGTTCTTTCAGCGAACCGGAACAAGCGGCTTTGCGGGAAGCGTTGCGCGGAAAAGCACCGAGGAGGAAAGCACCGCGGCGCTCAAAAGACTGGGTTGAGGCTCGTAAAGGAGCTACTGAAGGGAAACCGAGACGCTGCCGGAAATCTACATCGAGAAGAAAAGATCAGGGGCTACGATTTCTTTCCGAACTGTGCGAATAACGCGTTTGAGGTGGCCACCGCGGCTTTGAAGGACCGCGTCAAGCAGTTACGGGAGCGACGATCAGGAACGTTCGCGACTGGATGGCCGGCGCAGGACGTCGTGTTTGAGAATTGCTCGGGTGGCGCGAAGACTCCGGATCCCGGCGGGCAGCGCCAGTCCCGTCTGGTTACGGAAAGATCGCGACTATCAAATCGCGGCCGCGTTTTTTATTCGCTCAATTTTGACGAGGCACGCCGTCGCTTTGAACTGATCGCCAACGATCTCGAATCTCCCTGGCGCGAGACCGCTCGCTATCTGGTCGTGCGAACCCTCGTGCGTCAGGCAAGTCTAACCAAGAGCGAAGGTTTGCAGCGTGACTTATACGAGAAGGCCGAAGTCGAACTTCAGAATCTGATTGGACAACGGCGGAAACTTTCAAGCCCTCGGCGCGACGATTTTGGGGCTTGATTCAATATCGTATGCATCCGGAAGACCGGGTCCAGGAGCTGGGCCGCAAACTGGCAACCTGGCCCGGCAACGACGATCTGCGGCAGGACTTAATCGACTATGTATGGCTTTTGGATCGATTTGAATTTCAAATTCTTGAAGATGAAGAGAAGCGGAAAGAAGCCGTTGAAGCCGCCTGAAGAACGCGAGTAAGTCGCGATCAACTCGTTTTTCGACCGAAGAGGCAAAAGCAAGATATGAAGCCATTAACAGCGGCGAACTGATTAGCATCAGCTTTCACCCCAAGAACGGCTGAGGGCAAGCCGGATTATTCCAACTACACTTCCGCTGGATTTCAAGCCTGACGTTTCCGAGAGTGAGATTCTCCAGGCATTCGAGTCAAAGCTCAATCGCAAGCTCAGCGAAGAAGAGATCAAAGAATTACGCGAACTCCATCAGGACGCGCTTGAGCATCGTGATTGGCTTACGAGTCCCAACCGAAAATGGTGGCAAGGTGGAATGTCGCTGCACGAAGGTTGTGACTATGACTGCGAACACCTGACGCTCGATCTGGTGCCGGCCTTCTTGCGCAACGACGACCTCAGCGATTGGATTCTGACGCTGCAAACCCAGGATCCAAACGCTTACAGTCACGCGCTCGAGAGATGGCGCGCAACCGCGTCCCGCGCGTGGTTGGCCGTGGCCTTAATCAAAGCTGTGAAGACTTCTCCTAATGTCACGAGGTTGATGCGTGACGCGCGAACGGTTGCGTCTGACGCGCCGGAATTCCCGACGGTCGCGCCATGAGCTGATTCGACTGCAAATCTCGCTTGGCAATAAGGACGCGGCCCGCTCCCTGCTCGATCAGATCATCTCCAGTTCCTTTGATTTGCTTCCCGTGTCGGCCCGCAATGAATTTCTCGAGCAGCGAACCTTGTTAGCAAAGAGCATGACTGAGTTCCTGAAATTTTCTCAGCGCAAACCAGTCGGCTTTTAATGATTACGGCCGAATTGGCAAGCTCGGCTGATCTGTTCCAACTCGCCAAGGCCTCGCTGGAATTCCAGGTATTCAGATCAAACTAAAGAAGAATACGAAAAAGATACTGAAGCGAACCTACAGGGATCTCCTCCCGTGGGACGAACGGTTTGCTTTCGACGAAGAGACAGCGGACATTCTCAACTGGCATTTTCCTTTGGCAGCGCTGGTGGACGCGGCTGCGTGATCAAACCTTGCCCGACTATCTTCAGCGTCAGCTGATTCTTGCCGCCTGGACCAGAGCAATTTTGTTCGAGCGTCATGAATTGGCCAATCAAATTACGTCTGAGGTATTGAAAGCTGCTCCCGAAATGACGCCGGTGTTGAAGCCCTACCTGGAGGCGCGCACACTTTGCGGAAAAGAACCACGCGGCACTGTTTGTCATCTTTGAAATTTCCGAATCTCTCGCCCTTTGTCGTGAGCGGCATCCCCAATTTCGGCACATCCGACGACATGAATTTTTACTTCGAAAGCGCGTGGTGGTGCACCCTTCCCGTTACCGAATACAACCGGCGACAGCGAAGAGGTTCCCAAGGTAGTTCGAAAACCCGACTTTCTAACTGCGAAGCAAATGGAATCCAGCGGCTGGTGAGCGCGCAAAACTGAAACGCGATCGGGGATGCCAAAGAGCTACCTGGGCAGGCTGGTCCTCGAATGGGCGCAGGCTGCGCCTGAAGACTCGCGTATTCCTGAGGCGCTCTTACATCGCCTTCAATGCGAATGGTAGCTACAAGTATGGCTGTGGCGGTTGGGAGCACGATGATGAGGTGTTCAGCGGGAAACCAGCCGGTCTGCTCCGTGAAAAGTGACGCAGACAGTCCCTGGACTATCAGGCTGCCTGAGCCGGAGAAACCCTGAGCACTTTGCTAAGTCAATCGCCAGCAAACGCCGTTGCATCAAAACCATTGCCAGCGGCACCGGTGGCGTTCTCCGATGTATTTAGAGAGCCCGAAGAAGCCGGCAGGATGCTTCCGCGGTTATCTGCATAGTCGACTCACCTCAGCAACTCGAAGGGTTGCCAAGAAGTAGCCGGTGGTCGGAGTCCGCGGAGACCACCGGAAATGCGAGATTATTGGGTCGCACCCCGAAGAAGCCAGATCTTTCACAGCGAAGTTATGCGGCGTTCACCGTAAGCCCCACAGCGACCGACTCAGTGCGGCGCTACATTGCCACGCAGGAGGCGCATCATCGTAAACATTCCTTTGTTGATGAACTGAGAGAGCCTCTCAACGCGGCGGGTATCGAATTTGACGAGAAGCACTATTGTGACGTCCGCACTCCCTTCGGGGTACGGTCATCAATAACGCTTCCGGTGGTCTCCGCGGACTCCGACCACCGGCTACTTTCTTTGCAACCCTTCGGGTTGCGCTGGGGTGAGTCAACTATATGAATGCCCTTGCACGGGTCCCGATGCTCGCTCTTCACGGGTCAACGCTTTCGGCCAATCGCGAAGAGACTATTCGACGAGCGCACGTACATCACTCCTTCAGATAACGCCGGAGTCGCCATCAGCAACTCGCCCATCGAGTTCGTCGCCAGATGCGTGAACTTGTCCCCGGCGCCGATCACCAGCATCTCGCCGTCTTCGTTTGACAGATAGATCTTGCCGTCGGCCGCCACCGGCGACGCGCTGTAGCCGCTGCCGATCGTCGCCAGTCGTTGCCGGTAAACCTCTGCACCGGTTTTCAAATTGTAAGCGTCGAACAGTCCGTTGTTCCCTAACACATAAAGAATTCCGTTGTAGACGAGCGGCGTCGGCATGTATGACCCGCGCCCGGTGCGGCTCCACGCAATTGTCTCGCTGCTGGTCTTGCCGTCCTGGAGAGTCAGATCGCCGCGAGCGTTTGGCCGCACCACAAAAATCGGACGTTCCGGTCCGCGGCCGCTCACTACCACGATTAGGTCGTCGGCAAAGATGGGTGTCGGAGCCGTGATCTTTGAACTGCGCCCGAGCCGCCACAACTCTTTTCCGGTGCGTGGATCGTAAGCCCTGATGAAGTTTGAAGCATTGGTAACCAATTGCGGCCCGGATGAGGTCTGCACCACGGTAGGCGTTCCCCACGACGGCAGTTCATCGCGATCGGTTTTCCAAACTGTCTTGCCGGTTGCGGCCTCGAGCGCCAGCAAAAAGAATCAGTCTGGGTGTCGCATTGGACGATCACCAGGTCGTTCCAGATGATCGGCGAGCTGGCCGGCCCCCACTCGATCGAGGGGATGTCGTAGGCGCCCATGTCGACCCGGCCGAGATCGACCTTCCAAAGAAACCGTCCTTTGAAATCGTAGGCGTGAATACCCTGCGACCCGAACCACGTCACCACAATTCTCCCGTCGGTGGCCGGAGTCGAGTTGGCAGTAGGTCGACTTGATATGACGCTTCTCAAGCGGCTCGCCCTCGTGCGCCGTTTGTTCCCAGACAATTTTCCCGCTGCCTTTGTCGATCGCATAAAGCGATCCAACGATGCTGCGAGCGATCCTTCGACGCGTCACCATCGCCATACAAACCGGGGCGGAAACTTTGCTTTCGGATCACTGCTGACGGCGCTGGTCACAAAGATCCGGTTTCCCCAAACCACCGGACTCGAATGCGCGAGTCCGGGAATTGGCGTCCGCCACAGAACGTTCTCGCCCGTTTTGCCGTTCCATTTTTCTGGCAGATTTTGTCCCTCAGAAACGCCCGAAGCCTGAGGTCCGCGGAACGAAGGCCAGTTTCCTTTGCCGGAATTTGAAGTAACACCGTGATGGCGCGCGCGCGCCGGCCGTCCAGGTTATGGATCGAGTTGGAATTACCCTGGCCTCGTCGTTTGGCGCACCAGTCGCTCTGATCGAGAATCATCTGACGCACCTTGCAGTCGTCCGAGACGAGCACGAGGCTCAGGTGCTTGCCGTTCATTCGAAACTGGTACCGCCCCGGCCCATCGCAGCCGCCCGGCCCTCCGGACATCGACAAAGCGATTTCGTTACCGGTGCTCGTCCAGGTGCCGTTCAAAGCCGGCCAGCCCTCGCCTTGCAGCGTGAAGGTCCCGCCGGGATCGAACCGCGCTTCAAAAGCGCCAAATTTCAAAGGATAAGAAGGGAGCGTTGTCGTTGCTGGTTGAGTTGGTTGCGGCGATTGCGCCATCGCCAAATCCGTGCACGCCGGTGATGACAAAACTCGACGCCACAACGATGGATAAGCCGAGCTTGATGCAGTCCAGGCTTTTCATTAGGCTACCCAACTCCGCGCGGGCCTTAAGTCAATACTTCTATCGCCGCATCCAGGAGC
>ERZ1370068.4538-contig-3604_pt1 | contig 14816 bp, 15 predicted proteins | sample MGYA00561227_ERZ1370068 | MGnify/ENA primary metagenome ERZ1370068 (study PRJEB38410, sample SAMEA6850437) | metagenome | study: Metagenomic assessment of the ecological functions of the soil: analysis of the soil microbiota associated with the...
CTCATGGCGGCACGAGTTCGAGCACCTCGCGTCGTTGCTGAAGGCTGAGGAGATTCTACCTGCGTGATCGTGACTAGGCTCGCTGCTATCCGACGCGTGCGATGTTGATTCATCTGCGCAGGCCGACGCGGCGCCGCCGATCGGCAGTGACGCGCGCGTAAGTGATCTGGAGCTTGGCGTTGTCGATGGCGCCTGGTCGGATTGGACCGCGCCCTGATACTGGCGAACGAGCGCTTCCTGCGGTCGACCTGCTGCTTGAAATGGAATCCTGCGTCAGCAGCGTGCGATAGCGCTCGAGATCGAGCTGCGCATTCTCTGAGCAGAGCCTGATCGCGTGCCATCTGCCCGTTGGGCCTGCGTAAGCTGCACCTCGAACGGGCCGCGGGTCGATCTGCGGCAAGCAGATCGCCGGCCTTCACGGCCTGGCCCTCGCGAAGGCGACGCTCATCAGTTGTTCGTCAACGCGCGCGCGCACGACGACCATGTTGCGCGGCGTCACGGTGCCGGAGCTCGTCGGATGGAGACGTCGATATTGCCTTTGCGGGGCGGGCGCTGCGACGACGGGCATCGGCCGCGCACATCGAATCCCCGCGGCCCTTCGCCACGGGCGCGTTCCGGGCGGGCAATACCAGCCATGCGATGCCGCCGGCGATGATCGCGAGGACGAGCACGACTGCCGAGCCAGATGCCAGCGCGCGAGAGTCGTCGGCTTCGCGCACGCGATTCATGCGGCGCCTGATGCTGCGGTGGCAACGTGTCGTTCATGGTGGAGGAATGCCGCGGGCGGGCGTCTGCAGTGTTTAGTCCGGATTCTAGGGCCAACGTTCGCGGCCGAGTTGTAAGCAATTACGATCGACCGGCGCTGCTTGCCGGCCGCCATCGGACGTCCATCCTACGCCATTCGCGCGGCGGCGCCCGGACGCGCGGTAGCGGGCTCGGCTACTTCCCGATGCAGAAGCGGCTGAAGATGGCGCCGAGCAAATCGTCGGCCGTGAACTCGCCGGTGATCGGCAGCGAGCGCGGTCTGCGCTTCGCGCAGCTCCTCGGCGAAGAGCTCGAGCGGGTGGCGGCTTGCGTCTCGAGTTCGCGCCGCCGCGAGCACCAGGTGTTCGGCGGCAGCGTGCAGCGCGCGCAAATGCCGCTCGCGTGCGAGAAACGTCCCTTCCATGTCTCCGTGCGCGCCGACGGCGGCAAGGGCATCGCGCTCGCGCAGGAGGCCGACCCCGGCGCCGCTCAAAGCCGAGAGCCAGACCTCGGCTGGCACCGATCGCTGACGCGCCGAGCGCGCTTCGAGTGCCCGCCAGGTCGATCTTGTTGCGCACGACGATCCGCGGCAGCGACGGGCGGCAGTCGCTGCCGGCGATCGCGTCAGTCGGCCGCGCGGATGCGCGGCATCGCGGGCGTCGGTGACGATCAGCGCCAGGTCCGGCACGCTCGATTGCCGCCCAGGTGCGTTCGATGCCGAGCTTTTCTCGACCGCGTCCGCCGGTCGGTCGCAAGCCTGCCGTGTCGATGACGTGCAGCGGATGCCGTCGGATCTCGATCCTGCTGCGAATCGCGTCGCGCGTGGTGCCCGGCGACCGGCGTCACGATCGCGACCTCTTCGCCGACGAGCTGATTCGAGCAGGCTCGACTTGCCCACGTTGGCCTGGCCGATCAGCACGACGTCGAGGCCCCTCGCGCAGCAGGCTGCCCTGCCGGGCACGAGCCGACGATTCGCCGCGAGCCGCGTCGCGCAGCGCGCGAGCTTGCCTGCCGCGTCGGCCGCGCGCAATGAACTCGATGTCCTCATCGGGAAAATCGAGCGTGGCTTCGGTGAACATCCGCAGCTCGATCAAGCGCGTCGACTGCGGCGTGGATCTCGCGCGAGAAGGCGCCGGTGAGGTTGCGCGCGCCGCGCGCGCGCGGCGGTCGTCGTCGCGGCGTCGATCAGGTCGGCCACGCCTTCTGCCTGCGCGAGATCGAGCTTGCCGTTGAGAAACGCGCGCCTGCGTGAACTCGCCCGGCTCGGCGAGCCGCGCGCCGAGATCGAGACAGCGATGAGCAGCAGCGCGCAGCACGGCGGCGCCGCCGTGCCCATGCAGCTTCGAGCACCGTCTCGCCGGTGTACGACGTGCGGCGCCGGGAAGTAGCAAGCGCGATGCCCCTGGTCGAGCGGTTCGCCTGCAGCGCCGCGGAAGGTCGCGAACGTCGCTACGCCGCGGCGCAAGCGGGTGCGTCCGAGCGACGCCGGCGACGATCGCGTCGAGATCGGCGCCCGAGACGCGCACGACGCCGATGCCGCCGCGCCCGGACGGCGTGCGGCGACCGCCGCGATCGATCAGCCGGGCCGGCACCGGCCGGCGCTTCCACGGTGCGTCGGCTTATCGCCGCTTCGCCGCGGCGGCAGCCGGCTTCGCGCTCGAGCACGCGGTTCATGTGCCACTGCTGGAAGATCTGCAGCGAATTGTTGACGAGCCAGTACAGCACGAGGCCCGACGGAAAGAAGACGAACATCACCGAGAACGCGATCGGCATGATCTGCATCACCTTCGCCTGCACCGGATCGCTGATCGGCGTCGGCGACAGCTTCACCTGCAGGTACGCGGTGATCGCGTAGACGACCGGCAGCACGAAGTACGGGTCGGGCGCCGAGAGGTCCTGGATCCAGCCGATCCACGGCGCGTGGCGCAGCTCGACCGCCGACAGCAGCACCCAGTACAGCGCGATGAACACGGGGATCTGCACCAGGATCGGCAGGCAGCCGCCGAGCGGATTGATCTTCTCGGTCTTGTAGAGCTCCATCATCTTGACCTGCAGCTGCTGCTTGTCGTTCGGCGTACTGCTCCTGCAGCGCCTTCATCTTCGGCGCGACGACTTCATCTTCGCCATCGAGCGCGCGCTCGCGTGATTGAGCGGATAGAACGCGCCTTTGATGATGATCGTCATCGCGATGATCGCCCAGCCCCAGTTGCCGAGCAGCCGATGCAGCCACTTGAGCAGCCAGAACAGCGGCGCGCGCGATGACGGTGAAGATGCCGTAGTCGACGACCAGGTCGAGGCCGGTCGCGAGCTGACTTCAGCGTGTCCTGCTCCTGCGGGCCGGCGTAGAGCGGCACGTCGACCTCGCGCGGTCGCGCCCGGCGCGATCGCGCCGAGCGGAATCTGATCACGCCACGGCGTAGAGCCCGTTGTCGAGCTTGCTGACGTAGAACTCGCGGCTGACCTATGTTTCGCGTCGGAGCGGCAGCCACGCCGCCACGAAGTAGTGCTCGACCATGCCGATCCAGCCGTTGTCGGTCTTGTCGGTGAACTTCGCCTTCCCTTGTCGATATCGGCAAAGTCAAGCTTCTTGTACTTGTCGGCTTCGTTGTAGAGCAACGGGCCCGGTGTAGCGACGCGGGCGCCCCCGAGCTGCCCCGAGCCCTGCGGTCCCGCCGTCTTGGTGTCGCGCGCGAGCTGGAAATACGCGTACGGCGCTGACCGGCGCGTGACTGCGAGTTCGTCAGCTCGTAGCGCGACGTCGATCAGGTAACTGCCGCGATGGAAGGTCAGCGTCTGGACGTCACCTTCGTCGCCATTGGGCGTCGTCGCCCCAGCTTGCAGCTCGAGCTTATCGGCATCCGGGGCCGAGCTCGCGTGGGCCGGGCAGCGCCTGCCAGAGCGTGCGATGGTTGGGCAGGCCCTCGCCGATCAAGTCCCGCTCTGGGCGAGCGAAGGTGCGGTTGTCGCTCTTCTGCAGGAGGACGTAGGGCTTGTCCGCGTGCTTCCGTGTCACGATGCTCGGTGAGCGCGAGCTGCGTGATCGCTCCGCCCAGCGTGTCGACGTCGGCGACGTAGCGGTCGGTCCGATCGTATCTCGCCTGCCGCCGGACGCCGGGACACGCTGCGCGCCGGTGCGCGGCCGGCGCGCCGGCAGCTGGACGGCGTCCGATTGGGCACCGCACTCGGCGTGTCGCTGCTCGCTTGGCCGGCGCTTGGGGATGGACGGTCGGCGGCCGTTGCTCGGCCCGCCAGCGCTCCCAGAGAAACAGGGCCGAGAACGCAGAAGATCGACGAACAGGATCGAGGCGTTGGGTATCCATGCGAAGCGGGAGCCGAGCGTGGGCCTGGAGGCGACCGCTGCGGGTCAGGACCGGATCGTCAGCCGCCTGGATGATAGGGTGGCAGCGCACCGAGCCGCCGCAATGCAAGCCAGCGATCCTTTGGCTGCACCGTGGCGGCTCGAATGCGCTTCCAGCGCGTAATCTGAGCAGCTCGGGTAGAACCGGCAGTTGCGCACCCAGGCAGCGGGCGAATCGCGTACTGGTAGCCGCGCAACGAGGAACTGCAGCACCATCCTCACGGAGCGTCTCTGGTGCGGGCGAGGCAGCGCGTCGAGGAGTCGGCGTGCGCCTGCGCCGCGACGCTCGCGAGCTCGGCCGTGGTGACAGGCCTGCCGCAACCGTAGCGATGAGATCGAACGCATCGATCGCGCGCGCCGGTGCCCGCGAATCGCTTCGCGCAGCATGCGCTTGAGCCGGTTGCGGTCGACGGCGCGCCCGAGAAGCTTTTTGCCGATCACGTATCCGGCGCGACCGGTCGCGCCGGACGGTCGGGACGGCCAGGAGCTGCAGGCGACTCGCGTCCAAGACGGCGTCCGCTGTGGAACACTGCGGCAAACGCCGCGGTGCCGCGCAGCCGATGGCGATGGGTCGAGCTGAACGGGCGCGCCGGAGCCGTTCAGACGGCGAGCCGGGCGCGCGCCTTTGGCACGGCGTGCGCGCAGAACTTTGCGGCCGCCGACGGACTTCATCCGGCGCGCGAACCCATGGGTCCGCTTCCGCCGGACCACGGAGGGCTGGTAGCGTGCGCTTCATGATGTTGCCTTGCTGGAAAAAAGCCTTTGTATTAGAGCGTTTAGCACGCCGCGCTGTCAAGGTAAATCGAACTCCGAGCGCGAGGCGTGAAGCCGTGTCTCTTGGCTGTGGATAACTCGCCGCGGCTGCGCGTACAATTCGGTTTCAACGGGCTCCCTCGCGGCGCCCGCGTCTTTTTCCTCGAGTTTCGACTCCCGTGCCTCATGTCGACTGCCTCGTTCTGGCCGAGCTGCCTGAAGCGTTCAGGCGCGAGCTGCACCCCGCAGCAATTCAACACCTGGATCCGGCCCTTGCGCCTCGAGCACGCTGGGCGAAGGACTGGTGCTGATCGCGCCGAACCGGTTTGTGCTGCAGTGGGTCAAGGAGCGTTTTGCCGGGCGCATCGAAGAGCTGGCCACCGTTGCGCCTCGGCGGCGCGCCGCGCATGGCGCTCGTCGTCGCGGAGGAGCAGGAGCGGCCGGCGAGCGCTCCGGCGGCTGTCGCGACTCCGGCGCCTGCCACGGTCGGCCGGCGCAGCGAGCAGGCGAGCCTCAATCCCGGCTTCTTTCGCCGCTTTCGTCGCCGGCAAGGCCAACCAGCTCGCGCGCGCCGCCGGCCTCCAGGTCGCCGAGCATCCGACCTCCTACAACCCGTTGTTCGTCTACGGCGGCGTGGGTCTCGGCAAGACGCACTTGATCCAGGCGATCGGCAATCACATCCTCGATGCGAGCGCCGATGCGAAGATCCGCTACATCCACGCCGAGACCTACGTGTCCGACGTCGTCCGCGCCTATCAGCACAAGGCCTTCGACGACTTCAAGCGCTACTACCGGTCGCTCGACCTGCTGCTCATCGACGATATCCAGTTCTTCAGCGGCAAGAGCCGGACGCAGGAAGAGTTCTTCTATCTGTTCAACACGCTGATCGAGGCGCACAAGCAGGTCGTGATCACCTGCGACACGTACCCCAAGGAGATCACCGGCATCGAGGAGCGCCTCATTTCGCGCTTCGGCTGGGGCCTCACGGTCGCGCTGGAGCCGCCCGAGCTCGAGATGCGCGTGCGCGATTCTGCTTTCCAAGGCGGCGGCCACCGGCATGAAGCTCGACGAGCAGGTCGCGTTTTTCATCGCCAAGCACATCCGCTCGAACGTGCGCGAGCTCGAGGGGGCGCTGAAGCGCGTGCTTGCCTATTCGAGCTTCCACGGCCAGGAAATCACGCTTGTCGCTGGCGAAGGACGCATTGCGCGACCTCCTCGCGGTGCAGAACCGGCAGATCTCGATCGAGAACATCCAGAAGACCGTCGCCGATTATTACAAGATCCGCATTTCGGACATGCACTCGAAGAAGCGCTCGCGTGCGGTCGCGCGGCCGCGGCAGGTCGCCATGGCGCTGGCCAAGGAGCTGACGCAGCTTTCGCTGCCCGGAAATCGGCAGCAATTTCGGGGGACGAGATCACACGACCGTTCTGCACGCGTGCCGCCAGATCGCCAAGCTGCGCGACTCCGGTTCCCGAAATCAGCCACGACGTGAATTTCCTGCTGCAGGTGCTGCGCAATTAGCACCTCCGGCGGCGCTCACGGAGGTATGAATCGCGCTGCAAAGCAGTCTATAATTTGTGGATTAAGCGTCCGATCTGTGAAACCCGGCGTTTCGGCCCCCAATTTGATCCACAGTGTTCCGCAGCGGTTGTCCGCGTGATTATCGCTGGCGCCAACGTCGTCGGATCAACGTTGATATTTTCGGGTTGTCGTGCCCGAACCAGTCGCGTCTTATTAGCTCTTACTAGGTTTTAATAATGCAACTAAAACAAATGCCCAGGGACGCGCTGCTCAAACCGCTGCAGGCCGTTTCCGGGAATCGTCGAGCGCCGGCAAACGCTGCCGATTCTCGCCAATGTCCTGCTCGAGCAAAAAGACGGCCGGCTCTTACGTCACCGCGACCGACCTCGAGATGCAGATCACGCGCATACGGCGAATTCGCGGGCAAACAGGATCAGTCGATTACCGTCGGCGCGCGCAAGCTGCAGGACTTTGCTGCGTGCCCTTCCGGAAGACGCCGTGCTCAACGTCGACACCGCCGCCGGCAAGATGACCGTGCGCGCCGGCCGCTCGCGCTTCAACCTGCAGACGCTGCCGGCAGCCGACTATCCGCGCATCGGCGTTGGCACAGGAGCAGCTGCAGACGATCAGCGCTGCCGCAGCGCGACTTCGCGGGCTGCTCAAGCTGGCCGAGTTCGCGATGGCGCAGCAGGACATCCGCTACTACCTGAACGGCATGCTGCTCGTCGATCGACAAGGGCTCGCTTGCAGGCGGTCGCCACCGACGGGCACCGGCTTGTCTTACGCGAGCCTCGCGGTGCGCGGGCGATTATTCGCGCCAGGAGGTGATCCTGCCGCGCAAGACCGTGCTCGAGCTCGGCAAGCTGCTCGAGGACAGCGACGACGGATGTCGCGATCGACGATACTGGCCAATCAGGTGCGGTTCCGCTTCTCCAACATCGAGCTGGTGAGCAAGGTCGTCGACGGAAAGTTTCCCGATTACAACCGCGTCATCCCGAGCGGCCACTCGAAGCAGCCTCGACCTGTCGCGCACCGAGCTGCTGCAGGCGCTGCAGCGCGCGGCGATCCTCTCGAACGAAAAGTTTCGCGGTGTGCGCCTGGTGCTCGGGCGGCCGACCAGCTGCAAGATCATCTGCACCAACAGCGAGCAGGAGGAAGCCGAGGAGGAGCTCGAGGTCGCAGTACAAGCGGAGAAGCGCTCGACATCGGCTTCAACATCACTTACCTGCTCGACGTTACTGCACAATCTCGGCAGCCGACCAGGTCGTGCCTGGCTCTGGGCGACGCCAATTCCAGCGCGCTCATCACCGATGCGCGAGCGCAACGATTACAAATATGTCGTCATGCCGATGCGCATCTAGTGACGGGAGCAGCAGTCTTCGACCCGCCCGCGGCGCTGACTCTGAGTCGGCGTCGGCGTTTGAATGGACCGCAGGAACCGAGACAAACGCGAATGAGCCAGCACAATACCGAAGCCCGCCGGACAACGGCGACGACTACGATTCGAACAGCATCAAGGTGCTGAAGGGCCTCGACGCCGTGCGCAAGCGTCCGGGCATGTACATCGGCGACACCTCCGACGGCACCGGCCTGCACCACATGGTGTTCGAGGTGCTCGACAACGCCATCGACGAAGCGCTCGCCGGCTACTGCGACGACATCAAGGTCGTCGATCCACGCCGACAACTCGATGTCGGTGCGTCGACAACGGGCGCGGCATCCCGACCGACATCAAGGACGACGACGAACAGAAGCGCTCGGCGGCCGAGATCGTGATGACCGAGCTTCACGCCGGGCGGCAAGTTCGACCAGAACATCGTACAAGGTGGCGGGCGGCCTGCACGGCGTGGGCGTGTCGGTGGTCAACGCGCTGTCCGAGTGGCTGCAGGCTCAGGATCTGGCGCGACGGCAAGGCGCACCAGATGGAGTTCCGCCGACGGCGTCGCCGGTCGCGCCGCTCGCGCGTCGTCGGCCCGACCGAGCGGCGCGGCACCGAGGTCCATTTCATGGCGTCGCCGGAGACGCTTCGGCAGCGTCGAATTCCACTACGACATCCTGGCACGCGCGCATTCGCGAGCTCTCGTTCCTCAACAACGGCGTCAAGATCGAGCTCGTCGACCAGCGCGACGGCAAGAGCGAGAACTTCGCGTTCACTCGGGCGGCATCAAGGGCTTCGTCGAGTACATGAACCGCAGCAAGACGGTGCTGCATCCGAAGATCTTCCACGCGATCGGCGAGAAGGACGGCATCGACCGTCGAGGTCGCGATGCAGTGGAACGACTCGTACGCCGAGAACGTGCAGTGTCTTCACCAACAACATCCCGCAGCGCGACGGCGGCACGCATCTGACCGGCCTGCGGCAGGCGATGACGCGCACGCTCAACAGCTACATCGAGAAGGAAGAGATCGCGAAGAAGGCGAAGGTCGAGACCACCGGCGACGACATGCGCGAGGGCTCACCTGCGTGCTGTCGGTCAAGGTGCCGGAGCCGAAGTTCTCGTCGCAGACCAAGGACAAGCTCGTGTCCTCCGAGGTGCAGCCGATCGTGCAGGAGATCGTGTCGGCGCAAGCTCGCCGAATTCCTGCTCGAGAACCCGCACGACGCGCAAGATCATCTGCGGCGAAGATCGTCGACGCGGCGCGCGCGCGCGAAGCCGCGCGCAAGGCGCGCGAGCTGACGCGCCGCAAGGGCGTGCTCGACGGCATGGGACTGCCGGGCAAGCTCGCCGACTGCCAGGAGCGCGATCCCGCGCTGTGCGAGATCTACCTCGGTCGAGGGCGATTCCGCCGGCGGCTCGGCGAAGCAGGGACGCGATCGCAAGTTCAGGCGATCCTGCCGTTGCGCGGCAAGATCCTGAACGTCGAGCGCGCGCGGTTCGACAAGCTGATCAGCTCGCAGGAGATCGTCACGCTGATCACCGCGCTCGGCGACGGGGTTCGGCAAGTCCGCGGCGACAAGGAGACAAGGACGCTTCAACGCCGACAAGCTGCGCTACCACCGCATCATCATCATGACCGACGCCGACGTCGACGGCTCGCACATCCGCACGCTGCTGCTGACGTTTTTCTACCGGCAGATGCCGGAGCTGGTCGAGCGCGGCCACATCTACATCGCGCAGCCGCCGCTCTACAAGGCGAAGCAGGGCAAGCGAGGAGATCTACCTCAAGGACGATCACGAGCTCAAGCAGCACCTGCTCAAGGTCGCGCTGAAGGGCGCGGAGCTCGCGCCCGGGCACGGGCAGGCCGCCGCTCGCGACCGAAGACGCTTCGAGAGCGTCGCGCGCGAATACCTGCTCGCCGAGGCCGTGAGTCGAGCGCGTCGCGCGGGTCGTCGATCCGGCCGACGCTGCTACGCGATGCTCGGCGGCGTGCGCGTCGAGCTCTCGAGACCGAGAGCGGCGGCGAGCGCGCAGCGCACGGCGCTGCAGGATGCGATCGCCGATCCGGAGGTGCGGGTCGAGGCGCGCTACGACGCCGGCAACCGAGACGCGGCGCCTGGTCATCGTGCGCACGCATCACGGCACGCCGCACGTGACCGCGCATCGACGCGATTTCCTCGCCAGCGGCGACGGCGCGCAGATCCGCGCGGCGGCCGACGTGCTCGCAGGGATCTGATCCAGCCGGGCGCGGTCGATCAAGCGCGGCGACAAGCAGCAGGCCGGTGAAGTCGTTCAAGGAAGCGCTCGACTGGCTGCTTGCCGAGGCGCGCGATCGAACGTCGCCATCCAGCGCTACAAGGGCCTGGGCGAGATGAATCCCGGCGCAACTCTGGGAAACGACGATGGATCCCGAAGGTGCGCCGGCTGCTGCAAGGTGCAGATCGAGGATGCCGGTCGCGTCGGAGGAAATCTTCTCGACGCTGATGGGCGAGCAGGTCGAGCCGCGGCGCGCGTTCATCGAGATCGAACGCGCTCGGCGTGCGCAATCTCGACGTGTAGGGCTATCCGCCTGGGGTGGGCCGCGCGGGCTGTGCCGCAATGAGCCTCGATCCGCAACGCGTTGCTCGCGCGCCTCGACCTGAAGGCGCGCAGAACGCCTGGCGCTTGCGCAGGCCGCAGGAGCTGCGCGAGGTGCCGGGCCGCACGCTCGGCATCGCGCAGATCCGAGCGACGAGTCGCTGCTCGCCGAGGATCGCGACCGCAGCGATCGCCGACTACGATGCGGTGCTTGCCAGCGCCGTCGCCGCCGCGCGCGCATGGCGCGAAGTGCCCGCGCCGAAAGCGCGGCGAGGCCGCGGCGCCTCGGGCTCCTGCTGCGCGAGCGCGAGGACGCGCTCGGCACGCTCGTCGCGCTCGAAAACGGCAAGATCAAGGCTGAAGGCGACGGCGAGGTGCAGGAGATGATCGACATCGCCGACTTCGCCGTCGGCCAGGCGCGGCATGCTCTGCGGCAAGACCATGCACTCGGAGCGGCCGCGGCGCATCGGATGTACGAGCAGTGGCATCCGCGCTCGGGCGTCGTCGGCGTGATCACCGCGTTCAACTTCCCCGTCGCGGTCTGGTCGTGGAACGCGCTGTTGGCGGCGGTGTGCGGCAACGCGACTGATCTGGAAGCCTTCGCCGAAGACGCCGCTCTGCCGCGATCGCCGTGCAGCAGCTCTGCAACCGGATCATTGCTCGAGCGTCGACGCTGCCGCCGATTTTCACGCTGCTTGATCGACGCCGGCTGCGACGCGGGCGCGCGCGCATCGCCGCCGACCCGCGCGTCGCGCTGGTGTCGTTCACCGGGTCATCGGCGTCGGCCGGCAGATCGCGCAGGTCGTGGCGGGACGGTTCGGACGCTGCCTGCTCGATGCTCGGCGGCAACAACGCCATCATCGTCGCGGACGACGCCGATCTCGACCTGGTCGATGCGCGCGGTGGTGTTCGGCGCGGTCGGCACCGCCGGCCAGCGCTGCACGACCACGCGCCGGCTCCTCGTGCACGAGTCGATCGAGGCCGAAGTCGTGCGCCGGCTCGAAGCGGCGTACGCGCAGGTGCCGATCGGCGATCCGCTCGAGCCGTCGACGCTGATGGGGCCGCTGATCGACGCGGCCGCGGTGCGCGAGCAGCTTCGCCGTGCCGTGCGAGGCGCACGGCCGCGGGCGGCACCGTGCTATGCGGCGGCAAGCGCGATCGACCGGCCCGGCTTCTTCGTCGAGCCGACCATCGTCCGCAGCGCGCGAACGACTGTGCCGATCGTGCAGCGACGAGACCTTCGCGCCCATCCTCTACGTGATTCGCTGCCGCGATCTCGACGAGGCGATCGCGCTGCACAACGCCGTGCCGCAGGGCCTGTCGTCGGCGATCTTCACCCGCAGCCTGCGCGAGGCCGAGCGCTTCCTGTCGGCGGCCGGCAGCGATTGCGGCATCGCCAACGTCAACATCGGCACGTCAGGCGCCGAGATCGGCGGCGCGTTCGGCGGCGAGAAGGAAACCGGCGGCGGACGCGAGGCCGGGCTCGGATCGTGGCAGGCTTACGATGCGCCGCCAGACCAGCACGATCAACTGGAGCCGCGAGCCGCTCGCTCAAGGCATCAAGCTCCGGCGGCGCCCGGAGGCGGCATGCACAGCGCCCTGCGAAGCGAAGCGGCGCGCTTGCGCCGCGCGGCTTTTGCGGCAGTTTGGCGGTCTTCGCCGGCGTGGCAGTCTTGGATTTGCCGGCCTTCGCGGCGCGAGGAGCGCGATCAGCCTCGCCCGTGAAGCGTGACCGCATCGACGCGCGGTCCTCGTCGGGCAAGCGTGGCGTTGATGCTCGCCGTGCTTCACGTACGGGCCGTAACGGCCTGCATGCAATTCGACGGGCTTGTCCTTCGCGGATGCGGCCCAAGCACGCGCAGCGCCGTCGCGCCGCGCCCGGCGCTGCGCGCCGCGACCCGGGCACCCGTTCCTTCGCCTCGAACTCGAAGCCGATCTTGCCGTCGGGCTGGCGTACGAGATACGCGCGAGAACGGGCGCCGCGTGCGCGCCGAGACGAAGCTGCAGCAGGTCGGTCTTGCCGGTGGCCAGCAGCTTCTGCATCTGCGCGCGCTCGATCGGCCGCTGCAGGATGATCGCGACCCGAGCGAAAGTCGCAGGTCTCGCTCGGGCCCGACTGCGCTTTTCGCAGACGTACGCCGCGGGCAGCTCGAACACGCGGCCGCCGCACTTCGGGCACGGACCGAGCGGTTCCTGGCCCGCTGAAATCCGGCGCTTCGCGTCAGCGCCGCCTCCGCTGCCGTCGCCGAAGTCGAACTGCGACCTCGTAGGCGTCGTTGAGTTTGAGCTTGCGCGGCGAACGGTCGGCCGAGCTTGCTGCGAAAACCTTCGAGCGGACCGACTGCTCGGTCGCGTGAGCAGCGCCTCGGCCTCGGCGATCTCGAGCTGGCGGCCGGCGATGATCTTCCACATGCCGAAGTCGCAGGCACTGGCACTGGAACTTCTTGTAGTTCTCGTGCACTTCGCCGCCGCATTTCGGGCAACGCGCCGACAGCGTCGCGAAATCGCCCGGGATCGTGTCGCTCTCGTAGTTCTTCGCCTGCGCGACGATGTGCTGCGTCATCGCCGACGATCTCGCGCATGAACTGCTCGCGCTTGAGCTTGCCGTGCTCCATCTGCGCGAGCTTGAATTCCCATTCCGCGGTGAGCTCCGGCGAGAACAGCTCCGGCACACCGAGGCCGTGCAGCAGCGTCATCAGCGAAAACGCCTTCGCGGTCGGCGTGCAGCTCGCGCCCGTCGCGATGGATGTATTTCTCGTAGATCAGGCCTTCGATGATCTGCGCGCGCGTGGCCGGCGTGCCGAGTCCCTTTTCGCGCATCGCCTCGCGCAGCTCGTCGTCCTCGATCAGTCTTGCCCGCGCCCTCCATCGCCGAGAGCAGCGTCGCCTCGGTGAAGCGCGCGCGGCGGCCGTGGTCTGATTCGCGACCGCCTCGATTCCTCGGTCGCCACCTTCTCGTTCGGCGAGCACCGTCGCCAGCGTCGGTCATCGGCGCGCTTGCGCTTCCTTGCCGTAGACCGCGAGCCAGCCCGGCGTCGACCAGCACCTTGCCTTCGGTCTTGAACGGCTCGCCGGCGACGCGGGTGATGCGCGTGGTCAGCAGATACTCCGCCGGCGGATAGAAGACCGCGAGGAATCGCTTGACGACGAGGTCGTAGAGCTTCGCTTCGAGCTCGTTCAGACTCTTGGGCTGCTGCAGCGTCGGAATGATCGCGAAGTGATCGGAAATCTTGCTGTTGTCGAAGATGCGCTTGTTCGGCTTGACCCATTTCTCCTTCAGGATCTGCCCCGCGAAGGCGCGCATAGGCGTTGGTCTCGCGCAGCGCTTCGAGCGTCGCCTTGACCGTCGGCAGATAGTCCTCCGGCAGCGCGCGCGAATCGGTTCGCGGATAGGTGAGCACCTTGTGCCTTTCGTAGAGCGCCTGCGCCAGCGACAGCGTCGTGCGCGCCGAGAAGCCGAAACGGCCGTTGGCCTCGCGCTGCAGGCTCGGTCAAGTCGTAGAGCAGCGGCGAGCTCTGCGTCGAAGGCTTGGACTCTTCGCTGACGGTGCCGGGCTTGCCCTCGCACTTCGCGCGCGATCGCTCGCGCCCTGGCCTCGTCCCACAGGCGCTCCGCGCGCGCGTCAGGGTCGTCGTCCGGCTTCTGGAATTTCTCGTCGAACCAGCGGCCCGGCGTATTGCGCCGCCTGCCGCGCGAAACGTCGCCGTGCACTTCCCAGTAATCGCGCGGCTATGAAGCGCGGATCTTCTCCTCGCGCTCGACCAGGATCGCGAGCGTCGGCGTCTGCACGCGGCCGACCGTCGTCAGCTGGAAGCCGCCCGACTTCGAGTTGAACGCGGTCATCGCGCGCGTGCCGTTGATGCCGACGAGCCAGTCGGACTCCGAGCGGCACACCGCGGCGTCGGCGAGCGGCCGCATCTGCCTCGTCGGTGCGCAGCGTCGCGAAGCCGTCGCGGATCGCGCCGGGCGTCATCGACTGCAACCACAGGCGCTTGATCCGGCTTGGCCGGTCTTCGCGTACTGAACGATGTAGCGGAAGATGAGCTCCCCTCGCGGCCGGCGTCGCAGGCGTTGATGAGCTCGACGACGTCCTTGCGTTTGATGAGCTTGAGCAGGAGTCTTAGCCGCGGCTCGGTTTTCTCGAGGGCTCCGCAACGCGAAGCTGTCGACGGGATCGCCGGCAAGTGAGTGAACGTCCACTTAGCCGCGTTTGACTTCCTCCTCCTCGGGCATGCCGATCTCGAGCAGGTGGCCGACGGCGGAGGAGAGCACGTAGCGATCCTCCTCGAAGTATTCATCTGGCGCGCGAGTCCGCCCAGCGCGCGGGCGATGTCCGGCCGCGACGGAGTGGTTTCTCGGCAATGATCCAGGCGCTTGGCCATCGGTCCGGGACGGTCGGGCGAGCTTTGAAGCCCGGGCGAGAGTAGGTGAGTTCAGACAAGCAAGGACCGGCAATACGTGCAACTAACGGAAGCGATTAT
>ERZ1370068.5082-contig-4121_pt1 | contig 14810 bp, 23 predicted proteins | sample MGYA00561227_ERZ1370068 | MGnify/ENA primary metagenome ERZ1370068 (study PRJEB38410, sample SAMEA6850437) | metagenome | study: Metagenomic assessment of the ecological functions of the soil: analysis of the soil microbiota associated with the...
TCGCACCGACCGCCCGCACCCAGAGGGTACGCCTCCGGTTTTGATTCCGCCACGCGGCCCCTGGTTGGATGCCTTTTCCGATCAGCCTGTGGGTTTGTTAGGAGGGTGCTCGTCGGGGGGTGAGCACGGCGGAAGTAGGGTGTACGCGGCTTCGATGAGTTTGGTCATCTCTTCGGCCTTCTTGTAGGCCTGCATGTATTTCGTGGGATTGTTGGTCAGATTCGAGTAGCGGGCGGGGTTCCAGGTGTACAGCAGCACTCGTCTGGTCCGAGCGAGGGTTTCGGAGGTGACGGGAGGGTAAGTCCCAGTACCTCCAGTGCATGGTTGCACGTCTTCTTGGTTCACATCGGTCATGGGGCGAGTCTGACAGAAGCCGACGTCAAGCCTGTCAATCAGTCATAATAGGATGGTGAATAATGCCGCCGGCTTTTCCCCACAGGAGTTGCGCGAAAAGCGGGACGGGCGGAGACGAGGGAAGAGTTCGAGGTTCGGGTTTTCGGAACTTCGGACCCAGAACTTCGAACTTCGCGTCGCCACGCCTGTCGCGCACGGTTGCTCTCGTCTCGCTCCACGTTTCACGCGCAAGAGCCGCGCATACACGCTTGCAGCAGGAGCGTGTCGCGAGCTAATGCGCGTGTAGACATCCTGGTAGTGAGGTATTTTGACAGACCGCCACATGCTCAAATTTTATCAAGCCGATGTGTTCACCGGGCAGCCGTTCGGCGGCAACCCGGTCGCCGTGTTTCCCGATGCGCAAGGTCTCACCGACTATCAACTGCAGCAGATTGCCCGGGAGATGAATCTCTCCGAGACCGTGCTTCGTGCTGCCTCCGACAGACCAGGCGGCAGTCGTTCGCCTCAGGATTTTCACTCCAACGCAGGAGATTCCGTTTGCCGGACATCCGGTGCTGGGGACATTTTACGTGTTGGCCCAGCTCAGGTTGATTGCCGTCACCGATGGCGTCACCCGCTTGATGCAGGAATGCAACATCGGCCTTTTCCCTGTCGAACTCCATGCACGAGAGGGGCAGGTCACCCATGTGGTGATGACACACAGCCGAAACCGCTGTTCCTCGGTTCCGGTGGATGAGCCGGAGGATCTGTTCGACATTGCGAAGGCTCTGGGGCTGTCGATACACCAGATTGCCGACACCAAGAAACCGGTGATGGTAGTGTCGACTGGGTTGCCGGTGGTGATTGTGCCGGTGCGGACCCTCACGGCTGGTGCGGTCGATTGTGCCGGACGCTGCCGCGATTGTCGAGGTGTGCGAGCGGGTCGGCACCAACGGCATCATGGTCTTCACGACCATGACAGTGGAAGACCATTCGACGGTGCATACGAGAATGTTTGCGCCCGCGATCGGCATCCTCGAAGATCCCGCCACAGGGAGCGCCAGCGGGGCCATGAGCGCCTATCTCGTCCACAATGGGCTGGTTGAAGTGGGGCCCATGACAGAACTTATCGTCGAGCAGGGCTATGAAATCGGGCGTCCGGCGCGCATTCTTGTCCAGATCGAATCCGACGACGATGCCATTCAAGAGGTGAAGGTGGGTGGACAGTGCGTGATGGTTGTTGAAGGGAAGTTAAAGTTTTGAGCCAGTGAGGAGTGAGGCGTAAGAGGTGAGGAGGCTGCGATGAAAGCCGTACTCTTTCGCGCGCGCATGGTGGACCGGTCAATCTTTCGTATGAGGATCTGCCCACGCCGACGATCGGTTCGGAGGATGTTCTGGTCCGTGTCAAGGCCTGCGCGCTGAACCATCTCGATATTTGGATCCGCGCAAGGGAATCCGGCCTATCCCATGCAGCTACCTCATGTATCGGGGTCGGATGTGGCGGGGCTCGTAGAGCAAGTCGGCGATCAGGTCGAAGGCGTCACGGTGGGGCAGCGTGTCTTCGTGTCGCCGGGGATCAGCTGCTGGAAATGTGAACAATGTCTGGCGGGTCGAGACAATATGTGCCGCTCGTATGGACTGGTCGGTGCGATGACGCACGGCGGCTATGCGGAGTATGTGAAAGTGCCGTTCCGCAACGTGCTGCCGATTCCAGAGAACCTCTCGTTTGAACAGGCTGCGGCGTTTCCGCTCGTGTCGGTGACCGCGTCGCACATGCTGTTTGCCCTAGCCGGACTCCAACATGGAGAGACGGTGCCTGATCATGGGCGCGGGGAGCGGAGTCGGGATGATGGCGGTTCAAATGGCCAAGCTCGCCGGAGGCTCGGGTGATGACGACCGTCGGGTCCGACGACAAGATTCCCAAAGCCGTGATCCTGGGGGCCGATGCCGTCTATCAACCACGCGAAGGAGAATGTTGCGGAGCGCGTGAAGTTGCTCACCGAAGGGCGCGGCGTCGATGTCGTCATCGAGCATATCGGTCCGGAGGTGTGGGACACCTGCCTTCGTTCATTGGGAAAGGTGGGCGCTTGGTTACTTGTGGCGCAACGACCGGGGGCGAAGTGAAGCTCAATCTCCGTTACGTCTTTTCTCGCCAGCTGACGATCAAAGGGTCCTATATGGGAACGCGCGCAGAACTGGTGAAGGCGGCGGAGCTGATGGGGCAGGGTCGGCTGATCGCGGTGATCGATCGCACGTTTCCACTTCAGGAGGCTCGCGCGGCGCAGCGAACTGATGTTGAGTCGAAAGTTCTTCGGTAAGATAGCTGCTGACAGTGTGAGACAGCTAGGCGGGCTTTTTCTATTACGCTCAGTCAGCAATACAAAGGGGGGAGTATGTCCAAAGTGGCGATGATCATGAGCAAGCAGCCCAAGACCGTGGGGCCTGGCGTGTCGATTGTGAGCGCGGCCAAGAAAATGAGGACTGGGCGCGTGGGGTCGCTGCTTGTGAAGAAGGGGAAGAAGCTGGTCGGGATCGTCACCGATACGGATATTGTTCGACGCGCCGTCTCGACCAATAAGAGTCTTGGCAAGATGACCGTCGAGAAGATCATGACGACCCCCATTTGCACGATTGAAGGCAGTCAGACGGTCGATGATGCTCAGGATATGATGGCTGACTTAGGCGTGCGCCATCTTGGCGTCACGCAAGCGGGCGAGATTGTCGGGGTGATCTCGGTGCGCGACCTGTTGTTGTTTTATAAGCGGTATGCGCAATCGAAGATTTCGCCGGAGATGCTGTATCCTGAACCGAAGATTTTCCAAGACTGACGGGACGTGAGACGTAAAACGTGAAAGGTAAAACGTAAGATGCGGGAAGGTGAATGCCTAGCGTTCACATCTCAGCCCTGAGGAACGCTTACACGATTACTTGGTGAGTTCTTTGACGAGGTGGCCGAGCTCCGGAAGGATGAGCTTTTCCATCGCGAGGCGGACGGCGTTTTCTGAGCCGGGGGTTGAGAAGAGCACGCGGCCTTTGATGATGCCGGCGGTGGCTCGGCTCCATGATCGCCGGAGAGCCGATGTCCTGATACGTGAGATAGCGAAAGACTTCGCCGAATCCCACCAGTCGCTTTTCCAGCATCGCATCCACCGCTTCGAACGTCGAATCCCGCTCGAGAGATGCCTGTGCCGCCATTAATGATGATGGCTTGAATCTTCTTGTTGGTCACGGCGGCTTTGATCTTGGCTTTGATCTTGGATGGTTCGTCTTTGACGAGATGATAGGCGGCCACTGTATGACCCTGCTCCTTGAGCAGTTTCTGAATAAGTTGGCCGCTGGTATCGGTGTGGGGGTCCGCGTGTCGCTGCAGGTAATGACCATGCACCCAACTTGATTTGGGTGCATGGGATTTATGCTCATGGTGTGTGGCAGAACTCATGGAGGAGAGGTACTACGCTACTTCCAGACTGAGTCTGGGTTCAGTTTTGCTACCGGCTTTCCGCCAGTGATGTGTTCATCGATGATGGTCGCTACGTCCGCTTCCGTCACTTTGGAGTACCAGGTGGCGTCCGGATAGACGACGACGGTTGGTCCCTGCTCGCAGGGGCCGAGGCAGGAGGAACCGCTGACGAGGACATCGCCTGGTGGCACGCCCTTCTGCATGAGACCTATATTAAAGGCCATGAGGAGGAGGCTGCTCCGGCGCTGCCGCAGGAGGGTTTCGGATGGCCTGGGGGACGTGAGTTGGTACAGACGACGATGTGATACTTCGGCTTCGGCATGGGTTCTCCTTTGATGGTCGATGAAGCGGTCAGCTTTCAGCTGCCAGCGTTCAGTTATCTATAAGAAGAGCTGAGCGCTGATTGCTCTGAGCTGATGGCTGTTTCACTGCGGTGCGAACGACTTCCACATATCGATGGCCTCTTCGGGCAGCTTCCAATGCTTGAGGCCCTTCATCACCCAATCGAGGTAATGCGCTTTAGGTTTGAACTTGCCTATGGGGGTGGCGGCATAGGTGGTGACGGGTATTTTCTCCCGGCTTCCGTCAGCACGGTGACTTGGACCTGGCGAAACGCGCTTGGCGGTACATCCTCTTCGAAGAGGTCCATCAGCTTGAGATCTTCGTCGGTCACTTCGAAGACCGCTCCCCAGACCTGTTCTCCCGGTGACGGGGTCACGCTCGCGAGGCCGCATCGCCATTGCGAGGACCATCGGCAGAATTTGATCGTGTGTTCGGGAAGAGTGGCCAGCTTCAGGAACTGATGTTCCGGAGCGCGACGTTTCAGCTGCGTGGGGTTGAGATGGTCCCCGTAGAGAAAGAACTTCATTGGTGATTCACTGCCACAGGGCCCCTGTCTGTCGAGTAGATCGCTATTTGTAACATAACCACTTTCACACGCACAAGACGCGCCTCGCGCGGCTTATCGGACTAGCCCGGACTATTCATGATCTGCTCGTCGTCCGATCCTCGCGCCCGGCGGGGCTTTTCTCGTTCGGCCTCCTGGACGGACTGCATGTACGCCTCCGTCGGCCTTACTTGCGAGAAGCCCATGCGTGGCTTCGGTCTCGAACGACCTCGCGACGGCATTCATGAATAATCCGGACTTGCTGTGGTCAGATTGACATCGCGCCGGTGCTCTTCCTAAGATGCAGCGCGATCATGTGCGGTTTCGCCTCGTCCCACTTGCCCCCGCCTGGCTTCCCAGCGATTTCGCGACGGCATTCATGAATAATCCAGGCTCATTCCTCCGCCAGTTCTGCACATTCGCCCGGATTGTGAAGATCATTCACTATGCGGTCGTGGCAGTGCTCGTGCTGGGCGTGCTCTACTATCTCTGGATGAAGCCTCCGTCGGCGAATCCCATGGTTGATCGTCGGGCCGCCGAAGCCCTCGCGCTGGTGCAAACCCATCAGGCTCAGGGCTATCCCACAATTCTTCAGGCGATGACTGAGCATGTGCGTTCTATGAGCGAACGCAATCGGGTCGCCCGGCTGGGTGAGTGGCGGGTGAAGCAGTTGGAGGGGGATCTGTATGAGATACGGATTCAGTTGCGGGATCAAGGGGTGACGGGCCAATGGTTCGAGCGGGAGTTCATTTGGCATGCCGATCTCTTGTCGAAGAAGGTCAATGCCGCGTCCCTCCCTGCTGATGGCGTGACACCGAAAGAGCCGGATGCTGCGCCCTAGCAGGATGCTGAAAAATTCCTCCAACGTCGTTCTCGGTTCGTCAAAATCCTCAACGGGGACCGCGCCGCCTCACCAACTCGGCGGCGCGCACAGACTTGGTGCTCCTTATTCGTCGCACCGTGCGCCCCAGAGGGTATGCCTCTGGTTTGACTCGCCTGCGGCCCTGGCTTGGGTCAAGGCGCGTCTCGGCGCGCCAGGGCTGGGCGGGTGAGAAGGCCGCTTTTTGAGCATCCTGCGGAGTGTTCTTCTGATATGTCACACATGCAGGCCCTCGAAGTTCTGTCGTGCCAAAATGGTTTTTCGGCAGCCTGCTAGCCCACGTTATTCATGACGGTTCGTTGCGAAGTGGCGCGCGATTCGCGTGACGTGTGAGCCCTGTCCCTACCTGTCGCGCTTTTCCGCTAGTCTCGCCCGTCTCGCTTGAGTCAGGCATCGGCGATTGCAGCCGAAGTGCTCATGAATAATATGGGCTAGGTGAAGTGTCTCCGGTAGCGCCACCTGAACTTGATTTCCTTCGATCCGGACGGGACAGCAGTCGACGGTGATGGTCGGATTCTCCGGTCGTTCGCCGGTTTGTACGTTGAATCGCCATCCGTGCCGCGGACATTCGACGACGTGGCCATCCAGATGCCCTTCTCCGAGCGGTCCTCCCGCATGCGGACAGGTGTTGTCGACGGCGTAGAAGGATCCGTCGACATTAAACAGGGCAATCCAGACCCCTTGGACTTCGACCGTCCGTCCGGTCCCCGGAGGAATTTCCTCTGCCGTCGCGACGGTGACAAATTCAGGCATGACGCTGATCCTTCTTCTTGGCTGAGCGGACGACGGAACAGGTCCAAGATCCGCAGACCCGTCAGTGACTTGATTTCGACCAAGGCTTATGGCATAGAGAAGGGTACGCCTTCCAAGACTACACCCAGGCCCTCTCATACAAGGAGCCTCGGTTGGGAATGAGGTTGTTGCATGGAAATGACCCTTCTGCTCAACGCGACGTACGAACCCCTGCGGGTCGTCAATTGGCAAAAGGCGATCTCGCTCCTCTGGCAGGGCAAGGTTGAAGTCCTCGAGGTCTACGACCGAGAGGTCCACGCGGTGTCGATCTCCATTAAGCTTCCCTCCGTCATGCGGCTCCTCAAGTTGGTCCGGCTCAAGGATGTCCACCGGGCGGTCAAATTCTCCCGCATCAATATCTTTACGCGAGATGGCTATGCCTGCCAGTACTGTCGTCACAAGTTCCGGACCGAAGAGCTGACGTTCGATCATGTCATCCCCATCGCCAAGGGTGGGCGAAAGACCTGGGAAAATATCGTGACGGCTTGCTGGCGTTGTAACAACAAAAAAGCGGTCGTACGCCTGATGAAGCCGGCATGCGGCTCATGAAGAAGCCGCTGAAGCCTCGCTGGAATCCGGTTGTGACCATTACCATCGGGATTCGGAACACACCGGACAGCTGGCGTGACTATTTCTATTGGAATATGGAGCTCGATGCCGACCCCGCCGATACCTGATGTTCAATTGTTCAATGTTGAAAGTTGAATTGATGTCCGCAGTGTTCAGTGAACATTCAAGCAGTTATCATTCAACATTGCTTCCTGGTCAGTGCACCCTTCCAGTGTAATCTCAAAATCCCATCCTCCCGGTAATGTCGGATTCTTCGCATAGCGGCCTTCGATGTCGCCCAGCTGTGCCGGGCCTGCCTGTCCATCTCTCGACACCTCACATCTAGCATTCCACGCAATTCAGAGCTCTGGCAGGATGCTGACAAAGCCCGCCAGCGTCATGGACCATGACCGTGAAGTACTGTCTGGTTTGTTTGGTTGTATTAGATCCAGTTGGTCTAGTTTGATTGAACTAAGACAAACCAGATGAAGACAATCAATCCAGCTAAACCCGTCTGCGCCTGTCTCGCGAGCCTCGCTGTCTCTGAGCGCCGGCGCATTATAGCGGGGGCCGGTAGAAAAGGGGAAGGCGCGGTTTACGCTGCAAAACAGGGTGTTGTATGATACGCCGCGCGCTTGAATTGGGAGGAACCATCATGGCTGCAAATTCTGGCTTTCCATTGTCTCTAGATGTGAAGGGTACCCGGTGCTTGTACTCGGGGAGACGAAGAGGCCGCGGAAAAGACCCAGCGGTTGTTGGAGGCCGGGGCTAAAGTGATCGTCGTGGCGCCGGCATTGCACGACATGCTAAAAGATTTGGCCGCCTCGGCGAAAGTCGTGCACCGTGGGCGCCATTTTCGCGATAGCCGATTTGGACAGTGCGATTCTGGTGCTGAATATGGTTCGTGGGGACCGGGATTTTTCCCGAGCGCTGTTCGCGAAGGCGCGTGAGAAGAAGGTCTTATTGTGGTCGGTTGACCAGCCGGAAGCCTCAACGGTCACGATGCCGGCGGTGGTGGCTTGCGGCCATTTGCGTGTGGCCATCAGCACGAGCGGGGTCGCCCCGGCCTTGTCAGGCTTCATGAAGGAAGATATGGAGAAGATCTTCGGTGAGGAGTTTGCTGCTTTTGTAGACTGGCTCGGCCGACTCCGGGAGCACACCAAGGCGAATGAGCCGGACTTCGAAAAACGCCGGGCGTTGTTGCGTGAGGCGTTGGACGGGTTTCGCTTGTTGGGCAAGGTCCAGTATCCGAAGGTCTGGCTGGATGAGCGTGCCGCGAAGGCGTAAGGCGTGTGGAGCAAGGATAACGGGATAAAGGGTAGCGGGTATAAGACGTGAGAGCCTGAGATGTGAAACGTACAGGGAAGGACAAGAGGGACACTATGGTTCTGCTGGAATTCAGTATGTCGCCGTTGGGCAAGGGAGAGAGCGTTGGCAAGTATGTGGCGCGCTCGCTCGATATTATCGATAAGAGCGGAGTGGACTACCGGTTGAACCCGATGGGGACGGTGCTCGAAGGGGAGTGGGATGAGGTATTTGCCGTCGTCAAAAAGTGCTATGAGCGGATGAAGAAAGATTGCGGCCGCATTTCCTGCACGATCAAAGTCGACTATCGGAAAGGCCACGCAGGGCGTTTACAGAGCAAGGTTGCAAGCGTCGAGAAGATACTCAAGCGATCGATCAAGCACTAGCAGGATGCTGAAAAACCATTTTAGCCCGCTAGGACTTCGATGGTTCGCGCCTGTGGCATAACAGGAATACACGCTCGCAGGATGCTCAAAAAGTCCGTCCAGCAAGGCCGCAGCGAGTGAAGGGCCGAGGCGTACCCTCTGGGGCGCACGGTGCGACGAATAAGGGAGCGCCAAGTCTGTGCGCGCCGCCGAGTGGTGAGGCGGCCGGGTCCCACGTTGAGGGTCTGAACGATGCGAGAACGAAGCTGGCGGACTTTTTCAGCATTCTGCTATAGCACTGCAAAGGCTAGAGGCAGCATCATCCTACTCATTGAAACGTAATCTTCTTCAATCTCGAGAGGGATGAGCTGTTCCGGATTCTCCCGAAGTTTTAAGGTACGGGCTCACTCGCTCAGGCAGTTCTCGTTCGTTCTTCCCACTGTCACACAACATTCCTGCTGAGCCTACCCACACATTTTACGGCCACAAGTCCGAGTCGACGAGGGTGCCTGTTAAAGGTGAGGAGTCGAAATGTCAACATTTCACGAATTGGTGGGAATATGTAGTTCGTATTTGAAAAGTAATAGGGTACCTATATATACTAGGCCCCCAAATAGACTAGTGAGTGTTTTGATCGGAGGTGTGTCATGCGATGGTATTCAGCAGAGTCGGCAGAATCGCTAGTGGTCACGGCGAGACAAATGGCTGAAAATTTGATGGCCCGCGGTTGACCAACCTTCTGCCCATCACGAACGCCAAAGTACATCTCCATCCGCAGCGTTATAACTAAAAAGAGTGACACATGAACAGCAGTATGACGGATGAGGTCGAATTCAAAACGCAATCTGATCGTGGGCTCTTGCCGAAGGACCGCACGATTCTTGAGCGGGAGGTGATGGAATACCGTCCGTTTGGATTGGACGAGCAGGGATACACGATCAGAGATCTGAGCGGGATGAGTATCAGGGCTGTCGTCGTCTACCTCGAGAAGTCGCTGGCGCGTGAGCGTGGCGCTTCAGCCGGGAGTCAGGCGGTGGAGGACCTCTGCCGCCTATTGAATCAGCGCATCAAAGATCCGGTCTATCATGTGACGCCGGATTTTCTGATGAATGCATGGAACAGCTACTCGTATGAGTTCACGGCCTATTTGTATGAGTTCTGCGAGCGCATGTCCGGCGATCCTCGATTTGTGTTTCGGGGTGGGATGGAGAAGGCGTCTTCGATCATGCAGGTGCTTGCCCGGCCGTTTTCGCTGGCGCAGATTTACGGCATGTTTCCCTACTTCGGGAACAAGTTCGCGTCCGGTTCGGTCGAATTTCGAGTGGTCGAGGTGACGCCGACCTCCGCGACCCTGGCGATGAAGTTTTCCGGCCGTACCCTTCGGCAGTTTGGCCCGTATCGAAGACGGTGCGCGCAGCTGATGTGTCAGGCTGCTCAAGGCATTATGGCGGCGGTACCGGCTCGCGTCCATGGCCTGCCACCAGCCACTTTGACGGAACTCTCCTGCATTGCGAATGACGACGAATGGTGCCAATGGGCCATCCGATGGCAAGTAGAGGGACAGGGCACATGGCGCCACAGGATCTGGCAGATGGTGGTCAGGACCAGGAGAGGACCGGTCATCGCAGGTTCGACCGCACGTATCCCATTCGCACGAACCGGCTGAGGATACTCCGTCTAAAGGAACTGTTGCCGACCGAGGAGAGGAGGTAGCGCCAATCCTTGCAGTGGCCGGCACCACGCAATCGCAGCGGCATGTGACGTGGTCGTTCTGCGGCGCGCTAACCGGCCTGACTTTGGCCTTGGGACTCCGCGTGATGGATCCCTCGACAAGCTTGGGCGAAGTCATTCTTCTCGGATTGGTGCCCATGCTTGTCGCAAGAATGCTGATCAATCGCCATCTTCGTCTGGAGAGCCAGCAACGCGAGGCGTTGATTCAGGAGCAGATTACGTTCATGGAGGCACGGCATGAGGAATTGCGAGAAGCGTATTTGGAGCAGGAGCAGACGCGCGTCGAATTGCGGCGAAAAGTAGTCCAGCTGACAGCCCTCCATCGTGCGGGATTGCTGTTCTAGCTCGACGCTGGATCGAGAGGCTCTGATGCAGAAAGTGTTGGAGGCTCTGACCGGTGATCTGCACTACGATCGGGCGATGGTCTCGTTCTACGATCCAGTCCGTCAGGTCGTCAAGGATGCGCGGCTACTCGGCGTTTCGCCTGAGATCCAGGCGTTTGCGCGCGCTCGTGAGATTCCCGTCACCGATCCCATGAGCCCGGAAGGCATCGTGCTGCTGCAGGGCCAGCCGTTGTTGGTTGGGGATGTGCAGGCGGTGTGGGATCTCATGCATCCGTTGAACCAACAGCTCGCCTCGCTGACGCAGGGCAAGGCGTTGATCGCCGTTCCGTTGAAAACCAAAGATCGGATTCTGGGAAGCCTGACGGTTGATCGGATACAGGCGCACAGTCTGACTCAGGATGATCTTGAGTTAATGATGACGGTCGCCCATCAAGTCGCGATCGCACTGGATAATGCCTCTGCGTATGAACAAATTGAACACCTGAACGTGGGACTCGAAGCCAAAGTGCGTGAACGCACGGCTGAGCTGGAGCAGGGGGATCGCTTGCGGTCTCAATTCCTCTCGCATGTTTCGCACGAGCTCAAGACGCCGTTGACCTCCATCAAGGGGTTCGTGCAGAACCTGCTCGATGGATTGACGGGGCCGCTCAATGAGAAACAGCAGCGTTATTTGTCACGGATGTTGGAAAATTCCGACCGGTTGATCCGTATGATCGAGGCCTTGTTGGATCGCACGAGGATTCAATCCGGGAGGTTGGATCTCGTTCCCGGCGAGATCGACCTAGGGTACTGTGTGGCGGATGCGGTCGAGCAATTGCGCCTGTTGGCCCAGGCCAAACAGCAGACATTGGAGGCGGTCGCTCCTCCTGCCCCACTGATGGTCTGGGCGGATCGCGATCGCCTGATCCAGATCGTGATGAATTTGGTCCAGAATGCGGTGAAGTTTACCCCGGAGGGTGGCAGCATTATGGTGACGGTGAGGCAGGAGAACCAGACGCTCGCCGGAGTCTCCGTGCGCGATACCGGGCCGGGTATTCCGCCAGAGTTTCTTGATCAGATATTCGATCCGTTCTTTCGAGTCAAGGAGGTCCGGAGCGGAATAAAAGGGCTGGGCTTGGGCCTGTCGATCGTGCGGACGTTGGTGGAGTTACAAGGTGGGACGATCGCCGCGCGGAGTGAACTGGGACGGGGCGCGGAGCTGTACTTCACGATTCCATTGCTTCCCACGATAGCGGAGCCGCTTGGTAGTGCATCGGCTGACGCGCCCCGCATCCTGATTGTCGACTGATGATCCGGATATTCGTCAACTCTTGCAGGATTGTTTGCGGGCCACGGGGTATCGTGTCCAGTCAGCGGTTGACGGAGTCCGAGCGCTGGAAGCGGTGCAGTCCGAGACGTTCGAGGGCATGATTCTGGACATTGGCATTCCCTCTATGGATGGGATGGACGTGCTTCGGCAAATTACGAAGATGGGATCAGCAGATCCCGATTGTGATGGTCACGGCGTCAGGCTCCAAAGAATTGGCGGTTCGCGCGATCGGCATGGGTGCGCAGGCCTATATGCTGAAGCCGTTTGATGTCGACGAACTGCAACGGGTTGCAGACTATTGGTTTCGGCCTTTTGAGCGATCGTCCTCGGAGTCTGCGGGGGAGTCGAGCACGCCTAGGTGAGTGAGATGAGGAGGAGTATGACCACGAGAGTCTGGGACAGGCGTTGGCGCAGGACTGGATCGGTTCTTCGGATGTGGATGCCAAGGATGTGTATGATAGGGCTGTGCTTGGCGTGCTTACCTGGGATGGCTTCGGCACAGGTGCCCCGTATTCAAGGGCAGGGAGCCGCTGCGTCCGCAATGAGCAATGCATTTGCAGCCCAAGCCGACGACCCCTCGGCTCTGCACTACAATCCGGCAGGGATGACGCAGTTGCAGGGGCTTCAGTTCATGGCAGGGGCACTGATTTCCGGAGGGTCAACAGATTTCACCAGTCCGACGGGAGCGACAGCAAGGGGCGATCGGAACGGGAGTGCGGCGTGGCCCCCTCCCGCGTCATACGTTCATCACGGCGAACTTGAAGGATTTCGGGTTGAAGGCCCTGGGTGACCTTTCTGCCGGAATTGGCCTGACTGTGCCGTTCGGATCGCTGACTCGCTGGCCGAACGATGGGCCGTTCAGAACGGCCACGACCTTCAGTACGCTTACCGCTTCTGGACATCAAGCCTACCCTTGCCTACAAGGCAACGGAGAACCTCTCTCTAGGGCTGGGTGCGGATATATATACCTTCAGCGGACTCGTCGGCGAAGGTCATGTTGAGAAACAGTCGATTCCTGCCGCCGGGGTCGAAGACTGGAACTCTTTGGGAAGGACACTGCGGCTGGTTTCAACGTCAGCCTGCTGTATACGGCGTTGCGCAATGCGGATGGAAGGCCGCTGGCGAATATCGGTATCGTCTACCGGAGTCAAGCGACCTTGCACCTGAGCGGCGCATTATTGGCTAATGGAGCCAAAGTGTCCGATGCCCGAGCCACGCTGGTCTTACCGCAAATCATTACGGGAGCGATCGCGATCTGGCCTGTCCGGACGAGTGAACGGGAATGGAAATTGGAGATGGACGTCGACTACGTGGGTGGAAGTCTGTTCGAAATCTCGATGTCACGTTGGGGAACGGTGCGACGATCGCGCAGCCGCAGAATTGGCGTAGTACCTATGCGGTGATGCTCGGAACCGAATACAAGTGGCTGGCGCTTGAATCGCTCCCGAACTGGGAGGTGGCGCTGCGGGGCGGCTATACCAACCAGCAAAATCAAATGCCTGATTTGACCTATGACCCCGGGATTCCTTCTTCGGACCTCCACGTCGTGGGGGAGGGCTTGGATTGTTGTGCAAAGAGCAGGGATCGTTTCTGGGCCTGATGCGATGTGGAGACCTCGGCGTGGGCTCGCTGAAACCCAAAGCGATCGGAGTCGATCTCTCGCTTCAAGCGGCGCTCTACGAGGACCGTACGGTGCTCGGCAATCGTAACCCGACCGTCGATGGAACCTACAGGACCACGCTGTATAACGGTAGTGGGTCGATTCGAGTGATCTACTAGCCGAGATGCGCGAGATACGCGAGATGGGCGGGACGGGCGAGACAGGTTCAATCCAAAGTTCGACGTTCTAGTGGTTCCGAAGTTCCGAAAAGTCGCTGCGAACTTCGGACCTCTAACCCTCTGCCTGTCCCGCCCGTTCTCGCGCGCGTGTCTACGCAGCTGTGCGGTCGTGCGTCAGGCGGATTCGTAAAGGCGTGGAACGCGGGAGCCTATCCCGCAGAGGACTTCATAAGGGATCGTGCCGATCCAGTCGGCCACTTCATCAGCCCAGATCGATTCCCGTCCCTGCTGACCGATCAGTGTGACGATCTCACCCACTTGTACCGATGCGAGGTCGGTGACATCCACCATGATCATATCCATGCACACCAAACCGACGATCGGGGCGCGGCGTCCCTGAATCAGGACCGATCCGCGATAGGAGAGCCGCCGACTATAGCCATCGGCATAGCCGATCGGCAGCACCGCGATACGCGTGGGTCGTGTCGCGACAAATGTCCCGTTGTAGCTGACTGTTCCCCCTCGTGGAATTGTTCCGCAGTTGGACGATCGTGGTTCGAAGTGAGAGGACGGGTTTGAGATCAGGCGCGGGGATTGTGGCCGGCAAGGTGTGGTACCCGTAGAGCATGATGCCGGGGCGCACGAGTGAAAAGTGCGCTTCGGGAAACCTGACGATGGCGGCACTGTTTGCCGTATGCACCAACGGGAGGGTGAGACCACGTTGTCGGATCTGTTCCAGCATGGCACGAAATGCGCCAAGTTGTCGTTCCGTGAAGGCACTGTCTGCTCCGTCTGCGTCGGCAAGGTGGGTCATCATGCCTTCGACCTGGAGGGGACTTCGCAAGATAGGGTTGTCGAGGAGTGAGAGCAGCTCTTCCGGAGAAAATCCCAGCCGCCCCATCCCGGTTTCGACCTTGAGGTGAATCGGGTAGGGGCCTGGATGTGAACGAGCGGCCTTGGCTAAGGCGGGAAGGATGCGCCCATCGCTGACGACCGGGGTCAGCTGGTGAGCGACCAGGTCGGACACCTGTTCCTCAAAGAGCGCTCCCAGAACTACGATAGACGCTGAGAGACCGG
>ERZ1370068.7758-contig-6656_pt1 | contig 14809 bp, 22 predicted proteins | sample MGYA00561227_ERZ1370068 | MGnify/ENA primary metagenome ERZ1370068 (study PRJEB38410, sample SAMEA6850437) | metagenome | study: Metagenomic assessment of the ecological functions of the soil: analysis of the soil microbiota associated with the...
CAAGCTGCAGCTGCACATCAACGACGTGCACAACATGATCGCCGGGATCTACTTTCCGTCGCACGACGTCAGCGGCGCGCATCGCATGCCGAGCCAGTCGCAGACCCAGTCACAACGGCAAAGCACGCTGTCGTTCGGGAAACGGCCAAGGCCTGAACTGGAACTCCTCCGCGCTTCTCGCGCGAGGAGGAACCACACAACACGGCCTCCCGGCCGCGAATCTAGGGCTTCAATTCCTCGTAGATGCTGTCCGACACGATCTTGCGAATCTTGCTCAGGCGTTCCAGCCATCGCCGCTCAGTTCTGCATCGCTGCGCATCATGGTGTCATCCTTCGCCAGCGCTTCAGGCTCGGGTACTCGATCGACACCACCACGCTCCCGGCATCCGACCCGCATAGCGGGCAAGCCAGACGTGCAGCTCGGCTGGGCTGCCTGTCTTCTTGAGCAACGCCTTGCCGTCCTCGAGCGCCTTCACATAGGCGCCGACGTCCGATGCCTCCACGACGAGGACGCGCAGCAATCGTCCCGCATTCGCAACACCGCCGAGCAGCAGTGCCGCGGCCAGTCCTATCAGACCTGTCTTGAGTCTCATGATGATCTCCACGTTTGTAATAGTTATCGCCGGAGCGCCGCGGAGTCTGCGGCGCCTGCCGCTCGGGGACGCAATCATTTTTGACCACTAACAAGCATGCCGTTTCCACCCTGCAGCGGGATACGTGCGCCGCAATGCGGCAATTCTCTGAATGACTGGACTTTGCCGCCGGAGGCTTCGGCCATCCTGGCTGCGCTGGGCGCCGGCCAAAGCGTGATCGAGCCGCGCGCGGCCACGCATCTCCGTACGTAACCTTACGAATGCTGTGGTCCGCGTACCTGCTCCATGCTGGCGCGCATGACGCAAATTCAGCCAGGAACCTGCGTTCGCACCGCGGGGAACCTCCTGCAAGATCTGGGGCACGCCATTTCGACGGCGCCGCGGCACGGCGCGGATATCCCTCAACAAGATGTGCTTACTCGTTCAACGACGCGGCCAATCGCGCGGCATTCCTCGCGACGAGGATGCCGTATTGCGCGCAAGTTCGGTCTGGACGATGCGCAACGCGCCGCCAGTACGGCAGCCGCGATGTGCTGGCGAGCTGCATCGACGCCGGCGGAAACATCTACTACCTGGCGAAGCTCGCCGGCATTTTCGGTCTCTAACGTGCAGGACATCGGCGCCCAGCAGACCGGTCGCAGCGTCGAGGAATTCGGCGCCATGCTGCGCGCGGCAGGGAGACTGACCATGGCGCGCATCATCGGCGGTATCGGCACCTCGCACATTCCTGCGATCGGCGACTTGCGATGTGCCAGGAACCATTGCAGCACGATCCATACTGGTCAGCCGTTCTTCGACGCCTTCAAGCCGGTGCGCGCCTGGCTCGAATCGGTGCGCCCGGACGTCGTCGCCGTAGTCGTCTACAACGATCACGGCCTCAACTTCTTTCTCGACAAGATGCCCGACCTTCGCGGTCGGCGCCGCCAGTGAATACCACAATGCCGACGAGGGCTGGGGCCTGCCGACGCTGCGGCCGTTTCCCGGCGACACCGCGCTCTCCTGGCATCTCATCGAGAGTCTCGTCGGCTGCGGATTTCGATCTGACCACCTGCCAGGAGATGCTGGTCGACCATGGCTTCGTGGTGCCCATGCAGCTGTTGTGGCCGGATGCGCCTGCATGGCCGGTACATGAACTATCCCGATTTGCGTGAATACGGTGCAGCATCCTCTGCCCACACCGCGCCGCTGTCTGAAATTCGGCGAGGTCCTCGGGCGGGCGCTATCGAAGCATGGCCGGCGGACGAGCGTGTCATCGTGCTCGGTACCGGTGGGTTGTCTCACCAGCTCGACGGGCGCCGCGCCGGCTTCATCAACAAGCCATTCGATCTCTTTGCATGGAGAAGATCGAGCACGAACCCGAAATGCTGGCGCGGTACTCGATCCACGACCTGGTCGAACTTGCGGGCACGCAGGGACCCGAACTGATCCAGTGGCTGATCATGCGCGGGGCGCTGGGAGCTGCCGTTGCGGCGCGTCGAGAGCAACTATCACGTGCCGATTTCGAACACGGGTTCCGGGCTGCTGCTGCTGGAAACCGCCGCCTGAATCCAGTCGCGCCGGGCAACAACTAACTGCCCGAAGACTCCCACGCATTGCATGGCTGCGTGCCCGCATGCTATGCAGCGGCCGCAGTCTCTTGCTGATTGGACGTTTCCCGAAGGAGCCTCCGCCGTGCTGGTCGGCGCTCGGCGCCGGCTTGTTGATAGGCGTCGAGCGCGAGCGGCGTATGAAGGACGAGAAGACGCCGGCCGCGCGCCGGCGTGCGCACGTTTCGCGATAACCGCGCTTGCTCGGCGCTCTGGCCGCACTAAGCAGTTCCGTCGTGCTGCTCGCGGCGGCCGCGCTCGGCGTGATCACGTTTACCGCCCTCTCGTACACCAAGTCGCACGATGCCGATCCCGGTCTCACCACCGAGATCGCGCTGCTCGCAACCTTCGTGACCGGCGTACTCGCCGCTTCGTCAGACCGGTGCTCGCCGCGGCAGCGGGCGTGATCATCGTGGTTCTGCTACGTCTCGCGCGGGCCGCTGCACGCAGCCGCGCCCGGCGCAGAGCTCTCCGACCAGGAACTGCGCGATGCCGTGCTGCTGGCCGCCCGCGGCTATCCTGGTGCTGCCACATACTGCCCGACGCATCCCATCGATCCCTGGCACGTGGTCAATCCGCGGCTCGTCTGGAAGCTCACGGTGCTCATCATGCTGGTCGATGCCGTGCAGGCTACGTGGCGCAGCGCCTGGTCGGCGCGCGCGCCGGGCTGCCGATCTCCGGGTTGTTAGGCGGCTTCGTCTCGAGCACCGCGGTGGTCGCCACCATGGGCAAGCGCGCCCAGTGGCGATCCCGAAGGTACTGCCAGCAGCGGTCGCGGAGCGGCGCTGTCGAGATGTCGCCACGGTGGTGCAGCTAGCCATGGTGCTGGCGGTGAGCGACGCCGGTACTGCTCGGCCAGACTGCGCTGGGTGCTGGTCATCATGGGTATCGCGGCGATGGTGGCGTACGGCGCACTCATGATTCTGGCGGCCACAGGACCAGCCCGCGCCGCCACCGCCTACAGGCCGCGCGTTTCGCCTGCACGGCGCTTGCTGCTTCGCCGGCCGCCTTCGTGCTCGTCATGCTGCTGGTGGCGTGGCTGCAGAGATCATTCGGCACCACCTGGGCGCTGGCGGGCGTGGTGATCGGCGGATTTGCTGACGCGCATTCGACCTGGCCTCTGTCGGCTCGCTTCGCCTCGCGGCGAGACGGCTGCCGCGCGAGCTGGCGATCATCGCGATCGGGCTCGTGGTCACCACCAACACGCTTTCCAAGCTCGGCTTCGCGCGCGCGGGAGGCTGGCCCTATTTCCTGCGCGGCTCGCGCGCCGGGCCTGTCTGCTGCTGGTCGCCGCCTTCTGGATCAGCTGGTGGATCACCGCTTCGCTGAGTCGCGGCATGAGCGAGCGCATCGGCAATCCGTTTCGCGCCATCGATCGTGGTGCCGGCTTGCTGCTGGGCGCGCTGCTGGTGTGCGCCGCGCTCTACCTGCTTTCCGCAGGGCGAAATTCTCGACGGGCTGGTGCTCGGTGCGCCACCGTATTTCCTGTTCGCGCATGTTCTGGCGCGCACACGCCGCGCAAGCGCGCACTGTCACGGCGCGGCTATTTCACCGGCCGGCGTGTCGGCCACGCATTGGGTGTACGACGAACTGCAGGATGGGCGTCATCGAGTCGATCGAGAATTGCCGCTCGACTACGCCGGCCGCGGCGAATACGACAATTCATATCCCCGGCCAGCAGGACTGGCGCAACGCGTCATGCCAGCCTGGGCGCGCGACCGCCGCGAGGAAATCGTCGACAGACTGGCAACGGCTGTTCAAGCGCAGCCAGATGCACTTCGAGCCGGACTCGGCGCAGTCCCCACCCGCGATGGCTGAACACGTCGCCGTGTTGTCCGGCTCCAGGCCTGTCCGCCGGAGCGGCCTGCCCACGTTTCGCGACGCCGCCGGACTCTGGAACCAGTATTCCTGGACGGGATCTGGCCAGCCCCGACGGTTGGCGCGAACACCCGGAGCTGGTGCTGGCCTTCTACAACGAGCGACGCAAAGGCCTGGGCTGCGCCAGGCCCAACGCGGCGCATCTCGCAATCGCGTCGCTGGAGAAGAGTTTCAACGTGGTCGTGATCACGCAGAACGTGGACAACCTGCACGAACGCGCCGGTTCCACCAAGGTGCTCGCACCTGCACGGCGAACTCGCCGTTCGCGCGCGGCACCGGCCCGTCGCGCCATCGGCGTACGCATCGACGCTGCACCCATCGTGCTCGGTCAGAAATGCGCAGGAAGGATCGCAACTGCGTCCCGGACATCGTCTGGTTCGGCGAAGAGACCCAGCACATGGACGAGGCACGGCGAGATCATGGCCCGCGGCCGACAAGGTACTGGTGGTGGGGACCTCGCTGACGGTCTACCCGGCCGCCGGCCTGGTCGAATTTGCGCGCCAGGCGCGGAAAAGGTGCTGAACGCGCTGGACATGGACGAGCTGCCTGCGGTTTCGAATTCCTCGCGGCCCCGCCACCAGCGTGATCCCGGAAATTACTGAGCGCTGGTCACGCGCGCATCGGTGATCTGCGGCTCGCTCGGGATCGGTCTCGCAGGCGCTGAAGGTTCGTCATGACGCGTTGCAGTCGCGCGCGGCAGCGTGGCGTCGGACCTCAGTCCGCCATTCGTGCGCGAGCAAGGCATCGCGAAATCGTCCCGAGGGATTCGTAAAAGCCGCAGCGACTCCGGGAACCTCGCGCCCCACCCGCCCGATACAGCTCGGAATGCGATTGGCCGCCCTTTCGCAGGAGCTGGAGCGCCTGCGGATCCTGGGCGTAGAGAGGCATGGTGGGAAGCGCCTCGTCTGGCAGCGCGTACAACTGATCTGCAGGACTTCACGCTGACGTGCCGTGACCAGTTCAACGCGGCCCACCATGACGCGAGTGATATCCGCCGGCGTGCGAAATGGACAGCGGCAGATGCGCCTCCGTCCAGGCTTGCGGCAGCAGGAAGAACACGCGCAGACCTTCGCTCTCGAAGTAGGACAGGCGCCAGGTGGCGAGCATGGCCGCGGCTTGCGTCGGTGTAGAGCCCGTCACCGGTCAGCGCGGCCGCCAGTTCACGAGTCAGCGCGTCGAGCCCGACTTTCTGGTTTTCGAAGGTCCAGGGAAATGCCCGGGTGGTCACTGAACGGCCCATTCGGCTCCAGCGTCAGGGTAACGCACGCGCTTGTCCGGCAGCACCTCGACCACCCACAGCCGCGGCAGTCGCTCGGAGCCCTGTTTCGCCGTCGCGCAGCGAGACGCTGATCTTGCCACCCGCTTCGCGTCACGACCACGCGGCGCATCGAGAGTTGCCGACTCCGCGATAGAACAGGTACTTCTCCGCCTCCTGCGTGGCATCGTTCACGACGAGCGTGGATCCGAACCTCGCGAGGTGCCTGCCAGACATGAGAACTGGTCCTCGGCATGAGCGACCGCGGCCGATTGGTCGAGACGCACCGTGTGCACAGAGCAGCGAGCCGCAGCGCCTGCCCATCGACCACTTTCTGCACGTTCATGCCTTCCATTGCCGCGGCCGGATAGAACTCGGTGAGCCAGCCGCCGACGAACGTCGCCTTGCGACATCGAAGCGGCGTGCGCCTGCCAGCCGGCGGGCGGATAGAAATAAAGCACCGGGGTCTCAGGGAGCGTCACGCCGGGATGAGCAGCGCAGCGCGCCCTGCCGACCAGCTTGCCGGCATGGAAGTCGTTTGAAATGTCTGGAAAATCCCGCAACCTGTGCACGAACCGGCGGCACCGGCTCGTCGTCGACGTTGATGCCCTGGATGGTCCTGCCCTTGGCGTCCTGGAACGAAGTGAAGGTGCCCCATTCGTGCACCACCAGAGGGGGGCGCGGCGTGCACTGCGGCAACGGAAAGGCCGGCGGTCAGGAGAGCCACAATCGTTCGAATGTGTGGCCCGGGCATGGCGACCTCGCGGGCAGATAAGCCGGCGTCGGAGTGTTGACCGGCGGATTCTTCGCCAGTTCCGCGCCTTTTCGCCAGACCTGCGGGCGGTATCGGCCCGTTTATGATCCTGACATGAGCCGGCTCCGTCCCTGGATCCTGACCGTCACCAGCCTGGGTACTGGGCGCGAGCGCCGGTTTACCTGGCGGCGTCGAGCCCGCGCCACGCGGCAGGAGTTGGGCCTCATTGCGCGGTTTCTTTCAGCAGCGGCAAAACGCCGGTTGCCGTTGCAGTCACTCCGCTCTGCGCGCCAGTGACACTCGCGCGGCAAACAGCTCGGGGATACCGGTCAGTCCCTGCGTCCATCCCCTCACCCAGGCACCCACGGGCCGGGGAGAACCGACCGCTGCAATAACGCGACGCCGCCGCCCAACGCGCAGCAACGCTGTTGCACGACTTCCATACGTGCGCGCCTTTGCTTGAAGACCTGGAGAAGCGCGCCAAGGCGCTGAGTGATTAGTCGAAAGAACGAAGAGGAGCCAATAATTGCCGCGGCAGGTACTGACCTGGGCGAGGACGATTACAAACCGCCTCCCTCGACACATTGGCGGCGAGCAACTTTGTATGGGTCGCTCTACTTCCCCGACTCGACGCAGGACCCCGAGCAACGACTCGCCGAAGCCAGCGCGAGTACCAACGCCGGCAACACGCGCGCCGTCGCAGGTAGCTGGGACGTCCGGACAGCTCGAAGCCTTCACAAAGCAGCAGGAATATCAGATTCTCTCGAAATTGCCCGCGACTCGTGGGAATACGCAGAAGCAGCAGGGCAACGCGAAATGACTACGCCGACGCCTTGCGCCCGCCGCGTTCGATGGTGGCGTGCGTCATCTCGCGCTCCAGCAGGCACTTGGCCATCTCCGCGCTGCGCATCACCAGCTCGCGCGCGCCGGCGCGCAGCGCGCTCGCTGTCCTCGACCAGCTCCACGTTGCGTTCCATGTCCTCGGCCTCCCAGCCGAGCGAGTGCGCGATGAACGGGAACTGCGGCACGAGGAAGCCGATCTCGGCTGAAGAACCCCATCATCTGCCCGGCCACGGCCTGGATGCCGTCCTGGCCGCCGGTGATGATGAACGCGGCCACCTTGTTGCGGATCAGCACCTTGTTGTTGATGCGTGATCTGGTTCTGCACGCAGTTCATGCGCTCGACCATCTTGTAGTAGAGCGAACTCGCCGCGCCCCAGCGGATCGGCGTCGCGATCAGCAGGATGTCGGCCCAGTGCACGGCCATCTCGTACACCTGGTCGAGCTGGTCGGTCTGGATCCATCGACGGTGATCGAGCACGGCCAGGTGCAGGCCTTGGCGGCCTTGGAGTAGTAGCCCTCGCAGTTGCGGAACTTCAGATCGTTGAGCTGGATCAGCTTCGTCTCGGCGCCGAGCGCGCGTGCGCGCGTGCTCGAGCGCCACGCCTAGCAGCAGTGCTCGGAGGTGGAGAAGCGCGGGTATTTCGCGTCCATCGCCGTGGTCGAGATGCCGCCCACGCGCAGCGGACCGGGCGCGCGCTCGGTGGAGCGCGTCAGCGGATGCGGATCGTGCGGCAGATGGCCGCGCTTGCTCGACCGGCTTCGGCGGTGACTAACAACCGGCCGTTCTCTTCCTCTCACGCCGTAGCTCGGGACCTTGTCGGCCTCGTAACCCGGCTCGCCCTCGCCCGTGCAGCGATGAAAGCTTGTACTGGTGCCAGGGGCAAACCACGCATCTCGCTCCTCGAGACTGCCTCTTGCCCAGCGGCCCGCCCACGTGATTGCAGACGTTGGAGATGCACGCCGAACTTGCCGTCCTTGTACGAGATGGCCACGAGCCGCTCGCCGAGCTTCGCTTCGCGCAGCGGCGTGCGCTTGAAGTCCTCGGCCGCGCCGACGTCGATCCATTCACCGGGCTCGCTCATGTCGTCTCCAGTCGAACTTCGCGACTGCGCGCAATCATATCGCCTATTTTCTGGCCTACACTGCAGGCCGATGCACGGAGCGACATCAACGACACTCGAGCGCGTCACCATGAGCGCGCGTCGCCTGGCGCCTGCTGCCGTTCCTGCTGCTGCTGTACATCATCTCGTGGCTGGACCGCGTGAACGTCGGCTTCGCGAAGCTGCAGATGAACGACGGACCTGGGCTTCAGCGAAACCATGCTACGGCTTCGGCGCCGGCATCTTCTTCGTCGGTTACGCCGCTTGTGCGAGATCCCGAGCAACCTGCTGCTGGTGCGGTTCGGCGCGCGCTGTGGATCGCGCGCATCATGATCACGTGGGGAATCATCTCCGTCGGCATGATGTTCGTGCAGGGCGTGTACAGCTTCTACGTCATGCGTTTCCTGCTGGGAGTGGCCGAGGCGGGATTCCTGCCCGGCATCATCTACTACCTGAGCCAGTGGTTTCCGCGCGCGCACCGCGCCAAGGCGGTGTCGTGGTTCATGATCGGCATTCCGCTGTCGCTGGTGTTCGGCGCGCCGCTGTCCGGATGGTTCGTGCAGGACTTGGACGAGGTCACCTGGGCCTGCACGGCTGGCAATGGATGTTCCTCGTCGAAGGCGTGCCCGCGGTGATTGCTCGGCTTCGTGGTGCTCGGCTTCCTCACCGAGACGACCCGCCGAGGCGCGCTGGCTGCACCGCCGAGCAGCGCGCCTGGCTCGACGCAGCGCATCGAGGCCGAGCACCAGGAAGCGCAAGCGCGCCATGGCGTCAGCCTGCGCGCCGCGCTCGACGCATCCGACAGTGTGGCTGCTCGCGCTCGTGATGTTCTGCTGCCAGACCGGCAGTTATGGCCTGACGTTCTGGGTGCCGACCATCGTCAAGGGACTGTCCGGGCTACAGCGAGTTCGGAAGTGGGATTGTTCTCGGCCGATCCCGTACGTCGCCGCGGCGCTCGGCATGGTGCTCGTGGGCTGGAGCTCCGATCGCAGCGGCGAGCGATTCCTGCACGTCGCGGTGCCGTCCGTTGTTGGCGCGCTGGGATTCATCGCCGTCGGGCTACATGCATGTGCCCGCGCTCGCGATGCTGGCGCTGTGCGTCGCCGCCGTCGGCGATTACTCCACGCGCGGCCCATTCTGGGCGCTGCCGGGAAAATTCCTCGATCGGCAGCGCTGCCGCAGGTGCGATCGCGCTGATCAATTCCATGGGCGCGTTCGGCGGCGCCATCGGACCCAGCGCGGTGGGCTGGCTGAAGGACCAGACCGGCGGCTTCTGTGGCCCGATGCTGATGCCTGTCAGGCGTGCTCGTCGCCGGCGCGATACTGCACGATGCGTGCTGCGGCACTCGCCCGTGACTCGCGACTATAGACGTAGCTCAGCCACCAGGCGCGCGAGCGCGCCTTGACGCCCGCCACCCAGCGGCAGAACGGATACAGCAGCAGAACCACGCGCAGCCCACACGCAGTACACCGCGAGCAGCGAGACGCCGTAGCCCTGCGGATAGAACGGCGGAAAGGTCATCGAGCTGCGCGCGTCGAATCCCTGCACCACGCCCAGCAGCACGCTGCAGCGCGTGCAGCAGGTAGAAGTGCGCCACGTAGAACGCGAACGGCACGCGGCCGAACATCACCAGCGTGTCCTTGAGAAAACCGCGCCATGCGATCCGGCGTACGCGCAGAAGATCGCCGCGGGCCCGAGCGTCATCGTCAGGAACACCAGGCTCGGCGGGTACTTCGTGGCGTTCAGGAAGTCGATGAGCGTGCCGGCGTCGCGGTCGCCTGCGCCTGCCAATGATTGGGCTCGCCATAGCCGTCGATGAAGCGCAGCAGCACGATGAACAGCGCCGTGATGGCGACGCCCCACCGCAGCAACGCACGATCGTGCGCCGTGGCCGTCGCGCTCGAACAGCACCGGCGGCACCGAATCCCAGCAGCATGACGCCGAGCCAGGGCAGCAGCGGATAGAGGATCAGGAAGTGGAACGGCCCGTCCACCTTCGACATGCGAGACGTGCAGCGACGCCCAGCAGCGGCGAGGTGGTGTCCGACGATGCTCTGCGCACACGGGCCAGTGCCCATCGAGCGCGTTGTGGCCAGGACGATCAACGAGGCCTAGCGCCGAGGCAGGCCTTGCGACCGAGGAACTGCGCGAAGGCCAGCAACACCATGCTGGCGCCGATGGCCCAGATCACCTGCATGAAGATCAGCGTGCTGACCGCCAAGCTGCTCGACGCCGCCGGGAGAAGCCGCAAGTGGCCGTCGGAGATCACGAAGAACTCGACGAAGATCAGCCACAGACCGCGCGTCAGCAGGAAGGCGCACAGATCCTGCGGTGACTTGCGCGCCGCCATGAGTCCGGCGCTGGTGCCCGCCGGGAACACGAACACCGGCGCGCAGAAGTGCGTGATCCAGCGCGTGAGCGCCAGCGGCAGGCCGACGTTCGGATCGCCCATCGGGTCGATGCGCCGCTCCCGAATGAAAGAAATCGCGCGTGTGATCGATGGCCATGATGACGATGACCGAGCCCACGCAACATGTCGATGGAGGTGAGCCGGTAGGCTCGCTGGTCAGCGGATGCGTTCACGGGGGCACCCTAGTCCTGATTCTTGTCGCGCATATATCGTACCCCGTCATCCGCAAGCAATCGGCAGTTCGTGAAAAACCCGATCCGTCTGTACGGCATCACGAACTGCGACACCATGAAAAAGGCGCGCGCCTGGCTCGAGTCACACGATCTGGTCCACGAATTCCACGACTACAAGAAATCGGGAATCGAGCGCGCGAAGCTCGAGGCCAGTGGATCGCTATCGGTCGGATGGGAAGTTGCTGCTGAATCGCGCCGGCACTACATTTCGCAAGCTGCCGGACGACGCCAAAGCGAACCTCACCGAGGCGAAAGCCGTCAAGCTGATGCTCGCGCAGCCGTCGATGATCAAGCGCCCGGTGCTGCGAGCGCGGCAAGACGCTGATGGTCGGCTTCAGCCCGGAGAAGTACTCTCGCACTGAAGTAACCGCAAGCCTTCGGGATTCATGTCGCGAAACAGCGAAAAGGCGCCGCCCGGACGTGCCGGATCGGCGCCTCGCTTCATCGGGAACCTTGCGGTCCCCTCTCCCCCATCATCGCTAACTAGAAGCCGTACTTGGCCGTCACCGCCCAGAAGATGCCCGGCAGGTCGTAGGTGCCCGCGTCGTAGCCATTGAGTGAGCAGCTGTAGCAGACCGGCGGATCTTCGCCGAAGATGTTGTTGACGCCCAGCGCCAGCTTGAGCCTATCCACGCTGAACGCCTTGCTCCATGCCACCTGCAGGTCGTTGTAGATGGTTGAGTCCAGCGTGTGGATCAAGTCCGGGGTTTCGCAACCCGGCGCAGGGGCGGCCGACACTGCGTTGGCGCAGAACTCATCCACCGAGTCGATGTAAGCGCGTGAGTGAAGCTGACTTCCCAGCCTTCCCTTGCTCCAGCCGAGTCAGCAGGTTGGCCTGGGTTTCGGGATGGCGCTGTCGCTCACCTCGATACCCACGGTGCGCTGCGAGACGATGCCGTCCGTGTCGGTGGCGGTGTAAGTCGTTGACGAAGGTCAGCTGCAGACCCACGTTCAGCGCGCCCCAGGAATGGTCACTACCGCTGCCAGTCGACCTTGAAGTCGAAGCCGTCGGTCTCGATGGAACCCAGGTTGTCCAGGAAGTTCTGCGGCGGCTGGAGGTTGCCGCCGGCCTGCGCGCGTGAACGGTGAGCACAGCGTCGGATCCGTGCCGCCCGCCGCGAGACAGGCGTTGATCAGCGCCTGGATGTCGCGCGCCTGGATGGCGTCTATCGATTTCGATAGTTGAAGTACGTGACCTCGAAGGTCAGGCGCTTCGCGAAGCCCTTCGGCCCAGGTGGCGTCGTGCACGATGCCCACGGTGAAGCTGTCCGAGGTCTCCGGCTGCAGATCCGGCGTTGCCACCGGTGAAGGTGGTGATCTGCGTGTTGGCCTGCTCGAACCCGGACGGTACGCCCTGTGCGCGGCAGGCGGTTTCCAGCGGCGTGGTGGTCGGGCCCGTCCGAATCGAGCAACCACCGGCGGAGCGCCGACCGGACCGCAAGGATCGCTGAGTGTCGCGCCGAACTGCGTCAGGCCATAGAGTTCACCCAGGTTTGGCGCACGGAACCCCGTCGAATACGTGCCCCGCAACGCCAGCGCTTCGATCGGCTGCCAACGAAAGCCGAGTTTGCCGGTGGTTTCACTGCCGAATGTCGAGTAGTCAGACCAGCGCACCGCGGCACTCAGATCGAGAGTCTCGAGCAACGGCAACGCTGAACTCGGCGTACACCTCGTTGACGTCGTAGTCCGCAGAGACCGGCGCCGCAAAGGAGTCCTGCGACAGGCCGGTCTGGCGCAGCGGATCCGGCTGGAAGTCACCGGTGTACTTTCGATGTTCGGCGCCCACGGCAAAGCCCGCGGTGCGATCGCCGATGTCGAACAGGTCGCCGGTGATGTTCGCCGATGCCAGCTGCAGAGTCTGCTTGAAGAATCGATCTGCGTGGCGCGGATGAAATTGACCATTTCCGGGGTGAACGGACGTCCCTGGCCACCGAACAGGTCGAGCGGTGCGCAATTCGGCACCGCCGCGCACACCGCCGGATCGCCCAGCGCCAGCGAGACGTTGCCGATGTTGTAGCCGTTCTGGAACGTCTGGTCGGCGCTGTTCTCCGAACTGACGAAGTTCACGTCCCAGTGATAGGTGCGCGTAGAGCCGAACGAGCCTTCCACACCCATGTTGAGGTACCAGGTGTCCACGTTCTGTTCGAAGGTACGTGGACCCACCTCGATCGGTCGTCGTGTGACCCAGCCGAAGTTGCTGCCGGCGTCGAGGTCGATACCGAAGGGGTTGTAAGGATTCAGCGCCGAGATCGAGATCGTGTCGGCGAGACCACCGCTACCGGCATACGGACCCACGAAGATGGGCTCTGGGCGCAGCCTGGTTGCGCGACACGCGGTTGTTGAACAGAGCCTTGGCGTAAATATTCACGTTGTCGGTGAGCGTTGAAGTCGACGCGCGCGAACATGGACTTGCGCTTCGACGGCGTCAGCAGCAGGTTGTAGGGCGCGTAGTTGAAACGGTCGGCCCCGGAAAAGTCGTGGTAAGTAGCCGGAAGAAGGATCCGCCGGATTCCAGTCCGGTGTGGTCGTGCCGTCGTTCAGCGTGACGTCGTAGAAAAACTCCTGGCTGGCGCTGCACGAACCGTAGGCTCGCGGCCGGGCGTGCCGGGTCGCAAGAACGTGTAACGTCCTTGCGGAATGCCCGAGCTACCGGCCGCGAGGCCGCGCGTCGGGCTTCGGGAAAGAAGATTGGTCCCAGTCGCCGGAGCTGATGCTCTTCCTGGTCGTAGTAGCTCGCGACGAACAAGCCGTGAAATTTCTCGCCGCCGCCGCCCAGCGTGAGACTGGCCTCGGTGGTGGGGCCACCGAGCTCGTATTCACCGCGATAGGCATTGACTTCCACGCCCTCGAAATTCTTGCGCGTGATGATGTTGACCACGCCGGCGATGGCGTCGGAGCCGTAGATGGACGAGGCGCCGTCCTCCAGAACCTCGATGCGATCGATGATGCTGATGGGAATGGTGTTGAGATCCGCCGCGCCGGAGCACGCCGGAGGCGGATGACTCATTCACCCAACGGATGCCGTCGACCAGCACCAGCACGCGCTTGGAACCCAGGCTGCGCAGGTCGACCTGCGCCGAACCGGCACCGATACCGCCACCGTCGGCGGGTATCCGAAGTTGCCAGAGGAGTTGAATTTCGCATTCAGCGCCTTGCCGCCGGTGGTCACCTGCTGCAGCAGCTCACCGATGCTGGCGAGGCCGGTGCGATCGATGGCATCGCGGTCGATGATGGACAAGGGCTGTTGAGAGTTGGCGCTCGATTGAATGATGCGTGAGCCGGTCACCACCACTTCCTGCAAAGGCTCATCAGGTTTGGCCTCCTGCGGCGAGTGCAGGCGCAGCAATCGAGGTGCGATCAGACCTGAGACAAGCCGATTGAATGTTTCAATGCGTTTACCTTCCTAGTTGTTTGATCGCCGACCCCTCCCTCCGGCGACTGTGCCCGCATATGTACGCCTCGGCTGCTTAAAGAGAAAGCCGGGTGTGGTGTTAGCGCGACCAACGAAACTCCAAGATGCGCCGAGTGGAGGGGCGCTTTGTCGGTTCAGGGCAACGCACCGCGTGACGGCGTCTTCGCTGATTGAAGCGCCGATCCGACCGCTGCTAAACCCGGGGCTGAAAACAGAAACTCGAGGAAATCCAATGAGAGCCGCCGCGGGGCTATTGGCGCTCATCGCCGGCTGCACCGGTATCGTCGTGCCCGCCGCGGCGGCGCGCGCTGAGGAAGGCCGTTTCTACGGGAATGCTCCGCGAACGCGATCTGTCGCCCTTAGGCTTCCTGCGGCTGGACATGCGCCCTGCGCACGCCGTGAGCATCGAGCCTCACAGCTTCGCGATCGAGAATGGAGCTCGGCTACCAGAACACCTGGGCGTTGAGTCCCAACGTGGAAAGTTTCTGACGAGTCGCGGAGTCCGCCGGCCGCCACAACCTCGGCCCGCTGCCGACATCGAGGCCATCCGCAACCTGCCAGGCGAGAACTATCTCGTGGATCTCGAGTCGGCGACGCTCGACATTGGGGTGCACTACAAGCTGTCGAGCCAGTGGACGCTGTACGGCTTTGCGACCTGGGTGTCGTGCCAGGGCGGCTTCATGGATTCGAGCATCGAGCAGTTTCACGACGCCGTCGGCTTCAGTTCGCTTTGTAATACGTAACC
>ERZ1370068.8293-contig-716_pt1 | contig 14809 bp, 12 predicted proteins | sample MGYA00561227_ERZ1370068 | MGnify/ENA primary metagenome ERZ1370068 (study PRJEB38410, sample SAMEA6850437) | metagenome | study: Metagenomic assessment of the ecological functions of the soil: analysis of the soil microbiota associated with the...
TTATGTATTGCTGCCCGGCTTCAGCCAGCCGCGCCTCCGAGCAGCTGCCCGACAACCCGCGCTTCGATCGCGAGGCGCGCGAGCAGCTGCTCGACGTCTTCCGCGACGCGGCTGACTTCTGGGCTGAGCGCAAAGTACCGTTCAGGTGCTTCTATTCTTTCAGTAGCCCGCTCCCAGAAATCAGGTCATGGGAGCGGGCGACGAGAGTGGCCCCGACGCAGAACGTCAACGCATCCGACGAAGCCGGTCAAGGCCGCAGCAAAGACCGCGCGAACAGCAGCTTCGGCGCGAACATGCCGCTGATGAGCAGCGCCTTCGACACGGCAAGTTGGGTCGAACGCGGCTTAGCCGCTGACCTAGCCGGCAAGCGGCGTCAGGGCTGCTCCTCGCCGCTGCGCTGCCCCCTCCCTCCGGGAGGAGGGGCCGACCCCTTCGGGGTCGCTCTTTCGAGCGCCAGCGCGAGGGCGATGTACTCGGCGACCGGCACTTCTTCGGCGCGACGCTGTACGTCGAACGGCGGTGCATCCGCGCCGCGCTCGGAGCCAGCGGCCGAGCGTGTGGCGCAGAGCTTGCGCCGCTGGCGAGAAGCGCGACGGTGACGAGTTCTCGCGCAGCAGCGCCGGATCGACGCGCCGCCGGCTCGGCGCAGCGGCGTCATGCGCAACGACCGCCGAGTCGACCGCGCGGCGGCGGCTCGAAGCGCGCTCGGCGGCACGTCGAGCAGCGTGCTCGATGTCGTAGCGCCACTGCAGCATCACCGCTGAGCTGGCCGTAGTCCTTGCCGCCCGGGCCCGCCGCCATGCGCGCGACCACTTCCTTCTGCAGCATGAAGTGCTGGTCGGCGATCGCGTCGCCGCCGACTGAGCAGGTGGAACAGGATCGGCGTCGAGATGTTGTACGGCAGGTTGCCGACGACGCGCAGCCGGCGCGCCCGGCAGGCGCCGCGCGAGCGCCGCGAAGTCGACGGTCAGCACGTCGGCTTCGACGACCGCGAGCGCTCGGCGTGCTGGCGCAGGCGCGCGGCGAGATCGCGGTCGAGCTCGATCACCGTCGAGCCGCCGGCAGCGTTCGACGCAGCGGCGTCGGTCAGCGCGCCGCGCCCGGGACCGATCTCGACCAGCGCTTCGCCCGGCCGCGGATCGATCGCGCGCGACGATGCGCGTCGATCACCGCCGGATCGACGAGGAAGTGCTGGCCGAAGCGCTTCTGCGCGTGACGTGCTGCACGGGCCGCGCCGCCGCTACTGCGGCGGATCGCGCAGCTCGATGTAGGCGCGCGCCGCGCAGATCGCGCAGCCATTCGGCAGAACGCGTCCTCGAACTTCTGCTCGCGCAGCATGTTGCGCGCCTGCTCGCGCAGCTGCTTGGTCGTCGAGCGTGACCTGGCGCCGGTCGATCGACCTGGATCAGGTGCACGCCGAAGCGCGTCGTCACCGGATCGGAGATGCCGCCGACCGACAGCGCGGCTGATCGCTTCCTCGAACTCCGGGACGAACGTGCCGGCGGCGGCCCAGCCGAGTCGCCGCCCTGCGCCGCGCTGCGCGTCCTCGAGTCTCGCGCGCCGAGCTGCTCGAAGGTCCGCGTGCCGGCGAGGATGTCGCGCTTGAACTGCATCGAGCCGGCGCGCCGCCGCCTCCGGTGCCAGCTCGGGCGACGGACGCAGCAGGATGTGGCGCGCTGCGCGACTGATCGACCGCGAACGCGACTTGCTCTCCTGGCGGTCGACCAGCTTCAGGACGTGAAAGCCGGCGCCGCTGCGCAGCAGCTCGGCGGCGATCTGCGCCCGGCTGCAGCGGCCGCACCGCGCTGACGAACAGCGTCGGGCAGGCGATCGGCCGGCGCGCATGCCCGATCTGCGCCGCCGCCGGCGCGGTTGCTGTCTCTCGGAAATCTCGCGCGCGACGGCGGCGAAGTCCTCGCCGCCGCGCACCCGCGCTAGCGCCGCCTGCGCGCGCGCGCGGCGCTCGGCGACCACCGTCGCGGCGGCACCGTCGCGGCACGCGTCACCAGAGATCTGCGCGATGTCGAGCTGCGCGCTCGCGCCGGCGGCGTTGCGGCGCTTGTCGATCAGCGCGTCGATCTCGGCGTCGCTGATCTTGATCCGGCTCACCACCTCGCGCTCGCGCACGCGCTCGATCGAGCATCTGGTCGCGGATGCTGTCGCGGAACTTCGTCGTAGCCGATGCCCTCCTGGCGCAGCCGCTCGCGCAGCTGCGGCAGCGTCATGCTGGTTCTGGCTGCGCGACGTTGGCGACGGCACGGTCGAGCTCGGCATCGATCGATCGCGCGCCGCTCTCGCGCGCCGCGGGTCACGCAGCACGCGCTCGTCGATCAGCGCGTCCAGCACCTGCTTGCTGCAGCACCGCACGGCGGCGGCAGCGCGGTGCGGCTGCGCGCCGCGTCGTCGCGGACCGCGTGCCAGCCGCTGCTGCAGCTCGCTCGCCGTGACGAGCTCTGGTTGACGACGGCGACGATGTAGTCGACGGTCTGGGCCATGCTGGCCGCGACCAGGGCGCCGCAGGCCGATCGCCACGGGCGACCGCGCGCGACGCGCAGATGAGATGCAAATCAGTCATACGGGCGTGAACGGTGTGGTCGTGGCTGCGCTCCTCGCGCAGCAGCTGGTAGCCGGGGACATTGTCCTTCAAGACCCTGAGCGGATTGGATCCGAGTGCGACAGGCCGACGAGTTCCAGCTGCAGCAGCAGCCGCGTGGTCGCCTCGCTCCGCCCGGTCGAGCAGCCGCTCGACGACGATCCGGCCGATCCAGCAGCCGGCGTCGTACTCGAAGCCGACGATCGAGTCGGTGAGCCGGCTGTCGCGCATGCTGTAGTTGAGCCTGGCCGACGCTGTAGAGCGTGCCGCTGCAGTTGCCGCCGCCGCTCGGCGCGCGCCGCGCGCTCTGCCGGACGCGGCGCGACCGTAGACCGGCCACTGCCAGCCGAGCCTCGACCTGCTCCGACGAGGCCGCGCGTCAGTCGGTAGTCGTCACGCTGACCGTGCGGTACGGGCCGGGCGAATAGCGAAAGCCGGCAAGCGAGCGCTGGATGCGGTGGCTGTCGGGATTGAACTGGGCCGACGCGTCGAAGCTCCAGCGCGGCACCAGCGTCGTCGAGCCGAGGACGAGCAGCGTCGAAGCCGCGCTGCGTCAACGGCGACGGCGTCGGGCGTGATGCCGCTGGTCGCGCAAGCGGTAGCGCTGCGCGATGCCGACGCGCAGCGCCTCGGCGCCGGTGTCCGGGTCGAGCGATCCGCGAGGTCACGCCGGCGGTCAGCTGGTTCGAAGTCGGAGACGCGGTCGACGCCCGAGAACGAGTTCTCGGTGAAGATCGAATCGAAGTTGAAGTCCTTGGGCGCAGAGTCGAAGTTCGGCAGGTCTGCTCGTGGCCGCGATACGGCGTATTGACGTAGAACAGGCGCGGCTCGAGCGTCTGGCGCACCGCGCGGCCGAAAAAGCTGGCGTCGCGCTCGAGCGTCCAGGCGCTGTCGACGCTCAAGGTCGGGATCGACGCGCGACGCGCTGCGCGCAAGCCATCGGCGAGCGGCATGATCGAGCGAGTAGCGTCGCGGCGTTGAACGAGAGCCTTGGGCGTGACGTACCAGCCCGGCGAGACAGAACGGCCGCGCCGATGCTGCCGAGCGGCGTGCGTCCGCACGCCGGTCTGGCGCGGCGCGAGAAAGTGATCGTCGGGATTCGGCGAAGCGGTTGAACTCGGTCTCGAACGCGACGTCGAAGCCGGCGCGCAGAACGTCCGGCGTAGCGCGCGCCGATCTGCGGCGCGCGCTCGTAGGGCGCGAGTCGATCCGGGTCGTCGGGTCGACCGTCTGGCAGCATCTGCCAGCGCAACGTGCGCGCGTACGTCGTCCAGTCGCCGAACGGGCGTGTCACCAGGAGGTCGGTCTGCAGCAGGCGCGGCGTCGACGCTCTTCAGCTCGCCCGGGAAGTCCTTCCAGTAGTCGTCGTCGGAGACGCGCATGACGGCGCAGCTGCGCATGAGCCGCCGAACGGCAGCGTCCCCTCGTGGTCGGCGCTGCGAGCGAATAGCGCGAGCGCTCCGCCTTGCCGTGTCGTTCGGCAGCACCGCGCAGCGTCGGTCGAGCCGAAGTAGCCGGGCTGCGAGGTAGCGGAACTCGGTCTCGAGCGCCAGCCCGCGGCGCGTGCTCACCTGCGGCGTGAAGGTCGCGTCGCGGTTCGGCGCGATGTTCCAGTAGTAGGGGATCGCCACCTGGAAGCCGCTGCTGGCTGTCGATGTCGAAGCTCGGCGGCAAGAAGCCCGACTTGCGTTCGTCGGTGAGCGGAAAGCTCAACACCGGCGCGGCCAGGATCGGCACGCCGTAGAAGCGCAGCACGCGCGTCGCGGGCGACGCCTTCGTTGGTCTCGTGGTCGATGCCGCAGCTCGCTCCGCCTCGCAGGATCCAGGCCGGCTCGCTGGCTGTCGCTCGGCGCTGCAGCTCGAGTAGGTCGCGCATCGCGGGCGACCGCGCGCTGGTCGTCGATGAACTCGATCATGCGTCGCCTTGCCGCCCGGCGCCGGTGCGCGCTGAAGCGGTAGGTCGGCATCGCGAAAGAAGCCCTTCGAAGCGCTTCGACCTTCAGCTGCAGCTCGGGGCCGCTGAAGACGTTGCCGTCGCGGCTGATCACGACGCTGGCCGGTGGCGCGCGCCAGGTCCTCGGCCGCGTCGTAGCGTCAGGCGTGTCGGCGCGGATCACCATCGTGCGCCGCGCCGGAACTCGACATCGCCCTCGGCCGACGGCGTCGAGGTCGGGCCGGCCGCGCACCTCGCGCGCCGCAGGATGATGCGGCAGCTGCCGGGCAGCGTCGCGCGCGCGGCGGCGCCTGCAGGTTGTCGGCGCAGGCGCAGCTCGATCCGGACGCGCGCTGCCGGCGCCGCCGGCGGCGTGGCACCCCGCGCTTGCGCGGCGTGGCGGTCGCTGCGATCGCGCCGGCGGCGAGCGCCGCGGCCGGCGAGCTGGCGATGAACGGCGAGCAGTCGGTGGCGAGCGCTTGCGTCAACGCTGATCGTGAATCTTGGCGGCGGCTGGACTCACTGGGCGACGCGGGCGCAGCGAGGACGCGTTGCCGGTTGTCAGCGCGCGCGCGCCGGACTGGGTGATGCCGCGGCAGCGTCGGCTGGCACCGCGACCGGTTTGTAGAATCGATTATCCACGACGCGTGTCGCCACACCGCAGCTCGAACGACCGCCGTGCGCCTGCCGTGACCGCTCCGCCTTCATCCTCCGTCTCTTCACGCCGCTTCGACGATCGCCTGGGCCGACGCCGGCGCGCGCGAACGCCTTCGCCGCCTGGCTCGACGGCGTGCGGCGTCGCGCCACGGCCTCGTCGTCGGCGACGCCTGCGCCCGGCGTCGAGCGATGCCAGCTTTCGCCGCTACTTCCGCGCCGATCGCGTCGGGCGGCGGCAGCGTCTGGTCGTGATGGACGCGCCGCCGCCGCAGGAAGACGTGCGGCCGTTCGTCCACGTCGCCGGCGCTGATCGCCGCCGCCGGCCTGCACGCGCCGCGCGTCCTCGAGGCCGACGTCGAGCACGGCTTCCTGCTCCTCGACGACCTCGGCAGCGACGCTCTACCTCGACGCGCTGCAGGCGGCGCAGGCCGACGGCGACAGCGCGCGCGCCGACGCGCTGATGCGCGACGCGATCGCCGCGCTCGTCACGCTGGCAGCGCCAGTGTCCCCGGCGACGCGCTGCCGCCCTACGACGACGCGCTGCTGCAGGCGCGAGCTCGCGCTCTTTCCCGACGTGGTGCGTCGCAGCGCGAGTGCGGCGTCGCGTGGACGCGCGGCCGAGACGGCGGCTCTGGAACGGCGCGTCGCGACCAGCTGGTCGCCAGCGCGCTCGCGCAGCCGACAGCGTCGCGGTGCACCGCGACTGGATGCCGCGCAACCTGCATGGTCGCCGATGCCGAACCCCGGCATCCTCGACTTCCAGGACGCGGTCTGCGGGCCCGATCGCCTACGACGTCGCCTCGCTGCTGCGCGACGCGTTCGTCTCGTGGGACGAAGAGCGCGAGATCGACTGGGCGGTCCGCTACTGGGAGGCAGCGCGCGCAAGGCCGGCCTGCCGGTGACCGACGACTTCGGCGAGTTCTGGCGCGACGCTCGAATGGATGCGGCCTGCAGCGCCACCTGAAGGTGCTCGGCATCTTCTGCCGCCTGAAGCACCGCGACGGCAAAGCCGCGCGTACAGCGCCGACCTGCCGCGCTTCTTCGCCTATGCGCACAAGGTCGCGACGCGCTACGCCGCGCTGCAGGCCGCTCGGCCGCCTGCTCGAGCCGCTGATGGGCGCGACACGGATCGAAGCGTTCCACTGAAGCGAAGCGGCATCGCGCCGCGCGGCCGGGCGGCCGCGACAATGACGCCGCCGTGTCCGCCGACCTGATCCGCCTCGACCGAACTGCCGTCTGCCGCTCGACGCACAGCGACGCCGACGCTGCGCGCCGCGATCGTCCGCCGCCTCGGCCGTCGACGCCGCTGCGCTGCGCGCCTTCACCGTCTTTCGAGCGCGGCTACGACGCGCGCAAGCGGACGGCGATCGTCTTCGTCTACACCGCTCGACTGCGACGCGTCGCCGACAGGCGCGCCAGTGCTCGCGCGCCACGCCGGCGATCCGCACGTGCGGCCGACGCCAGACACCAGCTATCGCTTCGTCGCGCAGGCGCCCGCCGACTTCGGCGCGAACAGCGGCCGGCGCGGCCGATCGTCGTCGGCTTCGGCCCGTGCGGCATCTTCGCCGCGCTCGATCCTCGCGCAGATGGGCCTTCGCCCGCTCGTCCTCGAGCGCGGCCGCGCGGTGCGCGAGCGCACGCAGCGACACCTGGGGCCTGTGGCGCCGCGGCGTCCTCGACCCGGAGTCGAACGTGCAGTTCGGCGAAGGCGGCGCCGGCACGTTCTCCGACGGCAAGCTCTGGAGCCAGATCAGCGACCCGCGCCACCTCACGCGCAAGGTGCTCGACGAGTTCGTCAGCGCCGGCGCGCCCGAAGAGATCCGCTTCGTCGCCAAGCCGCACATCGGCACCTTCCGCCTGGTCGGCGTGGTCGAGAAGATGCGCGCGCGAGATCGAGCGCTCGGCGGCGAGATCCGGTTCGGCAGCGCGTCGTCGACCTGCAGATCGAAGCTGGCGCGTGCGCGGCGGCGTGACACGCGCCGCGAGTCGCGCGGCGGCGACGCCGATGCGCGCCTCGCGGCGAGGAGATCGCACGCCGACCACGTCGTCCTCGCACTCGGCCACAGCGCGCGCGACACCTTCGCGATGCTGCACGGCGCGCGGCGTCGCATGCGAGGCCAAGCCGTTCTCGATCGGCTTTCGGATCGAGCATCCGCAGTCGCCTGATCGACCGCGCGCGCTTCGGCGCCGACACGCCGGCCATCCGCTCCTCGGCGCCGCCGACTACAAGCTCGTGCACCACGCGAGCGAACGGCCGCGTCGGTCTACAGCTTCTGCATGTGCCCGGGCGGCACGGTCGTCGCCGCGACCTCGGAGCCGAGCCGCGTCGTCACCAACGGCATGAGCCAGTACTCGCGCAACGAGCGCAACGCCAACGCCGGCATCGTCGTCGGCATCGCGCCGCAGGACTATCGTCGGCGTCGGGCGTCGACGCGCGCGGCGACGCCGGCCCGCTCGACGGCATCGCCTTCCAGCGCTTCTGGGAATCGCGCGCGTTACGAGCTCGGCGGCGGCGGCTATCGCGCGCCCGGCCAGCGCGTCGGCGACTTCCTGCGCGGCCAGCGCCTCGACCGCGTTCGGCAGCGGTGCTGCCGTCGTACCAGCCGGGCGTGCGCCCGACCGACCTCGGCCGCGCCCGGTCGCCGCAGCGCTGCCCGCGTACGCGATCGAGGCGATCCGCGAAGCGCTGCCCGCGTTCGAGCGCCAGATCGCCGGCTTCGCGATGCCCGACGCGGTGCTCACCGGCGTCGAGACGCGCACCTCGTCGCCGCTGCGCATCACGCGCGGCCGCGATCTGCCAGAGCCTCAACGTCGCGCGGCCTGTACCCGGCCGGCGAAGGCGCGGGCTACGCCGGCGGGATCATGTCGGCCGGCGGTCGACGGCATCGAGGTCGCGGAAGCGTCGCCGCGGCGAAGTGGTCGAAGAAGCGTTCGTTGCCGCGCGATTGATGCGCGACGCAGAGGCGAGAGCGTCCGGCGATCCTCAGGCGCAGGCGGCCATCACCTGCGCGACCGCCGCGGTCAGCTTCTTGCCGTAGGGCACGTGCAGGAACTCGTTCGGTCCGTGCGCGTTGCTCTTCGGACCGAGCACGCCGCAGACCATCATCTGCGCCTTCGGGAAGCTCTGCTGCAGCATCGCTCATCAGCGGGATCGTGCCGCCCTGGCCGATGTAGCCGCAGGGCGCGCCGAACTGCGCCTGCGACGCCGCGTTGCAGCGCGTCCTCGAGCCACGGCGCGAGGCTCGGCGCGTTCCAGCCGGTCGCGCCCGATGCGCGCCCGGCGCCGGCCGTCGGCGTGGAAGGTGACCTTGGCGTTGTACGGCGCGTTGTCCTCGAGCAGCGTCTTCAGCGCCTGCGCCGCCTGCGTTGCCGTCGACCAGCGGCGGCAGTGCGCAGGCTGAGCTTGAACGCGGTGTACGGGCGCAGCACGTTGCCCGCGTCCTTGAGCGCCGGAACGCCGTCGACGCCGGTGACCGACAGCGTCGGCCGCCAGGTGCGGTTGAGCAGCGCCTCGACCGGGTCGGTCGTCGTCGGCAGCGTCGGGCCGCCGTCGGCGCCGCACGCCCACGGGAAGCGCTTCCAGACCTCGTCGCCGAGGATCTGCGCGGTCGCCCTCGCCTGCTCGACGCGGTCGGCCGGAATCGCGCAGTGGAAGCTCTCGGGCAGCAGCCGTCCGGTCTTGCGAATCCTCGAGCCGGTCGAGCACCTGGCGCAGGATGCGGAAGCTCGACGGCACGAGGCCGCTCGCGTCGCCCGAGTGGACGCCTTCGGTCAGGATCTCGACCTTGAGCGTGCCGGTGACGTTGCCGCGCAGGCTGGTCGTGAGCCAGAGCTGGTCGTAGTTGCCGGCGCCGCTGTCGAGGCAGACGACGAGGCCGATCGTGGCCGAGCCGGTCGCCGAGCGCGTCGACGTAGAACGGCAGGTCGGGCGAGCCGCTCTCCTCGCAGGTCTCGATCAGGCCGACGCAGCGCGGCCGCGCGATGCCCTGCAGGTCGAGCGACTTGATCGCGGTGACCGCGGCGTAGATCGCGTAGCCGTCGTCGGCGCCGCCGCGGCCGTAGAGCAGGCCGTTCTCGTAAGCGCGGCGTCCACGGGCCGAAGCCGTTCTTCCAGCCGTTGAACTCGGGCTGCTTGTCGAGGTGGCCGTAGAGGCAGATCGTCTCGGCGCCGGCGTCGTTGCCGCCCGGCCGCGTCGCCGGCACGTCGAAGAAGATCACCGGCGTGCGGCCTTCGAGGCGGATCACCTCGAGCTTCAACCCTGCGACCTGCTGGCGCTCGACCCAGCGCGGCGGCGTCGCGCACGACGCGGTCGATGAAGCCGTGCTCCTGCCACTCGGCGTCGAACATCGGGCTCTTCGCCGGCACCTCGATGTACCTGGTGATCTGCGGGACGATCTCGTCGTCCCAGACGCGCGCGGCGAAGCGGCCGAGCGCCTCGGCCTCGTCGTTCTGGATCGGTTGCAGCGGGTCGCGTGCGTTCATCGCGGGCTCCTCGTGGGCGAAACGGCCAGTGTATCGAGCCATGCCGCCGAGGACGGCACAAGACCTCGTCCCGCTCGGGCTCGTTGAAGATCTCGTGGAAGAGCGGCGGAAACGCGCGCTGACGCACCGACGTCCGGCGCCGCCGCGGCGAACGCGGCGCTGCCGGGCGGCGCGCACGCAGCGGTCGCTGCCGGCGTAGAGCAGCAGCGTCGGCACGCGCCAGCGCGGCGCGAGCGCGCGCACCGCAGCGCCGGCGTCGACGATGAAGCGCGCCAGCCGCGGCGCGATCCGGTCGTGCACCAGCGGGTCGGCGCCGTATCGGCCGCGACGACCGCCGGCGTCGCGCGAGATCCATTCGGGCTTCGAGGCCGTTGCCGACGGCGAGGTTCGGGCGTCAGCGGGCCGAGCGCGGCGAGCAGCGCGCTTCTGCGCGGTCGCTCATGCCGATGTCGAGCGCCGGCGACGACAGCACGAGCGCGTCGACCTCGCGCCGCGACCAGGCGCGGCGCCGGCGCTCGAGCGCGCCGGCGACGAAGCGCGCGGCGACCAGGCCGCCGAGGCTGTGGCCGAGGAGCACGAGCGGCCCGTCCGCGTCTCGGCGCGCACGGCGTCGAGCACCGCGCGCCGAGGTCGGCGAGCAGATCGTCGACGGCCGGCGAGCCGGCCGCGCGCCGCCTCGGCTCCGCGCCGTGGCCGCGCTGGTCGTAGCCGACGACGCGCCAGCCGCTGCGCGTTGAGGCAGCGCGGCGACGTGCGCGTAGCGGCCGACGTGCTCGCCGAGGCCGTGGACGAGGACAATCGTTCCGCCGGCGCCGGCTCGGACGGCCAGCTCGCGGCGCGCGCAGCGCCAGGCCGTCGCGGGTCTCGATCTGTCTTGTCCAATCGCTCCTCCTCCGCCGCCATGAACGACCACCACGCGAATTCTTCGCAGCTCTCGCACGAGAACGGCGTCGCCCACCTGCAGCCTGAACCGCCCGGAGCGAATGAACACGATGACGCCGGCGTTCTTCCCGCCGTGCGCGACGCGGTGCGCCGGCTCGAGCGACGCGCGGCGCGACACGCGCGCTCGTGATCTCGTCGACCGGCAAGCACTTCTCGGCCGGCATGGCGCTCGACGTGTTCGCCGGCGACTTCGACGCGCTCGCGGCAACGACGGCGCGCGAGCGGCTCGCGCTTCCAGGAGTCGCTGAGGAAGCTCATCGACTGCTTCAGCGCGCCTCGACGAGGCGCGCTTCCCGATCGATCTGCGCGATCCAGGGCGGCTGCATCGGCGGCGCGCTCGACCTCGCGACCGCGTGCGACATCCGCGTGTGCAGCGCCGACGCGTTCTTCACCGTGCAGGAGATCTACGATCGGCATGGCCGCCGACCTCGGCGTCCTGCAGCGCGCTGCCGAAGATCGTGCCCCAGGGCGTCGCGCGCGAGATGGCGTACACCGGCGAGCGCCTCGGCGCCGAGCGCGCGCTCGCGGTCGGCCTCGTCAACGCCGTGCTGCCCGACGCCGCCGGCGACTGCTAGCGCGCGCCTTGCGCTGGCGCGGAACGATCGCCTCCAAGTCGCCGCTCGCGATCGCCGGCAGCAAGCTCGCGCTCAACCACGCGCGCGACCACTCGACCGCGTCGGCGCTGCGAGCAGATGACGCTGCTGCAGAGCGCGATCTTCGACACCGGCGAGATGGCGACCGCGATCGCCGCGTGGAAGGAGAAAGCGCGGCGCCGAGTTCGCGGCGCCTGACGCCGGCGACCAAGGCCCAGCGTCGCGACCGCCCGCCACGACGACAACAAGAGAAACGCGATCCGAATGAACGCCGGTCGCCACGCACCTGGGTCCTCGCCGCATGGCTGCTGGCGGAGTTCGCTCGGCACCGCGTCGGCGCAGGACATCCGGTCACGCTGCTCGGCACCGGAACGCCCGCGCCGGTGATGAACCGATTCGGCCCGAGCATCCTGGTCGAGGCCGGCGAGCAGAAGTTCCTGTTCGACGCCGGCCGCGGCGCGCGATGCAGCGGCTGAGCGCAAGTCCGGGTCGGCTGGAAAGATGTCACCGGCGTCTTTCTCACCCACCTGCACTCCGGATCCACGTCGTCGGCTTCCCCGACCTTCTGGCTCGACCGGGGCTGGCTGTTCGGCGGAGGCGACGACGCCGCTACCGGTCTGGGGCCCGCGCGGCACCCAGAAAATGATGCTGCACCTCGCCCAGGCCTACGAATTCGACATCGCCATCCGTCAGGCCGACGAGCACGCCTCGGCACGGCTTGCGGCGCTGATCGTCGCCGAGGACGTCGCCGAAGGCTTCGGGCGTACGAAAAGAACGGCGTCAGGATCACGCCGTTCGGACGGCCGACCATGCGTGCCGGTCGCGCCGGCGTTCGGCTTCCGCATCGACTTTCGCGGCCGCTCGGTCGTGCTCTCGGGCGACACGCGCTTGTCCGGAGAACCCGATCCGCCGCGCCGAGGGCGCCGATCTGCTGATCCACGAGGTCACGTCGCGCCGGAGACGCGATTACGTCCGCGCCGGCGTCCCGCCGGCGTTCGCCGCGACGATCATGGCGCATCACACGAGGCCCGAGCAGGCGGGCGAGGTCTTCGCCCGCGTCAAGCCCAGAAGCTGGCGGTCTATTCACACATCGGCCGTCCGTCGGCGACCGAACAGGACGTGATCGCGCCGACCCGGAAAACCTATTCCGGGCCGGCTCGAGCTCGGCGAGGACCCGATGTGGTGATCGAGATCGGCGAGACGGTCACGGTGCGACGGCCGGCGGCGGCGACGCGCTGAATCGTCGATCGCACCGCCTCGCTCGGGCATGCCAGCCTGTCTCAGGGCGTTCGCGAACCGCTCGTAGTCTGCATCGCGCCGAAGCGCACTTGCGGTCTCAAGTTGCGTGAGCGTCGCGTTCGGCGCGAGCCGCAGGTACTGCTCGATCGACGTTCTGGCTTCGTCGATGCGGCCCAGCCGGCTCAGGCAGGCTGCACGAATTCGATAGGGGCCGGGAAAGCTCGGCCGTTCGCGGAGCGATCGCCTCGGCAAGATCGAGCGCACCACGTCGCAGACCCAGCAGGAACGTGGCGAAGGCGAGGGAGATTGATCCACAGGAACGTGAACCGGTCGATCGGACTCAGCCGCAGGGCTTCCTTGAGCGAAGCCACCGCTCTCTTCCCCTTTGCCGGCAAGGGCCAGGCCCGAGGCCCAGGTTGCCGTGCGCCCACGAGAAAATTCGAGGTTGAGCGCCACGGCGGTATGCAGATGGACCATGGCGCTGTCGTGCTGCCCCAGGAAGAGCTCGGTGGCTCCCAGCGCCGTCTGCGACAACCTCGTCACGGGCGTCGAGCGACACTGCCTCGCGCGCCACCTTGTTGGCGGCGCATGAACGAGGCTACCGGCCGAGGCGCTCCAGCCGTAGACCGCGTCATAGATGTGCGCGAAAGCGGCAATGTTGAGGCCAGCGGTATCGTCGGATCCTGCTCGGCGGATTTCATCGCCAGGCGCAGCGCCTCGGCGTTGTCCTCGCGGGTGAGCTGCGCCAGGTGCCACTGCGCGCGCATCGCAACCTCCCAGAGCGTCCAGGCGCTGCGCGGATCCTTGCGTCGCGCGCGCTGCATCTCCGCAACGAGCACCTGCGGCGCGACGACGCCGACGATGTCGCGCGTGATCTCGTCCTGAAGGACGAACAGGTCGGTCAGGTTGCGGTCGTAGCTTTCCGACCAGAGGTGCCCGCCGGTCGGCGGCATCGATGAGCTGCGCCGTGATGCGCACGCGGTCGGCCGCGCGGCGGACGCTGCCTTCGAGCACGTAGGCGAACGCCGAGCTCGCGTCCGACCTGTCTGACGTCGATCGCCTTGCCTTCGTAGGCGAAGCTCGAATTGTCGCGCAATGACGAACAGCGCGCGGACGCGGACAGCGCCGTGATGATGTCTTCGAGCCACGCCGTCGGCGAAGAACTTCTGTTCCGGGTCGCCGCTCATGCTGGCAAGGGGAGCATCGGCGATCGAAGGCTTGTGCGGCAGCGACAGGTCGATCACACCGGACGCGCCGGCTGGCTGGCGGGCGGCTGCGCTGCCGGGACCGGTAACCGCAAAGCGCGCACCGGATGGTCGATGTTCTTGACCCGCTGCTCGCCCTGGTCGACAAACTGCGCCGTCACGCTTGCCCTGGAACCGCGCCGCGCACGGCGTCCGAGACCGAGATGCCACCGCGGCTGCGGCCAGTCGCTCGAGCCGTGCGGCGATGTTGACCCCGTCGCGCGTAGATCGGTGCCGTCGCTCTTCTGGATCACGTCGCCCAGGTGGACTCCGATGCGAAATTGCATGCGCTGGTCTTCGGGCATGCGCACGCGTCAAGTGCAGCCAGCGTCCTGCTGCAGCGCGAGCGCGCGTGGCGATCGCTACTCGGTGGCCGTCTCGAACACCGCCAGCACCGAGTCGCCCGCCATGTCGATGACGCGTCCCTTGCCGGGATTCGATCTGCTCTCCTGAATACCGACGCGCGCCGCGTCAGGCACCGCCACACGTGGCGCTCTCGTCGGCGGCCATCAGGCGGGAATACCCCGCCACGTCCGCGGCCAGGATGGCCGCGAGGCGTTGCCGACGGCGATGGGAGTTCGTCGCCGCACGGAAAGCGTGGCCGGTGAACTGATAGCCGCGCCCGGGGACGGTGGCGATCGTCTGCGCGCCGAGGCAGCCTGCGCAAGCGAGCTGATCTGCAACCTGCCAGGTTGTTTTCCTCGAGCCACGCAGGCCGGGGCCAGACGAGGTCCAGCAGCTCCGCCTTGGTCGACGAGCCACGGTCGTGCCCGCTCGGCCAGCGCCACGAAGCAGGTCGAACGCGCGAGCTCCCAAGTTCACCGGCTCGCCATCGTGCAGCAGTCGTCGGTGCCGCGCCTGCAGTTCGAAGCGACCGAATTTCAGCGCCGGGATCGTCCATCTCGCCGACCGATGACGTCACGAAGCGTATACCCCATCGCCGACGATGCCTACCCGCGGCCTCGCGGTGCGCGCTTCAGGGCGGCGGAATCGTCGGGTTCGATGCCGCGCTCACCTCGGCGCTTCCGTGCCAGCCGCCACGCCGAGCGCGCGGTACAGCACCACCATGCCCTGCAGCTGCAGCGCCTGCGTCTGCACCAGCGACAGCTGCGAGACGAAGAGCGA